>Ga0070686_100001670_pt1 | contig 12388 bp, 12 predicted proteins | sample KBSS23LmetaG_FD_65654 | JGI IMG/M metagenome (GOLD analysis project Ga0070686, IMG submission 65654) | Switchgrass rhizosphere microbial communities from Kellogg Biological Station, Michigan, USA - KBS S2-3L metaG | ecosystem: Host-associated > Plants > Roots > Rhizosphere ...
TGATGCGTACGGCTTCCTGGGGGCCGCAATTCTCCGAAGACGTCTGTCGGGCCGTACTGGAAGACGCAGGCCTGGCCGTCGAGCGGCTTGATGAGGCGCCTCTCTGCGAGAAGGTCGCCGGTGAACTGGCGGCCGGGAGGTTAGTGTTCTGGTTTCAAGGTCGGATGGAATGGGGGCCGCGCGCCCTGGGCAACAGAAGTCTGCTGGCCGACCCCCGTCGCGAGGACATGCGTGCCCTTATCAATCTGAAAGTGAAACTCCGGGAACCGTTTCGACCGTTTGCCCCCTCGGTGCTGGAGGAGCGGGCCGGTGACTATTTCGATCTCGCCGGTCCTTCTCCGTTCATGCTTCGAACCGCCCGAGTACAACCCTCCATGAAAGGCGTCATTCCCGCCGTCGTCCATGTCGATGGCACCGCGAGGGTGCAAACTGTCGACGGCGAGTCGAATCCTCGTTACCGGCGGCTATTGGAATCGTTTGCGCGTCGTACCGGTGTTCCGGTTCTGTTGAACACGTCTTTCAACGTGAATGAGCCGATCGTGTGCACCCCTCGAGAAGCCGTGGACTGCTTTCTCAGGACGGATGTGGAGTGGCTCGTGATGGAAAATTTGTTGGCGAGACGACACATGACGCCATCTGGTCCTGTGGGAGAGAGATGACCCGTCGATGAGCGCCTCCGAGGCAAGCGCCTATTCGCCGGCGACCTTCCTCAGTGCGGTCCGTTCACCGTCAACGGGCATTTCCGCCTTTGGGCTCCTGCTCCTGATCGTCATCGCGAACTTTGCCCTGCAGCCGCTCACCGAACCGGATTTTGGGTGGCATTTGCGAAACGGTCTTGATGTGCTGCATCACGGTTTGCGTCTTCCCAAGCTGGATCCGTATTCTCATACCATGCCGGATTGGGCATGGGTGGAACATGCCTGGCTGACGGATGTGCTCGTGGCCGGACTATATTCGATGCTCGGCGCTCTGGGGACCATTGTGTTCTTCGCCGCCGTGACCATCGGCGCCTGGCTGCTCAGTGCGGCGGCGGCTCGTGCGGGCACGGTGTTCCGGTGGCTGGCATGCACACTTTCCCTTTGGGTGGCTCTACCGTATCTCGGCGCACGAACCCAGCTCGTCACGTTATTGGGATTAGCGCTGCTCTCTTGGATGCTGAAACGCTGGCAGGAGGGTACAAATGCGGTTCGGTGGTGGATTCCTCCGTTGTTTCTCCTCTGGGCGAATCTGCACGGCGGGTTCGTTGCCGGGCTCTTGCTGTTGGGATTGGTCATCACGACGACGGCGATCGTCCGGTGGCTCTCGGAGCGGCGAATATGGATGACAGGACACGCTGACGAGCAACTCTTCTCCTGGGAGGATCTGAGCCGGCTCATGGTGCTTGCGATGGTCTCCGCCGGACTCACCTTTGTCAATCCCTACGGTCTTCGGTTACACGAAGAAATTCTCGATTCGCTGTCCAACCAATTCATGCTCGAGAACCTGCAAGAATGGCAGTCGCTGTCGATGACTGGCGTCGCCGGACGTCGGTACGCGCTGTATCTCGCAGGGGTGGGCGTGGCGATGGCGTTATGGTATCGCAGGCTTGAGCCGGTTCGATGGGTCATTGCAGCGGTGTTTCTCGCTTTCTCGTTCCGGCACATGCGCAACATTCCTTTCTTCCTCGTCATGAGCCTTCCGTTGTGTGCCGAGCTCCTCGAAGAGGGGTATGAACAGCTCTCGCGGAGAGTGCCGTGGAGCGACAGAGCGGTCAAGAAAGGGAGTCTTGTCGCCGCCGTCCTCGTGGCGGCCATGTTGTGGTGGCTGGGTACTGAACATCTGCACCGGATCGCCCTCTCCGGCACCAGGCCCGCGGAGTTTTTCAGAACGACTTCCTATCCGATTGAAGCGGTGGAATGGATACGTGCCCATCGCGATCTGTCCGGGCAACAGCTCTACAATGACTACGCCTATGGCGGATTTCTGTTGTGGTGGCTCCCAGACACCAAAATATTCATCGATGGCCGGATGCCGGCCTGGCACCGTGGTGACCGGGACATGCTTCGGGATTACCTAGCGCTGAATGGCGCTGAGCCGGATCTCAGCGTGCTGACCAAATATTCCGTCGACTGGGCGTTGGTGAAACGACACACGTCGTTGGAGGAAGTGTTGGCTCGGGATGCGGACTGGGACCGGATCTACGACGATGAGAAGTCGGTGATCTATCGCATGAAGCCTACGATGCGGGCATTCTAACGCGGCTGGCGCCTGCCTGCATCAATTCTGGTGAGAAGGAAGGAAGACGGTAGCGGCCGTGAACGTTATTGCGTCTGATCACCGCCAACTCTCGAAGCATGGCAAAGCCGTCGCGAAGGACCCGAACCTTCGATCCCGGCTGGTCCGTCCAATTGATGGGGACCTCTGCAATGCGGTATCCGCGCTGTTGTGCCAGATAGAGCAATTCAAGGTCGAAACCGAATCCATTGATGGCCGCATAGCCGAACAATTCTTGGGCGATGATCCTGCGGAACAGCTTAAAGCCGCATTGCGTATCGGAAATGCCTGTGATCCCGCTCTGCCGCACCGCCGCATTGAACAGTGTGCCCAGGATGCTTCGATAGACCCTCGCCTGAACCGAGAACTCCGGAAGCCGCGCTGCCAGCACGCGTGACCCGATGGCCATGTCAGCCCCTTCCGCCAGGGCTTTTTCGAGCCGTGCGAGCTCTTGAATCGGTGTGGCGCCGTCAGCATCGGTGAACAACTGCATGCAGCCGACTGCCGACTGCATGCCATAGCGCACTGCGGCGCCTTTGCCTTGGCAAGTGGGCAATCGGAGCAACCGGACGGCCGGATGAACCGAAGCCAGCCTGTCTACGACTAACGAAGTGTCGTCTGTGCTGCCATCGTCGACGACGAGCAATTCGTAAGAGCGACCTTGCCGTTCGCAGTAGTCGATGATCTGTCGAAGGTAGGGAAGAATGCGACCAGCCTCGTTGTGGGCTGGAATCACGACCGAGAGCTCGAGCGAGTTGAGATGATCCGAGCCGAACATGGAACCCCCGCGAATCCGAAGGGAGCAGCGTGTCAGTCCGTCTCTTAGGCCGTACGGTAGCCGAGGCAGGGGGTAAAATACAAGAGGAAACGTGGACTTGACAGGGCCGGTCAAGGGGAGCGAACGTATCATCGGACAGCGCGATCCGTGGCCCCGTCTTCAACCGGGAGGTGGGCAATGCGTGGAATCGTCAGAATCTCAAGTGGACTGTTGAGCGCGGTACTCCTCACAGCGTGCGCGTCGGCCGTTCCGCCGAGCCGGCTGGGCGATTACGTGTCTTCAGAACATCGCGCCGGCGAGGAGTCCTTGACGCAGATTGAGCAGCGGCCGTTGAAGGCCGGACTCGTTCTCGTATCGGACACCGCGGAGGCCGGTGCAGCGCCCAACCTCCCTGACGAGGCGTTTGTCCGTCTCGGTGAGACCTTAAAGCAGGACATCGGTCGCGCGCTCCCCGTCGCGATTACGGAGGTGTTGCCGGCCCACGAGATTCGCCCCCAGCCAAACGGAGATTGGAGCCAATTCGCCGAATTGGGTCGCCAACGCGGGTTGGACTATTTGGCCGTGGTGGTGTTGTCCAGCACGGAACAGGAATACCCCGTCACGGTGTTTCTCGGATGGACAACCCATGCTCAGCCCGGCCTTCGGCGTGATAATTGGTCGCTCCTGGAATTCGCCCTGTTGGATTTGAAAAACAATATGTCACTCATGCAGGCGGAGGGGCGAGGCTGGGCCACGTTGGACCGGCCAACAGCCCCCGGTGTCAATCAATGGTATCCGGTCGTCTACCTGCGGCCTCAGGATCCCGAGCGCAGAATCTGGCCCCCGACGTACGAAGGTGCGCCGAATACCTTACGGGTGGTTTCCTTTGACCAGGCGGAGAAACGGCTGTCGCTCAAGCTCCAGAACTCGTATATCGGTCAGCTGCAAGCGATGGCGGAGAAGCCCGCCTCGTAACGCACGCGGATTGATCACACCCTCGCTTTTGTCGTCCCTTTCGGGTGGCTCACGCGTCCCCGAAAGGGACGATTAGTCTTTGAAGGCCTCAGAACGGATAGTGTACAATAAGTCGTTCATGTCCCTATATTAAGGAACTTGTATAACCCTCCCGGAGGATTACGGTCATGGCTACGTGGAGTGAGAAAGGTCGTGCTCTCGGTTTCGCCGCTTGTGTCTGTGTCTTTGCACTTGCCTGTACCCTGAATCCGATCGCAGGCGATCCGTCGGCAACGGCTGCCGGAGTCCCCCCGTCGATGGCGCAGGGCTTCTCCGAAATCGTAAAGAAAGTGACGCCCGCGGTCGTCAACATTGCGGTGACTGGTGGGAATGAAGGCGGAAGAGGCCGGCGACCGTTGCCTCCGGGTCCGTTCGGCGCACCTCCGGGTGGACCGCCCGGCGATGAGCCAGGCGGTGAACTGCCGACTCCTCCTCCGATGCCGCCGCCTGGTCCTCACGGACGTCCTGATCAAAGCGCGGGTTCCGGTGTCATTTTGGATCCCAACGGCTTCATCGTCACCAATAATCACGTGGTCGAAGGTGCGACCCAGATTACGGTGACGCTGAGCGATCGGCGGGAATTCGCGGCGAAAATCGTGGGTGCGGATCCAAAAACGGATCTAGCCGTTGTCAAAATCGAGGCGAAGGATCTCCCCTCCGTCAAGTGGGCCGAGTATGAAAAATTGCAGGTGGGCGATCTGGTTCTGGCGATCGGCAGCCCGTTCGGGCTGAGCTCGACGGTGACGTTGGGGATCATCAGCGCGCTCGGGCGAGGCAATGTCGGGATCGCGGATTATGAGGATTTCATTCAGACGGACGCCGCGATCAATCCCGGGAATTCAGGCGGTGCGTTGGTCAATATGAACGGTGACTTGATCGGGATCAATACGGCGATTTTCTCCCGAACGGGCGGTTCCGAAGGCATCGGGTTCGCCATTCCGAGCAGCATCGCCTTGGATATCGTTGACAGCCTGCAAAAGACCGGCAAGGTCGTGCGCGGCTGGATGGGGGTGGCCATCCAGGAAATCACCCCCGCACTCGCCAAGTCCTTCAAGCTGCCCGAGCAGCGGAAAGGTGTGCTGATTAGCGACGTGAACGAAAACGGCCCTTCGCATGCGGCGGGGGTCAAGCGTGGTGATGTCGTCGTGGCCTTCAACGGAAAAGAAGTGCAGAGTGTCAGCCAGTTGCGCAATCTCGTGGCGCGCACGGTGGTCGGCAAAGATGCGCAGATCAAGATTCTGCGCGAAGGCAAAGAGCAGACGCTCTCGGTCAAGGTGGCCGAGCGGCCTTCAGATGAAATCCTGGCGAAGAAGGAATCTGCGCCTCCGAAGGAGCAAGGTGAAACGATCAAGCCGCCGGACAACGTTCTCGCCTCCCTCAAGGTCCAGGCGTTGGACAATGCCACGATGAGCCAGCTGAACATTCCTGCGAAAACCGCCGGTGTGGTCGTCTCGGCGGTCGAACCAGGCGGGCCGGCGGAAGCAGCCGGGATTCAACGCGGCGACGTGATTCAGGAAGTGAATCACGAAGTAGTCAAAAACCTGGACGAATATCAAAAAGCGGCGCACAAGATTAAAAAGGAAGAACTGGCCGTTCTGCTGCTCAGCCGGCAAGGAAATAACCTGTTTGTTGCGGTCAATCCGAAGTAATCGAGTGCAGGCCGTGTGCCGGTCCTCCCGGCGCACGGCCGCTCTGCTGGGGACGCAGTGCTGAACGATTTCAATCGGTGGCTGCAAGATTCCGTCTTTAAGCCGCTGGAAGATAAAAAAATGCCGGTCATGGAGCATCTGGTCGAGCTCCAGGTCCGGCTCACTCGGGCGGTCATCGTGACCGCGGTGGTGTTCGTCGGCACGTTTTTCTATGCCGACACCCTGGTGAAGTGGCTGCGCATTCCCCTGCAAAACATGTTCGTGCCGGGTTCGCTCTCTTGGGTTCCGACGGATCTCCCCACAGTGCCCTTTGTCTTCCTCGCACCAGCCGAAGCCCTGTGGCAGAACGTGAAAGTGGCAGGCCTGTTTGCCATCGTGCTCGCCACCCCGTACATCCTATTGGAGATCTGGCAATTCGTGGTGCCCGGACTCCATGCGCAGGAGCGCCGCTTTGTCGGGCCGTTTGTCATCTTGAGCACGTTGGCGTTCTACGCCGGGGTCGGCTTTTCCTTTTTCTTTGTGCTCCCCTTCGCGCTGAACTTTCTGGTGTCCTACGGCGTGAGCGCCGGCTTTATTCCGCAGCTCTCGATCGCGCAGTACGTCGGGTTCGCGCTGTGGTTCCTGATGGTGTTCGGGCTCATCTTTGAAGTGCCGTTGGCCATTACGTTGATGGCCAAACTGGGCTGGGTTGATGCGCCGTTCCTGAAGCGCTACCGGAAATGGGCCCTCCTGGGCTCATTTATCGTTGCCGCCATTCTGACCCCCACCCCGGATCCTTTCAATCAATGTCTCATGGCGTTGCCGATGTACATTTTCTATGAGGTTGGCATCATCAGCGCCGGGTTTTTCAACAAGAAACCGAGGCCGGATCAGGAACCTGCCGGTGCTCTGGCGCCGGTCGGTCCCAAGGTCATGGCACCGGCCATGTCCGGTGCGGGCGACGGCGAATACCTTGGCGTGCCGACCGGAGCAGGCAGGCGTCGGTAGCCGGGAAACAGTTCCAGGTTCAACAGGAGAAAGGGTCGACAAGGATGCCTCGCGAACTTAATGTGATTTCCACGCCAACGTCCGGCGGCAGCGATGCCTGCACGTACATGTGGGCCTGCGCGATCTGCGACGAGAACGAATCATGTCAGAAGGACAAAGAAGGGCACAGCCGCTGGCTCGTTGCCAAGCGGATGGAGCGGATCGAATACAAAGTCCTGATCATGAGCAATAAGGGTGGGGTGGGGAAAAGCACCTGTACCACCAATCTTGCGGTCAGTCTCGCGCTGAAGGGGTGGCATGTCGGCATCTGCGACATGGATATTCACGGTCCCAACATCCCGAAGATGGTCGGCGCCGAAGGTCAGAAGCTCAAAATCAGTACCTCCGGAGGCATCATTCCGTTTCAAGCCTACAATCTCAAGATCGCTTCCATGTCGTTTCTCCTCCAGAATCCCGATGATCCGATCATCTGGCGCGATGCCTACAAATATGAGTTCATCAACCAGCTATTGGGCGGCGTCGAATGGCAGGACCTGAACTTCCTGCTGATCGATTTGCCTCCGGGGACTGGCAACGAATCGGTGACCACCATCGATTTGCTGGGCAATGTGAGCGGTGCCGTCATCATCACCACGCCTCAAGAGGTAGCGCTGCTGGATTCACGGAAATCGGTGACGTTTTGCAAGGACAGCGAAGTGCCGATCATCGGCATCGTCGAGAACATGAGCGGGCTCGAATGTCCTCATTGCCACCAGCAGATCGAGGTGTTTCGGAAGGGCGGCGGAGAGGCCTCGGCGCAGGACATGGGGGTGCCTTTTCTCGGCCGGATCCCGCTCGATCCGGATGTGGTCACCCAGTCGGATGCCGGCGAGCCGTTCGCCATGTTTAATTCCGATACGCCGACGGCCGGGGCGTACCATGAGATCGCCAATAAGGTGGAAGCCTTCTGCAAGAAAAGCGGGTCCCTCGTGAACGTCGCTCCACGCCTACACCGGTAGACCCCAGCGATGAAAGCCAAGGATGCCATGGCCGGCTTAACGCCCCTCGAGGAAGCTCAGAAGATTGTCCTGGAAGCCACCCCTGTGCTCGGGTTGGAAAAAATTCCCCTTCTGGATGCCTTGGGGCGGGTGCTGGGTGAAGATATCATCGTCGAACGGGACAATCCGCCGTGGGATAACAGCGCCATGGATGGTTTCGCCGTGCGGTGGGAGGACATCAAGCAGGAACACGCGATCCAAAAACCGGTCATGTTGACGGTGATTGAAGATGTGCCGGCTGGCAAGATGCCTACGAAGACGGTGGGGTCTGGACAGGCGATCCGCATCATGACCGGCGCGCCGATTCCAAAGGGCGCGGACACCGTGCTGAAAGTGGAGGATACGGAGCACACACCAGATGCCGTTCGTGTCTTCAAGCCGGAGCAAAAGGGGGCCAATATTCGTCCGCAGGGCGAGGATGTGAAAAAGGGCGAGCGGATCATCGCCAAGGGGACGAAAATCAGACCCGGCGAGGCCGGGATGCTGGCTATTCTCGCCAAATCATTCGTCTTCGCGTATCAGCGTCCGCGGGTGGCGATTCTGTCGACCGGCGACGAACTGGCCGACCTGGATGAGCGTTTCAGCGAGGAAAAAATCATCAACTCGAACAGTTACGGCTTGGCCGCCGCCGTTCAGGATGCAGGCGGCATTCCCTTTCTGCTCGGTATTGCCAAGGATACGCCGACGGCGCTGAAGGAAAAAATCTCTCATGGGCTGACCGCAGACATTTTGGTGCTCTCGGGCGGCGTCTCGATGGGCGATTACGATTTCACCAAGGCAGTGTTCCGCGATCTCGGCGCGGAGATGAATTTTTGGAAACTGGCCATCAAGCCGGGGCAGCCGCTGGCGTTCGGGAAAATTCAGGGCAAGCTGGCCTTCGGGCTGCCAGGGAACCCCGTTTCCTCGATGGTCACGTTCGAACAGCTGGTACGTCCGGCGATGCTCAAGATGAGCGGCCATCGAAGCTACGGTCGGCCGGTGGTGCAGGCGGTGTTTCAGGAAAAGTTTTCCAAGCGGACTGATCGCCGGCATTTTCTCCGCGGAGTGCTGACCCGCGAAGACGGCATGTTCAAGGTGAGGACGACCGGTGATCAAGGCTCCGGCATTTTGACGTCCATGGTGAAGGCGAATTGCCTGATCGATGTGCCGGCGGACCTCGAGCGTCTCAATCCCGGTGATTCGGTCTCCGTTCAGGTGCTGAGCGGAGAAGCCTGGGCGAACCATTCCGAACCGATTCAGGCCGGCCCTCACCGGCTGTCGTGCTGCTGAGAGGGAGTGTCCGATGCCCGTGCCGATTGTCTGTTTCGTGGGAAAGTCCAACAGCGGGAAGACAACGTTCATTGAACGGGTCATTCCCGAACTCGTGCGGGCAGGATATAAGATCGCCACCGTCAAACACGCGGGACACGGGTTCGATCTGGATACGGAGGGCAAGGATAGCTGGCGGCATAAACAGGCTGGCGCGAGCAGCGTGGTGATCCTCTCGAAGGGCAGCATGGCGATGTTCGCCGATGTGTCGGACCAATTAAAACCAGAAGACGTTCGTGCACGGTTCTTGGATGAGTCCTACGATTTGATCATTGTGGAGGGATGGAAGCACGAGGGCTACCCGAAGATTGTCATCATTCGTGAGCAGGTGGGGGAGATTCCTATTTCAACCGAGGGCCTGTTGGCCGTCGTGTCCGACAAACCCATCGAGTTGCACGTCCCGCGGTTCGATCTCAATGACGTTCCAGCTGTGGCGGCGCTGATCATGAAGCATTTCCCTCTGCGACGTGTTCGCGGGGAGCATGAACTGGACGTCTAGAATCACCATTGTCCTGGTTCTCGCCGCCGGAGTCCTGGCGCTCGGCGCAGTCGCCGTCCCGCTGACCAACCATCCGAAATTCTGCGCCAGCTGCCATACGATCGCTCCATCGCACGACAGTTGGATGAAGTCTTCGCATAAAGAAGTGACGTGCGTGGCCTGCCATGTCAGGCCAGGGGTTTCAGGCTGGATCCATGACAAGGCATGGGCGGGCACCAAAGACCTTGCCATCGCGCTGTTCGGGACCCCTCCGGAAGCGCATAACTTAAGAGCCAAAGTGGATTCCAACGTGTGTCTCAGCTGCCACCAGCACATTCTCCGTACGTCGGAAGTGGCTCCGAGGGACCTGCCGGCGCCGGTCAAGGACGTCGGTCTGATTATGAGCCATCGAAAGCATATGGAGGCGTTCGGCGCGCGCCATCAAGGGGAGGGCTGCACCACCTGTCATTCCGGCGTCGTGCATGATCGGCCAATCAAGGGCTATCCCGTTGTGCTGCCGAGGGGACATGTGTCTGCCGATACGAAGCCGTGGAATCCGGACTACCCGGAAGGATCGTATCTCCGCACGAGGGCGCTCGAAGACTGTTTCCGCTGTCACGACGGCAAGACGGAACATCAGGGCAAGCTTCTGGACCGCAAATGCGAGACCTGCCACCTCCCCGAAAAAATCAAACAATTCCTGTCATTTTGAGTGAAGATCACTACCAGCCCATGACGAGACCCGTCCTCGAAGTCAGTCACCTGCGCAAACAATTCGGCGATTTCACGGCCGTCGATGACGTGTCATTTTCCATCCGGCCGGGAGAGATCCTCGGGGTACTGGGGCCGAACGGAGCCGGCAAGACGACGACGATTCACATGTTGTTGGGACTCATCACGCCGACGGCTGGATCCATCGAGGTTTTCGGAAAGAACTTGGCCACTCACCGGGAGGAGATTCTTCAGCAGGTGAATTTCTCCTCGACCTACATTTCTATGCCCCTTGCGCTGACCGTCGAAGAGAATTTGTGGGTGGTCGCCAGATTGTACGGACTCACCGACATCAAGCGTCGGGTTGACGAGATCGTCAAGAAACTCGAGATGGACGATTTTCGGCGGAAGATCACGCGAAAGCTGTCCTCGGGTCAACTGACGAGGTTGACGCTGGCCAAGGCCATTCTGACCGAGCCGAAAATCCTGTTTCTGGATGAGCCGACGGCTAGCCTCGATCCGGACATTGCCTATAAAATCCGGGCGCTGTTGAAAGCAGAGAGACGCTCTGCAGGGCTCAGCATTCTCTACACCTCGCATAACATGCGTGAAATGGAAGAAATGTCTGACCGCATCATCTTTCTGCAGCGGGGCAAGATCGTGGCCGAAGGGACGGCCCGGGAAATCGTTGCGCGGTTCGGCCAGGCCGATCTCGAAGAAGTGTTCCTCAAGCTTGCCCGAGAGTCTCGAGAAACGGCCTAAGAGGCACGAGCATGCACGCTGTCATGGATTTCGGCACGGGCGCGATCATCGGGGGGTTGGCGCTCAGCGCAGGATGGGGCTGGCTCTGGCTCGTCATTGGCTCGATCGGGTTCGCGCGGGGGACCTGCAGCGCACGCGTGGTGATGAACAGTTTGGCTGTGGGCTTCAGCCCACTGCTGCTGGGATGGGGGCTCTGGTGGATGCGGTCGGAAGGGTTCTCCCCCAACGTTGCCTTCGTCACTGGGCTCTTCGTCATGCCGCTCTTTGTGGTCGGCCTTGCCTCCCGGAAGGCATCGGACGGACAGCGGGTCGGGCTCCATATGACCGAAGGGATTCGCCAACTGAAGGACGAGCTGCTCGGGGCACATCACGGCTGCGGTGGGTGCGGTCACGATCACGGCTCGGATGGGGCGGGAGGGCATCCGTGAAGTTGCACCGGATGAGTGCTCTGGTCTCGCGGCATCTTTATCTCTATCGCCGCAGCCTGCCCCGAATCATGGAAATTTTTTATTGGCCTTTTTTGGACCTCGTGATCTGGGGATTCATCACCGTATATCTCGCAAAGTATCAGCCTCAGGTCCCTGGCTTCGTGACCTTCTTCCTAGGGGCCCTGATCCTCTGGGACATGCTCTTTCGCTCGCAGCAAGGCATCACGATCTCGTTTCTTGAAGAATTGTGGGCAAGAAATCTCATGAATCTCTTTGCCAGTCCGCTCACGCCCGCAGAATTCCTTGCGTCGACGATCGCGATGAGCATCTTCAAAGTGACCTGTGTGTCGTTGGTGATGGGTATCTGCGCATGGTTATTCTATGGCTATAACGTGCTCATCATGGGCGTCTGGCTGCTTCCATTCATCCTGAACCTCGTGGTCACCGGGTGGATCATCGGGGTGTTAACGACCTCCTTGATCATGAGGTTCGGCCAGGAGGCGGAAATTTTGGCCTGGAGCCTGGTCTTTCTGTTTCAGCCAATTTCCTGCGTCTTCTATCCGCTAGAGGTTTTGCCAGGATGGCTTCAAGTGGTCGCCTGGGTCAATCCGGCGTCGCATGTCTTCGAAGGCATGAGGGCCGTGCTCAATGGCACCGGCGTCCCCATTGCGAATCTCGCCTGGGCAGGGGGCTTGAACGGGACGCTCCTCATCGGGTCCGTGGTCTTGTTTTATAAGACATTTGCCTACTGCAAGGTGCAAGGATCGTTGGTGCGGGTAGGGGAATAACCCCTGATTGTAATCCACCACCCCCTATGCTAGGGTTTGACTGCCTTCATCGTACGGGCCTCACGATGAGGCGGTTTAAGTTGCAGGCCCGCAATATCGATGTTGCCTTGTCCGGGAATCTCGTCGGAAGTCAGACCTAAGCCGCCCTATGTCTCGCGTCTTCGGCCCGCTCCTTCCCCGTTCCTCGTGTTCAAGACAATGTCACATTCAAAGGAG
>Ga0070686_100001672_pt1 | contig 12388 bp, 10 predicted proteins | sample KBSS23LmetaG_FD_65654 | JGI IMG/M metagenome (GOLD analysis project Ga0070686, IMG submission 65654) | Switchgrass rhizosphere microbial communities from Kellogg Biological Station, Michigan, USA - KBS S2-3L metaG | ecosystem: Host-associated > Plants > Roots > Rhizosphere ...
CCCGGCGCCCAGGTCGCCGACAACGATCTGGCCTTCGGACAAATCGTCGAGGCTCTGACGCACAGTCCGTTCTGGAAGGACACTTGCCTGCTCGCGATCGAAGACGATCCGCAAGCCGGTTGGGATCACGTGAGCGGTTATCGAACGACCTGTTACGTGGTCAGCCCATTTACCAAACGACGCCAAACCATCAGCACGCAATTCAATCAAATCAGTCTCGTGCGCACGATGGAACTGATCCTTGGCCTCCCGCCCATGAACCAAATGGACGCCAGCGCCACGCCCATGTCCGACTGCTTCAACGATGTCGCGGACCCCACTCCTTTCACGAGCGTCCCGAATCGTTTTCCACTGAACACGATGAATCCCGACCCGAAAAAAGTCGCGGACCCCGTTTTGCGCAAAGACGCCCAGACCTCCGCGCGCCTGCAACTCGACGAACCGGATCGGTGCCCCGAAGACGTTTTGAATGGCATTCTTTGGCGGGCCATGAAAGGTTCGCACGTGCCCTACCCTCACTGGGCCGTAAAAATGTCTCCGGACGACGATTAATCGTCTATGAAAGAGCGTCGAATTCTCATCGCCGACGATCACGAATTGCTGCGGCGCGGTCTTGCCGCCACCCTCGCCGAGCGCCCGGGTTGGAACGTCGTCGGCGAAGCCGGCACTGGACGCGAAGCCGTCGAAGCCGCCGCCACGCTCGCGCCCGATGTCATCATCCTCGACCTCTCGATGCCCGAACTCAACGGCTTGGAAGCCACCCGCCAGATTCTGGCCAATCATCCCGACATCCGCATTTTGATCCTGACCATGCACGACTCCGAACAAGTTGTGCGCGATGTCCTCGACGCTGGCGCCCAGGGATACCTTCTCAAATCCGACGCCGGCCGCGACCTCCTCGCCGCGGTCGAAGCCCTGCTCGAAGACCGGCCTTATTTCACCTCCAAAGTCGCCCGTATGGTTTTGCACGGCTATTTGCGCCCCTCCGAAAACGAAGCCAGCGCCAGCCCGCTCTCATCCCGCGAACGCGAAATCGTCCAATTGCTCGCCGAAGGCAACAGCAACAAGGAAGTCGCCACCCACCTCGGCATCAGTGTGAAAACCGCCGAAACCCACCGCACGAACATCATGCGCAAATTGAATTTCCGGTCCATCACCGACCTCGTCCGCTACGCCATCCGCAACCACATCATCGCTCCCTAAACGGCTTCCAAAACAGAAAGCGACCCATCGCCAAGGGTCACTGATGGGTTACAGGTCGGTCACCGCTGACAGCGGATCGTTGATTTCAAATTCACTTACCAAAAGTTCCCCTTCGCACCTTCCACCCCCCTCCCCCCCTCCAAATGGCGTAAGGTCTTTTCCCTCCTCGAATACAGAATCCATGCATTTGCCGCAAAAGCTTCGATGCCCGAAAACTGACACGTCGTAAAAACGGTTCGGTAACGAATGGATTAAACAAATTGAAAAAAACAGATCATCAATTGGAGGAGCGCATCCAACGTGAATTGGCCGCCAGCGAAAAACGTTTCCGCAGTCTCCTGGAAAGCGGCACCGACCTGATTCTGGCCGTCGATCGCGAGGGCCGAATCCAATACGCCAGCCCTTCCAGCCTGCAGTTCAGCGGATACGCGCACGAAGAACTCATTGGCCGCCTCGCCTTCGATTTTGTCCATCCCGATGATCGACCCTCGCTGCAAGACCTCCTGCAACACGCCCTTCAACGACCCGGCTCCGGGCCGCTGTTCGAAACTAAAATCCAGCGCAAGGACGGTGCGTGGATCGATGTTGAATCGCGCGCCAACCCGATTTTCCTCGACCCACAAACGCCCGGTCTCGTGTTGAATTGCCGCGACGTTTCCGAACGCAAAAAGGCGGAAGAACGCCAGCGCTTTCAAAAAACCCTTCTCGAATCCCAAAGCGAATGCAGCCTCGAAGGCGTCGTCGTCTCCTCGTGCGACGGCCAACTTCTCCATTCCAACCGTCGCTTCGCCGAAATATGGAATCTTGGGTCCGAGACTGGAGCCACCGAAAGCTGCCAGGAACTTTGGCGGCGCATCAAAGCGCAAGTGGCCCTGCCGGACCGCGTCGCCGAAGCGGTCCAATCGCTGACCCTCGACTTCGAGCGCACCTTGCATGACACGTGTCGATTGCGCGACGGTCGCACCATCGATTGCTACACAGCGCCCGTCCGCCACAAATCCGGCCTTTGCTTTGGCCGCCTTTGGAGTTGCCGCGACATCACCGAACAGGTCCGCCTCCACGAACAAGTGCGCCATTCCCAACGTCTCGACAGCATCGGCGTCGTCTCCGCCGGCATTGCGCACGAATTCAAAAACTTTCTCGGACCCATTCTCGGCAACGCCGAACTCGCCCAGATGGATTTGGCCCGAAATCATCCCGCGCAAACGTGGTTGAAACAAATCGTCAAATCCGCCCAGGCCGCGCGCGACCTCGTCCAACTCGTCCTGACCTTCAGCCGCCGAGCCACCTCCGCGCCCGCGTTGATGTCCCTTGGCGAAGTCGTCACGGATGCCGTGCGCATGCTGCGCGTCGCCATTCCTAAAACGGTCGAAATCTCCCGCGCCATCGCCCCAAACCTTCCCAAAGTCTTTGTCGATGCCAACCAGATCCACCAGGTCATCATGAACCTGGGCATCAACGCCTGGCAGGCCATGCCCGACGCCAAAGGCCAAATCTGCATTTCGCTCGATCTCGTTTCCGACAAAGAAGAAATGCCCGGCGACTGCCTCCGCCTCCTCATTTCCGACACCGGTTCCGGCATGGACGCCAACACCCTCGAACGCCTTTTCGAACCCTTCTTCACCACCAAACCCGCCGGCGTTGGCACCGGCCTTGGCCTCGCCGTCGTCCACGGAATCGTCACCAGCCACCACGGCATCATCGACGTCCAAAGCTCTCCCGGCGCCGGCACCGCGTTCGAGATTTATCTGCCGACGCCAAAGAGTCAGTAGCCCTGCGTTGAAGGTGTCGGGGAACTCGCGATCACCTGGGCGTTGCTGCGGATTTCGTTGACTTTTCCGGACGCTCTCGGAAGGGTCCACTTGCATTGAGCCCGGCGTTATCATTGTTCGGAAGTTGCTCAGTTTGCATCAGACGTTTCTGTTTGATCAGCGTCTTTTTGGCGGCGCTCGGAAGCCTGACTCGCGCCGGAGAATCGATGCGATACATCCATCACCCGCCTGAATCGCCCAGCGATCAGCGGTATTTGTATCATTGGAAGATTTTGGAAACGGCGCTGGAGCGGACGGTAGGGAAATATGGGGATTTTTCGATCGAAACTTCGGAGCGGATGCCCGAGAAGCGGCAGTTGTTCGAGTTGGAGACTTCCGGGAGGTTGTCGGTGATGTGTCTGGGGACGACGCCGGAGATGGAGCGGAGTTTGCTGCCGATTCGGATTCCGGTGGATAAGAATTTGGGCGGGTATTGTGTGTTTTTGATTCATCGGCGCGCGGAGAAGGAATTCGCGGCGGCGCGAACGCTGGAGGATTTGCGGCGGTTCAAGTTTGGGTTGGGGCTGGGGTGGATCGATGTGGATATTTTGCGTTCGAATCGTTTCAACGTCGTGACCGGATCGGACTACGATGGTTTGTTCGAGATGCTGGTGAATGGGCGATTCGATATTTTTCTGCGCGGCGCGATTGAGGTGATCGACGAGTTCGACCAGCGCCGAGCGGCCATGCCGGATTTAATGATCGAGCCGGAGATCGTTTTTTATTATCCGATGCCGATGTATTTCTGGTTTGCGAAGACGGAGGCCGGCCGGAAATTGGCGGCGCGGGCGGAGGAAGGGATGCGCGCGATGATTGAGGATGGGACGTACGATCGGATTTTTGCGGAGTTCCAGGACCACAAAATTCAACGGCTCCAATTATCGAAGCGGCGGATTTTTCGGATTCCAAACCCGCTGCTCGGGCCGGAAACGCCGTTCGCGGACAAGCGCCTGTGGTTCGACCCGGAAACGTATTCGCCGCCCAAAAGCAAATGACCTCCGAGCGCCGGGAAATCAGCATTGCGTTGGTGGTGGCGATCGTGCTGGTGGCGGTGACGGCGCTCGCGCTGGCCTTGTTCAGCGTCTTCAATTATCGCCACGAAGAAGCGCGCCAGATGGAACAGTTGCGCGCCGAAACGGAGATCGCCGTCGAACAATTGGCCGTGAGCCTGGCGTTGCCCGTGTGGAATTTTGACCGTGCGCAAATCGACAAGGTGATCGAGAGCGGCATGCAATCGCGCGATATCGCCGCGATCTATCTGCAATTGGCGGACGTCGATAAATCGATTCACGCGCGCGGGCGGGACCGGAAATGGCAGGTCATCCCGATCCGCGCGGAGCCGCCCAAGGAAGGATTGCTGGCCGCGAATCGAAGCGTGCTGGCAAACGGCGAAGTGGTCGGCACGGTGAACGTTTTGGCGACGCCACGCTTCACGCGGATGGAATTGGGCGATCGTTTGAACCAATGGATGCTCGATATTATCGGGATCGATCTGCTTTTAATTGTCTGCCTGTTTTTGTTGCTCTGGCGCTTTGTGCTCTATCCAGTGCGAATGTTGGAGAAGCAGGCGGCGGCCGTGAGCGCGGGCGGAAGCGGCGGCGAGGCGCCGCGACCATCGGCCTTTTTCGGTGAACTGGAAACGTTGCGCGAATCGTTGGCCCAGATGATTCACCTGCTCAACGCGCGCCACGCCGCCGTCCGCGAAATGGCCGCGCGCATTATGCAGCTTCAGGATGAAGAGCGGCGCAAGATGGGACGCGATCTGCATGATTCCACCGGGCAAACGCTGGCCGCTTTGGAGATTAATCTCGGTATTTTGAGCCGCGTCTCCAAGTCAAACGCCGACGCGCGCACGCTGGAGTTGATCGCGCAGTGCATCGAACTGGCCGACAAATGCTCCTCCGAAATTCGCACCGCCTCGTATCTGTTGCACCCGCCGTTGCTGGACGAAATGGGCTTGAGTTCGGCCTTGCGCTGGTATGCGGATGGATTTTCCAAACGAAGCAACATCCAGGTGAAACTCGAATTGCCCGAGGCGGGACAGCGCCTGCCGGACGAAGTCGAGCTGTCGTTATTCCGAGTCGTGCAGGAAGCGTTGACGAACATCCATCGGCACTCGGGAAGCGCCACCGCGTCCATCGTTTTGAAAATTACCGCGCAGGAAATTGTGCTGGAAATTGCTGACGGCGGCTGCGGAATAAGTTCGGACGAATTGCGGAACTTTCACGAAGGCGGCTCAAGCCTCGGCGTCGGCCTGGCCGGGATGCGCCAGCGCATCCAACAGCTCGGCGGCGATTTGAGAATTCAATCTTCCAAGGCTGGTTCAATTGTCAAAGTGCGCGCGCCCGGGTTGAGCCTTGGTGCGCCTCGCGTTGCGGGCAACTAATCGCCTTCGATTTCGTTGGGCAATTCGTTGCGGTCGTTGTCTTGACGCGGAAAGTGACGTTGCAATACGTCTCCGATGCTTTGGATGCCGGCGATCAAACCATCCGTGAATTTTCCCTCCTTGAAGCGCGCGCGCATTTGGGCGGCGGTCGCGTTCCAAAAATCCTCGCCGCATTTGGCATGCACGCCCGCGTCCCCGACGACCGCGAAGGTTTGGGATTTGGGCGCGACGTAAATTAAAACGCCATTGCGCTCGGCGGTTTTTTCCATGCCCATTTGCGTGAACTGCCGCTTCGCTTCGGGCAACGCCTCCGCGACTTCATGGCTGGAAATGAACAGGCGGATCTCGCCCGACGTTCGCCGTTCCGCTTCCGCGATCGCGTCCACGATCTTCGCGTCATCCAATTGATTGATGAAAATCTTCGGCTTCATATCACCAACTGCTCCCCGCGCCTCCGCCCCCAAAATCACCGCCGCCCGACGAAAAGCTTCCTCCACCCGAACTTCCGCCCCCGCCACCCCAACTCCCGCCGCCACCGGTCCAACCGCCGCCCCATCCGCCCCAACCGCCTCCGGTTCCCCAACCACTGCTCCGATACATTCGTCCGCCTCTGCGACCACGCTTCCTGCGCGACATGGAAGCGATGATGAGGATAAAAATGAGAACAACAAAGATGGCGCCAACATTATTCCCGCGCCGCGCCTGAACGCGCTGCGCCACGGTCCGCCCGGTTCCTTTGTATTCACCTTGCGCAGCCTGCAAAATGGCGTTCACACCGGCCCGCAGGCCGCCGTCGTAATCGCCATTCCTGACGCGCGGCTTGATTTCGAATTCGGTAATTTGCTTGGCAGTCGCGTCGGGAATGGCGCCTTCGAGGCCGTAGCCAACCTGGAGAAACATTTTTCGATCCGCGATAAACATGAAAAGAATCGCTCCATTGCGTTTCTCTTTTTGTCCCACTTTCCACGCCTGCGCCACGCGCACGGTGTAATCGTCGATGGAGGAGTCGCTCTCCATTTTGGAATAGATCGCGACGACGATCTGGCTCGAAGTCTTCTTCTCGAAATCTTCCAGGCGCGAATTCAATTCCGCGACCGTCGCCGCCGACACCACGCCGGCGTAGTCGTTGAAGTAACGCGGCGGGACGGGCGGGATTACCTCCTTCGCGAACGTCTCGAATGGCGCGAACGCCATGAGCAGGGCCAAAAGCCATCCGCTGCGCTGGATAAAAAGGAAGAGCAAAGTGTCTCTTTATTTTGCGGGCGCCGCTTTTTGGTTGCCGAAGTTAAATTCCACCTTGGGCGCTGTTTCCGATCCAGCCGCCGCTTTGAAATACGGACGCGGCTGGAAATGAAAGAGCCCCGCCAGCAGCACGCCCGGGAAACGTTGGACGCGCGTGTTGTATTTTTGAACCACTTCATTGAAGCGATTGCGCTCGACCGAAATCCGGTTTTCGGTCCCTTCGAGCTGCGCCTGCAATTGAAGGAAGCCGCTGTTCGCTTTCAAATCCGGGTAACGTTCCACGACCACGAGCAGCCGGCTGAGCGCGCTCGACAAATTGTCCTGCGCTTTCTGGAATTTCTCCAATTGCTCGGGCGCGGTTGGCGCCTGTCCGCTGTTGATTTGCGTTTGGCCGACAGCCGCCCGCGCCTGCGTCACTTCCAGCAACGCCGATTTTTCGAAATTGGCCGCGCCTTCCACGGTCTTCACGAGATTGGGAATCAGATCGGCGCGTCGTTGATAAACCGTCTCGACTTGAGCCCATTGTTTATCCACTTCCTGGGCCGAACCGACAAAGCCATTGTAAGTCGAGACCAGCATCAACCCCAGGACGACGACCGCCGCCACCAACCCGGCCAGAACCACCAAGACGACTTTCTTCATGACGCGAGCTTCCCACAGCGTGGCGCGTTAGGCAATCCAGCGCGGACCGACAAAGAGAATTTGAAGGGATGAGCGGGAAATTTCGTCGAGAATCATTATTATCATGCGCCGTAGATTATTACTGGGGTTGGTAGTCGTGGGGGCTTTGTGTTCGCGAGAGATCAGTGGGCAAACCGCCACGAATGCGCCGAGCAGCGTCCCGACGCCGTATCTAACAGCCGAGGAGGAGGCGAAGACGATTCAGTTGCAACCCGGTTACCGGCTCGAATTGGTCGTCGGCGATCCAATCATTAAAGAGCCCGTGGCCTGCGCGTTCGATGGCGACGGCCGGATGTATGTCGCGGAAATGCGCACGTATATGCAGGACATCGATGGCAAGAATGAGTTGGTCCCGGGCGGGCGCGTTTCGCTGCATTGGTCGAGCCGCAAAGACGGCGTCATGGATAAGCACACCGTTTTTGCCGACAACCTGATTCTCCCGCGCATGGTTTTGCCGCTGGCGGACGGCGTGCTGATCAATGAAACCGATTCGAACGATCTCTGGCTTTATCGCGACACGGATGGCGATGGCGTTTCGGATAAAAAAGAACTCTGGCTCGCGGGCGGAAAGCGCGGCGGCAATTTGGAACATCAGGCGAGCGGATTGATTTGGGATCTCGATAACTGGCTTTACTCTGCGGTGAACTCGTTTCGACTGCGTTCGATCGGCGGCAAGGTCGTGCAGGAACCGACCGGCCCCAACGGCGGCCAATGGGGAATCACGCAGGATGATTACGGCAAACCGTGGTTCGTAAATGCCGGCGGCGAAATCGGCCCGCTCAATTTTCAGGAACCGATCGTTTACGGAGCGTTCAGCGCGCGCGACCAATTCGCGCCCGGTTTCGCCGAAGTCTGGCCGCTGGTTGGGTTGGCCGACGTGCAAGGCGGCGTGGGGCGATTCCGTCCCAGCGACCAAACGCTCAATCATTTCACCGCGACGTGCGGCGGCGAAATTTTTCGCGGCGACCGACTGCCCGCCGATGTGCGCGGCGATTTGTTTTTTGGCGAACCGGTCGGGCGATTGATTCGCCAGGCCAAAGTCAAAGTGACCGATGGCATCACGCGCCTGAGCAATCCCTACGAAAAATCGGAATTCATTCGCTCGACCGATCCGAACTTTCGCCCGGTCAACATGGCCACGGCGCCGGACGGAACGTTGTTCATCGTCGATATGTATCGGGGCATCATCCAGGAAGGAAATTGGGTCCGCGAAGGTTCGTTCCTGCGGCCCAAAGTGCAGAAATATCAGTTGGAAAAAAATTTCGGACGCGGCCGGATCTGGCGCCTCGCGCATCAGGATTTCAAACCCGGCCCGACGCCCGCGATGCTCTCAGAAACCTCGGCGCAATGGGTGGGCCATCTGGAACATCCGAACGGTTGGTGGCGCGATACCGCGCAAAAGTTACTCGTGTTGAAGGGCGATTTATCGGTCGTCCCGGCGCTCGCAAAAGTGGCGCAGTCCAACCCCAATCATCTCGCGCGCATTCATGCCCTTTGGACCCTGGAAGGGCTCGATGCGCTCACGCCTGACCTGATTCGCGCTGCGCTCAAAGATGCGCACCCGCAGGGGCGCATCGCCGCGATCCGCGCGAGCGAAACGCTTTATCAACGCGGCGAACGGACCTTGGTTCCAGACATCACTGCGCTCGCGAGCGATCCGGACCCGAGTGTCGTTCTGCAAGTGATGATGACCGCCAAGCGAATGAAATGGCCGGATGCCACCGATTTTATTTCCGCAAACGCGGCGACGAATTCGTCCGCCGCCGTGCGCGAAATCGGTTACCAACTGATTCGGCCCGTTGGTCAATTCAGTCGTGAATTCACGGCGGTCGAGCGCCGGCGTTTGCAACGCGGCGAGACCATTTTCAAGGAGCTTTGTTTCTCCTGTCACGGTCCCGACGGCAACGGCATGCCGCTCGCCGGCGCGAAGCCGGGCGTGACGATGGCGCCGCCGCTGGTCGGTTCGAAAACAGTGGATGGCAATCGCGATGGAATGATCCAGGTTCTCCTGAAGGGATTGCAAGGCCCGGTCAACGGCAAGACGTACGACGCGCTGATGGTGCCGATGGAGAGCAATGACGACGAATGGATCGCCGCGGTCACTTCTTTCGTTCGCACGCGGTTCGGCAATCACGCGTCGCTCGTCGAACCAGGCGATGTCGCCCGCGTCCGCAACGTCGTCAAAGCGCGCGTGGACCCGTGGACTATCGAAGAAATTCAGGCGAGCGTGCCGCAACCGTTGCCGGATCGCGCGAAATGGAAAGTCAGCGCCAGCCATCATCCCGACGCTGCCAAGCGCGCGATCGATGGCGATTTCAATACGCGTTACGACACCGGCGCGTCACAGGTTCCCGGGATGTGGTTCCAAATCGAATTGCCGGAGGAAACTGAAATCACTGGCCTGCGGCTCGATGCCGCCGCTTCGACGCAGGATTATCCGCGCGGCTACAAAGTCGAGCTTTCCAACGATGGCGAAACCTGGGGTCAACCCATCGCCACCGGGCGGGGGACCAATCCCGTGACGGAAATTATTTTCGATTCAACGAAGGCGCGATTCATTCGCATCACGCAAACCGGTTCGGTGAACGGATTGTTCTGGTCAATCCACGAACTCCAAATCTTCAAGCCAGGCGCGATGGCCAGACTCGCCAGCGCCCCGCCGAAGAAGGTGAACAAGCCGAGCTTCGAGTAGGAGTAATCTCCCCAAGAATCAGGGTTCCCGCTATTTGCAGCGGCGCGCGCGGACGAAATAATTCCCCGCGTCGATGGCAACATTTCGGCTCATTGTTCTGTTGGGATGCCTGGTTTTTAGGCCGGGCGCTTTTGCGCAACCGGTGCAGATGCATGTCACGCTCGAGGAAATCGCGCGTAAAGCCCGCGAGCGCGCCGAGAAGCCGTTTCAACCGCCCAAAAGCGATTTGCCGCGCGAAGTCCGCGAGCTGAATTACGACAGCTATCGCGAGATTCATTTTCGCCACGACAAAGCGCTTTGGGCCAAGGAAGCGCTCCCTTTTCGCCTCGAATTTTTTCATCCTGGCTACCTCTACACGACACCGGTGCAAATTCACGAATTCACCGCGACGCACGCGCAGCCGATTCGGTTCGTGGACGATTTTTTCGATTACGGTAAAAATAAATTCGCGAAGAAAATTCCGGCCGACGCCGGGTATGCTGGATTCAAATTGTCGTTCCCGCTAAGTGGTCCGGAAAGTTGGGAAGAGGTCGCGTCGTTTCTGGGCGCCAGTTATTTTCGAATGCTTGGGCAGAACCAACGTTACGGCGCCTCCGCGCGCGGGTTGGCGATCGACAGCGGCGAGCCGGACGTGAAGGAGGAATTTCCGACGTTCACCGATTGGTGGATCGGCAAGCCCGAGAAAGGCCTCAACACGCTGCGGCTTTACGCGATTTTGGACAGCCCGAGTTGCGCGGGCGCTTACGAATTTCTATTTCGCCCCGGCGCCACGACGGTGGCGGATGTGAGCGTCGTTCTGTTCATGCGAACGAACGCGGCGAAGACGCTGGGCCTCGCGCCGCTCACCAGCATGTTTTGGTTCGGCGAAAATTCGGAAAATAAACCCAACGATTACCGCGCGGAAGTCCATGACAGCGATGGGTTGCTGATTCGTTCCGGCGAAGAGGAATTCATCTGGTGCCCGCTTAATCCGTCCGCCGCGCTGCGTCATCAAACATACCCCATGACGGCCTGCCGCGGCTTTGGCTTGTTGCAACGCGATCGCGCTTTTTCGCATTACGAAGACATGTTCAATCTTTACCAAAAAGTTCCCAGCGTCTGGGTTGAGCCGCGCGGCAATTGGAGCGACGGCGAAGTGCATTTGGTCGAATTGCCGACGAAGTCCGAAGCGGAAGACAACATCGTTGCCTTCTGGAATCCGAAAGAAAAACCGACTCCGATGCAGCCGTATCGGTTTGCCTACACGCTTTATTGGTCGGAACGTCACGATGAAAAATTTGCGCCCAGCAAAGTTTTGCAAACCCGCATCGGCGCCATTCCCGGCGCGCCCGAGAAGCGGCAGGTGATGATCGATTTCGCGTGGAAGGAAAACATCGCCGAAACGCCCGTCGCGAAAACCGACTGCACTGAATCCGCCACCGTGACCGACGTCCAGGTTTTCAAAAACGAATTGAGCCGTTCGTGGCGCGTCATTTTCAATCTCGCCGCCAAAAAAGGAAATTCCGAGTCCGCGCGTTTGAGTTGCACACTCACCGCCGCCAACAAACCAATCAGCGAAACGTGGAGTTATTTATGGAATCCGTAATGGAACCGCCGCGGGCTGCGGGAATCGAAGCGTGGCGTTTGCCGGAGGGCGCGCACGTTGAATCCCCGGCAGAGATCCGCAAAGCGCTCAACGACATTCTGGGCGGCGCCTTGGATGGAATCGAAGGCGAGGTCTCGGTTGACGAACGCTTCGCCATGCTCGTGGCCGGGCTGCCCGACCGCTGGCACGATGAGCATGACCCATCCGCGCTCCGCGCCGCGTTCGAGCAGGGAATGCGCGATGCCCAACTCGCCCTGGCCCCGACACGCCCGATTCAAAGCAACGTCTCGACCATGGAACCGACGCTCTCGAAACTCCCCTCGCTGCGAATTGTTTTGGGCTGGTTCGCGCTGATCCTCGCGTTGATTCTCGCGTTCATCTTCATGCATTGAGCCATGAGCATTCGCCCGTTGTCTCCTCCCAAAACCCTGCCCGGCACACGCATCTTTTTCTTTTTCGGCTGCGCCCTCCTGATCACCGGCGCCATCTCCCATCTCTTTGGCGACTTGCTCTGGCGCCACGGTTGGACCGCCGGCAGTTCCATCTTGATGTGCCTGTTCGTGCCGCTCCTGTTTTTGAATGCCGTCGGCGCCACGCATTCCATTTACGGATTCTTTGCGCGCCGAAGTGAAGACCGCAGTCGCATCACCGGGCTGAACGATTATCAGGCGCAGGATATTTCGACCGCGAGCGTGGCGATCCTGTTTCCGATTTACAACGAAGAGGCCGCGCAGGTTTATGCCCGCCTCGAAGCAACGTATCGATCGCTCGAAAAAACCGGCCACGCG
>Ga0070686_100001673_pt1 | contig 12387 bp, 10 predicted proteins | sample KBSS23LmetaG_FD_65654 | JGI IMG/M metagenome (GOLD analysis project Ga0070686, IMG submission 65654) | Switchgrass rhizosphere microbial communities from Kellogg Biological Station, Michigan, USA - KBS S2-3L metaG | ecosystem: Host-associated > Plants > Roots > Rhizosphere ...
GCGTGCACCAGGCACTTTCGGAAGGCCGCCCAATCGAGCGCGTTCGGATGATCGAAATTGATTTCGCTTCGATCCCCATCGGCCAGATGCGACAGATCCCGATAAAACGAATCCTGACAAATCGCGGCCGCCTGGTCTGTCCCGACCGCCTGGGCCAGCCGCGTGGCCAGCCACGTTTTGCCGCTGCCACTGCCCCCAATGACCCCGATAATCACGGGTCCATTCTCCGGCGCTGTTTGTTGCGAGGCGATCCTCATTTCGCCCCTGATAGTAAATCGGCGCTCCTTTGTCACAATAAGGGTGGGGCACGGTTGCGCGCGCCGCCCGAGTCCTAAGACTCATCAGGTTAAGGCGGAGACATGCCAACAGGGTATCTCCGCCACCGGTTTCGAGGAGAAGTCAAAACCCGAAGCCGCCAGGGGGTTTCTGGGCTGCCCGGCGCACGGGTGGTTCTTTCGTGAATGTGAAATTCCCACGCGCTTTTCGGATCAGCGCCCGAAAAGCTTCAAAGGCTAATTGCCGGCGGCGTTGGGGACCAGGCCAAGCGACCATTGGATCATTTCAAACCACATTTTTTGGAAATCAGGCCGGTCCCAGAGTGCGGGAACGTGGCCCAGGCCGTTGTAGAGGACCCGGCCTTTGCCGTAATTTTTTGACCACGCCACGGGGAATCCGTAGTCGTTTTGTTTGACGCCTTTGCGAGTCAGGTCGATTTTTGCGGCGTCGAGGCGGAGCAGCACGTGACAGGTGTTCGGCGAGAAGGCTTTGATTTGGTAGATTTCATCGAAGAGCGTGAAGCGTTGGGGAAAGTTTTTCAGGCCGGGAAATTTGGGATCTTCAACGATGAGCGGAGCGTCGAATTGCCCCCACGGGTGGCCGTCGAAATAGCCGCCCAGCATTTCGCCGTACTCGGGCCAGGTTGTGAAGGTGATGGCGGCGCTGTGGATGCCGATAAATCCCTTGCCGTCGTCGCGGATGAACGAAAGCAAATCGGCTTTTTGCCCGGCGTCGAGATCGAGATCGCCATCGGTGAAAAAGACAATCGCGTCAAAGAAGTCGAGGTTTTTGGCCTCCCATTTGAGGGGCTTTTTCGTGATGCCAGTACAGTCCGTGCGGAGTTGGGTGTTCCAGAGTCCCGAACTGTGACCCAGATTGTAAAGAGCGGCCATCGCGGAGGAAATGGCTTCGTGTTGATATCCTTTGGCCTGGCCGATGAAGAGGAGGTTGTACTTTGGTATCGCGGACGGAGCTTCGGCTGCTCCCAGGCGCAATAATCCAAGGAAAATCAGGCAAAGAAATTTTCGCTTCATGAAATTCAAATCGCGCCCGCCAACTCCGACGACGGCGTGTGAATCGGTTTCTTGGCGTATTCGGAGCGGATGATCTCACGCATAAATTCCGCGGCAAGCTGGGCATTTTTGTGCGCGAATTCGATGCCGACGGTTTCGCCGTTAATCACGGGCAGTTGATGGCAAAGTTCGTAGCTGGTGTATCCCTTGTAACCGATCTCGTGCATCGCGCGCGCAAAATCGCGATAGTATTGGTTTGTCTCGCCGGTCACGATTCCATCGATGCGATCGACCCCGGTGATCGTGCCATCGGGATTACGATCGAATTCGCCGCCGAAGTGCGACATCACCTGGCGCGAACCGACGGCCCGCGCGGCTTCCCGCATGGCCGCCAAGCTCTTGAGGGGCATCAGCGGCGCATCGAGGCAAACTTGCAGGTGCGGCGAATTGACTTCGTTCACCATGCGCAGGACATCGTTGTGATCCTTAATCAGCGGCTTGTGATTTTGCAACGCAAGGGTGACGCCCATTTCGCCGGCATAATGTGCGCACTCGATCAGCGCTTCGCGACACCAGCTCCAGATTTCCGCTTCGGAAAACTTTTCGTGAACGATGGGCCAGTAGTTTTCCGGAATGTCGTAGGAGGCGAGTTTCGGATGGCGCGTAATTCCCCACCACGCCAGAAAGACTCGGAGATGTTTGGCGCCCATGTCGGCGGTCATGCGGATCAATTCATGGACAAAGCAAATTTGCGCCTCGCGCACTTCCGGCACCGGATTGCTGAAGTCGTTGTTGGCCGCGACGCCGAAGATTTCAATGCCTTCGTCAGCGGCCAGCAGTCGCAAATCCTCGCAGGCCGACGTCGGCCAATCGAGCGGATTTCCGTGCGGCCGTTTCCCATCGATCTCGATGCCGTCGTAACCGAATTTCTTCGCCGCCAGGATCAACTCCGACAAGGTGAGCGGTTCGCCGCGATACCAGCAGCCGAGGTAGGTGATGCTATAAAGTCCGATTTTCATAATGCTGTTCGAGTTACTTGAGTTTGCCGCCCGTCCACAGAATCGAGTTATGCACCAGCGCGCGATACGACGGGTGGCGGAACGGAGTGTGATCGTGGCCGAGCTGAATAAAGACGACTTTGGACGTCGCGCAGGGGCCGACCCACGCGACGGTGCGGTCGCTGGTGGGATTGTCCGTCAACAGCAGCGGCTGAATATTCGGCGAGATAAACAGACCATGATAGGTCTCGTCCGTGATGCGGAACGGAGAGATGCCGTCGGTGATCGGATGTTTGCCTGCGATCGTGATCGAGTGTTGTTCGCCGAATTTCACCGTCGAGTTGGGAATGCCATTTTTACTCTCCAGGCGATAAAGCCCGCCCACCACTTCCTCGTACCACCACGGCCACTTCTGGAAATTCAAGATGCCATGATGCAGGACCAAAATGCCTTTGCCGCTCTCGACAAAATCGCGCAGGTTTTTCTTCGCGCCATCGTCCATATCGCGCGTGAAATTGTAAAAGACCAGCACATCGTACTTCGCGCGGATGTCCTGCTTGAAAGCCAGCGTGGCGTCCGTCACCGCCGGAAAACCGATGTCCTCATACCCATCGAACAAACCGTAAAAAGCAGCCTCATGATCGTGACCGCCCGTGATGATCAGGACACGCAAGGCCGCCGAGTTGGTCGCGGGCGCGGCGGGCTGAGCCAGAGAATCCGACGTGTGCAGCAAGGCCAGGACGCCCAACACGAGGACGATCATTCGTTGAATCGTGGATTTCACGCGCCGACTTTACCACGGCGGGCCAGCGGGCTTATTGTTTTGAACCGGCAGACTTTGTTCTAAAAACGGCGGCGCCCGATTTGTAATGCTCGCGGTATTCGCGCGGGGTGCGGCCAAATTGACGGCGAAATTCGCGCGTAAAATGGCTTTGATCGCCGAACCCGCAATTGAGCGCGACGTCGGCCAGCGAATCGTTGCCGTAAATCAACGCGCGGCTGGCGATGCCGAGGCGAAGGCGGCGCAGATATTTTTGCGGAGTCAGATGGAAGCTCGCCAGGAATTGGCGTTCGAACGCGCGCAGGGACATTTTCGAAACCGCCGCCAACTGTTTGTTCGTCACCAGTTCCTGGAAGTGATCGCGAAGGTATTCGATCACCAGCGCAAACTTCGATTCGCGGCCCACCTGCGGAAGCGCGCGCGTCAACCCCGCCGTCCCGACCACCCGGCCGCGCCCATCGAAGATGGGAATCTTGTTCGTCACATACCATTGCGCCGGGCCATGAAATTCGCCCACGCGCTCGATCCGATCCACGACTCGCTTGCCCGCCAGCGCCTGTTCGTCATCCAATCGAAACGAGTCCGCCAGGAACGCCGGTGACAAATCGTAATCGGTTTTCCCGAGGATTTCCTTTTCGACGGATTTGCGATTTGAAGTTGCGTGTTCGAGCGCATACCGAAGTTGAAAAGCGCGATTCACCCAGAGATAACGGCCTTCACGATCCTTGACCCACGCGAGCACATCGTCCACTGCGTCCAAAAGCTCCGCCAGGCCGAAGGTGTTTCCAGTCAATGGCATCGCGTATTATTAATCGTTCCCGAATTCCAGTTTCAGACCGTCGTAGGCTAGTTCGATGCCGGGGGGCATTTCGGCCTGGTCGATGTCGTGGTCGTAGTCGTGGGTGAGGTGGGTGAAATAGGTTCGGCGGGCGTTGATGCGCCGGGCCATCGTGAGCGCTTCGTCGAGGCACATGTGGGTCGGATGCGGGTCGCGGCGCAAGGCGTCGAGGACCGCGACTTCGACGCCGGCAACTTTTTCGAGGGCGGCGTCGGGAATGGTTTTGCAATCGCTGAGATAGGCGAGGCGTTTTTTGCCGTGTTGTTCGAAGAGATAGCCGTCGGTCATGATCGAGCCGTGCGGCAAGGGAAGCGGAGTGAGTTTCAAATCGCCAAGCAAATAGGGACCGTCCACTTCGCGCGGTTCGGGATGAAAATAGCCTTTGGGGATGGGGCCGGGTTTGAAGGCGTATTGAAAAACGCGGCGGAGATCGGTCATGGTCGCCGCATTCGCGTAAATTGGAAGGGGCGCATTTTTCTGATCGCAAAAACGCCGGCAATCATCGAGGCCCATGATGTGATCGGCATGCGAATGGGTGAAAACGACGGCGTCGATCATGCCGATTTTTTCGCGCAACATCTGAATGCGAAATTCGGGCGTCGTATCGACCACCAGCCGAATCTCGTTCGTCTCGACGTAAATCGAAGGGCGCGTGCGATGGTTTTTGGGGTTCGCCAAAAAGCTTTCGGAATATTCCCAGCCGATAATGGGCACGCCCGTGGAGGTGCCCGTGCCCAAGAACGTCAGAGAAAATCGATCGGTTTTGTTCCCCATGTTTGTGCGCTCGTTGTTCAACAAATTTTCTTTACCGAAGCCTAACACACCGCACAATCTTCGCGTCAATTTCTATCATGCTCGCCGCCCTGCGAATCAAAAACCTCGCGCTGGTCGTGGATCTGACGCTGGAACTGCAAGCCGGTTTCAACGCGATCACCGGCGAGACCGGCGCGGGCAAATCGATTCTCATCGGCGCGCTCAACCTGGTTCTGGGAGAGCGCGCGGATCGGACGCTGATTCGCTCGGGCGCGGATGCGAGTTCGGTGGAAGCGGTGTTCGATATCGCGAAGCTTTCGGAAAGCCCGGCGGCGTTCCTTGAAGGAAATGGCCTCGAACCGTGCGAGGAAAATCAGCTTGTTCTGAAACGCACCATCACGGCGGCGGGGTCGAGTCGGCAATTCGTCAATGGTTCGCCGACCACGCTCGCGATGTTGGCGGCGTTGGGCGAACGGTTGGTCGATATTCATGGGCCACACGATCATCAATCGCTTTTCAGTCCCGCGCGGCAGCTTTCGATTCTGGACGCGTATGGGAATCTCGCCGATTTGCGCGCGCGCGTAGCGAAAGCCCATTCGGACCGGGCCCGGATTGCCGCCGAAAAAACGGCGCTGATCGTCGATGAAAAAACCTACGCGCAACAAATCGATCTGTTTCGTTTTCAAGCGAACGAAATTGCGGCCGCGAAATTGATCGAGGACGAAGAACCACGCATCGAGGCCGAATACAAACGCGCTTTGAATGCCGCGCGCTTGATGGAACTCGCGGACACAGCGACGCGCGCGCTTTCCGAGGAGGACGGCAGCGCGCTTTCGCAATGCGGCGCGGTGGGTCGCGCGCTGAATGAATTGCGCCGCCTGGATGAAACCGCCGCGCCCACGGCGGAAATCCACGCTCAAGCGGTAAGTCTTCTGAACGAATTGCAGAGCGAACTTTCCAGCTACCGGGATCGTCTTGAACTCGATCCGAACCGCCTGCAGGAACTTGAAGAGCGCCTGAACCTGATTCATTCGCTCAAGCGCAAGTATGGATCGTCGCTCGCGGAAGTGATCGCGTTTGGAAATGAGGCGCGCAAAAAATTGCAGCAACTCGAACAGCGCGATGCCGAAGTCGCGCGTCTCAACGCCGAACTGCAAAAGGCGTACGCCACGTTAATCAAGGCCGCGCGCGAACTTTCCGCCGCGCGCGCGAAAATGATTCCGCGCCTTTCCAAAGCGATCACCGCGCAACTCGCTGACCTCGGTTTCAAGCAGAGTCATTTCGGCGTGAACCTCCGACAACTTGCCGAACCCGGCGCGACGGGAATGGATGAAGCCGATTTTCAATTCGCGCCGAATCCCGGCGAACCGGCCAAGCCTCTAAAAGCGATTGCATCCTCGGGCGAAATAGCGCGCGTGATGCTCGCGATCAAAACGGTGCTCGCCGCCGAAGACGAGATTCCGGTTCTCATTTTCGATGAGGTTGATGCCAACGTCGGCGGAGAAACCGCTGCGGCCGTCGGCGCGAAAATGGCGCAGATCGGCGCGCAGAGACAGGTTCTTTGCATCACCCATTTGCCGCCCGTGGCAGCCGCCGCGCGCGCGCATTACGTCGTGTCGAAAGAAGTCGCGGAGGGCCGCACCATTTCGAAAATCGAATTGCTCGACAAGGAAGCGCGAATCACGGAAATCACCCGCATGCTGGGTGGCCAGACGCCCGCCGCGCGCAAACATGCGCAGGCGCTTTTGCACGGCGGGTATTGATTGCAAGTGTACGTTGTCCCGGCTTTAGCCGGTCCCCGAACCGCCTAAAGGCGGGACAACATACAGGGGCGAAAACGCGCGGCTTAGGCGGTGGGCGCTTTGATCATTTTCGCCATGAGGAGGCCAGCGAGGAACCAGCCAATGGCTTGATCGATCAAGTCCACCGCGATGAACGCAAATGGAAATCCATACCAGTTCATTTGCGAAACGCTGATCGCCAGCCAACCGAAGAGGCCGATCATCGCCACTTTGGAAGCGCGACATCCGCAGGTTCCGACCAACGATCCAAGGATACATGCGGCGAGGCAGGCGCAGCCGAGCGTCGAAACAAATTCCACAATCAGTTGTTTTGGCTCCATCGGCGCGCCGCCGGCGGGATGAAAAAGCAGTAGTCCATAGCCGTTTTTGTATTTGGCGGTCCAGGCATCTTCCTCGGCCTTGGTCATTTTCTTCGACATGTCCATGCCTGGAAAAAAGTAAAGGCCCGGCTCGGTGACATTGCTTTTGAGCGCTGCGAGCACGGTGTCTTCCTTTGCGCCGAACATGCTCAGGCCCATCGGCCCGGTGACGGGATTCATATGGACGATCGCGCTCCAGACGAAGGCGATCAACGCTCCGAGAAATGCGGCCAGGAATTTTTTCATATTACTTCGCTGCTTTCTTTTTGGCGGGTTTGGTTTTCGAAGGTTTCCCTTTGGCCGCCTTCTCCGCGGCTCGCTGTCTCACGTTTTCCGCGAACACTTTTTCGATCTGGCTGATGTAGGCGGCCACGGGCACGCGCGCGAATAATTGCCCGATCACGTCCAGAGAAATATCGTCGAGCTTCTTGAAGCGAACGCAGGCCTTCCCCATGTCGAGTTTCTTGCCGGCGGCTTTCCAGGCTTTTTCGAACCATTCCCTGGTTGGCGTATGGCCGTAGCAACACATCAGATAAAGTGCCATGTGGTTCTTCTGCGAAGCCAGATTCGCGAGCGGCAACGGCTTGGTGGGATCGCACTGATAGCCCTTGGGATAAATGCTGTGCGGCACGACGTAGCCGATCATGCCGTAGCTCATGCATTCCTCGTAGCCTTTGGGAAGGTTTGCCAGAATGATCATGCGGACGGCATTGATCATTTCGCGGCGATCCGCAGGGATTTCTTTCAGGTACTCGTCAACCGTTTTTGCGCTGCTTTGCATAGTGAATCGGTTTTTACGGGCCTATTAGCAGAATTTACAAAAAAGCGATACAGGGCACACCACTCCCGCGCAAGCGCAAAATCGCAAACGCCTCCAAGAGGGTAGCGTCGGTCGCGCTGCGACCGGCGCTCCGGCGACATTCCAAACGTCTTTTCGAGCAATGAGCCCCGGTCGCAGCGCGACCGGCGCTACCTCGAAGGTTATGAGCCGATGCTGGCGAGTTCGACGTTGTCGGCGACGTTGACGATCTTGAACTGTTCGGCGTGGAACGCGGGATCGGCGCGGAAGGAGAGTTTGCCGAAGTAACGTTTTTCCATTTCGATCAGCAGCTTTTCGTCCTCGGTGCGGAGGCGTTCGAGCACGGTGGGATTCACGACGATGCGCAATTGGAAATCCGATTCGTCGCGCGTGCGCTTCTTCAGAATTTCGCCGAGCTTGCGTTGAATCTCGACGCTCATGGTGAGATTGCTCTTCACTTTGCCGCGTCCTTTGCAATAGGGACAATCGTCGTAAACGGACGCGCGCACGCTTTCGGAATGGCGTTGGCGCGTCATTTCCATCAAGCCGAGTTGGGAGATGGGCAGAATGTGCGTCTTCGCTTTGTCGCGGCGCAGACCATCGCGCAGCTTGTTGTAAACGGCCTGTTGATCGCGGCGCGAACGCATGTCGATGAAGTCGAGGACGATCAAGCCGCCCATGTTGCGCAAGCGGAGTTGGCGCGCGATTTCTTCGGCGGCTTCGAGGTTCACGCGGACGATGGTCGAATCCTGGTCTTTGCCGCCTTTATGACGGCCGGTGTTCACGTCGATGGCGACGAGCGCTTCGGTTTCGTCGATGACGATGTAACCGCCGCTCTTGAGCAGCACCTGGCGGGTGAAGGCGTTCTCCAACTGGCGCGTGATGTTGAAGCGATCGAAAATCGGCTGGGATTCGCTGTAAAGTTTGACCTTCATGATCGAACGCTTGGAGATGCGCCCGATCATATTGCGCACGCGTTCGTATTCGCGATGGTTGTCGATGACGATGCGTTCGACGTCCTCGGTTAGAAAATCACGCACGGTGCGCTCGATCAAATCCGGCTCCTGGAACACGCACGTCGCGGTCGGTTGCTTGTTGATGCGTTCCTGGATTTCGCCCCATTCCTCAAGCAGCAACGCGAGGTCGCGCACGAAATAACGGGCCTGCTGGCCTTCGCCAACGGTGCGAATAATTACGCCCATGCCATCGGGAATGTGCAGGCTGCGCAAAATTTTCTTGAGGCGCTGACGTTCCTCCTGGTTCTCAATCTTGCGAGAGATGCCGCTTTGATCGGAGTTCGGCAACAGCACCAAATAACGTCCGGGCAACGCGAGATTCGTGGTGACGCGCGGGCCTTTCGTGCCGATGGGACCCTTGGTCACTTGCACGATGATTTCGCTGCCGGGCGGATACAGGCGCGGAATATCTTTTTGCGTGATGCGCGGTTTGTCGCGGCGCTTGGTTTCGCGCTCGACGATTTCCACGCCGCTGTCGAAGTTCGCGGGAACGATGTCCCAATAATGCAAAAACGCGTTTTTCTCGAAACCAATATCGACGAACGCGGCCTTCAAGCCATCTTCGAGGTTGCGCACTTTGCCCTTGAAAATGCTGCCGACCAAACGCTCGTCGCTCGTGCGTTCGATGGTGAATTCTTCCAGGCGTCCTTCTTCCAAAACGGCCACGCGCGTTTCGAGCGATTCGGCGTTGATGACCACTTCCTTGTGCGTGCGTTTGACGGGCTTGATCAGGCGATGCACGCGCCGGACGATTTTGTCCGCCGCAAAGCGAATCGTCTCCACCAGTCCCTGCGGCTTGTCGGGGACAGGCACCGGCTTGAAGCCATCTTCGCCTTCCTCGGCTTCGTCGTCGCCGGCCTCTGGAGCATCCGCATCCTCGTGCAATTCAGCGGGCGTATCCAAATGGGGCTGACGAAAGGTGCGGTCGCGACCCTGTTGATCTTCTTCCTTGGGTTCTTCGCGCGGCGCATCCGGCGGGAGGCCGGCAGCGACATTTTCGGCGCGATCGATTTCCTTTTGGTGGCGCGCGTCGAAAACTTCTTCCGAAGGAGTGGACGGCAGATTGGTCAGGGCGTCCTGGCGCGCTTCGTTGGCGGCCTTTTCGGATTTCTGCCCCAGGCCGCCGCTCGGTCGAAAGCGCATGCCTCCGCGCCGGCGGCGATTAAAATTGTTGCTCATATTTAATACGATCGTCTGTAGATATACACGTTTTGCAAAAGGCCAATCGCGATCAACGAGCAAATCACCGAAGACCCGCCGTACGAAAGCAGCGGCAGTGGAATTCCCGTCACGGGCATTAAGCTAATATTCATGCCGATGTTGATAAAGACATGACTGAAGAGCATCGTCACCACACCCACCGCCAATAATTTGCCCAGGCGATCGCGCGCCTGGCCGGCAATTTTGATTCCCGTAAAGAGAACCAGGGTGTAGAGCGCGACAATCGTCGCGGTGCCCAAAAAACCTTTCTCCTCGGCAATGACGGAGAAAATGAAGTCATTATGCGCCACGGCGCGGGGCAAATAGCCCAGCGAGTTTTGCGTTCCCTGACGCCAACCTTTGCCAGTCAGTCCACCTGAACCGACCGAAATCAAAGCCTGCTCTTTGTTGTACGATTTATCTCGCTGCAACTTCCGAGCCCGGTCCCGCTCCGCCGGCGTCGCATCGCGCGGAGCGAAATCTTTTCCAAAATAGACCAGCAATCGTTGCCGCTGGTATTCCTCCAGTTTGATCTGCCACCGCGGCGGCGCGAATAATACGTCCACCAACAGCAGCGCGACCAGGATTCCCACGCCGGTTACAAGCCGGCGCAAAAACTTCAACGGAACTCCCGCCACAAACATCATCACCAGTCCAATCGGAAAAAATACCAGCGCCGACCCCAGGTCCGGCTCCTTCAAAATCATTACAAACGGCAGCGCTGTCAGCGCCAGGCTCTTGATAAAAATTCCCGGCAACCGCAGTTCCTCAAGCGGACGGCTCAGGAAATTCGCCTGCATCATGATAAAACCGATCTTCGCGAATTCCGAGGGTTGAAATTGGAAAAAGCCCAGATTCATCCAGCGCCGCGCGCCAAAACTTTTTTTGCCAAAAATCAAAACAGCCGCCAGCGCGATGATGGTTCCCCAATAAATCAACGTCGAAAACCGGCTCCACGTCAGGTACGGCAACAGGCACGCCAGCGCGCCCAAACCGATTCCCGCTCCGTAAAAAATAATCTGTTTTAAATACAATTTGCTGTTCGCGTCACTCGCCGCGGCGGCGCTGTAAATAAACGCCGTGCCGATGCACATCAAGCCCAACAACGCGATTAGCATCGCCCACTCGACGCGGGCGTGATGTTCTTTGAGGGGGTTAGCGAACATATTTAAGCGCGCCCTCCTCGTTCGAATGCGACGCAATCTCCCCCGTAAATGCTTTTCATTGCCCCACCCCCGGTATTCCAAGTCCCGCCACACGCACGGGCGAACGTTGCTCCATTTTCTGGATTGCGCCCATGATGGCTCCCGCTTTGGGCCCGCACGCCGTCCCGCCGCCGCCGCCGCCTTCCACCATCACCACCACCGCATAACGCGGCGCCTCGAACGGCGCATAGCAAACAAACCAGGTGATGTGATCCATCCCGCCGCCTTGCGCGCGCGTTCGGCGCACCTGCGCCGTCCCGGTTTTTCCACACACATTAAATCCGGGCACAAACGCCGGCATTCCGCTGCCCCCCTTTTCCGCCACGTCCGCCAACATCGCCTGCTGCATCAAACGCAGATTTTGCGGATTCACCTTCACCTCATTCACGAGCTGCCCTTGCGGAAACGATTTCTCTTCCAATTCCGTTTCGCCACCGCTCACCTTCGCCACGAGCCGCGGCTTGAAAACAAAGCCGCCGTTCGCCACCGCCGAAACCATCACCGCCATCTGCAAGGGCGTGACCGTGATTTCCCCCTGCCCTATGCTCAAGTTCGCGGTGTCGCCGTCCATCCATTGTCCGCCATCTTTTTTAAAACGCTGACCCACTTCCGGAAAATAGCCTGAGACTTCCTGTCGTCCACCCACGATCCCGGTCCGGTCTCCGAGGCCATAACGATTTCCCAATTCAAGCAAATGCTGCACGCCTGCTTTCAATCCGTACTCGATGAAATATGCGTTCGACGAATGCTTGAACGCCTCTTTGAGATTATATCGCCCGGGCGGCGCCGTATCTTTGATTGGTTTCGCGCGAGGGCCGAGACTGAAGAATCCGTGGGTTTCCAATTCGTAATTTGGGTTCAACACGCCCGCTTCCAGCGCCGCCAATCCCGTAATAATCTTAAACGTCGAACCCGGCGCATACGATCCATAGTAGGCGCGATTCAATTGCACGCGGAGAATCTCGTTCGTCATGCGTTCGTATTCCTGCGGCGAGATCGGAGAAAGAAAAATATTGGGATCGAACGTTGGCGATGAAGCCAGCGCCAGAATGTCGCCGTTATGCACGTCCATTACCACAGCGGCCGCGCGCACTTCCGGTCCGGTCATAGGCCCCGCATTCAACAACGCCTCTTCCGCCGCGCGCTGAATTTCCAAATCCAAGGTCAACGTCACATTCTGGCCCGCGAGCGGCGGCGACCAAACCTCTTCGCGAATGCGGTAACCGAGATTGTTCACCAGAATCTGTTTGATTCCGGGACGCCCGTGTAATTCATCCTCGAAGTTCGCTTCCACGCCCGTCTTGCCAACCAGCACCGGCGTCTTATCCTGGAAAACAATTCCCTCTT
>Ga0070686_100001675_pt1 | contig 12379 bp, 9 predicted proteins | sample KBSS23LmetaG_FD_65654 | JGI IMG/M metagenome (GOLD analysis project Ga0070686, IMG submission 65654) | Switchgrass rhizosphere microbial communities from Kellogg Biological Station, Michigan, USA - KBS S2-3L metaG | ecosystem: Host-associated > Plants > Roots > Rhizosphere ...
GAACAGCCGGAGGTCGCCGTGCGCGACGTGCTGCCGGGATACGCCGCGACGCTCGGTATGCGCATCGTCGACGGCCGCGATTTCAGCGACGCCGACCGCGAAGGCCGCCCGCTCGCCGTCGTCGTCAGCGCCGCGACGGCGCGGCGTTTCTGGCCCAATCAGCGCGCCATCGGCAAGCGCCTGACGCTCGGCCTGATTTCCAATGACGTCCGCGAGGTCGTCGGCGTCGTCAGCGACGTGAGGCTGAACGGCCTCAACGTCAGCGACGCGCAGACGATCTACATACCGGCGACGCAGGTGCCGACGCCGGCGATCTCCTTTGCGGTCCGGTCGGCGGTGCCGCCGCAGACGATTGCGCAGTCGGTCGTCGCGGCAATCCACGCCGTCGATCCCGAGCAGCCGGTCGTCGACGTCGCGTCGATGGACGAGGTGATTGGCGAGTCGATCGCGCAGCAGCGATTTGCGATGCGGCTGCTGACGGCGTTCGCGGCGCTGGCGCTGCTGCTCGCGGCAATCGGCATCTACGGCGTGTTGTCGTACACCGTGCGGCAGCGCGTGCAGGAGATTGGTATCCGGATGGCGCTCGGCGCCGCACCGCGCGACGTGGTGCGGATGGTTCTGCTCGAGGGCTTGCGGCCCACGCTGGCCGGGCTGGTGCTCGGCATCCTCGGCGCCGCAGCACTCGGCCGCGTACTCACCAGCCTGATCTTCGGCGTCACCGCGCACGACGCCACCACGTTCGCGGCCGTTTCCATCGTCGTCCTCGTCGTCGGCCTGGTCGCGTGCCTTGTCCCCGCGTATCGCGCCACCCGCGTCGATCCGCTGCAGGCCTTGCGCGCCGAATAGAGTCGGATCGACGTCTCGACCCGTAGCGCAGGCCTTTAGGCCTGCAAAACGGCCGCGGGCAGCGCTCGGCTGCGCTACGGTAATTTTGAAACGCGCTCTGAAGTCTCGACCCGTAGCGCAGGCCTTTAGGCCTGCCCGTCGCCGTGGGCAGCCCTGAGAGTGCGTTTCAACATACGAGAGGGCTTTGTAGCGCAGGCCTTTAGGTCTGCAAAACGGCCGCGGGCAGCCCTGAAGGGCTGCGCTACGGTAATTTTGAAACGCGATCTGAAGGGCTGCGCTGCGTAGGCGAGTGATCCGTGCGCGATGTACGCTGGAGCTCGTGGAGCGTCTCCAGAAAATCCTCTCGCAGGCCGGCGTGGCGTCGCGGCGCGCCTCGGAGCAGTTGATGCTCGACGGCCGCGTCAGCGTGAACGGCGCGACGGTTCGCGAGCTCGGGACGAAAGCCGATCCGTCGCGCGACGACATTCGCGTCGACGGACGACGCATCAAAGTCGTCGAGCATCACCGCTATCTCCTCCTCAACAAACCGCGCGGCTACGTCACGACGCGGTCCGATCCGCAGCGGCGCCCCACCGTGATCGATCTCCTGCGCGGCGTGCGCGAGTACGTTTACCCGGTCGGCCGGCTCGACTTCGAATCCGAGGGGCTGCTGCTCCTCACCAACGACGGCGATCTCGCGGCGCGGCTCACCCACCCGAGCCACGGCGTGGCCCGGGTGTACGAAGCACGGGTGCTCGGCGTCCCCGACGCGCGCGATCTCGAACGGCTGTCGCGCGGGCTGACGATCGACGGCCGGCGCACGCAGCCGGCAGAGGCCTCGCTGAAACCGCTGCGCCGCGGCGCCGACGAAGCGACGCTGGTGCTCACGATCCGCGAAGGACGCAATCGCCAGGTGCGGAAGATGTGCGACGCGATCGGCCACCCGGTGAACCAGCTTCGCCGGGTCGCGATCGGGCCGATCCGCGATCCGCGACTGAAGCCGGGAACCTGGCGCGACCTCCGCGACGACGAGGTGGCCGCGTTACGTAAAGCGGCGGCGCGCTGAACCTGTGGTCCAATAGTCGGCCCGTGTCCCCCGCCGCCACCTCGCCGCCGGCCGATCCGCACGCAGCCCTTCGCGACGACGTCCGGCTGCTCGGCCGGCTGCTCGGCGACACGCTGCGCGCCCGCGAAGGCGACGACCTCTTCGCGCTGATCGAGCGCGTCCGCGCCATCGCCAAAGCGGCGCGCGACGGCGATCGCGAGCAATTCGATCGGCTCGCCGATCTGTTGCGCGACCTGCCGCTCGCCGCCGCGGTACCGGTCGCGCGGGCGTTTTCGCACTTCCTCGCGCTCGCCAACATCGCCGAGCAGCACCACCGTGTACGTCGCCGCCGCGAATACGCGCGCGCGGCCGAGCGGCGTCCGCAACCAGGGTCGTGCGAGGAAGCGTTTCCGCGGCTGCTCGCCGCCGGCGTGACACCGGCGGCGCTGGCCGGCGCGATCGGCGCGTTGAAGATCGAGCTCGTCCTCACGGCCCATCCGACCGAGATGGCGCGCCGCACCGTCCTCCAGGCACAGGACCGCATCGCCGCGACACTGGCGCTCCGCGATCGCTCTGATCTCACCGCGACCGAACGCGAAGACGCGGTCGAGACACTCCGCCGCGACATCGCCATCCTGTGGGAGACGGAGGAAGGACGCAGCCGCGCCGTCTCACCGCTCGACGAAGTTCGCGCCGGCCTCGTCGTGTTCGAGCAGACGCTGTGGGACGCGGTGCCGCGGTATCTGCGGTCGCTCGACCGCGCGCTGCACGCCGCGGTCGGCGATTCGCTGCCGCTCGACGCGACCCCCATCCGTTTCGGCTCGTGGATCGGCGGCGACCGTGATGGCAACCCGAATATCACGCCGGAAGTCACGCGCAAGGCGACGTGGCTGGCGCGCTGGATGGCCGCGCATCTCTACGCGCGCGATCTCGAGGCGCTGCGGGCGGAACTGTCGCTCGCCGACGCCAGCGACGAACTGCGCGCCCGCGTCCCGGACGCGTCCGAGCCGTACCGCGCGGTGCTGCGCACGGTGTCCACGCGGCTGACGGCGACGCGCGACTGGGCGGCCGCGCAGTTGCGCGACCCGCGCGAGCCGCGCGAGCGACGCCAGGCCGCAGCCGCGCCGTATCTCGACGTCGCCGATTTCGTCGAGCCGCTGCACCTCTGCTACCGGTCGCTGATCGACACCGGTAACGAGCTGATTGCCTCGGGCCGGCTCACCGATGTCCTCAGGCGCATCGCCGTGTTCGGGCTCACGCTCGCGCCGCTCGACCTCCGCCAGGAATCGGCCCGGCACGCCGAGGCGATCGATTGGCTCGCCAGGACGCGTCGCCTTGGCGCGTACGCCGACGCCAACGAGCCGGCGCGGGTGGCGCTGCTGCTGTCGCTGCTCGAACGCACCCCGCAGCCCATCGCCGACGACGAGCTCGCCGCCGCGCCCGAGTCGGTCCGCGATGTCTTCGACACGGTTCGAACGGCCGCCGCGCTGCATCCCGATTCGCTCGGCGCCTATGTGATCACCATGGCGCACCAGGCGTCGGATATCCTCGCCGTCGAAGCGCTGCAGCGGCTCGCCGGCAGCCGCCGGCCGCAGCGCGTCGTGCCGCTGTTCGAAACCGCCGACGACCTGACGCGCGCCGGCGCCGTCCTCGACGCGCTGCTCGCGATCCCGTGGTATCGCGAGCGGATCCGCACACGGATCGGCCACGACGACGACTCCGGCGGCCGCGTCGAGGTGATGGTCGGCTACTCGGACTCGGCGAAGGACGCCGGGCGCTTCGCGGCGGCGTGGGCGCTCTACCGTGCCCAGGAGCAGATCGTCGCCAGCTGCCGCGCCCACGACGTCGCCGTGACGCTGTTTCACGGCCGCGGCGGCAGCATCGGCCGCGGCGGCGGCCCGACCTACCTGGCCATTCAGTCGCAGCCGCCTGGCTCGATCGACGGCACGCTGCGGGTCACCGAGCAGGGGGAGATGATCCAGGCGAAGTTCGGCCTCGCCGACATCGCCGTGCGGACGCTCGAGGTCTACACCACGGCGATGCTCGACGTGATGCTCACGCCTGCCGCCGAACCGGATCCGGCATGGCGCAAGCTGATGAACCGGTTGTTCGACGATGCGCGCGCGTCGTATCGCGCGATCGTCCACGAGCAGCCGCGGTTCGTCGACTACTTCCGTACCGCGACGCCGGAACCGGAGCTGCGCACGATCAACATCGGCAGCCGTCCGGCGCGCCGCGCCGCCGGCGGCGGCGTCGAGAGCCTCCGCGCCATCCCGTGGCAGTTCGCCTGGACGCAGACGCGGCTGCTCCTCGCCTCGTGGCTCGGCACGGAGACGGCGCTCGAGATCGCCATCGCCCGCGGTGACGTGGCACGCCTGCGGACGATGTACGCGCAGTGGCCGTTCTTCCGCTCGACGATCGACGCCATCGAGATGGTGCTGGCGAAAGCCGACGGGCGGATCGCCGCGGAATACGATCGCCGGCTCGTTCCGCGCGATCTGCAGCAGCTTGGCCGCGACCTGCGCTACCGGCTGTCGCGGGCGATCACCGCGGTGCTCGAGGTCAGCGAGCACCGCGAGCTGGTCGAAACCAACCGCGTCCTGCGCCGATCGATCGACACCCGCAATCCGTACGTCGATCCGATCAACCTGGTGCAGATCGAACTACTGAAGCGCCTGCGTGAGTCGCCGGAGTCTGAAGAACTGCGCCGCGCCTTCGTGATCACCGTGAACGGGATCGCGGCGGGGATGCGCAACACCGGGTAGGTCTGGCAGGTCGGGCGGGTCGGGCAGGTCTGGCAGGTCGAAAACTGAGTAACTAGGGGTCGGCCGGGTGAACCCGATCGGGTTCACCCGTACGTCGGCAAGTGTGGCCGTTCGACCCGCCCGACCCGCCGGACCCGCCTGACCTGCCCGACCTCATTGGACGGAGTCCGGTTCTTCGCTGAGCGGCAGGTCTTCCTCGCGCGGCGTCTGCTCGACGAGGATCGGTGCCTCGAAGCCGAGCGCTTCCGCCATGTCCTCGACCTTCGGCAGATCGCTCAGATCGTTGAGACCGAAGCGAATCAGGAATTCTCTCGTCGTTGCGTACATGAACGGGCGGCCGACGACCTGCTTGCGCCCGACGATCTTGATCAGGTGGCGCTCGAGCAAGGTGTTCAACACGCCGGACGTGTTGACGCCGCGCACTTCAGTGATCTCCGCGGCGGTGATCGGCTGGCGATACGCGATCACGGCGAGCGTCTCGAGCGCCTGCACGGTGAGCTTCTGGGTGGTCCGCTCGTGAAACAGCCGACGGACCCACTCGTGCAGGTCGGGACGAGTGACGATCTGGTAGCCGCCGGCGACTTCGACGAGCTGCAATCCGCCAGGCCGCTCATAGTCCTGCTTCAACGCCGCCAGCGCCGCCTGCACGTCTTCTTTCGGCTCGGTGTCGAGCAGCTTGAAGATCGCTTTCGCCGTGAGCGGCTCGGGCGACGCAAAAATCAGCGCCTCGAGGATCGCTTTCAGTTCGGCGGTGGCGCGCGGCGGCAGCCCCTCCGGATCGCGAACGTCATCGAGCAGCACTGACGCGTCCTGCCCGTCCTGTCCTTCCCGTCCTTGCTCAGCCACGGTGGTGCTCCTCCGGATCGCCAATGGGATGTGGTGCATCGGATGGCCGCGCTCGCTTGTAGACGCGAATCGGCCCGAAGCTGCCCGACTGGAACACGCGCACCAGCTTCAGCCGGATCATCTCGAGCAGCGCGAGGAACGTCACGATCAGCCCGCGGCGATCCTCGATGTCGGCGAACAGATCGTCGAAGCCACACGCCTCGGTTTCGGACAGGCGCGACAGCAGCTGCTCGATGCGCGCTTCGACCGGGATCTCTTCCGGCGGCAGCAGCACCTTCGGGCGCTGCTTCAATCGCTGCAGCACCGCCTGGAAGGCGTTCATCAGGCTGAAGAGATCGACCTCGAGCTCCGGTTCGTAGTCGTCGCCGGCGATCGCCGCGACGCGCTCGTCGGGCCGCTGCCACTGCGCTGCGCGCAGCTGCTCGCGTTCGTGAAGCAGGCCGGCGGCGGCCTTGAATTTCTGGTGCTCGAGCAGCCGGCGCACCAGCGCGTCACGCGGGTCCTCTTCGGGCTCGCCCTCGACGCCGGCCGCGGTCTCGGGCCGCGGCAGCAGCAGCTTCGACTTGATGTGAATCAGCGTCGCCGCCATCACCAGGAACTCGCCGGCGACGTCGAGATCCAGCTCCTGCAGCAGCGCGATCGCGTCGAGGTACTGCGCCGTGATCAGCGCGATCGGGATGTCATGGATGTTCAGCTCGTTCTTCTTGATCAGGTGCAGCAGCAGATCGAGCGGCCCCTCGAAGTTCGACAGCTTGACCGGAAATGCCTCGCGCGCCGACTCGAAGTCGATGTGCGCGTCGGTCATCGGTAGGAGATCTTCATCGCGTCGCGGACCCGCTCGAGCGTCGCCGCGGCAATCGTCCGCGCCCGCCGGGATCCCTGGAACAGGATCTCCTTCAGCAGATCGGGCCTGGCGAGGATGGCGGCGCGGCGCTCGCGGATCGGGGTGAGATAGGCGTTGAGCGCGGTGGCCAGTTTCGTCTTCACCTCGACGTCGCCGACCTTGCCGGCGCGGTAGCGCGCCTTCAAGTCGTCGACTTCAGCCGTGTTCGGGTTGAACGCGTCGTGGTAGATGAACACCGGGTTGCCTTCCACGGTGCCGGGGATGTCGGCGCGAACGCGCTTCGGGTCCGTGTACATCTGGCGGACTTTCTTGGTCACGTCCTCGGGCGAGTCCGACAGATGAATGGTGTTGCCCAGGCTCTTGCTCATCTTCTTGTCGCCGTCGAGCCCGGGCAGCCGGCCGAAGCCGGTGAGCAGCGGCTGCGGCTCGACGAGGACGTCGCCGAAGAAGTTGTTGAAGCGGCGGACCACCTCGCGCGCCAGCTCGAGGTGCGCCACCTGGTCTTCGCCGACCGGCACGTAGCGCGCGTCGTACATCGTCACGTCGGCGGTCTGCAGCAGCGGGTAGCCGAGAAAGCCGATCGCCGACAGATCCTTGTCCTTCAGGTTCTCCTGCTGCTCCTTGTAGGTCGGCACGCGCTCGAGCCACGGCACCGGCACCACCATCGAGAGCAGCAGATAGAGCTCGGCGTGCTCGGGGACCAGCGACTGGATGAAGAACGTGCTCTTCTCCGGATCGAGGCCGGCGCCAATCCAGTCGGCGACGTTCTCGTAGGTGTACGACGTCAACTGGCTGGTGTCGGTGAAATCGCTGGTCAGCGCGTGCCAGTCGGCGACGAAGTAGAAGCAGTCGTACGTGTCCTGCAGGGCCACCCAGTTGCCGAGCGCGCCGACGAGGTGGCCAACATGCAGGCGGCCGGTCGGCCGCATGCCCGAGACAACGCGTGCTTTAGCGGTCAATGCGTGGGCAACCAGGAAAGGATGAATTCGTACGGCGGCACGACGATCAGACGGAAGCCGTTGCTGAGGATCAGCGCGTACAGCAGCACGAATCCGTACGGCCGAATCTGATTGAAGACCGACGCAGCCGCTCGCGGCAGCAGCCCGGCGAGGACGTTGCCGCCGTCGAGCGGCGGAATCGGCACCATGTTGAAGACCGCGAGCAGGACGTTCAGCTGCACGAGCTGGCTCAGAATCCTCGCGATCGGTACTGAGACGTTCGCTTCGCCGAGCGTCTGCGGCGAGACCGGCAACAGCATCAGTCCGATCGCGGCCGCGACCGCCAGCACCAGATTGCTCGCCGGGCCAGCGGCGGCGATCAACACGTAGTCGCGGCGCGGGCTCCGCAGGTACCGCGTGTTGACCGGCACCGGCTTCGCCCAGCCGATCAGCGGCGCGCCGCTCACCATCGCGATCAACGGGAACAGGATCGTGCCGATCGGATCGGCGTGAACGAGCGGGTTGAGCGACACACGGCCGAGCAGCCGCGCCGTCGGATCGCCGGCGCGATCGGCCGTCCAGGCATGCGCCATTTCGTGGATCGTCAGCGAGAACAGCAGAACGCTGAGGTCGATGAAGATCTGCGCGACGTTGATGTCCGACAAAGGGTGCACTTGGAACGCGAAGATCGCGGAATCCGAGAAGAAAAAAGGCTCTGCAAGGTTATGTCCGGCCCGCGAAAAAGGCAAGAACAGCGTCGGCGGTTTTCGCGCCGACGACGGCCGCCAGCTCTTCGCGAGTCGCACGGCGGACGCCGGCGACGCTGCCGAATGTGGTCAGCAGCGTCTTGCGCCGCCGCGCGCCGATGCCAGGCACGTGATCGAGCTCCGATCGGAGATCGCGCAGCGTCCGCGCGCGGCGGTGGAAGGTGACGGCGAAGCGATGCGCCTCGTCGCGGATCCGCTGCACCAGCAGCAGCGCCGGATCGTTTGCGGCGAGCGCGATTGCGTCCTCGCGATCGCGAGTGAAGAGCAGCTCTTCCTTCTTGGCGATGCCGACCGCGATCAGGTTGGCAAGGCCCAGCTCTTCGAGCGCGGCGTAGGCGGCGGTCAGCTGCCCCTTGCCGCCGTCGATCAGGATCAAATCGGGAAACGGACCGCCGAGCTCGAGCAGCTTGCGATAGCGCCGCTGCACGACTTCGTGCATCGAGGCGAAGTCGTCCAGCACTCGCGCGGACTCGCGCGCTGGCTCCGCCTCTCGCGCGCTGTCGGGGGTGGGGCCTACGGGCCCGGGGCTTGCTGAATCGAGCGGCAGCACACTCCGCTCCTGACGGTTAGCCCCCAGCCCCCAGCCCCGACTCGCTGTCGCCGAGCCCCGAATGCGAAATTTCCTGTACTCCCCCTTGCGCATGCGACCGTCTTCGCAGACGACCATCGACGCGACGGTCTCGCTGCCCTGGATCGTCGAGATGTCGAAGCATTCGATCCGCCGCGGCAGCGCCGGCAGCGCCAGCACGTGCTGGAGTGTTTCGAGCGCCTCGTATTGCGCGGTCTTGGTCTGGTTGAACCGGGTCTGGTAGGCGATGCCGGCGTTGCGATTGGCGAGGTCGATCATCCCGCGCTTCTCGCCGCGCTGCGGCACGAGGATCCGGACGCGCCGTCCGGCGCGCGCGGTGAGCCACGCTTCGAGCGCGTCGCGCTCGTCGGGTTCGACCGGCACGTGGATTTCCGGCGGCGCGGCGCGCAGCTCGTAGAACTGCTGGATGGCCGCGGCGAGCACGTCGCCGTCGCGCGATCCGGCGAAGGCTTCGTCGGTGCCGAGCTCGACGCGCTCGATCACTTTGCCGGTGCGGACCTGGAACACCTGAATCGCGGCGCCGGCCGGTCCGAGCTTGAGCCCGAAGACGTCGCGGTGCCCGAGCTCGGTGGTCGCCATTTTCTGCTGCCGATCGTGCAGCGTCTGCACCGTGCGCATCGCGTCGCGCAGCTGCGCCGCTTCTTCGAACCGCTCGTGTTCGGCGGCGTCGACCATCCGCTGGCGCAGCGTCTTGATCAACTCGTCGTTCTTGCCTTCGAGGAACAGCTGGGTGACGCCGACGGCCCGGCTGTAGTCCTCCGGCGAGCACACCGTGTCGACGCATGGCGCGATGCAGCGTTTGATGTCGTACTCCAGGCAGGGGCGGCCGCGCTTGCCGGTGATCACCTCGTTGCAGGACCGGATCCCGAACAGCCGGTGCGTCAAGGCCATCGTCCGCCGGGCGAAATGCGCCGGCATGAACGGGCCGGCGTAGAAACTGCCGTCGCGCTCCACGCGCCTGGCCACGAGCACCCGCGGGAACGCCTCGGTGGTCGTCAGCTGCAGGAACGGATAGTTCTTGTCGTCGCGGAGGAGGATGTTGTACTTCGGCGAGCGCTGCTTGATGAGATTGTTCTCGAGCGCAAGCGCCTCCACCACCGAGTCGGTAACGATGAACTCGAGGCGCACGACCTCGTCCAGCAGTGCGTCCGTTTTCGCATCGCTGCCGGCGGCGCCGAGGTAGTTGCGCACGCGGTCGCGCAGGGCCCGCGCCTTGCCGACGTAGATCGTGTCGCCATCCGCGTTGAAGTACAGATAGACCCCGGGCTGCTCGGGCAACCGGGCAATCTGCTCCTTGAGATCGTGGATGGCCATACGGTACTATGTCGCGTCTTCAAGCCGTGCCTGAACCCTCGATTGTACTCCACCCGCCAGAGCCCGGCCATTTCCGGAAGGACAAGCGACGCACCTTCACCGGCATCATCGGCGCGGTGTGCATGCAGCCGCTGCGCGCGATCATCAATCTCTGTGTCGCGCTGCGGATTCACCCGAACACGTTGACGCTGGTCGGGGTGATCGTCAACGTCGCCGCGGCCTGGGCGCTCGGCTTCGGACGTTTCATGCTGGCGTTCGTGATCATGCTGGTCGCGAACATCTTCGACTTCATCGACGGCAAGGTCGCGCACCTCACCAACACCGTCTCCGAGTTCGGCGCGTTCTGGGATTCGACGCTCGATCGTTTCTCGGATCTGGCGCTGCTGACCGGCCTGATCTTCCTCTATTCGAAGCTGGGACGCAGCGACTACGTGATGATCGCGGCGCTGGCGCTGATCTTCTCGATCATGACCAGCTACGCGAGGGCCCGCGCCGAGTCGCTGGTCAAGAAGTGCAAGGTCGGCTTCATGGAGCGCCCCGAGCGCATCGTGCTGCTGATGATCGGCGCCGCCACCAACCGGATGGCCGGCGTGCTGTGGGTCGTGCTGGTCCTGTCGATCCTCACGGTCGCCAACCGCATCTACTACACCTATCTCGATCTCAACCGCCTGCCGCTGCCGACCAAAAAAGGGGCCGCCGGCCTCTTCAACCGCGCCTTCTTCTGGACCGACGAACGCGCCACGCTGCCCTACGACATCTGGGTCGTCGCCATTCTTGCCTTCGTCTGGCTGGTCCCCCCAGCCTGGCTCGGCGATCCGACCGCCACGGACCCAGGACTCGTCGCCTGGATTCTTCGAACCGTCGGCAATTAAGAATTAGGAATTAAGAATTAAGAATTCGTACCGCGCTTGGCACGCGCAGCCTGCCGCTTCGCGATCTTTGCGGCTTTTTCGGCCGCCCGCTTCGCCGCGACGCTTGCTCGCTTCTTCGTAATGATTGTGCCGACGATCGAAATCAACTCGTTACCCTCCTGCACGAGACGTTTGGCGAGAACCGGCGGGCCTTTCTTGCGGCGCTCGCAGACGCGGAGACGCGTCCATGACTCACGGCATTCTTTAAGACCGATGCAGCACTTCGAGATGAAGTCTCGATCGCTTTCGGCGCCTCTCGCCTCTTCGAGCATCGTCGCAAACGACAGACTGCAGTCGAGGAGTTGAGGCACCATCAATCGGCCGACGCCGCCATTCTCGGTCAACTCTTCGCAAAACCCGACGACGTCGCATGCGTACTCAAATGCGCGGTCGCGGATGTCTTGCCCGTTCTCAAACGAGGGAGGTCGAACTCCAGAATTCGCAGAAGGCATGGCGCACTGACGAGCATACGCGCTGCCACCGGACGAGGAACGGAATGTCGAATAAATCCGTTAGCCGCTAATTACCGGTACGCACGCGATGCGTACGAATTCTTAATTCTTAATTCCAAATTCTTAATTGCGCGGCGTCAGGCACGTTTCCGCTTCTGACCAGCGGGCTTCTCCGCCGCGGCGCTTGCGGCAACCTTGGCCGGTTTCTTCTTCTGCGCGCTCACCGCGTCGAGGCTTTTCTTGAGCGCGTCCATCAGGTTGACGACCTTGGGCGGCGCGTCGGGCGCGGCGCTGGTGACCACTTCCTGGCCGGCGATCTTCGCGTCGATGATGCGCTGCAGGCCCTCGCGATATTCGTCGCGGTAGCTGGCGAGATCGAGCGGCTGCTCGAAGGTCTGGATCACCTGGCGCGCCAGCTTGATCTCCTCCGGCTTCACTTTCTCCGGCACCGCGTTCAACTCCTCCACCGCTTCGATGCCGCGGATTTCGGCGGCGTGGTGGAGCGTGTGCATCACGATGCCCTTGCCGTGCGGGCGCACGGCGACGAGGTATTCCCGGCCGTAGAGCGCGAGCTTGCCGACGCCGACCTTGCCCTCCATCCCGTCGCGCATCACCGCGAACGCGTCGGCGGCCATGCCGCCGTCCGGCGCCAGGTAGTAGGTGCGGTCGACGTACATCGGATCGATCGCGGCGGCGTCGGCGAACTGCACGAGGTCGATCACGCGCGTCGACTCGGGACGGACCTGATCAAAGTCCTCGTCGGACATCACGACGTAGCGCCCCTTCTCGAATTCGTAGCCCTTGACGATCTCCGAGTTGGGCACCTCACGGTTGCAGTGCGGGCACCAGCGCTTCTGCTGGATGCGCGTCTGACACTCGCCGTGCAGCTGGTTGAACGAAATCGAGCCGCTCGACTCCGTAGCCGGGAACACCTTGATGGGGATGTTGACCAGGCTGATTTTGAGGAACCCCTTCCACGTCGCTCGTGCAGCCATATCGCTCTAGAGTATCGGTACCTCGCTCGCCCTGAACAGGGTGCTCGCTCGATGCCGCGCGGGGGCTTGGGGCTTGGGGCTTGGGGCT
>Ga0070686_100001679_pt1 | contig 12366 bp, 15 predicted proteins | sample KBSS23LmetaG_FD_65654 | JGI IMG/M metagenome (GOLD analysis project Ga0070686, IMG submission 65654) | Switchgrass rhizosphere microbial communities from Kellogg Biological Station, Michigan, USA - KBS S2-3L metaG | ecosystem: Host-associated > Plants > Roots > Rhizosphere ...
GATGCCTGACTCAAGCGAGACGGGCGAGACTGGCGGGAAAAGCGAGACACGAAGTTCCGATTACTTCAGCTTTCAGTCTTCAGATCGCCTCACCTGTCCCGCTTTTCTCGCATGTTCGCGAGTCTCGCGGTGTAAGAACCCGTAGGGCAGAAATACTTCCTCTCCTGTCGATCCGGTGGCCAGACGAAGCGCGTCCAGCGAGGCGGCTTCTTCCTGCGCCAAGCGATGTTCTTCCTCTCGGAATGCGTATGGGAGCCGAAGGATCGGGATGAAGGTTTGGACTTCGCAGGCGCCATGGGCCAGACCGCGATCTTCTGTTGGGATGCCCATCGATCGGCAGGCCAGGGGGCGGTGATGGTAGACGCCACAGCGCCCGTCTGTTTCCAGTGCCGGGCAGGGCTGATGGTGAAACGCTGTGACCAACCGGTCGATGTCTTGATCGGACCAATTGTCGAGTAGATCGCTCTGGTCCAGTTGTGGGAAGGCGGTCTCCATTGCGGCAGTCTGTTCGATGGCACGCTGTTCGATACGATTGCGGTGATCCGCCGGGAGTGCGGCAAGCCCCTGTTGGAGGGTGTGGATGTCGAGGAGAGTGATCGGAAAGGGACCGATGCAACAGCTGGTGCAGCCGAGTCGGCAGGGAACTTCACCGAGCAGGGTGGCGCTTGCCCGCTGGAACCAGTGGTCGGTTTTTTGGTACAGCGGAGCAGGGTTAAGTGGTGTGCGACCTGCCACGATGGCTCATTCCACTTTGATGGAGAGATCGACGATGAGGTCGCCCTTGGGTGAGTAGAAGCCCTGGTTGTCGATCTGGACGATTCCGTTGCACTGGTCTTGGTAGAACTCCAAGATCCATCCGTTGAAGTCGTAGCCTTCGTCGGTCATATCACTCTCGGAGAATCGAGTCGTGAGCACAAACCGCGCGCGTTCCACATACTCGCGCACGAGTCCTGCCTCAATCTCGTCATGAGCGGAGAGGACGCCTAAAAACAGTTCCTTTTCTTTGTCGAACACGTCTTGATAGGAGCCTCGATCCCGGGCACAAAATACCTGAATCGGTTTTCTGTTGCGATCGTAACCGAGTGTCACTTGGACCCATGCCCATTCATCCAACATGGTGTCGCCCATGTCCGGCGGAGTAATCGGGGTCTGAGCACGTGACGTGAGAAATTCCAAAAGTAAACGGAGCGGAGGGGAGTTTTCCTTCTGACAAAACACGCGAGAATACTGGTACTGTTCTGCCTGTGCTGCGTCGGCTGGTTGGGCGGCCGATGGCAGAATAGGTAGTTCTTTTGCCATGCTAGGGACTCAGGTTACGGCGATAACAATGCACGAACATGGGAGCGCCCTGTACTTTACGCTCGCTGGTCTCGAAACTGCAAGGAGCCGGTGAAGCGTTTCCCTGCGCCTGGTCCGTGTTTTTCTGGTTGACAGCCTCGGAGCGCTTGGATAGACTCCCGCAGGTTTTCGCCGCTGCCAGCGACAAGATTATTCATTCATGAATATTCATTGAGTCTGAGCGGAGTGAAGAGAGGGGAGTTCACTGCATTTCACCATCATCGTTCTTTAAGGAGGTTGCTCGCATGGCTAAATCAATGACCAAGTCGCAGATCGCCGATTATCTGGCCCAGAAGACCGGGTTGACCAAGAAGGCGTCTGTCCAGCTGATGGACGACTTTGCCGCTCTGGCCTACAAGGAAGCGAAGAACGTCTTCGTGATTCCTGGAATCGGGAAGCTCGTATTGGCGAACCGCAAGGCCCGCATGGGACGGAATCCACAGACTGGTGAGGCGATCAAGATCCCAGCGAAGCGTGTGGTCAAGTTCCGCGTGGCCAAAGCCGCCAAGGACGCAATCCTCGGGAAGAAGTAATCTGAGATCGTCCGGCGCAGACCATAGATGACGCGCCTTCTTCAGGCCTCATTCACGCCGCATGAAGAACCAGAGGGCTGGCTCCCCGAGAGGGGCGCCGGCCCAGCGCGTTTCTAGTCATCGTTACATCGATGGACCGAGCCCGGTTCCACCCATCCCGTCGTGCCCCACCAGCCTGATCGCGTCGCCGTCCTGAACCAGTGAGTCCTCGCTGGCAATCTTCTTATTGATGGTCACCAGCACTTGTTTCGCGCGAATGAGCTGGAGGAGATGGCGCAACTGAGAACCCTGCCGCTGAATCACTTGGCGGACGGACATGGGGGAGGGAATATGACAGGCGAAATCCCGTTCGCCATCGGCAGTCTGAAGCTGACCCATTAAAGAAATAGTGATCATTGTCGGGCACTCCTCTTATTGAGCCGTGATATTCACTTGGCAGCAGGGGGATTGTGCCCGTTGACTCCGTGCCGGTCGCCATCGATAATGCTCGGCTATGCCGTCGCTGGATATCCAGAATTCCGGGATGCCGGATTTGCAATTCGTCCTGTTTGTGTCGGCCCTCTGCACGGCTGATCTCAAGACACTCAACGTGCCGTTGGAACTGCGAGCCACTATTTTTGACCGTTGTTGGGCGCTCATCCACACCGAGGCGCCGCCGACTGATCCCAAGGCGCGCGTGCTCGATCTTCGCGAGGGCACGGAATTGACGCTGGAAGCCTGTCTGTCGACGATCCGCTCACTGCTGGCGGACGCCGGCATTCGGACGCTTACCTGGGATCATCCGGTGAGTGAGCCAACCCACGAGAGCACACCGGCCGCGAAGCCGTTGATCGATCGGTTGGGACAATTGTACCCTGATCCACCTGAGATCGTCGATCCCGAAAACCCGGCGTTGGGTTAGCCGTCCGAGACGGCGAGGCTGGCGGGAAATGCGCGATTGGCTCAATCAGGGCCATCCGGCCTGCGTATGAGAAACAGACAAGGGGACGAAGAGGCGCATTGTGCGGGTTACGACGACTGATATCCCAGGCGTATTGCTGATTGAACCGGATGTCTTCCGTGATCCACGGGGGCTTTTTCTCGAGACCTACCATGAGCGCCGGTACGCGGACGCCGGTATTCCAGGCCCTTTTGTTCAGGATAACTATTCACAGTCTCTGCGGGGCACATTGCGCGGGCTCCACTATCAAGAGCCGCATGCCCAGGGGAAGATTGTGATGGTGACGGAAGGATCCGTCTATGATGTCGTGGTGGATATCCGAAAGGGGTCGCCGAGCTTTGGGCGGTGGTATGGAGCCGATCTCTCGGCGGAGAATCGATTCCAAGTCTACGTGCCGCCGGGTTGTGCGCATGGATTCTGCGTGACTAGCGACCGCGCCTCGTTTCTGTATAAGTGCACGGACTATTATGCGCCAAGCGACGAGCGGGGGATCATCTGGAGTGATCCGGCCCTCGCCATTTCCTGGCCGGCCTCGACACCGATCTTGTCCGCCAAGGACCGCATCTACAAATCCTTAGCCGAGATGGAGCCGGAGTTGCCGTGGTATCGACCGGTCGGGTGACAGGCTTTTAGGACCCATTGATTCCACGAGGACGGCTATGTTAATCACCGAGAGCATAGTGGTAAGATCGCGGCGACGGTGAGGGCACGATTTCTTAGCACAGGGAGGAGGACACAATGGGGAAAAGTTTAACAGGGACCAAGAGCCACGACAATCTCAAGGGCGCATTTGCCGGTGAGTCCCAGGCCAATCGACGCTATCTCTATTTTGCGAGACGGGCGGACATCGAGGGCTTTCCTGATATCGGAGGCTTGTTCCGGGATACGTCCGAGGCAGAAACAGGCCACGCGTTCGGGCATCTGGATTTCTTAAGAGAAGTCGGGGATCCGGCGACCGGGGTGCCGATCGGCAATACCGAAGCCAATCTCAAGTCGGCGATCGAAGGCGAAACGTACGAGTACACGCAGATGTACCCTGGTATGGCCAAAACGGCTCGGGACGAGGGATTTGCTGAGCTCGCTGAATGGTTCGAGACGCTCGCTAAGGCGGAGCGGTCCCATGCGAATCGGTTTACCAAGGGGCTCGATAGCCTAAAGCAAGGCTGAGAAGAGCTGACAGCAGTCGGCGTTCAGCGGTCAGTTTTCAGAGAGGCGGATGAGGATCGGACTCCTCCCTGTCGCTGATGGCTGACCGCTGATTGCTTTCTGATTGGAGAAACGTGAATGGTCTGAGTCTGATCAATCCCATCGATCCCGCGCAGCTCCAGAAAGACACGCAGCGCATCTATGAAGTCTGCGATGGCTGTCGGCGCTGCTTCAATCTTTGTCCGTCATTCAACACGCTGTTCGACGGCATTGACCGGTATGAGGGTGACGTCGCCAAGCTCACACCAACCGACCACCATCGGGTCGTCGATGAATGCTATTACTGTAAACTCTGTTTCAACCATTGCCCCTATACGCCGCCGCATCAATACGCTCTCGATTTCCCCCGCTTGATGATCGCGTGGAAGAAGCATCTGGCCGTGACGCGAGGGGTGGGCTGGCGCGATCGATTGTTGATCAAGACGGATATGATCGGCGCCCTCGGAAGTTTGCTGGCGGCTGTGGCCAATTGGGTCATGGGCCTCCGGTTTCTTCGTGGGATGATAGAATCGTGGGCCGGCGTACATCGGGATCGAGAGGTCTTGCGATTTTCTCGAGAGACGTTTATCCATTGGTGGGTGCGCCGAGGGGCGGCGCAGGTTCCTGCCTCCGCACCGAGGAAGGTTGCGTTCTTTGGGAGCTGTCTGGTCAATTATCAGGCGACCGATATCGGCAAAGCGGCGATTCAAGTCCTCGAAAAAAATGGTGTGCATGTTGTGATCCCCCAACAGCGCTGTTGCGGCATGCCCTCGTTCGATATCGGCGATACGGCGGCGATTCAGCAGGCCGCCTCGGCGAATATCGCGTCATTTTTGCCCTGGGTGGAGAAAGGCTACGACATTATTGCGCCGGTGCCCAGTTGCAGCTTGATGTGGAAGCGGGAATATCCTGAGATCCTCGGGGGCCATGAGGTCCGGCGCGTGGCGGAACGGACGTTCGATGTCTGTGAATATCTCATGAAGTTGAAGCGGGAAGGCGCCCTGGCCACCGACTTTCAGCAGAAGCCCGGGCGAGTAGCCTACCAGGTACCGTGCCACCTGAGGGATCAGAACATTGGATTCAAATCGAAAGAACTCATGGAGTGCGCCGGCGCGCAGGTCGAAGTGATCGAGAAATGCTCCGGCCACGATGGCTCATGGTCCGCTAAGACGGAGTTCTTTCCCCTCTCGATGCTGATTGCGCAGAAGGCCGTTCGGATGATTGAGCAGGCTCCGGCCGATCTCGTCGCCTCCGACTGCCCACTGGCGGGACTGCAGTTGGATCAGGCCGGTGCCATGGCCCATGCGGGCGGTAGGCGGACGCAGCATCCGATTCAAATCGTGCGCGATGCCTATGGGTTGCGGCTATGAACCCATTGACTACTCAAGACCTCTTGTCTGCGAAGGAGTATGAGCAGCAGCGGGAGCAGTTTCGTTCGCAGATTATCGCACTCAAGCAGCGGCGCCGAATTTCCGTTGGACCGCTCATCACGCTTGTCTTCGAAAATCGTGAGACGTTGCGGTTTCAAACCCAGGAAATGATCCGGGTCGAGCATATCCTCGATCCCCACAAAATTCAGGAAGAATTGGATGTCTACAATGCCCTCATGCCGGGGTCGGGTGAGTTGAGCGCGACGCTGTTGATTGAGATTACGGAGCAGGACCGGATGAAAGAATGGCTCGATGTGTTCATGGGGCTCGATCACGGCGACACCGTTGCCATCCGCGCCGAAACCGAGCAGGCCTTCGGGCTGTTCGAAGGCGGCCACAGTCATGAAACCAAAATCAGCGCGGTGCATTTCGTCCGATTCCGTCCGTCCGCGTCGATGACAGCTGCATTTGCCGACTTGCATGTGCCGGTCACGCTGGCGGTGCACCATCACGAGTACTACGCCGAGGCGCCTGTTCCTGGGAGCATGCGCGAAGAGTGGCTTAAAGATCTGAGGTAGCATGGCACCGGTCTTACTTACGAAGCGTATCGAGTTTGCGGCGGCGCATCGCTATATCAAGGCTGAATGGGATGAGGCCAAGAATCGCGCTGTGTTCGGTCCCTGCTACAACCCGCCGGCGCACGGACATAACTACATGGTCGAGGTGACGGTTTTAGGTGAGGTAGATCCGAAGACCGGCATGGTTGTGAATCTCTTTGATTTGAAGCGCGTCTTGCTCAATGTGCTCGAAGAGTTCGACCATAAGAACCTGAACCTGGATATGCCCTATTTCGAGGGTCGGATTCCCACGTCGGAAAACCTTGCATGCGTCCTCTGGACCAAGCTGGATACGCAGAAATCCATCGGTACGCTCCACGCAATTCGGATATATGAGGATGAAGATCTGTACGCTGATGTGACGGCGGCGGCCGGGCTCAACGTCGCCAGCGTCACGCGACGCTACTCGTTCACGGCACTGCAGGATGGTCAGTCAGGTCCCGAATGGGACTGCTTTGTGACGGTCCATGGAGCCATTGATCCCGTGACCGGTATGGTGACGGATATCGGTGCCCTCAACCGTGTATTTCAGGAGAAGGTGGTGCAGACGCTCGGCCATCAGGAACTTCTCCAGGCCTTCGGAACTCAGCCTGTAACCGGTGAGCAGCTGGTCGAACACATCTGGAAACAACTGGTCTCTTCTTTCTCATTGGAAAGACTATCGAATGTTCGTCTCGTTCAGTCTCGGGACCTGTCCTTCGAGTACGCGGGCTGACGCGTCTGCGTATGTTCTTCATCCCGGACGTTCTATGAATACACGTTTGATCTCTGCTTTGCTGATGGTGTGCCTCTTGTGGACGGCGGTGGCCTGGTCTGCCGAGGAAAGGGAAGCGATCGAGAAGACTGTCAAGGAGGCCGCCATGGCAGCTGCGACCTTTTCAGAAGCCAGAGACAAACAAGCCGTGTTGAAGCTGTACACCAAGGACTATGCCGGTATTCAGGATGGCGAGACGGAGACACGTGATGCCATCGATAAATGGCTGTCGGACTATGAATCTGATCTCAACAAGGGAAGCACCCTGCGCTTCATCAGCGCCGTGTCGAACTTGCATGTTCGGATGCTGGGTCCAGCGGCTTGGGCCACCTACGACTACGTGTTTCAGGCGATCCGGAAAGGCGAACTCGAAGCCCAGGACTCCGGGCAATGCACCACACTTCTGCGCAAGGAAGGCATAGTCTGGCTGATCTTTCACGAGCATTGCTCAAAGGCGAGGTTGGCTAAGTGACGGGGTAGAGTTGCATGTAGATTTGATCATCGACTGCTACCCGCTGCATCTTGCTTCTGCGTGTCCAGGTCGATCCTTGCGGGTTTGACAAGGCGGAAGCCTTCGTGAATTCCTTCGCACACTTGGTCGGCTCCCGCATTAATTTCCGACACAGTCCGCTCGCTGCCACAGTCTAGCCGCTCTGATAGGGGTACCAGCTAGACTTACCCATCTCCTTTTCAGTGTCGTACTCATTGCACCTCAACCTCATCCAAGTCGCGCGACCTGCCCAAAAACTGATAAACAAGAAGCCTGCTCGGCCCAGTTGGATCGAGCAGGCTATGCATCCTCCCATGCGAATCTTACGGGTATGTTTCTTCCGTGCCGTTCACCACAAGCCCGAAGCCTCCGAGGATACTTGACGATGTGCCTCCGGCGCGGTTTTGGTTCCCTCCGAGGATCGTCGCGTGCTCGGCTGAAATCACGTTGCTAACCCCGAAGACCGCCCCTGCCGTCGAGGAGAATGAGTGCGATGGTCCCACTATGAGGTTGTGGGATCCAGCACGTGACCAACCCTGTATGGTAGGCATTTCGTTGTATCCCACGATCAAGTTCCCCAGGCCTGGCAGAGCAGTGGGAGCCGACCCGCTCTCGACGTGGACATTCGCGTGATGGAATATCACGTGAGGCCCCGTTAGCCCGTTTATCGGGTTTGGATCAACTTTTACGTATTTGGCCAGCTCCGTAAGTGCGGGATTGGTACTGCCGCCACTCGGTGGATTGGTCTCGAGGGTGGTGAGACGAGTCTTTGCGTCGTTGAGTTGAAGCAACAAAGAAGCTTCATTGTTGACCATCGCGGCCAAGGCAGCCTTCAAATTGGCGACCTCGGTCTGCAATGCCGCAAGGCCACCGGCGAGGTCTCCCTGGTTATGGTAATCCTCACGGTGATTCGCCATCTTGTCTCGAAGATGTTCGATCTTCGACCGTAGCTCTGCATTCAACAAACTGTGCCGCCCATTCCCATCTCGGTCTGTCGCCAGAGACAGATTCGGTACAGCGAGCAACCCCATCATCAAAAGACCTACGGAAGCAACCTTTGCGTATCCTCTCATGACACACCTCTTGTTTGGTTGTGATGTAAAGCGCTGCTCATCACAGAAACGACATTAGTCGTTCTTGGCCGATGAGCATGACCAGATCTTATCTTTTCTTTGTGAATCCGCCGCCTCTCTCGATTACCTGAAATGGTCGCAAAGGCTATGCCGAATACCAGGCGGAGGACTCGGCATATTTCGCATAGTTATGGTTTGCCCTTTTACGCCTGGGCAACAATCAGCGGCGATTTGCGTCGCCGGATGACAATAGTTGGACTGTACAAAAAAGAGCTTTGATAACGCTCTTTCGAAAACCTGATCGGTTGCGGGAGAGCATGTGCGTAGAAATATACTACCTAGGTGTATATAGTTATTATACGAATGGGGAGGGCGGGTGGCGCAAGCAATATCTTAACAAGGCGTGTCAACGCAACCTATGCGGAAGGTTGCGGGAGACTCACCAATTCTCTGTGGAAGTCGGTGAGGAGGAACTATTTCATCAAATGATCCGAAATCAGAGCGGCAAGTTCGATGGGCTCCACCACCCCTTCACGGGTCAGGAGCAGTGTGCCATTGGAAAAGAAGTGAGTCGTGGGGTAGGTTTCGAAGGTGTGGCTCTTCTTAATCTCGCGACAGCGGCCTGGGACATGCATCTTGGCTTTGCCAACTTTCACATCGGGAAACTTGGCGGCGATTTCTTCGAGGATCGGGTCGTAGGTTTGGCAAGGCTCACAGGTCGCTAGGCCGTATGCCACGATCGATGCTGGCGCGTCTGTAAATTCCTTATAGTTTTCGTCTCTGACGTCTTCGACGATACCAGGCATGGTTGAAAGTGCTGAGTGCTGAGACCAGAGAGTCTTCTCCCCAACCTCAGCACTCAGTCCTCAGCACTGATTAGCTTAATTTCGCGAGGGCCGCGAGGATGTCCTTGTCTTCTCGAGCCACCTTGATTTCCTGGACCTTCGCGTAGGCGACCTTGCCGTTCTTGTCCACGATGACGGTCGCACGTTTCGAGCAGTTCAACGGCTCAAAGTAGAGGCCGTAGCCCTTTGCCGTGGTCCGATGCACGTCCGACAGCAGGCGGTGCTTGAGATCCATGGAATCAGCCCAAGCCTTGTGCGAGAAGAAGCTGTCGCAGCTGACGCCGAAGAGTTCCGCGTTGGCCGATTGAAACTTGGGGAAGTCGTCGGTCAAACACTTGTTCTCGCCTTGACAGACGGGGCTCCAGTCCAGCGGATAGAAGCAGAGCACCACATTTTTCTTCCCACGATAGTCGCTCAGCTTCACATCCTTCTGGTCCTGATCCTTTAAGTTAAAATCCGGCGCGGTATCGCCCACCTTAATTTCTGCTGCTACATCACTCATCTGTGTACCTCCTTCACTGGGTTTAGTCCGGCCTCTGACACTGTCACCTGCAATTTTGTACCGTGTGTCTCGGAACCTTGTCAACAGTCCTGAAGGCCTAGAAGTAGCCTGATTGACCGGTAAGTGTATGATAAAACATGAGAACTATGGCAATGGGCGAATTTCTCGGAAACTCAGCATGCGTCCGGCTGGTGCAGCGGTGCGGTGGTTGGCAATCTCAATACTCTGATCTAAGAGTCCTACGCGGATCTGGGTTCCGACTTTTGGCGACTGGCCGGCTCTCGTCAATTCGTCTGCTGTTTCTCTGAGCGTATCGCGCGCAGGCTGGTCCGGGAGACCAGGGGGGAGAAACATTTCGAGTTCATCGACACCAAACTTGCTGAGGCCGAGGGTATAGCACCAGGTCCGGCCGCTCTGCTCATCGTCGCCCCGCATGATCGGGACGTGATCGCTGACGTTGAAGTGGGTGAGCGGACGATCCTGCCAATCCGATGGGTTCACGTACTGGTTCGTGATGATGTCGTGGGCCGTGCCTTGTGTGAGGAAGGTAAGGCCTCGGGCCAGTCGCGCGGCAAAGAGTATCGTGTCCGGCATGTCCCGTGGGGATAGGAGGGAAGGTGCGACTGCACCCATCACGTCGTGTTCCCAAGCCAACTGCTTCATTACGTCGGCAACGTGGCTCATCGGCAGCGGCATCACGACATGGGCCGACCAAGGGCCGTGAGCCGCGTGCCAGGATTCAGCTGAGTCCGCTTCGTGGCGAATGGTCAGCGGCCCACCATACTCCCGTTCATACCAGATCTTCAGTTCGTCTGTGGCCGGCGCGGTCCCCCGATAGCCGACAAAGTAGAGCGGGGGACGGCGGGCGGAAGGTTTGGGGGTCTTCTTCTTGATTCTCATCGCTGCGAGAAGGTTATTTGCCGGATTTGCGGGCCTTGCGGCGGTCATCCGGGTTGAGGAGCCGTTTGCGGATACGCAGACTCTTCGGGGTGACCTCAACCAGTTCATCCGGGCCGATATATTCGAGTGCGAACTCCAAACCCATTTCCCGTGGCGGCGTGAGGACTAACGCTTCATCGGTACCTGACGCCCGCATGTTGGAGAGGTGTTTCTCTTTGCAGACGTTGACATCCATGTCTTCGTCCCGACTGTTCTCGCCGACGACCATCCCGCGATAGACCTCCACGACAGGGCCGATAAACATGGTGCCCCGTTCTTGGGTCATGAAGATGGCATAGCCCGTGCTGGTTCCATCTTCGTGTGCGACGAGCGATCCGTGTGTCGCCACCGTGAGGTCTCGCACTTCCATCGGTTCGTACGCGACGAAGACATGATGCATGATGATGGTGCCGCGAGTCTTGGCCACCAAGAGGTTTTTGAGCCCCATGATGCCGCGGGTGGGGATATGGTATTCCAGATGCATTTCGCTCGGTCCGGCATCGGAGTGTATGAGTCGCATGTGGCGCAACTCGCCGCGACGTTTGCCGAGCTCTTCAATCACGGCACCCTGATAGGTTTCCGGCACCTGGATGGTCAGTTCTTCATAGGGTTCGAGGACTTTGTCCCCTTCCCGGTGGACAATCACTTCCGGTTGCGAGACTTGCAGCTCGTATCCTTCCCGGCGCATTTGCTCGATCAAGACGCCGAGATGCAACTCTCCACGACCGGCCACGAGAAACTTATCCGCACTATCAGTTTCTTGGGCGCGCAACGAGACATTGGTTTCGAGTTCTTTGAAGAGTCGATCGCGCAAATGTCGCGAGGTCAGGTACTTCCCTTCCCGTCCGGCGAACGGGCTATTGTTGACAGAGAAGGTCATTTGGACGGTCGGCTCGTCGATTGTGACTCGGGTCAGGGCGACTGGATGCTCCGCGTCAGCGATCGTATCGCCGATGCTCACCTCGTCCAGGCCGGCCACCGCAACGATTTCTCCTGCCTCGGCCCGTTCCATATCCGTCCGTTCAAGGCCGGAGTAGACTGCAAGATCGGACACTTTCCCAGGGAACTGTGCGCCATCCTTCCCGATCACGAGCACGTTCTGTCTGCGGGCGATCGAACCGGACTGAATCTTACCCACGCCCATCTTGCCTTTGTAGAGGTCCTGAATCAGGGAGAGGACCAGGATCTGGAGCGGCGCGTCGGCGTTGATGGCCGGTGCGGGGATCTTGTCCAGCACGGTGTCGAGGAGCGGCGTAATGTCCGTACCGGGCTTATTTATGTCGAGCGTTGCGGTGCCTTTGATCGCTGCCGTGTAGACGATCGGAAAATCGAGTTGTTCGTCCGTGGCGCCGAGATGGACAAACAGGTCGAAGGTCCGATTCACGACGTCATCGATGACGGCGTCCGGCCGGTCGATTTTGTTGATGACCACGATGGCCTTGTGGCCGAGCGCTAAGGCTTTTCGCAATACGAAGGTCGTTTGCGGCATGGGGCCTTCTTTTGCGTCGATCAAGATGAGGACGCCGTCCACCATTCGCAGGGTCCGTTCGACCTCACCACCGAAGTCGGCGTGGCCCGGCGTATCGACGATATTGATCTTCACGCCCTTGTAAATCACGCTGGCGTTCTTGGCTCGGATTGTGATCCCGCGCTCGCGTTCCTGGTCCATTGAGTCCATGATCCGTTCGCCCATATCGTCGATCTTGCGATGGACATGGGTTTGTCGGAGCACGGCGTCGACCAGCGTGGTTTTGCCGTGATCGACGTGGGCGATGATTGC
>Ga0070686_100001680_pt1 | contig 12359 bp, 8 predicted proteins | sample KBSS23LmetaG_FD_65654 | JGI IMG/M metagenome (GOLD analysis project Ga0070686, IMG submission 65654) | Switchgrass rhizosphere microbial communities from Kellogg Biological Station, Michigan, USA - KBS S2-3L metaG | ecosystem: Host-associated > Plants > Roots > Rhizosphere ...
TTGTTCACGTTGTCGGTGAACACGCCATACTCCAGGTCCGCCTTCACCCACGGTCCGGGACCCGCTCCAGAGCCCCATTCGCCCGAGCCGCTCAAGTTGACGGTGTCCATGCTCCCCGCTCCGTCAGCGGTTCGACCGACCTCGCTATTTCCGTAGTCGAAGCAGCACCCGCTGTTCCAGTGCTTGCCGCTCGTGACCATGTACATCGCTTCCGGCTGGCTGCCGAGCGCAATGCCCGACTTGGATGCGTCCACCCAGTAGCTGTTCCCCGCGTTGATGTAGAGCGAGTACACCTTGTGGCCGTTGAGCGTCAGCGATTCGCTGGTCGCCGTCGCCGGCTTGCTCGACGGGGATCCCGGCACCATCGTCGACCCCTGATACCAGAGGTCGTTCCCCTTCCCAGATTGATCGTAGAGGACCGTGATGACGCAAGTCGTTCCCATACAGAACGCGTCCTGCGAGGGACCGTCGGCGGCCCCCCCCGGCGTCAGCGTGAGAATGTCCTTGGTCGCCCCAGCCGCATTGCGGACCTGATAGAGCTTGCCGCTGTAGCCGCCGAACAACGCCCTCACCGTGCTGTGCGCCGCGACGCAGGGGTTGCCGGCGGTCTTGTAGATGTCGCAAGGTCCGATCACGCTGCCCGAGCCGCCGGTTCCGCCCGCTCCGGTCGCGCCGCCGCCGCCCGTGCCGGTCGTCCCCGCGGAGCCGCCCCGACCGCCCGCGCCCGCCGTGCCGCCCCCGCCGCCGCGCCCGCCGGCGCCAGCTGTGCCGCCCCCGCGGCCGCCGGCGCCGGCGGCCCCGGCCGCTCCTCCCGATCCTCCCGCGCCCGAAATTCCGCCGGTCCCCGCATCGCCCGTTCCCGCCGCGGCGCCCGATCCTCCGCGCCCGGCCGCGCCCGTCGTGCCTCCGCCGCCCGTCGTGCCGCCCGTCCCCGTGCCGCCGCGCTTCTGGAGCACGATCGTGCCCGTGATGGTGCCGTTTGTGGTCTGGGGCGTGAGCGTGATGACGTCTGCGGTCGCGCAGTAAGAATAATGTCCGTCGGCGAAGTCGCCCGACAGGGTGAGCACGTTGCCCGATCGTGTGAAATTGCCGCTGGTCGACGGGGAGGGGGATACAAGCGCCATCCCCCCCGACTGGTGCACGGTGGCCGAGCAGTCGCACCCGCCGCCCGCGATGTTCGTGCAATTGACGGATTCGTAGCCGAGACCGGTGAGCAAGCCAGCGGCGCCGCTACAAGTGACCGGCGTCGACGAGATCACAAGGCAGGACGGAGCCATAGTGAAGTGCTCGGTTCCCGTCGTGATGGTGTCGTCGATATACGTTCCGTCAGCCTTGGCGCTCCAAGACCCGCTGACCATGAGCTGCCCGGTCACAGGGGCAGGCGCACAATCCGCGCTGACAAGCGTGAGATCGAGATTGCCGCTCATCGTCAGGCACGACGACATCACGGTCCAGGTTCCGACCACGTCGCCGCCGCAGGCCGTGACGTTCGGGCAAGATGCTCCCGCCTGCCCGCCGCTTCCACCCGTCGCCGCCGTGCCCGCGGCGCCCGGGGTTCCGGCTGCGCCGGACGATCCGCTTGGGCCCGGGGCGCACGCGCCCGAGAACATTCCGGCCACGACCGCAAACACGAGAACCGCTGAACGCGCCGTCATAACAGACGATTGGCGGTATTCGATTTAGGTTGTTAACAAATTCGGCGCGCGTGCCGGATGCGCCGCCGGCACCCTCGCCGGGTGCCGGCGAAGATCACGAGCGCGAGCCCAACCGCGAGCGAACGAATCTCGGAATGGTCGGTTGAAGTCGCCGCCAGGCCGCAGCTGCATCCGGCGCTGTCGGCGCCGCCCGCGCGGCTGCCCGCCGCCCCATCGTTGTTCGCCGTGCCGCCCGCTCCCGAGCCGGCGCCGCCGCCGCGCCCGCCGTCCGCGACGCCACCGGTCCCGGCAGCGCCGCCGCTTCCCCCTGTCGCGCCGCCTCGACCGCCTTGTCCCTGAGCGCCGGAGGCGCCGCTGCTTCCGCCCGCGCCGGAGGCGCCGCTGCTTCCGCCCGCGCCGGTGCCCGCGCCCGTACCCGCGGTCGCGCCGCCTCCGCCGCCGCTCGCGCCACCGCCTCCGCCGCCGCTCGTGCCACCCGTTGCGGTCCCGCCGCTTCCGCCGCGTCCGGCGCTCCCGCCCACGCCCGCGCTTCCGGAGCCGCCGCCGCCGCCGTTGGCGCCGCCGACGCCACCACGTCCGGCTCCGTCGGCGCCCGCGTCTACTCCCGAAGTGCCGCCGGTCCCGCCGCCACTGCACTGCTGGATCTCGGGATCGATCGTTCCAGTCTTGTCGAGGCTCAGGAACGGAACGACGTATTCAGCCTTGAACAGCGCATCGGACGGGCCGTGATCGCCGCCGAGCGACGTGAACCCCTCGAGGACCAGATAGCCGCACGAATTTCGCCACTGCTGCCGCGTCGCCTGGTGATCGCCCAGCGGCACGTTCATGGTCGTCGCCGTCGGCGCGGTCGCGAGGCCGAGCACGTTCGTCCATTCCTTGATCGCCTCGGTGAAGTTCGCGTAGCGGATGGTCGTGTCCGCGTCGCCGTGAAACAGCTGCACGCGCGGACGGTGGCCGGTGTAGCCCGGGTTCATCTTGCGAACGATGTCGCCCCATTCCTGCGGCGTGTGCGTCACCGAGCCGCCTGCGCAGGCGCCGCTGTAGCCACCGCCGCTTCCTGATTCGCTCGCACCCCTGCAGGCGGCCGGCATCCCCGCGAACGCGGACCCCGCCGTGAAGACGTCCGGGTAGAGCGCGAGCAGCAGCTCCGTCATCATGCCGCCCGACGAGTCGCCGGTCGCATAAACGCGATCCGCGTTGCCCTTGTACTGACTGCTCGCGTACCTGACCATCTGCCTGATCGCGTGGCTGTCGCCGCCGCCGTCGCGCGTCCAGGTCTTGTTCGACTGGACGTCCCAGCAGCGCCCGCTGCTCGGGACGACCATGATGAAGCCGTACTGGTCCGCGGCGCCGACGACGCCGCCCGTCCTGGCCTGGCCGAACACCGCGGCCGCCGTTCCGCCGCAGTAGTGAATGAGCGTCAGGATCGGCGGGTTCGTCGCCACGCGGTCCGGGACATAGATGTACATGCTCACGTCCGCCGGCAGCCCGCTCACGCCCCAGTTGCTGACCTGCTGCAACGACGCGGCATTGCCGAAACGCGCCGTCATCAAGACGAGCGTCCCCGCCAGCACCGCTGCGACGAGGATTCGCCCCGACCTCATTGCGGGTCGTCGCCGCCCAGCAGAACGGCCATCCCGAGGCCGACCGTCCAGTACTGATCGATCGCGCCACCCGCGAGGTAGGTGTCACCGGCCTTCGAATGCATGTCGTAGAAGTAGCGGCGCAGCTGGCCCGATGCGCGGATCTCGAGGCTGCGCGTGACCCGGTAGCCGAGCGCCAGCTCCGCATCCACGCCGCCGACGGTGCGGTGCGGGAAGTACCCGTCGAGGTGCGTGCCGCCCGCGTTGAAGATGTAGCGGTAGCCGCCGCCCAGCGTGAGGGAGAACGCCGCCGGCAGCTCCAGCCGCAGGCCGATGCCGGGGCGTCCGTAGCGGTAAACGGTGTCGGGAATGTGGAGCATCGCGCGGCAGTCGGCGCAGCCGCTCGGGTTCGTGAACACGAAGGCGTGCTCGCCGGCGGTGCCCGAGAGCCAGATCTGGTGCCCGGCGCCGAACGGAACGCGGTAGCGCAGGCCGCCCTCGTAATCGTGCACGGAGTTGCCGAACGTCTTGCCCGCGAGCGCGCTGCCGTCGGCGCCCGCGGCGGATCGCAGGCCGAACGCTTGCTCCACGCCGACCTCGACGCCCAGGTGTTGCAACGGTCCGCTGGTCAGGGCGCTCACCGGGTACCAGGCGATGTGCAAGGCGGTCGCGGCGGCCAGCGGCAGGGTGTAGGGCCGCATGCCCATCGGGCTGATGTCCTGGTGGTAAACGAACGCCCGGTTCGTGCCGGTGGGCGCGAGGAACGCGTCGAAGGTGGGCGGCACGGGGCCCGACGGCGACGGCGCGGCGCTCGCTTCTTCGCGCAGCACGTTCTCGTCCGCCGCCTTGTCCTCGTCATGGCCGGATCCGCCGTCGCTGTCGGGCGACGTCTGTCGCTCCGATGCGGCGGCGTGCCCCGCGACCTTCGCCTTCGACTCGATCGCGTCACCGGGGTCGGGCGCGCTCTCGTCGTCTTCGGGCGCCTCCGCCACGACCTTGGGCGCCTTCTTCGCGTTCGGCGCCACGCGCCCACGTTCGATCTCCCCGCCCAGCTTGGCCCAGAACGCGCGCGCCACCTCGGCCGCCATCTTCCGCGGGTTCGCGCCCGGGAACGCGGCCTCGCCCAGCAACCCCCCATCGCGGCCGTCGTGAACGGCGATCTTCGCGCGCTTCTTCCCGACCTCGCCGGTCACGATCACCGACAGCGCGAGCTCTCTCGCGACCTTCGCGAAACCGTCGTCGGAGTCCAGCAGCGCGCCTGTGTTCGCGAGGCCGAGCTCCATCTCGCGCGACTTCGCGAGCTCGTAGCCGTGCGCCTTGAGCACGCGCATCACCTGCTTGCGGACGACGACCTCCTGGGCGCCGTCGAACGTCGGAACGCCGGCGCGTTTCGCGGGCGCGGCCAGGGCGCTGCCGCCCGACGTGCCGACGAGCAACGCCACCAGCAGACTGGTGCGGGCGGCCGTCATTGCGTGATCACTCCCGTCGTGACGGCGGTGGCCCAGGCGGAAAGGCAGGCGACCTGGGATGACGTGAGCCCTGCGAGCACCGACATCGTGCTGCCGCACGTCACCTTGTTGCTGTCCATCTTGTCCAGCAGCAAGCCCGTCGCCGGGTTCGAGCCCGCGACGAGGTACGGTTTCCCGGCGTCGCCGCAGAGCGCGCCGGCGGCGACATTGGTCGACGGCCCCTGGCCGACGAGGCGCCCGACCACCCCAGCGGAAACGAGATCGAGACCGGCGCCGCCGATCGAAGTGGCGCCGTGACAGCTGGAAAGCGAGCAGTTCGTCGCGAACACCATCTGCGGCGCGTTGCAGACCGTCGTGCCCCCGCCGCCGCCCGCCTGACCCGCGAGCAGCGACGGATCGATCTCGCCGGCGCAGCCGGCCACGCCCGCGATCACGACGCCCGCCACGGCGCCAAGGGCGGCGAAGCGTCGTGAGGGGCGGGCGAAGATCGAGCGCATGATCGTCCTGCTTGCGACGGCGCGCGGCGCGAAGCGCCGGGCACCTCACCGGTACTGCCCGCAGTCCCGCCCGTTTGTTAACTAAAGTTACGCAGGCGGGGCGGCCCTGACGGACGCGCCCGCGTCACGGCCGGTACTTGACCGTCGCCCAGCCGGTGGCCGGCATCGCGAATTGCAGCTTCTTGCCGCCGATGGCGACGACGTAACTGTTGTTCGCCCCGCCGCTGTTGAACATGACCGCCACCAGGCTGCCGTCGGGGTTCTTGAACGCCACGGCGTCGCCGCCGGTGGCGTCGACGCGCTTCGCGCCCGGATCGACGAACTGCGAGAAGTGCCGGAACACGTAGTACGCGGGCGTCAGGGTGAGCGCGCCCGCGTTGGCCACGAGCAAGGCGTTCTGCGGCCACTTGCGCGTGTCGTCGATGCCGAGGCCGCCCGGGTCCAGCACCATGTTCCAGGCGTTGTACGCGGTCAGCCCGTTCTTGATCGCCGTGCTGATGTAGCCCCAGGTGTCGCGGCCGTAGTTGAAGTCGTTTGGCGCCGGCGCGGTCGATCCGATCGAGCCGCCGCACTTCGTCTCGGACAGCCAGATAGGAATGCCGCCAGCCAGGTTCTTCAGCGGGTTGACGTTGCCGGAGTCGGCCATGCCCCACTGCACGCCGATCGATTTCACGTAGCCCTTCGCGGTCGCGTCTTGCAGGACGCCCTGCCCGATCTGGGCGTCGCCGCTGGGGTTGGACAGCGTGCCGTCCATGACCCGCGTGGCGAGGTTTGCGGTGGTCAGCGCCGGCCCCAGGTACGTCTTGACGAAGTTGACGAACACGGTCGTGTCCCAGTGGCAGGACGGATAGTTCTGCTGGTAGTTGGGCTCGTTCTGCGGCGAGACGATCTCGACGTTGATGCCCTCGCCCGAGTAGGCCTGAACGAACTTGACCAGATAGAGCGCGAACGCCTTCATCGTCGCGTCGTCGCTCTTCATGACGCCGCCGTCGAAGTTCGAGTGCGACGCGCCCGTGTTGGGGTTGTACGGTCCCGTCTTCATCCACGTCGGCGGCGACCACGGGCTGGCCCAGAAGCGAATGTTCGACTTCACCGCCTGCGCGGCCTTGATGTACGGGATGAGCCGCATCTTGTCGCGGGCGATCGAGAAGTTGGCCATCGTCGTGTCACCGGCGGTCTCGTTGAGCGAGTAGCGATCCATTGCGTAATCGCTGGAGCCGATCGGGATCCGTCCCCACGCGAAGTTGCAGCCGTCCGTTCCGAACAGCAGCTGGATCGCCTGATCCTGCAGCTGCTTCGTCGTGAGGTAGCTCCATCCCTTCTCGTTGAAGGCGCCGCCGAAGCCTTCCCACGTCTGGTAGGCGTTGGCGTCGTTGACGGTGACGGTCGCGGTGGCGGTGGACTCGGTCCACGTGCCCGTCTTCCAGAACGCACCGTTGGCGGAGGTGATGAGCGCGTTCGCTGGAGCAGCCGATCCGCCCGAGCCCGATGCGCCGCCGCCGCCGCTGCTGCCGCTGATGCCGGTCCCTCCGCGGCCGGCCGTCCCGGTCGTTCCGCCTCTCGCTCCGGCGCTTCCGCCCGTCGACGACGTCCCCGCCGCGCCGGTCGTCCCGGCGCCTCCCGAGCCGGCGGTCGACGACGAACCGCCGCTGCCCGTCGTGCCCGCGTCCCCGCCCGCACCGTCGCCGGCGCTTCCCGACGGATCGACGGTTCCGCCTGCGCCGGCGCTGGCGCCGCCCGTCGCGCCCGTTCCCGAATCGCCGGCGGCCGCCGTTCCGGCCGCGCCGGCCGAGGTGCCCGATCCCCCCGCGCCCGACGGCGCCCCGGGATTGCCGCCCGCGCATGCCAGGACGCCTGTCACCAGCCCGACCAGCAACGCTGCGGGCACCGCCTCGAATCGCAGGGACGTTCTCATCATGTTGGTTCTTTGGGGTATTCCCGCCTGTCAGATTCGGGATCCCCCCGGACGTTCTTCTGCGTCATCGACGTCCTTCCAGGCGAAAAACAACCCGGGGTATTGGCCTGGGCGCAGACCAGTTGTCAGAAAATTTCTGAACCAGATTCCGCGAGCGCCGCGACTGCGTCTCGGGCGCGCTGTACGCGCTCTCGTCGGCGGACAACCCAAATTATTTCGGTTAACAAGTCGGAGCACGTCCCAGCAATTGGTTTGTTGGGTGTTCCCAAAAGCTGAAACCATCACTTCCAAACGCCAGGCGCGTTTGCGCTCGCTGGTGGATGACCACCATCGGTTGGTTGTGCGTACGTTGCGAAAGGGCGGCGTTCCGCGCGACGAGCTGGACGACGAGGTCCAGCGGACGTTCATCATCGTCTCGAACCGCCTCGACGATGTCAGGCAGGGCTCCGAGCGCAGCTTCCTGTGCCAGGTCGCGCGTCACCGGGCATTTCACTCCCGCCGCTCGCACGCGCGCCGGCGAGAATTTCCCAGCGAAACGCTGCCCGAGCCGAGCGAGCCGCGCGGAACGCCCGAAGACATGGCTGAGCGCAGGCAGATGCGCGCCCTCCTCGACGCTGCCGTCGAGAGCCTGGGCGAAGCGTTGCGCTCGGTGTTCTTGCTCTACGAGCTCGAGGAGATGGACATGCCCGAGATCGCGGCCGCCCTGGGGCTGCCGCGGGGGACGGTGGCCTCCCGCTTGCGGCGGGCGCGCGAGCAGCTCCGGAGCAACCTCGCCGCGATCGAGCTGGCCGAGGAGCTCGGCGTACCTGGCGTGGAAGACACCGAGGGACCGGCGGTGTTGCGGCGCGAACGTGTCAGTCGACTGGAGCGCGCTCTCCTCCGCACCGGCACAATGAAACATGCGCGCACGTCGCTGCGTGAAAGGACGCTCGCCGCCTGCGCGAACGTCGGTTGACCGTGGCGCGCTGATCGGCGAGCGCCCGAGCGCGACCGCGTCACGGTTTCAAACAAGTTCTCATTTGCGGTCGGCATGTTGGTGATCCTCGCGGGTCGGGGCGGGGATAGCACCAACAAAGGCAGCGGGCGGGCTCGGGCCACGCTCAACAGAGGAGGAATGCATGCGTTGCTCGCCCCCGCGAGCGTTACGCCACACGACCGCCGTGTTGTTTGCGGTCGTTTCTCATATCGCTTGCGCTCCGACTGAAACGCTCATCGACGACGGCCACGGGGGAACGACCGGTACGGCCGGCGCAACCGCGGGACACGGCGGCGCGTCGGGCGCGGCCGGCGGTACGAGCGTCGCGGGCACCACGGGCTCTGGCGGCGCGAACGATGGCGGTGGCACGACCGGCGCAGGCGCGGCGGGTTCTTCCGGTTCGGCGGGCACGACGGGCGCCGCAGGGCAGGGTGGTACCGGTACGGGCGGCAGCAGTGCGGGCGCGGGTGGCAAGGGTGGTTTAGGCGGCGCCGGCGGATCCGCCGGCACCGGCGTCGCGGGATCGAGAGGCGGCAGCGGCGGGGCGGCGGGACGGGGCGGAGCAGCGGGTGGTCGTGGCGGCGCGGGCGGCGCCGGAGCGACCGGGTCGGCCGGCACTGGTGGCGCGCCGCCACCGGTGAAGAAGTACGTCGGCAACATCGACACGCGCGGGCAGGTCCGTTCGGACTTCAGCAAGTACTGGGATCAGCTCACGCCCGAGAACGCGGGCAAGTGGGGATCGATCGAAGGGACGCGCAACACGATGCGCTGGACCAGCCTGGATGCGATGCACGACTACGCCAAGCAGAACAACATTCCGTTCAAGCAGCACAACTTCATCTGGGGTAGCCAGCAACCCGGGTGGCTCGGCGGGCTGTCGCAGGCAGAACAGAAGGCGGAGGTCGAAGAGTGGATCCGCCTCTTCTGTGAACGCTACCCGGACGTACAGCTGATCGACGTCGTCAACGAGCCGCCGCCGCACACCACGCCGCCGTACGTGGCCGCGCTCGGCGGGTCCGGCGCCAGCGGGTACGACTGGATCGCCCAGGCGTTCAAGTGGGCGCACCAGTACTGCCCAAACGCGATCCTGATCCTGAACGACTACAACAACATCGAGTACGGCAACGACAACGCCCACACGATCGACATCGTCACCAAGATCAAGGCGGCGGGCGCGCCGATAACGGGCGTGGGCGCGCAGGCCCACGCGTGCGGCAATCTCTCCGCGAGCACCATCCAGGCGAACATCGACAAGATCACCGCGCAGACGGGCCTGCCGGTCTACATCAGCGAGTACGACCTCAACATCGCTGACGACAACCAGCAGAAGAACGTCATGCAGAGCCAGTTCACGATGTTCTGGAACGACAAGAACGTCGCTGGAATCACGCTGTGGGGCTACATCGTCGGCTCCACGTGGGTGGCGAACAGCGGCCTCATCAACAGCAGCGGCACCATGCGGCCGGCAATGACGTGGCTCATGAGCTTTCTGGGCCGTTAACCAACGAAGCGAAAGGGACGCAAATGTGGTCACAATCAATCGGTGAAAAAATTGGGGCGGCGCGTTCGCGTTCGCGATCGTTTCGACTGATCGTCAGCGGGCTCGCGCTGTCGACGGCGTTCGCCGTCGGGTGCGGGACCGGACCGGGCGAAGGCAGCGGCACAGCCGGCACCACCGGGACGGCGGGAACCGGCGCCTCGGGCACGACCGGCGCGGCCGGAACGATGGGGCAGGGCGGACAGGCGGCCGGCACGAGCGGCCAGGCGGGGACGACGGGTTCAGCCGGTACGACCGGGAGCGCCGGCACGACCGGGACCGCCGGTACCACCGGCAGTGCCGGCACTACGGGCGCCGCCGGCACAGGCATGAGCACCGGTACGGCCGGCACGAGCGGCGCGTCCGGCGCCAGTGGCGGACGCGGCGGGAACGCGGGCACCGGCGGATATGCCGGCGGCACCGGAGGCACCGTCGGATCGGGTGGCCGCGGCGGCACGGGAACGGCGGGCCGCGGCGGTAGCGGCGGAAGCGCGACAGCGGGTACGGGCGGCGGCGCCGGCGGCGCCGGCGGCTCCGGAACCCCCGGCATGTCGGCCGGCTGCGGCAAGGCGCCCGGCATCGCGAGCAGCATGTACAACAACGGCACCCGCATCCCGTTCATGTCGGGGTCTCAGCAGCGGCGGTACATCCTCAACGTGCCGACGAACTACGACAACACTCACCCGTACCGGCTCATCATTGCGTATCACGAGCTCAACGGTAACGACGTCGAGATGTACAACCAGAAGTATTACAACGTGCTCCCGCAATCCAACAACACCGCGATCTTCATCGCACCCAACGGGTCGCAGTCGGGTGGACCTTGCACCGGCACCGGCCAAGGTGATTCGGGCTGCGGCTGGCCGAACAGCAGCAACAACGATTTGAACTTCGCCGACGCGCTGGTGAAATACATCGAAGACAACTTCTGCGTCGACACGAATCGAATCTTCGCGAACGGCTGGAGCTACGGCGGCAGCATGTCCTACAAGACGGCGTGCGAACGACCGCTGGGCGGCGTGTCGAACGGCTACATCCGCGCCGTGGCCGTCTATTCGGGCTCCCAGCTCAGCGGCAACTGCACACCCAGCAAACCCGTGGCCTACTACGCTGCCCACGGCACGCACGACTCGGTGCTGAACTACAACAACGGCGTGGGCCTGGCCCAGAACTTCGCGAAGGCCAACGGCTGCACCTGGGCGGTACCGACATCGGTCACGAGCGGGGCTCACGTCTGCACCAACGAGATGGGGTGCATGGCGGGCTATCCGGTCCAGTTCTGCTCCTTCAACGGCGACCACACGCCGTATCCAGACAACGGCCAGTCGTCGGGCAGCTGGAACGCCGCCGCCGTATGGACCTTCTTCAACCAGTTCTGATCGCGTTCGTGAGGGCACGGCGCAGTCCGACGGCACCGCCGCCGCGCGACCGGCATGCGCGCGTGCGTGCGATGGTCGAGGAACACCTCAAGGTCGTGACGCGCACGCTCCGCCGTGCGGGCGTCCCGCCGTCCGATCTCGACGACGAGGTCCAGCGGACCTTCATGGTCGCCGCGACCCGCATCGACGACGTTCAGGTCGGCGCGGAGCGGGGTTTCTTGGTTCAGGTCGCCCAGAACCTGGCGTGGCACGCGCGGCGGAAGATGGCACGACGGCGTGAAGTCCTGGGCGACGACCCGCCGGAGCGCATCGAGGCCGTCGCCACGCCGGAGTTCCTCGCCCATCGCAAGCAAATGCGAGAGCTCCTGGACGCGGTCCTCGAAACCATCAGCGAACCGTTGCGCACGGTATTCAAGCTGTTCGAGTTCGAACAGATGAGCATGACCGAGGTCGCGCGGAAGTTGCACCTGCCGCGCGGCACCATCGCGTCGCGGCTGCGGCGCGCGCGGGCGCAGTTCCGAGAGCGTGTCGAGACGATGGAGTCCGGCGGCGGGCTGCGCGACGAAGTCACTGCGTGGTTCGCCGACCCGGCGCGGTTGCGGCGCGAGCGGCTGGGCCCGCTCTATCACGCGCTGCTCGCCGCCGGGGCGTCGCCCCCGGCCTCGGCCGCGGCCTACGCGAACACGCTCTCGGCGCTGGGCCTGGCCGGCCTGCGCGCTCAGCGTCGATAGAGCGCGTCGATCTCGCCGGCGGCGAGCGCGCGCCCGTAGAGCCGCAGGTCGTCGATCTCGCCTTTCATCACGCGCCCAAGGTTATCGGGCTGCGGCGCGCGGCCGCCGATCGCCCACGGCGTATCGATGTTCGGAGGCGGCGTCGCCGTGTCCGCGGTCGATGCCGCCAGGGCTCCATTCCGGTAGATGGCGTACACACTGCCGTCGAATACACCGCAGAGGTGCACCCAGCTCCCGACGTCCGAGGTCGGAATGGGCACGCTGGCCAGGTGATCGGCGCTGTTCCAGTACGTGAACTCGTAGTTGCCCGCGTACATGCGCAGTGCCACGTCATGATTGGGGTTGTTGCGCCAGCCGTGCGCGAGGATGTTGTGGTATTCGCCGTCGATGCCCGCGGGGCGAACCCAGGCTGCGATGCTGATCGGCCCGCCCGCGTTGAGAAGCGGCGGATTGCCGGCGTTCACCCACTGGTCCGTTCCGCTGAAGGACAGGCTGAACGGATCGGGAAAATGTACCGGTGGAACGTCGCGCGTCGGCGTGGGCGGATCGGCGGACGGCATCGCATGGAACCCGAACGGCGACGAGTCCATCGCCACGGCGCCGGGCTCGCTTTCGTC
>Ga0070686_100001683_pt1 | contig 12352 bp, 11 predicted proteins | sample KBSS23LmetaG_FD_65654 | JGI IMG/M metagenome (GOLD analysis project Ga0070686, IMG submission 65654) | Switchgrass rhizosphere microbial communities from Kellogg Biological Station, Michigan, USA - KBS S2-3L metaG | ecosystem: Host-associated > Plants > Roots > Rhizosphere ...
GCCATGAACAGGTCACCCGCCTTCCAGCCGCGCTCGTCGGCGAGGGCGCGCAGCGGAGGCTCGAGCTCATCGGCCTCGAAGGAGACGTCGCCGACCGCGTCGATGGTGTCACGGGCGGCGGTCAGACCGGCCCGGGTCGTGGCCGCATCCCAGCGCTTCGGCACGAGCGTGGATGGGTCGACATCGACGTCACGCACCCACAGGAACCCGACGAGGTCGCCGACCGCACCGAGCGTCGGAAGGCGCTCCTGGATGACCGGCAGCAGGGCGCGCAGCTCGTCGTCGGCCGGCATCCGCTCGATCCGCCCTGCCGCGAGCTCCGCCTCGACGAACGGGCGGAGCCGGTCGATGAGGTCGTCCGGCTCGAGCCGGCGGATCCACTGACCGTTGAGCCACTCGAGTCGCTCGCGGTCGAACACCGCGCCGCCCTTGTGGACCTCGGCGATGTCGAACCGCTCGACGAGCTCGTCGAGCGAGAGGATCTCCTCCTCGGTGCCGGTCGACCAGCCGAGCAGCGCGAGGTAGTTGACGAGCGCCTCCTTGATGAAGCCCTGCGCGATGTAGTCATCGATCGCGGTCTGGCTCTTGCGCTTGCTCATCTTGGTCCGGTCGGGATTCAGGATCAGCGGCAGGTGGGCGAACCGGGGCACGTCGTAGCCGAGTGCCCGGAACAGCAGGATGTGCTTGGGTGTGTTCGACAGGTGGTCCTCACCGCGGATGACGTCGGTGACCTCCATCGCCGCGTCGTCGACGACCACGGTGAAGTGGTACAGCGGTGTCCCGTCCGCTCGGACGATGACGAAGTCACCGCCGAGATTCGCGACATCGATCTCGACCCGCCCCCGGATCAGGTCGTCGAAGACGACCGTCCCCTCCCCGACCCGGAACCGCAGCGCACCGCGCCGTCCGTCCGCCTCGCGCGCCCGGCGCTCATCCACGGTCAGGTTGGCGCATCGACCGACGTAGCGCGGCGGCTGCTTGGCCGCCTCCTGCGCCGTGCGGTCCGCATCGAGCTCTTCGGGCGTGCAGTAGCAGGGATAGGCCATGTCGTCGGCGAGCAAGCGCTGCGAGGCCGCCGCATACAACGGCAGCCGCTCCATCTGACGATACGGGGCGTGTGGGCCGCGAGCAGGCTCGCCGGCGACCTCGGGACCCTCGTCCCAGTCGAGACCGAGCCAGTGGAGTCCGTCGAGGATGTCCTTCTCGAACTCCACGGTGCTTCGGACACGGTCGGTGTCCTCGAGGCGCAGGATGAACGTGCCCTCGACGTGATGGGCGTGCAGGAAGTTGTAGAGCGCCGTACGCGCCGTCCCGATGTGCAGTGGACCGGTCGGGCTCGGGGCGATGCGGACCCGGCTCGTCATCGCTCGGGGACGGTGTGGAAGAGGCTCGGGTCCGCCTCGCCGGGCAGCACGCGGATGAGCGCCGCCGGCCGCAGGCCCAGGGTCGCGCGGCCGCGGGGTCCGTCGAGCGTCAGCGAATCGAGTGACTCGGATCGCGCCAGGATCGACACCGGCGCTCCAGGCCTGAGTGCGCGCGCCTCGAGGTAGGACAACAGGCCCGCATCCTCCTCGGCCTCCTCGGTGATCCGATAGACGGTGCCGTTCGTGCCGGCCTCCATCTCGGACAGGCGGATGCCACGCGGGCGCCGCTTGGCGGTCGCCGCATCGATCGGGTTGCCGTGCGGACAGATCTCCGGGTGGCCGAGCATCTCGTCGAGCCGTGCTTCGACGCGCGGCGAGATGGCGACCTGGAGCCGCATCGCCTCTTCGTCCGACTCGGCCCAGCCGAGGCCCACGACGCTCGTCAGCAGCCACTCCAGGAGGGCATGACGACGGAAGATGGCGTCGGCTGCGGCACGCCCTGCGGTCGTCAGCCGGAGCTCGCGACCGCCGTCGTGCTCCACCAGACCGTCCGCGGTGAGCCGCCGGAACATCTCGCTGGCCGCCTGCGTGGTCACTCCCAGGTGGCGGGCGATCCCGGCCGCCGTCGCGCGGGCGCCATCCTCGTTCCCGGCGCTCACCCGCAGCGCGAGCAGGTATTCCTGGGCAGCAGCCGACAGGTCGCGCCGGTCGTTCTTGCGGGGCATGGCCTCAGGATACCGGGCGTGCCAGGCGCCGAACCTCGCGGACGCTGCCGTAGCCGAGCCCGACGAGCCAGGCCACGATGATCAACCCACCGAGCAACGACCGGCCGAAGGCCATCCCCTCCGGGTCGCCCGTCGCGAACAGCAGGAGCGACGCCGGGAACACGGTGCCGAGGATCGCGATCGTGCCGATCGTCGAGATCCGGGCGAACCGCGGGAACAGGATCAGGACGAGCAAGGCGGCGAGCTGTACGACCCAAGTCAATGGGTCGACCATCGGAGGGCACGTGGCGGCGAACCGGCCACATCCGCTCACCTCCCCGGCGAGCCAGCCCGCGCCGAGGGCGACGGGCGCCCAGCCGATCACCGCCCGACCGATCCGTGCCACGCCGGTCGGGTGATCGTCGTCGAGCCAACGGCGGATGGAGGCGAAGACCGCGTCGGTCGAGAGGTCTGCGGCCGCGTAGTCGTGGACGGGCGGCGGCCCGGCTTCATACGCGGGCGAGGGCCTGGCCCGCGGAGGCGCGCTGGCGCTGCCGGCGGCGCCGGTCGCCGTCGTGGTCGGATCCCCGGCGGTCGCCTCCCACCAGGACGACGTGGTATGGGTGGGTGGCGGCGATGTGCGAGGCGGCATCTCCTGAGAGATGGGCGGCGCGTCACCGGCGATGGTCGCCCCGGCCGGAGCTGGATCCGAGCCGGTCTGGGGCGACTCCCGGGACGTGCCGATCGAGCGGCCACGGCCGGCGCGCCGCGCCCGGGCCTGGTACTCCGGCCCGTGCTTGCGGGGGTCCGCGTACTCCTTGGGGTTGATCGTCCAGTAGGTGCCCGAGGTCGTCCCGTACCACGACGCCCCGCCCCAGTCGGGTGCGAACGCCTCGGGATCGACGTCGTCGTACGAGGTCGATCCGAGCGTCGCCTTCTTCCGGCGCCGCTCGCTGGCGTCCGACGCCTGGCCGTCGCTCGCCGGTCGAGCCGTGCCGCCGGCCGCTCCCGCTCCGCCCGCTGCTCCCTCCGGTCCGGCAGTCCCGGCAGCTCGCGTCGAGGCCGCCCCACCGGCGTTCTTGGGTGGGGCCGAGCCGGCCGGACGCGCTGGCCGACGGGGGCCGGTTCGCGGACCGGGTCGTGGGCGCGGCCGGCCACCGTACGCCCGAAAGGTGGCGCCAGCGCGATCGGGGTCGGCCTCCCACGGGCTGCGTGGTGCCCCTTTCGTCGCGGAATGGCCATTGCTCTCATCCGGTCCGACGATCCGGTCATAGGCGTCCTGGATCGCGAGGAACCGGGGTAGGGCGGCTTCCCCGGCGGCGTCGGGATGGTTGGCCTTCACGAGCCGCCGATAGGCGCGCTTCACTTCGTCGAGGGACGCGCCTCGCTCGAGTCCGAGCGTGCGATACGGGTCGTCGGCTGGCATCGGTCGTGTCGTGGCTCCTGGACGAGCCCGCTGGTGTGAGGTCGGGTCGCCGGTCAAGCCGGCGAGCCTGCCCCCGTCGCCGTCAGCCGATCAGTTCGCCGACCGGCGCGAGCTCGAAGTCCGCGATGGATTCTGCCCCGACTCGGCCATGTGGGTCGAGGATCGTGGGCCGGTGGTATCGGGCGAGCGCGCGTAGCGCCTGACTGTCCAGGACGCCGACCTGACGGAGCGCCTCGACCGACGCGGCCCAGGTCCCCCGATCGTAGCCGTCGCCGTCCTCGATCTTGATGGCGAGGCCCGACGGAGAGTCGAACAGCGTGCCCGATCGCGGCCCGCGCAGGATCGCGATCGCGCGGAGCGCCTCCATGCCGGCCTTGCTGATGAGGCGGTCCTCCGCGGCCTTCATCACCGAGGTATCGAGCCGGTCGTGGCGACCGCCGATCATCTCCGGGTGGGCGACCATCGCGTCCCGGACGATGGTCAACGCCGGCGCGATCGATCGACGCGAGTCACGGGCGGGTAGCGCGGACGGTTCGGCGAGGAACGCGTACGCCTGGGCGACCTCGCGCAACGGGAACGCGTACGTCTCGACGCCGCAGCCGTCGAGCGCGGTCTGGAGTCGATCGGGCGATGTGCCGTAGGCGCGGGCGACGGCCGATCGATAGGCGACCTGCGAAGGGTGGTCGCGCTGCCAGTAGGTCTCGAGGTCCCAGCCCTTCAGCCGGGACAGCAGCAACGAGACGGCGTGCTGCCCCGAGCACATGTGGCGGATCGGACCCGGCTTCTCGCCGTCGCGGGCCAGGCGCGCCGCGGTCAGCGCGTCGAGTGGCATCCCCTCGCTGCCGCAGGCCAGCAGCGTCTGGCTGACCCCGGCCCGCCGGAACATGCCCTGGAGCGTTCGGACGTGGAAGTCCTCGCCGGAATGCGAACTCGCCATGATCGCGATCTCGGGCGGCTCGAGATCGAACACCTCGATCCCGCCGGCCTCGATCAACGCCACGACCCCGAACGCCTTGACGGTCGAGCGCAGGGTCACGACGCGGTCGGGATCACCCACGGAACGGATCAGCCGGCCGGTCGCGTCGGCCTCGACGATGTCGCCTCGATGGAGACTCTCTTCGATGCCATTCCGAACGTGACGGACGAGGACGGGCGTGTCCGGTCGCGTTCGGTTACGGGTCCGTGCCCGCCCGGTCCGGGTCGCGCGCTCCGCGGCAAGGGTCACGTGTCCGAGCATACCGCGCACGGGTCACCGCGGCGTGTCGCCTAACGGACGTCGCAGGGGTCGATGGTCCCGGGGGTCGATGGGCCGTACGCCCCGCGGACCGTTTCGTGCGCGACTGGTACCGTCTCCCGCGATGTCAACGCATCGCGTGCCGCGGATGCTCGCGGTCGGGGCCGCCATGCTTGCCGCCACGATGGCCGGTGGCTGCCTTCCTGCACCGAGTGCGACCAGCCCCGCCGTACCCGCCACGTCGTCGTCGCCGGCAGCCGAGTCGTCGGCCAAGCCCTCCGCATCGCCACGTGCCTTCGTCGCGGCGATCGACGCGTTCGTCGAACGCGTCACGAGCGGCAAACTGACGTATCACGTGGCATTCGACGGCTCCGTCCGAGCGTCGATCAACCTGCTGCCGATCATCGGCGCACTGGATGTCTCGGGTGAGAACTTCCAGAGCTCGTTCACGTACGACTTCAGCCATGACTATTCCGGTGTGGGCAAGGTCCGCGTCCAGGTCCGTGGCGTCAACGGGCACGGCTACGTCAAGTCCGGCGCGGCCGCGTGGCGGACGATCAAGAACTTCGGCGACAGTCAGTCCTATGTGCTATTCAAGAATGTCAAGGCACCAAGTGACGTGAAGTACCTGGGCGCCGTTCGCGTCACAGGCAACACCCTGCACAAGGTCGCCATCCCCGGTGCGCTGCTGATCCACCCGAACACGATCCCTGGCATGTCGCAGAAAGAACAGGTCGACGACACCGAGCTCGACGTCGTGATCGACGATGCGGGCCGCCCACGATCCGGGACCTGGAAGCTGTGGGGCAGATCGCGGGTCGGCGAGGGCTCGGGTCAGCTCCAGCGCATCGAGTACGACGTCGACCTGACGTTCTCGAAGGTCGGCTCGAAGATCACGATCAGGCGACCCTGACGGCGAAGCGCTAGAGGACGCGTTTCCCGTTCTGGCGGTCGGCCAGGATCGAGCGGTCCTGTGGCAGCGGCTCGGCGAGCTGTTCCCGTGGGCCGCACCCGCGATAGCAGTGCGTCGCATGCGGCGTGTTCACGGATCGGCACACGGTGCACACCCAGCTCTCTGGCGGGATGTCGCGCGCGTCGAGGGCGCGACCGGCGGCGCTGCCGGCCCCTGGGACCATGCGGCCGACCTCGGAGGTGGTCGCCATCAGGAATCGCAGCAGGACGAGCCCGACCACGATCAGGACACCCCCGACGAGCATCGCGAACGGGAGGTTCAGCGAGAGGAGGTAGTCCCCGACGTCCACGTGCCGATGATGCGCCTCGGTTCGGCGGATCGGTGCTCGGGGGCACCGGAATGATCGTCGCTACGCCGACGTTCTTGTCAGATGCTCACCACGCGAGCCAACGACGGAGATCTGGCGTTAGGAGCCCCGGCCCGCTCCCCACATGCCCGCGCGACCGTCAGCCCTGGCCGCCCGTCCCGAACTGGCGGTCCCCGGCGTCACCGAGGCCCGGCATGATGTAGCCCTTCTCGTTCAGCCCTCGATCGAGCGACGCCGTGTGGATATGCACGTCGGGGTGGGCCGCCTGGACGGCCGCGACACCTTCCGGTGCGGCGATCAGGTTCACGAGCTTGATGCGGACCGGCGTCACCGCACCCCAACGCTTCAGCACATCGATGGCCGCCGTCGCGCTGCCGCCCGTCGCGAGCATCGGATCGAGGATCAGGCACAGATCCACGGTCGCCGAGTCGGGCAGCTTGTTGTAGTACTCGACCGGGCGGAGCGTCCGCTCATCTCGGAACAGGCCGAGGTGCCACACCTGTGCGGTCGGCATCAGCTCGAGCATCGCGTCGACCATGCCGAGGCCCGCGCGCAGGATGGGGATCAGACCGATCCGCTCGCCGAGCTCGCTTGCGACCATCGGCTCCATCGGTGTCGTGATGTCGAGCGGGCGCGTCTTCGCGTCCTGCAGCGCCTCATAGCCCAGCAGCCACGAGAGCTCGCGGACCACTTCGCGGAACTTCTTCGGCTCGGTGGCCTGATCGCGCAGGACACCGAGCTTGTGGAGGACCGCCGGGTGCGTCGACACGTGGAGCGTGTCGGTCCGTTCGATCGTCTCGGGCTGGGTCACGCCCCGGATGGTAGCGCGGTGGCGTAGACCGATGACCGTCGCGGCGGCGACGAGCGACCTGCCCGCCTACCCGCCTTCGGGCTCGATCTCGACCGTGCCCTTCACGAATGCGTCGCCCTTCGTGTCAAGGTCGCTGCCGAGCCCCTCGAGTGCCGTCTCCATCAGGTCGGTCCGATATGCCGAGTCGCTCGGCTGGGCAGGGATCGCACCAGCCGCCATCAGGACTGAGACCGTGTGCTGCCACTCGTCGGGCGCCATCACGCCCAGGCCCAACGGCGACGGCCAGACCAGCGGGTTCACCTCGTTCATGCTCCACGTCTCGTGGCCGTGGTGAAGGCGCGTCTCGGGGCTGCCCGACGGAGACTGCGGGGGCGGTGGCGGCGACGAACTCGCTCCAGGCTCGGCACCGATGGTCTCTCCAGCGGCGATCACCGAGTCGACGCAGTCCGAGGGATGGTCGCGGCAGTACACCCAGCCGAGGGCCGACGCCTTCAGGAACGCGATCGCGGTCGCCTCGTGCCCTTGTCCGGAGAGCCAGGAGGCACGGGCAAACACCGCGTCCTGCAGCATCGCCGTGCCTTCGTCAGCGAAGTTGATGACATCGAAATCCGTGACCTCGTAGGGCTTCCCGGTCCGCCTGTCGGTGGCCTCGAGCACCCGGGCGTACGTGTCGTTGATCGTGACCTGGGCGACATCGACCGCGCCGGTCAGCAATGGGTCGACACCCGAGCCGAGATCGACGAGCTGGGTATCGCGTTCCAGGTCCACGCCGGCATTCGACACCGCCGTCGTGACCTCGAGCCGATCTCCGCCCGGGAGGACGCCGACCTTCTTGCCCTTGAAGTCGACCGGCTCGGTCACTGCCTGGTCACGAAACGCCATCGTCAGCGTCGATGATCGATGGAAGATCTGGCCGATATCGACGAGGTCGGTCGTCGACGCGGCCCGTGCGACGAGCACGCGCGGGACCCAGGTGATCGTGAACTCGGGACCATCGAGGGCGGAACCCGCGACCTCCGGCGCGACGTCCGGCCCGCCCTCGACGAGCGTGACGTCGAGGCCTTCCGATTCGAAGTACCCCTGCTCGATCGCCGCGACGTAGCCCGCGAACTCGGCGCCGAGCGTCCAGCGCAGTTGGACGCGCACCGGCGTCAGGCTCTGATCGTCGGTCGGGGCTGGTGTCGGCGGCCCACCGGCGGAGGGTCGGGCGGTCGCGCTGGGCGATGCGACGGGGCTCGTCGCCGACGCCGTCGGGGTGCCCCCGCCGCACGCAGTGGTCAGGAGTGAGACGACGACGCCCGCAGCGGCCAGGCGCAGTGAGGCCGTGCGTAAACGAGAGGCCGGCCGCCCGCGGCGGCCGGCCTCTCGGCACGATGCTCGGGAGAGAACGGCCGTTACTTGCCGCCCTCGGTGAGGGTCACGGTGGCCTTCTGCCACGACGCGCCCTTGGTGTCCATGTCGGACAGCTCGGCGAGCGCCTTCTCGGCGAGGTCGTTGCGCCAGGCCTTGCCCTCGACCGGCTTGGTCAGGATCTTGCCTGCCGTCGCGACTTCGACGGTCCGGTTGAACGCGGCCTCATCCGTGATGCCGATCCCGTTCGGGGCCGGCCAGATGATCCCGTTCACCTCATTGAGCTGCCATGTCTGGTGGCCCTTGGGCAGCTTCGCGTCGGACTTCAGGACGATGTCGACGCACGGCTCCGGGTTGTCGCGGCAGTAGATCCAGCCCTTGAACGAGGCCTTCAGGAACTTGACCGCGGTGTCCTCGTTGCCCGACTGGGCAAGCCACGCCTCGGACGCGAAGATCGCGTCCTGGAGCATCGACGTGCCGTACTGCTCCCACGAGATGACGTTCAGGTCTTCCGGCTTATAGAGCTCGCCGGTCGCCTTGTTCTTCGTCTCGAGGACCTGGGCGTACTCGTTGTAGATCATCGCCTGGGCCGCGTCGATCTCACCGGCGACGAAGGCGACCATGTCGAACTGCTGCTGGACGATGCTCACGTCGTCGGGATTGGCCGGATCGAGACCTGCCTTGATGAGGCCGGCGTACAGCTCGGACTCGTTGCCGAAACCCCATGACCCGACCTTCTTGCCCTTCAGCTGCTCGGGCGTCGTGATGCCCTTGTCCTTGAACGAGACCTGCAGTGTCGGTGAGCGCTGGAAGACCTGGCCGATGACGACCGGATCCGCGCCCGACTCACGCGGGGCGAGCATCCGCGGCACCCAGCTGATGCCGAATTCGGCCTGGCCGCCGGCGACGACCGTCGCCGGCACGATCTCGACCGCACCCGGCAGGATCGTGACGTCGAGCCCTTCATCCTTGTAGTAGCCCTGGTCCTTCGCCGCGAAATAGCCGGCGAACTGGGCCTGCGGGAACCACTGCAGCTGGAGCCGGATCGGCTTCAGGGGGCCGCCAGCCGCGCTGGGGCTCGCTGCCTCGCTCGGTGCGGCCGCGCTCGGCGCCTCGCTCGCGGCGGACGGTGCGGACGTCGCCGCTCCCCCACCGCTCGAGCATGCTGCCAGCGCCACCGCGAAGGCGGCGAACAGCGCCATCCCTCGTCTCATAGGTACCTCCTCCATCGCTTCGGACCGCATCCGAGCCGGTCCGCCTCCTCGATGTCGCAGTCTACCCAACGGGATGTCGCGCGGAAGCCTCCGTTACCGCCACTCCGCCTGGCGGTCGTACCACGGCATCACCACCCGCTCGGCGATCGCCACGATCAGATACAGCCCGATGCCGATGATGCAGGCGAAGACGATCGCCGCCCACGACCGCTCGAAGTTCAGGAACGCCGAGTACGTCGCGATGTACTGACCGAGGCTCGAACGCGGAGCCGCGAAGTACTCGCCCACGACCGCGCCGATCGTCGCGAGCGTGACGGCGAGCCGCAGGGCTGTGAACACGAACGGCAGCGAGTTCGGCACGCGCAGTTTCCGGAAGACCGCCGCCTCGGACGCTGCATAGGACCGGAGCAGCTCGAGCGCCCGCGCGTCGACGTTGGTCAGGCCGCGAACGGTGTTGATCATCACCGGGAAGAAGCACAGGACCGCGGCGACCATCGCCTTCGAAAGCTGCTGGTCGAGCCCGAACCAGTTGTTGAAGAGCGGGGCGAACGCGAGGATCGGGACCGAGCTCGCCGCGACTGCGAACGGCATCAACGAGTCCTGCATGAACCGATACCTGGCCGTGACGATGCCGATGACGATCCCGGCGGTCGCGCCGATCACGAGGCCGGCGAGGATCTCAAGGAATGTGTACCGCGCCGCGGCGTACAGCTCCGGCAGGTAGGTCACCCAGGTCTCGGCGATCGCGAGGGGTCGCGGCAGGATGAACTGCTTGATGCCGAACGAGCGGACGGCGATCTCCCAGACCGCGAGCAGCCCGACGAGCAGAAGGGTCGGCGGGCCCCACGCTCGGATCCCGCGCGTCACGCCTTTTCCGAGCCGTCGCACGCCGGCGGGCCTCTCGACCTCGGCTGCCGTCATCCCGACAAGCCCTCGGCGGCGACCCGGCGGGCGGCGATGTCGTCCCCGTCCTCGTCTGGCGAGCCGCCGCTTCGCTCGTCGCCCCGCAACGCCTCGCGGACGGCGGTCACGAGGTGGAAGTACTGCTCGAGTTCGCGGGTCTCGACGTTCCGCTCGCGCGGCAGGTCGATGTCGATGATCGAGCTGATCCGACCGGGTCGCGGCGACATCACGACGACGCGCGTCGATAGGAAGACGGCCTCAGCGATCGAATGCGTCACGAAGACGATCGTCGTCTCGGTGCGCTCCCAGATCTTGAGCAGCTCGAGGTTCATCCGCTCGCGGGTCATCTCGTCGAGAGCGCCGAATGGTTCATCCATCAGGAGGAGTGCCGGGTCGACGGCCAGCGCCCGCGCGATCGCGACGCGTTGCTGCATCCCTCCGGAAAGCTGCCACGGGTAGTGACCGGCGAAGTCGGATAGCTCGACCAGGCGCAGGTGCTCCATCGCCCGCTGCTGGCGCTGTGCCTTGGAGGCACCGCTGATCTCGAGCGGCAGCTCGACGTTGCCCTGGACCGTCCGCCAGTCGAACAGGATCGGTGCCTGGAAGACCATCCCGTAGTCGCGGTCGCGGCGCGCGCGTTCGGCCGGCTTGCCGTTGACCGTGATCGTGCCGGACGTCGGCGGGGTCAGGTCACCGATGAGCCGCAGCAGGGTCGACTTCCCGCAGCCCGACGGCCCGATGAGCGACACGAACTCACCGGCGGCGATCGAGAGGTCGATGCCGACGAGCGCCTCGACCCGGGTGGCGCGCTGGGCCCGCCCATCGAAGACCTTCGAGACGCCCGCGATCTCGACGACCGGTCGCGCCTGGCTCTGCCCCTCCGTGGTCATGCTGCCGCTGCCTCCGGTCGCCGCTCATGCCGGAGCACCCAGTTCTCGACACCGGCGACGAGCAGGTACACGCCGATCCCAAGCAGGGACGAGACGACGATGGTCGCCCACAGGTATTCCGCGTTCAGCGAGTAGTACTGCATGCCCGTGATGATCTGGCGGGCGAGTCCGTCCTGGATCAGGGAAGGCAGCTCACCGACGATCGATCCGACCACCGCGGCCGGCGCCGCGATCCGGAACCCCGTGAACAAGTACGGCCGGGAGGCGGGCAGCCGAAGCTTGCCGAGGATGGCCCACTTCGAAGCGGCGTATGAGCGCATCAGCTCCATGGCGCGCGGATCGAACGCCCTGAGACCCCGGAGTGCTGCGATCGTCACCGGGAAGAACGTGAGATACGTCGACACGATCGCGACGCCGAACCAGTCGGCCTTGAGGCCGATGACGATGAGCGGCGCGATCGCGATGATCGGGATCGTCTGGCTCGCGACGACGAGCGGCAGGATCGCTCGCTCGAGGAACCGGACATGGACGAGCAGGATGGCCAGCAGCATCCCGATCGTCGAGCCGAGCGCGAACCCGATCGCAGCGTTGCGCAACGTGAACAGCGCCGCTCGCAGCAGCCGGGTGACCGTCGTGTCACCGACCGCGTCCTGATTGCCGAACTCGCCGGCGATGGCCCAGATGTGCGGCAGCTTGATATCCGTGGCGAACGCGAACTTCAGTGGCGGGTCGTGGTCGAACGTCGCGCCGGTCCCCAGCACGTTCTCGATGTGCCACGTGTCGCCGCCGATGAACTTGACGGCCTCCCAGGCGATGAGCAGGACGACGAAGACCGTCAGGAAGCCGACGAGCGGGCGGAGGCGCCGGCGGGCCGATGCGCTCCTCCCCATCGGCTAGTCGGTCACCGCCTGGTCGGCGATGTCGAGCGCCGCGTCGATGATCTCGAAACCCTGGGCGAGCTCGTCCTCGGTGATGCACAGCGGCGGATTCGTATGGACCGAGTTGTTGGCGATCATCGTGTAGAGCCCGTGCTCTCGGAAGTACTTGCCGATCGCCTTCATCTCGTCGGACGTGCCGTTGAACGGCGTCAGCGGTGTCCACGGGTCGCGGCTACGGACGAGATCGATGATCCCGAACAGCCCGAGGTTGCGGGTCGCCCCGACCGACGGGTGTTCG
>Ga0070686_100001685_pt1 | contig 12347 bp, 7 predicted proteins | sample KBSS23LmetaG_FD_65654 | JGI IMG/M metagenome (GOLD analysis project Ga0070686, IMG submission 65654) | Switchgrass rhizosphere microbial communities from Kellogg Biological Station, Michigan, USA - KBS S2-3L metaG | ecosystem: Host-associated > Plants > Roots > Rhizosphere ...
ACGGCGGTGAGCGAGCAGATGCCGGTCACGCTTTCGCGCCGGTTGTAGTTCGGATTGGTCGGGTCGGTCGGGATGTCGACGAAGGTGCACTGGCCGCTGACGCTGGCCGACGTCTTCGCCGCGTCGAAGTCGACGGCCGCCGGCGAGTACGAGCCCGACAGGATGTGGAAATTCTTGCGGTTGTTCGTGACATCGCTCAGCTCGGCGAACTTGCCCGGACAACTGTCGCTGAAATCCTGGACGGCCGCGGCCGGCGCCACCGTAAAGTCGGGAAACAGCTCGGTGAGGAAGCGCATGCCGATCCGCCGCACTTCCGCTGGCGAATCGTTGTAGTGGACGTCGACCGACTTCGAGACCTCCTGCTGCGCCGGCTGGCCGGCCGACACGTACTTCTCGACCACCGTCAGCTTGATCGAATAGATCGCCGGCGTCGTCTGTCCGCGCGGCGCCCGCCAGCGGATTTGCGCCCCGCTGCCAATGAAGTCGCCGCCGATCGGCGTCGTGGACCATTGATACGTCAGCTGATCGAGCGGCGTCTCGGCGTCCTGGACGACGGCAGTGAGGGTCACCTCGGCATCGGCATCGACACGCTGGCCGCTCGCCGCGAGCGACACGATTGTCGGCGCCGCGTTCGGCGTCGGCTGCGGCTGCGGAGTTGGCGTCGGCGACGAAGGGGTCGTCGAACTGCCGCCGCACGCGACGCTCCAGATCGTCGCGCTCGCGATGAGCGACGCGAGCACACGGCCACGCATCGGGAAACGGCTCTGCATCACCACCAACTTGTCGCGCAGCCCTTCAGGGCTGCCGTCCCCCGGCAGGCCTGAAGGGTTGCACTACCGGCATGATAGGCCCGAACAAGCCGGTCGGTGTGACTGCGGCCGGCTGTTCGAGTCGCGACCGAATCGCGGCGAAGAAGGTCTGCGCGATCCGCTCGTTGCCGGCGGCGGTCGGATGCAGACCGTCGCTGCTGATCAGGATCGGATCCGGAACGCCGCCGAACGCCGCGAACAGGTCGACGAGCACGGCGTCCTCCGTCGTGGCCAGCAATCCAATCCTGTCGTTCGTCGGGGCGACGAGCTCCGGGTGGCTCGCCTTGCCGCCGGCACGCTCCGGCAGCAGCGTCCCGACCAGCACGCGCATCGATCGCGATCGGCCGAGCCTGATCATGTCGCGAAGGCCCGACACGATCAGGTCTGGCGCGGCCGTGCCGAACTGGTTGAAATCGTTGGCTCCCTCCATCAACAGCAGCGCATCTCCGCGGTCGGCGGTCAACACGCCGGGCAGCCGCTTCAGCCCGTCGGCAACGATCTCGCCGCCGACGCCTTCGTCGAGGACGGCAATGGTCTGCGCCGTATAACGGCCGCGCAGCAGCGACTGGAGGACGAGCGGATACGAACCGTCCGGCGCCGGATCGACGAGCGCCGGGCTGATCGTGTGAGGGAATCCCTCGGTGATGCTGTCACCAAACGCGATGTAGCGCGTCGCCGACAGACGCGGCGGCGCGGTGACGGTCACCAGCAGGCCGCAGGTCGCACTCTGCCGGTTGGCGTCGAGCGCCGTGCACGTGACCGACGTCGTCCCGATCGGGTAGCTGGCGCCGCTGGCAGGCGTGCAGGTCGTCGCAATCGGCGCGGTTCCACCGGTTGCGGTCGGCAGCGCGAACGAGACGGGAATGGGAAGACCGGTTGGCGACGCGACGGTTTGCGGCGCGGGGCATTGCAGCGCGAGCGCCGGCGCCGTCGGGCCCGACGGACTCGCCGAACACGCGGCGATCACGCCGGCACACAGCACTACGACGGAGAGACGGCGACCAGGGGGGATGAAGCGCAACAAGCTGCAGGAAAACCGTATGGTAGCATGCGGCCGAATGTCGGCCAACCGGCTGTCGCTGCCACTACTTGGAGCGATTGCCTGCACAGCGTTCTCGTTGTGGGTGTCGCTCGGATCGCTCACCGACGCCAATTCTCTCACCGCCTCGCGCCTCGGCATTCTTCCCTCGCCCTGGTGGCTCGTGGGCGCGTTCGTCGTCGTCGCTCTCGTCGGTCTCGCGGTGGGTAACCGCCGTGGGATCCTCCTGTGGTTATCGGCCGTCACGCTTCTGCCGTGGATGCCAATTCCAATTCCGGCGGCCGCTTTGATATGGACGGGCTCGCTCAAATGGTGGGTCTGGTGCGCATTGGCGATCGCGCTTGCCGCTCCAGCATGGCGACGGATCGCCTGGACGCAATTCTTCAGCGACCGGCGGCGTGCACCGCTGGTCGCGGCCATCCTCGCCGCATGCACGTACCTGCTTGCGGCGTCGCGAATCTTCCCGCAGCTGCCTGCCGGCGATGAACCTCACTACCTCGTCATTACGCAGAGTCTCCTGACCGACCGCGACCTGCAGATCGAGAACAACCATCGCCGCGGCGACTACGAGGCCTACTTCCCCGGGCCGCTCAAGCCCGACTATCTCACGCGCGGCCGCAACGGGCAGATCTATTCAGTTCACGCGCCCGGGTTGCCGGCGGTCATTGCGCCAGCCTTCGCCCTGTTCGGGTATCCCGGCGTGCTCGGCTTCCTCGCGCTGGTCAGCGGGCTCGGCACGGGGCTGGCGTGGCGCGCCGTCTGGCTGATGACCGGCGATGCGGCGGCCTGCTGGTTCGGGTGGGCGGCCGTTTCCCTGTCAGTACCGTTCCTCTTTCAATCCTTCATCGCGTATCCCGACGGCCTCGGGGCGACGCTGGTGATGGCCGGCGTGTTGATCGCGCTTCGCGGCGAGCGAACGTCGCTCCGCGGTCTGGCAGGCGCCGGCGTCGCATTGGCGGTGCTGCCGTGGCTGCACTCGCGCTTCGCGGTGACTGCGGGCGCCCTTGGCGCAATCGTGATCGCGCGCCAGTGGCCGGCACCAGACCGGGCGCGCCGCATCGCGGCATTTTCCGCCGGGCCGGTCGTCGGCGCGCTGGCGTGGTTCTCATTTTTTTACGTGGTCTACGGCACACCCAACCCCGCGGCGCCGTACGGCGGATACACGCAGAGCTCGCTGGCGAATATGCCGCGCGGGCTCATCGGCCTGCTGTTCGATCAGCAGTTCGGCCTGCTGCCGCAGGCGCCCGTCTACCTGTGCGCGTTCGCCGGCTTCGTGCCGCTCGCGCGGCGGCAGCTTCGCGTGAGCGCCGAGCTCGCGCTGGTCGTGGTTCCGTACGCGTTGATGGCGTCGCTGTACTACATGTGGTGGGGTGGGTTCGCGTCGCCGGCGCGCTTCCTTGCGTCGATATTGCTGCCGCTCGCGATTCCTGCCGGCGTCTGGTTTGCCGCCAGCGGCAGCGCGGCACGCCTGCTCGGACTGGGAGCGTTGCTGCTCAGCGGGTTGATGAGCCTCGCGATCGCGACCGTCGATCGCGGTGCGCTGCTCTACAACGTCCGCGACGGCGCGTCGAAGCTGCTCCGCTGGGCATCGCCCGTCGTCGATCTCACCACCGCGATGCCGAGCGTCTTCCAGACGTCGGCGGCTGCCGCATTCGCCCGCGCCGCCGTGTGGCTGCTGGCGATCGCACTGACTGCAGCAATCGCAGTCTGGATCGACCGTCATCGTGCCACGCCGGAGTTCACGGCCGTGACCCTGGGCTTCTCCGCCGCGTTTACCGGCATGGCGGCCATCGCAGTCGTCTGGGTCTTGAACGGTGCGCATCCGGTGGAAGCGGCGCGAGGGGCGTCGCGGCTCCTGCTCAGCGTCAACGGCGATCCGCGGCAGCTGGCGATTCGCTATTCGCCGTTGCGACGCGTCCGCGCGACAGAGCTGCTGACGCTGCTGCCGCCAGTGTCAGAAACCGTTTCAGCGCCGCGGGCGACCGATCCGCTCGCCGTCGTGACCGATGCGGCGGCGGCGACGTACTCGGTCGAGGCGACGATCGACAGCGACGCCGGCGTACTCACCGCCGGCCTCGATCGCGTGCCCGCGCCGCTGTGGACGTGGGATCTCCGCGGCGTTCGCGGCCCGTGGCACCAAACGGTGACGGTCGTCAACGACGCCCGCGCGCTGCGCTTTGACGGCGACGAACGCACCCGCCGTGCGCTGAGCGACATCGTCGTCCGCGCCGAACGGCGGTTGCCGCCGCGCGACCGCGTGTCCGATCAGATCGCGTCGCGCGCCGCTCGCTACGGACCGGCGACCGTCTTCCTGCTCGGCGGCCAGGCATATCTCGAACCGGGCGGATCGTGGATCGCCGGCGGCGCCGATGCGGAGTTCGCCATCGCCCGCGATCGCGGCCAGCCCGTGCAGCTGTTCGTTCGCAATTTCGCCGTCCCCAACACCGTCGTGCTCGAAACCGACGGGTGGCGCCAGGAGGTCAGCCTGAAACCGCGTGAAGAGCGGATGTTCGACGTGCCGATCGACCCTGCCCGCGCCGGCGTCGTGCTGCGCGTGCGCAGCGCGGCGGGCGTCCGTCCCGCCGACATCGAGCCGGGCAACCAGGACAAGCGTGTGCTGGGATGTTGGATCGAAACGCGGTGACCGCGGATCCCGGTAGTGTCCGGCTTTAGCCGGACCGTGATCGCGGCCAATCCATTATCATGACCGTCGTGGAGCTCAGCGTCGTCATCCCGATCCGCAACGAGGCGCCGGCGCTCGAAGAGCTCTACCGCGAGCTCACCGAGCGCCTCACCGCGTGGGGACGGCCGTACGAAATCCTGATCATCGACGACGGGAGCACCGACGAGAGCTTCGAGACGCTCGCGCGGCTGCAGGATCGCGATCCACGGCTGCGCGTGATTCGGTTCCGGCGCAACTTCGGGCAGACCGCGGCCTTTGCCGCCGGCTTCGACCATGCCCGCGGCCGCTACATCGTGACGATGGACGGCGATCTGCAAAACGATCCGGCCGACATCCCCGCCATGGTCGCGGCGCTCGAGCGCGGCTGCGACGTCGTCTGCGGCTGGCGCAAGGAGCGGAAGGATCCGTTCTTCTCGCGGCGTCTGCCGTCGACGATCGCCAACGGGTTGATCTCGTTCGTGACCGGTGTCCACCTGCACGACTACGGCTGCTCGCTGAAGGTGTTTCGCGCCGAAGTCGTCAAGCCGATGAAGCTGTACGGCGAGATGCACCGGTTCCTGCCGGCCATCGCCAGCGAACAGACGTCGAGCATCCACGAGATGGCGGTGAACCATCGCGCCCGCCGTCACGGCCACTCGAACTACGGCATCAGCCGGACGATGCGCGTGGTGCTCGATCTCGTGACGGTAAAGTTTTTGTTGACCTATTCCACGCGGCCGTTGCAGATCTTCGGCCTGGTCGGTGGAACGATGGGGCTCGCCGGCCTGGCGATTACGGGATGGCTTGCGGCGGTGCGGCTGCTCGGCATCCTCGGCCTCGCGCCGGATCAGTCCATCGGCAACCGGCCGCTGCTGCTCTTCGGGATCCTCCTCGTGTTCACCGGCGTCCAGCTGGTCACGCTCGGCCTGCTCGCGGAACTTCAGGCGCGCACCTACCACGAGTCGCAGAACAAGCCGACGTACGTGATTCGCGAGATTCGGCAGACGCCGGTGGAGCGGGTGCTTCAGCGAAGTTGATCACACCCATCGGTCGGGCCTTTCAGCCCGCACTGGCCGCCTGAAACGGGACGGCCCTACGTCGATTTTGATACAGCATGGCCGCGCGCTCTGGCGACGAGCAGGTAGACGCCGAACCCGGCGGCGAGCGCGGCGACGGCAACCAGCGAGACGACCGCGCCCCGGTCGCGCATGTAGGTCATCGCTCGGCTACCGTAGCGGACGGCGAGCAAGCCGAGCGCGAAGTAGCGCGCGAACCGGCCGAGCGCGATCGCGATCGCGAATCGAACGGCGCTGATCCCGACCACGCCGGCAAGCAGGACGAAGATCTTGAACGGCGCCGGCGGCGGCAGCAGCGACGGGATCAACACCGCCATCACGCCGTTGCGCTGCAGCGCCGCCATCGCGCGCTCGGTCTTGTCGCCGGTGAAGCGTTTGCGGACGAGTGCTTCCCCGCCCTTGCGGCCGATCGCGTGCATCACCAGGCAGCCGGCCACCGAACCCGCGACCGTCAGCAGCACGTAGCCGAGCATCACACCCGGCCGCCGCGTCACCATGACGACGAGCAGCAGGTCGGTGATGCCCGGCAGGGGGAGAAAAGTCGAATCGAGGAAGGCGACCAGCGCGAGCCCTGGCCCACCGAGCGCGAGCGCAAGCGATCGCACTCTGCCGACGAGTTCACCCATAGAATAAACAGGTGATTATAGCGTCGGCGCGCCGCGCGCTTCCGATCGCGACCGGCGTCGCCGCGGCCATCCTCGGCACGTTCGCCGCGTGGCACTACCACACGCTCGGCCTGACGCTCAGTCACTACGACGCGCGCGGCCACCTCGTTGTCGCGCGCCGGATCATCGACAGCATCACGCCCGGCTGGCAGCAGATCGGCGCCGTGTGGCTGCCGCTGCCGCATCTGCTCAACGCGCTGCCGGTGCAGATCGACCTGCTCTACCGCAGCGGCGCGTCGGCGGTTGCGATCTCGATCGCGTCGTACGCGATCACCGCGGCGGCGATCGCGTGGATCGTGCGCCGAGTCACCGGGTCGGCGCCGGCGGCGATCGCCGCTGCGGCGGTGTTCGCGCTGAACCCGAACGTCGTCTATCTGCAATCGACGCCGATGACCGAGCCGCTGCTGCTCGCGACAACGACGATCGCGGTGGCGATGTTGATCGCGGCGAGCCGTTACGCCGGAATCGCGTTTGCGCTCGCCTGTCTCACGCGTTATGAGGCGTGGCCGGTTACCGCGACGGCGTTGACGGCGGCCGGTGTGGTGCGCTGGCGCGACGGCGAGCCGCTGGCCGACGCCGTGCGCGCAATCGCGCGCATTGCCGCATATCCAGCCGTCGCGATCGTCGGGTTCTCGATTTTCAGCCGGGTCGTGATCGGTGAGTGGTTCGTGTCCGGTGGGTTCTTCGTGCCCGAGAACAAGGCGCTGGGCGACGCGTGGCTCGCCGCCAAGGAAATCGGATGGGGTGCGCAGATGCTCAGCGGTCCGGCGCTGACCTGGATCGGCGGTATGGGTGTCGTTGTCGCCGTCATCGGCAGCGGCATCGCTCTCCGCCGCGCGACTCCAGGGCACTCGCGAACTGCCGACGCGCTCGTCGCGATTTCGCCGCTGGCCATGGCAGCGATTCCATGGGCCGCGTTCTATCGTGGCCACCCATTCCGGATCCGCTACATGGTGCCGCTGATGGCGGTCGAGGCGATCGGCGCCGGCGTGGCCGCCGGCCTCGTGCCGGGGCGCGCGATGCTGGCCGCCGCGGTTGCCCTTGCCGCGGTCGGCGGCTACGAACTCCGGCCGTTCGACCGCAGCGCGCCGATGGTCGTCGAAGCGCAATGGGACCGCCCGAACCGGCCGGAACGCGGCCGTGTCACCGGCTGCATCACCCCGCTCGAGGCCGGCGCGAAGATCATGGCCAGCATGGGATCGCTCGGCCACTACATGCAGGAGGCTTCGCACCAGGGGTTCGCGATCCGCGACTTCCTGCACGAGGGCAACGGCGACATCTGGCTCGCCGCGCTCGAGCGGCCGTATCTGTACGCCGACTGGCTGCTGATCGAAGAGAAGGCCGAGGGCGGCGACATTCTCGCGCGGATCGCGCGCGAGCGGCCATCGTTCCTCAGCGGTTACGCGCGCGTCTGCGACGGCGCCGGGTTGGTGTTGTACCGGCGCATGAACGCCGACCCGAGCGACAGTCCAGAAACCAGCGAGGGAGTAGCCTCGGCGATCAGCGACGCGCGACCTCGGTGAAATCGAGATAGCGGTGGCCGGCCGCGATCGAGAGGTGCGCGGTGAGCGCGTACGACCCATCGCTGTTCCGCACCGATTCGGTGGTGTGTTCGACGCTGACCGACGCGGGCGACGGTCCGCTGCGCAGCGCTTCCTCGATCACGCGCCCGGTCATCGACGGCGGAATCTTCACACCGAGTAGACGGAGGACCGTCGGCGCGATGTCGACATTGCCCGTCGGGACGCTGCTGGTGGCGTGCTCGCGGAAGTCGGGCCCGGCAGCGATCAGGGTGTTGTGGACATCGTACGGGCTCGTACTGCCATGGCCGGCGACGCCGGTGTCTGTCGTCGTGCCGGCATAGCCGGCGGCATTTGCCGCGGCGCTCCAGTTTGGCGACACGAGAATCTCGCCCGAGCGCTTGTGGTTCCATCGTGCGACGTCGAACGACAGCGTCCCGGGCACGACCCCCTCGACGCCGCCGCCCGGGCGCGGCCGCGTGAAGATCGCGCCGACTTCCGGCTTTTGCTGCAGCGCGGCGACGATCCGCGCGGTGCGCGCCGCATCGACTCGACCGCGAAAATGAATCGCCCCTTCGGCGACGACGATGTCGCGTTTGCCGTCAGACGTCCGCTCGGCGAACGGCTCGACGAGCGCGTCCAGCCGGAACCCTCCCGTATGGGTCGAGAAACCGTGGTCGGTGGTGACGATCACGTCGGTGCGATCGAGCAGTCCCCTGGCCTTCAGGCCGTCCTCGATGCGGCCAATTTCGGTGTCGACAGCGGTGATCGATTCACGCGTCGGGGCGCTGCCGATGCCCTTGGCGTGCGCGGTCGCATCGGGATCGTTCAGCCACACGATCGTCACGTCGGCGTGGAGATCGTCGACGCCGAACGCGAGGTAGGCGTCGACCGCGTGGCGGTGGCGCGCGGTGTTGGGGGTCGCGCGCGGCGGCGTCGGTCCAAGACGCTGCAGCACGCGCGCCGCCAGATCGGCCGGCAGCACGTAATCGGAGTGGATGATCGCGCCGTTCTTAGTCGCGGCGTTGAGGAGATAGGCCGACCCGGTGCTGCCCGACCCGACCGCGAGCAGTTTCCGGCCGGCTCGTTCGAGGATCTCGCCGAGCGTTGGCGCCGTCAGCAGCGACCCGGCGCCGCGCTCGACCTCCTGCAGATCCGCGCGCGCGCCAGTGTCGAGGACGCGTGTGGGGTTTGCAGACGGAATGTAAATGGCGTTGCCGAGCAGCCCGTGGGTCTCGGGATAGGCGCCGGTGACCAGCGACGATCCGTTCACGCGGGTGACCGTCGGGACCACCGAGTGGTGCGCCGTGAAGACGATTCCGCGCTCGCCGAGACGAGTCAGGCGCGGCATCGCCTCGCGGGTGACGTAGTCCGGCCGCAGGCCGTCGACGACGACGATCAACAGCCGCCGATCGGGCGGCTTCTGAGCGGCAGGTGCAGCGAAACACGCAAGGGCCGCGACAACGATCGCGAGCCATCGTCCGGCATATCGGCGGCGACGCATCGCATCACTTTACTATCCCTGCCAAAGGAAACCGATGTGGCCGATTATTGCGCTCAGACGTATACGATTCGGGCCCGCAGGAATCCGTGGGCAGCCCTGAAGGGCTGCGCTACGAGGCTCGCGCCGTTGTTCGTAGCGCAGGCCTTCAGGTCTGCCGGCCGCGCGATGGTGTTAATCCTGCTTCAGCGCGGCGACCGGATCCAGGCGCTGCGCCGCGAGCGCTGGCAGCAGGCAGGCAACGAACGCCGTCAACAGGATCAGCCCGCCGGCGACCGACACCGTTGCGACGTCGACGCCGCCGCCAGTAGCCAGCAGGCCGGCGATCAGCCGATTCAGTCCGCTGGCGACCGCGACGCCGATCGCAATGCCGCCGCCAACCAGCGCCAGGCTGCGACGCAGCACCAGCGGCAGAATGTCCGCCGGCCCCGCGCCAAGCGCCATGCGGATACCGAACTCGACGCGCCGCTGCGCAACGCTGAGCGCCATCACCCCGTAGACGCCGAGCGCCGCGAGGAGCAGGCCGAAGAGGCCGAAGCCGCTCATGAACGCGGCGCTGACGCGCTCACGCGTAATCGAGTCGGTCCGGTAGGCGTCCATCGCGACCGGATCGTACGGTGCGAGCGCGCGATCGACGCGGGCGATCGCGCGGCGGACATCGGCGACGAGCGCCGTGGGATCGCGGCCATCACGAACCATCAGATAGACGTGCTCGGCCGCGGCGGTCCCGGCGTGCTGCTCGTAGGGCACGTACCACGTCTCGGTGGGCACACCCGGATCGTGCGCGTCGCTGACGTTGCCTGCGACGCCGACGACAATCACCCACGGCGAACCGGCCCTGACGACACGCAGCCGCCGGCCGACCGCGTCCTGGTCCGGCCAGAGCCGCCGCGCCAGCAATTGGCTGACGATCGCGACCGGTTGCGTCTCGCTGCGATCCGCGGTGACGAAGTCGCGGCCGCGCACGATTGGCGTCCCCATCGTCTTCAACAGGCCGGGCGTGATCAGGCGGTGGTTCACATGCAGCACGGCGTTGGGATCGCGCGCGAGCATCTCGTCGGAGACGATATTGACGCCCCAGGTGCCGCCGCCGAGCGGGTTCACCGTGGTGATGCCGGCGCCGGCCACGCCGGGGATGGCGGACAGTTCGTCGACCAGCCGACGCATCAGCCCGGCACGGCGGGCCGCATCGCCGTAGGCCGACGGCGGCGGCGTGAGCTGGACTGCGAGCAGGCCGCGCGCATCGAAGCCAAGCGGCTGGGTCTGCAGGCGGAGGAAGTTGCGGATGATCAAGCCGGCGCCCGTGAGCAGGATCAGCGTTAGGGCGGTTTCGGCGACGATCAATGCGCCCAGCAGGCGGCGGCTGGTGCGTCCGCCAGAGAAAGTCCGCCCGCCGCCGGCCAGCGCCAGCTGCGGATCGGCGCGCCACGTCGCGATGCCGGGCAACATGCCGGCGACGATCGCGCTCGCGACTGACATGCCGACGGCGAAGATGGCGACGCGCCAGTCGGTCTGCGGCGCGTTGAGGCCAAGCTGACCGCTGAGCACGCGCGGGACGAACGAGGCGGTCAACGGCGCCAGCCATCCAGCCAGCAGCAATCCAGCGATACAACCAATCGACGCGAGCGCAATCGACTCGGCGAGCAGCTGGCCGACGAGGCGACGGCGGCTCTGCCCGATAGCGGCGCGGACCGCGAACTCGCGCTGCCGTGCCACCGCGCGCGCGAGGAGCAGCGTCGCGACGTTCACGGCGGCGATCAGCAGCATGAACGTGACGATTTCGGTGACCGCGAGCAGCGGCCGCTCCTGCTCGCCGAGCAGGTTCTCGCGCAGCGTCTGGATCTCGATACCGTAGCCGGTCGGCAGGTCGGGGCGATCGTGACGAATCTCGGCGGCGATTCGATCGGCAGCGTCACGCACCTGCGACCGCGTCACCCCGGGACGCATCCGTCCCCAGACGGCGAAATCACGCGTGCGATCGGCGGCGTCCAGCCGCCACGGCACCCAGAACTGCGCGTCGTAGGGAAACGCGTATTGCGGCGGCATCACGCCGACGATCGTGAACGGGCGATCGTCGAGGCGCACTGTCGATCCGATGGCCGCCGCCGATCCGCCGAAGCGGGTCCCCCACATCGCATGGCTGATCAGCGCAACGCCGGCGTCAACGCCGCGCCTCAGTTCGTCGGACGTCAGGCTGCGCCCCGCAGCCGGCCGAACGCCCAGCGTGGCGTCGAACCCTTCAGTCTGCAGTACGACGCTGACCCGCTCGGCCGCGTCGGCGCCGGCCAGCGCCATGTTCTGTCCGCTCATTGCCACGACGGCCTCGAACACGTCGCCGCCGAAGTGCCGGACGGCAAGAATTGCGGCGCTCGACATGTTGAACGGATACACCGTGCCGTCCGCCGCGGTCGTCATCTCGCGAAGGCGTACGAGACGTGCCTCATCGGGAAATGGAAACGGCCGCCACAAGACATGGTTCACCGCGCTGAACATCGCGGTGTTCGCGCCGATGCCGAGTCCGAAGATCGCCGCGGCGATCAGCGTGTCCCTGGGCGAGCGGCGGAGGAGGCGGAAGGCGAACCGGAGGTCCTGGAGGAAGCCGGACAGCATGCGGCGGCGCTCGCAAACGTGTTGCCGGACACGAGGCGGCGAATCACACCCGATTCGGGTAAAGCGGCTGACAGCTGCTGGCCGCAGCCGAACATCGACGTCCCACCAGTGGACATTCTGCGGGGGCCTATTCGCTGCCTGGCTTCGCCTTGACGAGCGACGGCTCCGGGATGCCGGGACGCGTGATCCGCTGGTGGCCGGTCGGCCGCTTCGACGGCCGGTACGACGGAATAGCGACCGGCCGGCGCTTCGCTGCGGACTTGTACAGTGCCTCGATGATGCGGACGTCCTGCAGCCCTTCGCGCCCGGACGGCTCGGGTTCACGGTTGCGAAGGATGCAATCGGAGAAGTACAGCAATTCCGGCGCGAACTGGTCGCGCTTGCCGATCCGCTCACGCGTGGTCTTGCCGTCGACGGTCAGCCAGCAGGACAGGCCTTCCGCGTACTCGTACGCCGGATCGACGA
>Ga0070686_100001688_pt1 | contig 12341 bp, 12 predicted proteins | sample KBSS23LmetaG_FD_65654 | JGI IMG/M metagenome (GOLD analysis project Ga0070686, IMG submission 65654) | Switchgrass rhizosphere microbial communities from Kellogg Biological Station, Michigan, USA - KBS S2-3L metaG | ecosystem: Host-associated > Plants > Roots > Rhizosphere ...
GAGCGGCCGACGGCGACGGCGTCGCCGGTGTGATCACTGTGGCCGTGGGTGATGAGGATCAGATCGAGCGCGCCGAGCTTCTTCGCTGATTCCGGGCTGGTCGGGTTTCCGGTGATCCACGGGTCGAACAGGATCTTCTTGCCGCCGGGCGACTGGAGCAGAAACGTCGCGTGGCCAAGCCACGTAATTGACAGAGCCATGACGTGTTTGAGGATAACATTCGCCGCATGACGACGACCACCCGACGCCGCTTTCTCCGTACCGCCGCGCTTGGCGTGTCCGCCGCCGCCACGCCGCGTGTCGCGCGCGCGCTCGTGCAGCCATCGAATCCGTCGGCGCGGCCGCCGTCGATCGTCGACTGGCACGCGCACTGGGTCGGCCCGCACGTCGTCGAACTGCTGAACGCGCGCAGCGGTCCCCGCCCGCCGCAAGGCGCCGGCTGGTTCGACATCGACGCGCGGCTTCGCGACATGGACGCCAACGCCGTGCAGCGGCAGGTGATCGCGTGGGTCGGCGCCGCGTTCGACGGCGCGCTGCCGGCGGCCGACGCGCGCCCGCTGTGGCGCGCGCAGAACGACGATGTGTCGGCGCTCGTGCGCAAGCATCCGCGCCGCTTCTCGGGGCTCGCCTCGCTGCCGACTGCGAACGTCGCGTGGGCCGCGGACGAACTGCGCCGCGCGCATCACGAGCTCGGGCTGATCGGCGCGGTGCTGCCGCTCGATGCCTTCGTCAGCCTCGCCGGCGCACGCGCGCTCGCGCCGATCTTCGAGGCCGCGCAGCAACTGCGCAGCCACATCTTCGTCCACCGCGGCGCGGCCAGCGCCGACATCCCGGGGCAGCAGCCGGAAGCGGGCGCGGCCAACCCGTACTTCGGCCTGCCACCGGCCGCCGCTCCCGGCAGCGGTCGTCCGGCGGGCGCGCCGGGCGACAACCTCGCGGCGCGGACGCTGCTCGCCACGGCCACGCACCTCGCGAGCGGCGTCGTCACGCTGGCGTTCACCGATTTCCTGGACGCCTATCCCGATGTGACGGTGCAGGTGGCGATGATGGGCGGCGCGATCTCGTACGTGACGGAACAGATCGAGTTAGCCGCTGAAGAATCGGCAGCGGCACTGCCGGCGAAAGCGTTGAAGAAGGTCTACCTCGACACCGGCCAGAGCGGACGCGGCCCGCGCGGCATCGCGCTGGCGGCAAAGGTGTTCGGCGCCGACCGCATCCTCTTCGGCAGCGATAGCGGCCCGGTCGCGACGCTCGGCCCGACGATCGCGTCGGTCACACGCGCCGAGATCTCGGACGCCGACAAGACGATGATTTTCTCGGGCAATGCGCGGCGGCTGCTTGCGTCGAAAGGCGTCGACTTGGCCACGGCTTAGGTGTACAACCATGCGCATGAAACAGGTGATCATCGGTGTGGTGTTTTTGGCCGCCGTCACGGTAGTGCAGGTGACGGCACATCACTCGTTCGCCGCCGAGTTCGACGCCGACAAGCCGGTCACGCTGTCCGGCACAGTCACCCGTCTGGAATGGGCCAACCCGCACATCTGGATCTATCTCGATGTGAAGGACGAGCACGCCGGCATCCAGCACTGGCAGTGCGAAGGCGGCGCGCCGAACACGCTGACCCGCAACGGCTGGTCGAGGAACTCGCTGAAGCCCAGCGAAGCGATCACCATCGAAGGCTGGATGGCGAAGGACGGCTCGAAGAGCTGTAACATGCGCGCCGTGAAGCTGCCGGATGGCCGCGTCGTGTTTGCCGGATCGACCGGCGGCGACAACCCCACGCCCAAGCCATAGGAGGGTCTCCGTGCGCGCACTCTCTACGACGCGCGTTGCCGCATTGCTGGTCGTCGCGTTCGTCGCGCCGCTGCTCGCGCAGGCACGCAAGGAATATCAGCCGCCGGCCGGCCCGACGCCGCGCACCGCAAAAGGGAAAGTCGATTTCAGCGGCGTGTGGGAGAAGCCGTACGTCCCCGACATGACCAAGGACGGCAGGAACCAGAAAGGGTTTCCCGATCTGCCGTTCACGCCGTGGGGCGAACACGAGTGGAAGACCTACGATGCCGCGGAAGGCGACTACACCGGCGCCTGCCTGCCCTTCGGCATGACCCGCTCGATGAACACGCCGGAACCGATGCAGTTCATGCAGAGCGACACGTATCTGGCCTTCCTCTTCGAGCAGAACTCATGGTTCACGGTCGTGCCGATCGACGGTCGCAAGCACGGCGACGGGATCCCGACGTGGTTCGGTGACTCGGTGGGCCACTGGGAGGGCGACACGCTGGTCGTCGATACGGTGAACTTCAACGGCAAGACCAGGCTCGACACGATCGGCCACCCGCACAGCGATCAGCTGCACCTCGTGCAGAAGTTCTCGCGGCCCGACCTCGGCCACCTGCGCTACGAAGTGATCGTCGACGACCCGAAGACCTTCACCAGGCCCTGGTCCAACGTCCGCACGCTCACGCTGCGGCCGGACTGGGAAATGATGGAGTACTCGTGCGAGGAGAATAACAAGGACCTGTGGGAAGGCCGCATCAAGGTCCCGAAATACAAACCGTGACCCGCCCGCGCATCGACGCAGGGCCGCCTTTCGGACGACCCCGTCAGGGCGGCCTGAAAGGCCGCCCCTACGCCTCCGTACGCACGTACTCAAAATTGATCGGCAGCTGATTGATCCCGCGCCGCGGCGGCGCGATGTAGTTCGCGAACTTGCCCGGCTCGTAGACCGGCTCCGCCATGATGCTGAGCAGGTACTCACTGTCGCTCTTCGACGGCAGCCACTCGTGTTGCCGGCGCTCGAACTCTTCCTTCGACAGCGGCGCCCCGTTCGGATCGAAGTGGAAACCCGAATACATCCCGATGTGGCGGTTGAACTTGCGATCGGGCAGCCGCAGGCGATCGGACATCCCGTGCCGCTCGAGGATCTTGTTCCAGCGGGTGACGCCGGCGGCGCAGTCGCCGACGTACCAGTCGCGCAACACTTCGTTCATCGCGTTGCGCATCAGCACTTCCTTGGTGACCGGCCGCCCTTCCTCGAAGAACTCCATGTGGTAGTAGGCGTCGCGGACGACGTGATCGTCGAAGGTGTCCTCCTTCGCCCGGCCCTTGAGGCCGTTGGCGAAGTACGACGCCGCGTTGCTCGACACCTCGCCGCCGTGCAGATCGAGGCTGAGGCTGAACCACTGATTGAGGTGCTTCTGGATCGTCGGGATGTCGATGCCGCCGATCTTTCGCACGTCCTCTGAGTAGCCGGCCTGCTTCATCAGCTCGCAGGTGCGCTCGAGGATCCGCGCGACGCCGGTCTCGCCGACGAACATGTGATGCGCTTCTTCGGTGAGCATGAACCGCGTCGTCCGCGACAGCGGATCGAGCGAGCTCTCCGACAGCGACATCAGCTGCGACTTGCCGTCGCGGTCGGTGAACATCGTGAACATGAAGAAGTCGAGCCAGTTGTCGATCGGCTCGTTGAAGGCTTCGAGAATCCGCGGCTTGTCGCGATTGCCGCTCTGCCGCTCGAGCAGCTCCTCCGCCTCGTCGCGGCCGTCGCGTCCGAAGTAGGAGTGCAGGAGATACACCATCGCCCAGAGATGGCGGCCTTCCTCGACGTTCACCTGGAAGAGATTGCGCAGATCGTAGAGGCTCGGGCAGCGCTGACCGAGCAGCCGCTGCTGCTCGACGCTCGCCGGCTCGGTGTCCCCCTGCGTGACGATCAGCCGACGGAGCTGGTTGCGGAATTCACCAGGCACTTCCTGCCACACCGGCTGGCCGAAGAAATCACCGAAGCCGATGCGCCGATCCGGCGTCGGATCGGCGAGGAAGATACCCCACCGGTACTCCGGCAGCTTCACGTATTCGAAGTGCGCCCACCCTTCCGGGTCGACGCTGATCGCCGTCCGCACGTAGACCTGGTGGTAGTCCTGAAAGCCCTGCGGCCCCATGTCGCGCCACCACTGGATGTACTTTGGCTGCCAGTGCTCGAGCGCGCGTTGCAGCCGCTTGTTGCTGGAGAGGTTCACATTGTTGGGAATCTTTTCCGCAGAGATCATCGATTAGGTCCTCTTCCAGTCAAACTCGGGTCTTCCCTGCTGGCCGTAGACTTTCAGCGCGCCTTTGTCGCCGACGGCGTTCGGCCGCTGGAAGATCCAGTTCTGCCACGCGGTCAGCCGTCCGAAAATCTTCGTCTCCATCGTCTCGGGGCCGGCAAAGCGCAGATTGGCCTCGAGCCCGGTCATCGCGTCGGGCGAGAACGCCGCCCGCGCTTCGACGGCGACCCGCACCTCGTCGTCCCAGTCGATCTCGTCGGGCGCGAACGTCACCAGTCCGAGTTCTTCGGCCTCGCCGGCATTGAACGGACCCTCGTGCGCCTGCAGCTCCGCGATCCGTGGGTCGTCGCCGAGGAATCGCGTCTGCAGCCGCGTCAGCCCGTTGCTCATCGGCAGCGGACCGAAGTTCATCGGCGACAGCGCGACCACGTTCTCTTCGCCATCGTCGTGGAACATGTAGGAGCGATCGGCGGCGAGCGCGAGCTCGAACAGTGACCCGGCGAACGCGGAGCCGGCCTCGATGAACGCGAAGAATGTCCGCGCGGTGAGATCGACGCGCTTCAGCGTGCGCTTCATGAACAGCACGATCTCGCGGACCAGCCAGTGTGACTGGTGCGCGGCCAGCGTCTGGTCGATCGCCAGCACCGCGTCGCGATCGCCTTCGGTGCGAATCACGACCGTGCCGATCTCCGGCTCGTTGACGCGCAGCCGCAGCAGTGCGTCGTCGAGCTCGCGGAAGGCGCGCAGCGGCCAGAACTGATCGCCGGCGGCGACGATCTCCTCGGGCGTCGCCGGCTGCGGACCGCTCGGCGCCTGGATGGTGAGATCCGCCGTCCGCTTGTCGCGATGCAGCGTCAGCGTGACGGCGGAGTATTTGATCGCGCCGTCGGTGACGGTCGGGTTCAGCGGGTTCAGCGTGATGCCCGGTCCGCTCGCCGGCCGGTCGGAGGTCGCGGCCAGCTCGCGCGCGCGCTTCTGCACCGCTTCCTTGAACTGGCTGGTCGGGTAGACGCGATCGACGAGCTTCCATTCGACGGCGCGTTTGCCCTTCACGCCCTCGACGAGCGTGCTGAAGAAATCGGCGATATCGCGGCGGACGCGGCGCTTGTCGACGACGCGGGTCAGGCCGCCGGTGCCGGGCAGCACGGCGAGCAGCGGCGCTTCCGGCAGGCTCACCGCGGAATTGCCGTCGTCGACCAGCAGGATCTCGTCGCAGGCGAGCGCGAGCTCGTAGCCGCCGCCGGCGCAGATGCCGTTGAGCGCGGCCAGAAAGCGGAGGCCTGAGTGCGCGCTGGCGTCCTCGATTGCGAGCCGCGTCTCGTTCGTGAACTTGCAGAAGTTCACCTTGGCGCCGTGTGAGGAGCCGCGCAGCATCATGATGTTGGCGCCGGCGCAGAAGATCCGCTCCTTCAGCGAGGTCACCACCACGGTGTGGACTTCCGGGTGCTCGAAGCGGAGCCGCTGGATGGCGTCGGCGAGCTCGATGTCGACGCCAAGGTCGTAGGAATTCAGCTTGAGCTTGTAGTCCGGCGACAGGCCGGCGTCCTCGCGGACGTCCATCGAGAGCGTCGCGACCGGGCCGTCGAACGACAGTTTCCAGTGCTGGTAGCGATCGGGGCGGGTATCGAAAGTGATCATTGAAATTGAACGCTCGTTCAAACTACTTTAGAGATCCCGGATGAGCGAGTCAATCACTTCTCCGGCACGGGCTGGGAAGCCCGGCCGTGGCCGGCGGCGGCGCAAACGTCCGCGCAACCTCGACCCGCAGGCGTCGACGCGCGTCGACATCCTCAAGAGCGCCGCCGCGGCATTCCGCCGGGTCGGCTATCACGGCGCCACCGTCGAGCAGATCGCCGCGGCGCTGCACATGAAAAAGGGGAACCTGTACTACTACTTCAAGAACAAGGAAGAGATTCTGTTCGCCTGCCACCAGTATTCGCTCGACCAGCTGATGCAGATCCTCCACGAGGTCGAGCACAGCGGCCTGGCGGCCGAAGAGAAGCTGCGGCGGCTGGTCCACGCCTTCGTGCACACCATCCTCGACGAGCTGCACGGCACGGCATTATTTCTCGATCTCGAGGCGCTCACGCCGGCGCATCTGAAGGCGGTGATCGTGCGGCGGGACGAGTTCGATCACGGCGTCCGTGCGGTGCTCGAGGAGGGGATGTCGAGCGGCGCCTTCGCGCCGGGCGATCAGAAGCTCCTCGGCTTCGCGCTGCTCGGCGCCGTGAACTGGATCCCGCGCTGGTTCAGTCCCAACGGCGCGGCTTCGTCGCACCAGATCGCGGATCTCTTCACCGATTTCTTCATCGGCGGGTTGCGGCGCGGATCGACGTAGCGCTGGCCTACGGTTCTCTCGTCCAGCGCGCGGTAATCCGTTTCGCTTCCTCGCCGGGCACCCAGATCACGACCGCGATCGCGCCGGCGGCACCGGTCTTGTGACGCACCTTGTCGGGCGGCCTGACCCAGCCGGTCATGCCGGCGGTAAGGCGCTGGCCGACGCCGTTCACGACGTGCTCGAGTTCGCCGGACAGGACATAGAACATCTCGATCGCGCCGTGCGAGTGGTCCCCGGAATCGAGATTCGGCGGAAACGTCATCTCTCCGACCGACACGGCCTCGCCAACGTTGGCGTCGTCGAGCATCAGCCGCAGCGTGATGCCGCTCGGCGCCTTGTAGACCACACCCTGACGGGCCGGCGGTTTCTGCGCGCGGACGTACTTGCCGTCGAAGGCCACGCTCCATGTCTTCCCACCGTCGCGCGACTGCTGCCAGAACTGCCGCACGCTGCCGTCGGCGTTGCGCGTGAACTGCAGGCGATTCTCAACCGTCCCACCCGCGGCAACGGCACTCGTACCGCGCAGGGTCAAGGTGTCGCCGTTGAAAGTGCCGGCGAGGTCGAGGATCCCGCCGCCGCTGCCCAGCCAGTACTGGTGCCACTGCTTGTCGGCCGGCGAATAGGTGTTGATGCTGCGGCCGGTGCCGCCGCCCTGACCCGTCCAGTTCTCCTGCAGGCCGCAGCCGCCCTCGATCCGCTCCACACGGTTGTGCCCGGCGCGCGTCCCGTCCGGTGCGAGCACATCCCACTCGCCGATCCAGAAGTCGAACTGACGGTATTCGCGGGCGCTGCACGACGGCGGCTGCGCCGCGGCAACCGGAGCCTGGGCGGCGGCGCGGCCGCTGACCAAGACGACCGCGGCCGCGGCTGAGAAAAAGAGCAGCTTCATGACGCGACCGTAGCAAAGGTCGCAGGCGGCGCACTATCAACGGATTGCAGCGCGTGCGCAATAATGGCCGCGTGATTGGTGGCACCGCCTCCGTACCGTCGGCCGTCCTGACGCGCGTGCTGCCCACCGAACGGCTGCTGTTCAGCGGCGACGTCGTCTGCCTCGGCACGTTCGCGTGCGCGGTTGGCGATCCGTCGTTCAGCGGCGGCGAGCCGTCGACGTCGCATTGTCTCGTGTTCTCGCGAACGCCGGTGTGGATTCAGCACGACGGCGGCGCACGCTACGTCGCCGACCCGACACGAATCACGCTGCACAACCGCGGTGGCGTGTACCGACGCTGGCGGATCGACGACCGCGGCGACCGCTGCGACTGGCTGGCCTTTTCGCAGCCTGCGATCGCCGCCGTCGTCTCCGGCTGGGATCCAGCGCACGTCGACCGCGCCGCCGGCGCGCCGTTCCGATTGCCGCACGTCGCCGCCGCGCCGGCGCTGTATCTTCGTCAGCGCCGGTTGTTCGAGCGGCTGCAGCGGAGAATGCTCGATCGGCTCGCGGTCGAAGAGGAGGCACTCGCGATCCTGCACGATGTCGCCGCGCGCATCTATGACGGCCGCAACCCGCCCACGCCGCGCATCGGTCGCGACCGCCGGCGCGAATTCGAGGCCGTGTATGAGGTGCGGTCGCGGATCGCCGCTGCGCCCGCCGCCGCCCATACGTTGCGGCCGCTCGCGGCGACGGTCGGTCTGTCGCCGTACCAGTTGTGCCGCGCGTTCACGCGAGTCTGCGGGGAAACGCTCACCGCGTATCGCTCTCGGCTGCGGATCCTCGGTTCGCTCGATGCGGTCTGCGGCGGCGAGGATCTGACGACCGTCGCGCTGGCGTGGGGCTTTGCCAGCCACAGTCATTTCACGTGGGCCTTCCGGCAGACACTCGGCGTCCCGCCGTCAGCCATCCGCGCCGCGACCACAAGGGTACGCCTCACGTAGCGCAGGCCTTCAGGCCTGCCGCACAGCGCCGCCGGCAGCGCTGAAGGGCTGCGCTACGGTAGCGCGTCGACGGTCCCGTTAGCGCGCGGCCGCGATCTCGCGCAGGCGATAGCGCTGAATTTTTCCGGTCGCAGTTTTCGGCAGCTCGGGCAAGAATTCCACCCACTGCGGCCGCTTGTAGGCGGCGAGGTGCGTGCGGACGAACTGCTGCAGCTCCTTCGCGAGCTCGGGCGACGTGGCCACTCCCGGCTTGGTCACCACGAACGCCATCGTCTTCACCAGCCCGTCCTGATCCTCGCGGCCGATGACGCCGCACTCGAGTACGGCCTCGTGGGCGATCAGCGCGCCCTCGACTTCGGCCGGGCTCACCCACTGGCCGCCGACCTTGAGCATGTCGTCGGAGCGGCCGGCGTACCAGTAGTAGCCGTCTGCGTCGACGGAAAACTTGTCGCCGGTCCGCAGCCAGTGGCCCTCGATCGTGCTCTTCGTCTTCTCGTGATGATTCCAGTACAGCGCGCAGGTTGAATCGCCGCGGATCCACAGGTTGCCGATATCGCCGGTCGGCACTGGCGCGCCGGCGTCGTCGACGATCCGGGCGTCGTAGCCGGCGATCAGCTGGCCGCTCGAGCCGGGGCGAATCGCGCCGGGACGGTTCGAGATGAACATGTGCAGCGCCTCGGTCGATCCAATCCCGTCGAGGATGTCGATGCCGAAGCGCTGCTTGAAGCGCTCGTATAACGACGGCGGCAACGCCTCGCCGGCCGATACCGCGAGGCGAATCGAGGACAGATCGAACTCGCCCGCCGCGCTGTCCCCTTCCGGCCGCCCGTGGGCGAGCATCATGGCGTAGCCGGTCGGCACCGAATAGAACAGCGTCGGCCGATGACGCTCGATGACGGCGTAGACGTTGGCGGGCGTCGGTGGTCCAGGCCAGAAGATTGCGGTCGCGCCGACCGCGAACGGGAAATACAGCGCGTTGCCGAGCCCGTAGGCGAAGAACAGCTTGGCGACGCTGAAGGTGCGATCGCGCTCGCTGATCCCGAGCACACCTTTGCCCATCTGCTCCGCGCACACGACCATGTCGTGATGCAGGTGCACGCACCCTTTCGGCTTGCCGGTGCTGCCGGAGGAATACACCCAGAAGGCCGGCGCGTCGCGGCTGGTCGGCTCGGCGGCACAGTCGTCGGCGCCCTGCGCCAGCAGCGCGCTGAACCGCGTGGCCAGCCCGGTCTGCGCCGCTTCGTCAGGACCCGCCGCGATGAGGTGCCGGACGCTCGCCCGCTGCGCCACCGGCACCGCCTCGAGCGCCGGCAGCAGATCGGCGCTGACGATCGCAACCGCCGCTCGCGAATCGTGCAGCACGTGCGCGTAGTCCGGCGGCTTCCACAATGTGTTCAGCGGAATCGGGATCGCGCCGATCTTGATCGCGCCAAAGAAGCTGTAGACGAACTCCGGGCCGTCGACGAGCAGCAGCGCGACCCGTTCTTCGGGGCGGACGCCGAGCCGCCGCAGCCCGCTGCCGACCCGGTTGACGTTGGCCAGCACCTCCTCGTAGGTGATCCGCTGATCGCCGCACTCGATGGCGACGCGCGAGCCGCGGCCGTCGGCGACGTTGCGGTCGACGAACCAGGTCGCGACGTTGAAGGTCTCGGGCAGGCCGAGCGTGTCGGCGTTGACCAGCTCCCTCACGACCGCGCCCCCTCCAGCAGCGTCACGATCTCGCGCGGAAACGGCTGCGGCTTGAACGTCGCGGCGTCGACGCAGGCGACGCGGTACGAGCCGTCGCAGATGAACCGGCCGGTGCCGCGTTCGTGAATGTCGAACGCAAAGGTGATGCGCGCGCCGGAGATGTCGCCGACGCCGACGCCGACCGACAGTTCGTCGCCGAGCCTGGCCGGCGATCGAAAGCGCGATTGCAGGGACGTGCGTGGCATGTACACCTTCAGCGCGTGCAGCAGCCTGGTGCGATCGCTGCCCAGCCGGCGATAGAGATCTTCTTCGGCGTTCTCGAAATAGCGGAAGAACACGCCGAACCAGACGATTCCCGCCGGGTCGGTGTCGGGCCACATCACGCGGAGGTCGATGTGATGGAAGAGCGGCACGGCCCGGCGACTTTAGATGCGGCGGCGACCCGCGGTCAAGCGAGCACGACCGCTTCGCTGAGGGTGCGCCGAGCCTTCGGCGCGGCCGGTATAATGAAATGTCGATGTCTCGAGTGATTCCGCTGACGCCTGCAGCGCCGCGCCTGCCGAAGCCGGACTGGCTCAAGGTTCGCGCCCCCGGCTCGCCCAGTTATCTGCGCCTCAAAGGACTGATGCGCGAGCTCAACCTCCACACCGTGTGCGAGGAGGCGCAATGCCCGAATATCGGCGAGTGCTGGAACCATGGCACCGCGACGTTCATGATCCTCGGCGACGTGTGCACGCGCGCCTGTGCCTACTGCGCCGTGTCGCACGGGCGTCCCGCCGCGGTCGACGCTGCCGAACCGGCGCGCGTCGCTGATGCCATCGGCACCCTCGGCCTCAACTACGTCGTGATCACGTCGGTCGACCGCGACGACCTGCCCGACGGCGGCGCGTCGATCTTCGCGGCGACGATTCGCGAAACGCGCGCGCGGCTCGCCGACTGCCGCATCGAAGTGCTGATCCCCGATTTCCAGGGCAACGAGGCGGCGCTGCGCACGGTTCTCGACGCGCGGCCGGACATCCTGAATCACAACACCGAAACAGTGCCGCGGCTCTACCGGATGGCCCGGTCGGGCGGCCGTTACTCGCGGACGCTCGAACTGCTCGACCGGTCGCGGCGCTACGCGCCCGGGATTCCGACGAAAACCGGCGTGATGGTGGGGCTCGGCGAGGAGTGGGACGAGCTCGTCGATACCTTCCGTGATCTCCGCGCGGTCGGGTGCGGCGTGCTGACAATTGGCCAATATCTGCGGCCGTCGGCGGCGCACGCGCCGATGGTCCGCTACTACACCCCGGCCGAATTTGCCGAGCTGAAGACGATCGCGCTCGGCCTCGGGTTCGTCCACGTCGAATCAGGTCCGCTCGTCCGCAGTTCCTACCACGCGCACGAAACCGCCGACGCCTACGCGCGCGCCGCGCGCTGACAGTTTTCGCCGGTGCGCGCTCCAGGATGGAACACGCCGCGACCAAAGAGTCCCTCTACGCCGGACGCTGACCGCCGCCTACGCCGGCATCGCCGTTGCGATTCATGACGTCAGCGCGAACGACAGTCGACGCGGCTGGAATCACTGACAAGGCAGAAAGAGGGAATGGTCATGGCTGCGCGCGTGTTGACGGTCGTCTGTGCCTGGTGCCGATGCGTCGTAACCGCGCCGCCGTCGGCCGCCGGCATTACACACACGATCTGCCCCACCTGCCTGTCCTCGCTGTTCGATCAACCGCCGACCGAACAGGCCAGCGGCCCGGGCGCCCACGATCTCGACGAACTGCGCTCCTGAGCGCGCCGCGGACCTCCGCTAGGCGCGGAATCGCCTGGCATCGATTCCGTACTGCCGGACCTTGTAGTTGATGATCCGCTCGGTCGCATCGAGCAGGCGGGCCGCCTTCGCGCAATTCCCTCTCGTCGTCTTCAGCGCATCCTGGATGAGATCCTTTTCGTAGGCGCCGACGGCGTCGCGCAGCGAGACGCGGGTCACGGTGCCCGACGCTTCGGCGGTCTGCAGCGACGGCGGCAGGTGATGGCCGTGAATCACCTCGCTGTCGCACATCAGCACGGCGCGTTCGATGGTGTTCTCGAGCTCGCGGACGTTGCCGGGCCAGTGATAGCTGGCCAGCATGTCGATCGCCGGCGTCGAGATCCGCCTGATGCTGCGACCATGCTCGCGCGCGAACTTCTCGAGGAAATGATCGACCAGCAGCACCAGGTCGGCCTTCCGATCGCGAAGTGGCGGAACGAAGATCGTGAAGACGTTGAGGCGATAGTAGAGGTCCTCACGGAAGCTGGCGGCGGCGATCGCCCGCTCGAGATCCTTGTTGGTTGCCGCGACCAGCCGGACGTTCGCCTTCACCGTCTCGGTGCCGCCGACCCGCTCGAACTCGCGCTCCTGCAGGACGCGCAGCAGC
>Ga0070686_100001689_pt1 | contig 12341 bp, 6 predicted proteins | sample KBSS23LmetaG_FD_65654 | JGI IMG/M metagenome (GOLD analysis project Ga0070686, IMG submission 65654) | Switchgrass rhizosphere microbial communities from Kellogg Biological Station, Michigan, USA - KBS S2-3L metaG | ecosystem: Host-associated > Plants > Roots > Rhizosphere ...
TCGCGATGGCGCTATTGTTGCCCCTGTTTTTTCCGCCGGACGAATTCGCCCCCGGCATCGATCCGACCGCGCGCGTCGCCGCCAATGCCCAGATCGATCCCACCGCCCACATCGGCCCCGGCTGCGTCATTGGCGAACGCGCCCGCGTCGGCGCCCGCTCCGTTTTGATGGGCGGCAATCACCTTGGCCACGACGCCCACCTCGGTGAAGAAACCAAACTTTATCCCAACGTCGTTGTCTATCACCTCTGCCAAATCGGCAACCGCGTCATCATTCATGCTGGAACCGTCATCGGCTCCGATGGCTACGGCTACGTCTTCGACCAGGGCCGGCATCGCAAAGTGTTGCAGGTCGGCAACGTCGTCATTCGCGATGACGTCGAAATCGGAGCCAACTCCGCCATTGACCGCGCGGCTCTCGGCTCCACCGTCATCGGCCAGGGCACCAAAATCGACAACCTCGTCCACGTCGCGCACAACGTCGTCATGGGCAGTCATTGCCTCGTCATGGGCCAGGTCGGCTTTGCGGGCAGCACCCACCTTGGCGACTATTGCGTCATCGCCTCCCAATCCGGCATCGCGGGCCACTTGAAACTCGGACGCCAGGCCACCGTCGGCGCCAAAACCGGCGTCATGCGCGACATCCCCGACGGCGGCACCGTCCTCGGCATCCCGGCCCAGCCCGACAAACAAACCAAGCGCCAATGGATCGCCCTTCAGCAACTTCCCGACCTCATCAAACGCATCCGCACCCTCGAAAAAGAAGTCCAACAACTCTCCGGCAAACCCGCGGCCGCGCCCGCCTCCCAGGACGCCACCTAAAGGCGCATTCCGTTTGCTCGCCGCGCCGTTATCCCATAGGGATTTTAGCTACAGCCCAAGGGTTGGCCCAATGCAGATCAACTGGCGCCGCGACTGAGTGGCCCCGCCAACGCCCGGGCACGCGTTAAGGCCGAGGCTTTTGGATTGCTCAATGCTTATCGATGCGGTAATCTACGTTACGCCTGTGAGAACTGACTTTGCTCATTCCGTGGAGGTTGCATGCTGACATTTTTCAGCGGCAACGGCGGGCAGTTTTGCGATGGGGTTTCGCGGCGCAGTTTCCTCAAGTCGGGCGCGTTGGCGCTGGGCGGACTTTCGTTGCCGCAGTTCTTGCAGTTGAAGGCGGAAGGCGCGGTGAAGCGGGATAGGTCCGTGATCATGATTTGCCTCGGAGGCGGGCCAAGTCATTTGGACACATACGATTTGAAGCCGGATGCGCCTTCGGAATTTCGCGGGGAGTTTCGTCCGATCGATACCAAGGTGGCGGGGCTGCGGATTTGCGAGTTGTTGCCGCGGCAGGCGAAGATTGCGGATAAATTTTCCGTCGTTCGAACGGCGACTTGGCAGGAGCCGGATCATCAGCGGATCGAGATTTTCACAGGTTTTCCAAAGAAGGAAAGGCGTCCGTCGTTTGGTTCTTATGTGAGCCGATTGGTCGAGCGCGCGGATGCGTCGTTGCCGAAGTTCGTGAGTTTGCGGGGCGACGACCAGGAGATCGCGGAAGCGGAACAACCGCTGTGGGTGGGGCCGCAATATCGGTCGTTTGTGCCGGATAACAAAGGGCTGAAGAGCCTGGAGTTGAGCAAGCAGATCGATCTTTCGCGGATCAAATCGCGGCAGGAATTGTTGGCGTCGCTGGATAATATTCGGCGGGATGTCGATGCGGCAGGGCAGATGCGGGCGCTGGATAGTTTTACGGGGCAGGCGATCGACATGATCACCAACGGGCGGGCGCGGAAGGCGTTCGATCTGGCGGATGAGAAGCCGGAGACCCTGGCGCGTTACAATGCGTTTGGCGACAAATTTACCTATCTGGCCAATCCGGCGTTTTGGGATTGGCAGGCGTTCGTGCGGGCGCGGCGATTGGTGGAAGCCGGCGTGCCGTTTGTCTCGATGCAGGTGGGCTTGTGGGATCACCATTGCGACGCGAAGTCCGGCTCGATCTTCGATGGTTATCGGTCGCAACTGCCCGTTTACGATTTGTGCCTGAGCGCTTTGCTAACGGATTTGCAGGAGCGCGGGTTGCACAATGACGTGTGCGTTTGCGTCTGGGGTGAATTTGGGCGGAGTCCGCGCTTGAATCAGTTTGGCGGACGCGATCATTGGCCGGGCGCGGGGAGTGTCTTATTTTCGGGTGGCGGCTTGAAAATGGGCCAGGTCATTGGCGAAACGAGCAAGCATGGAGACGTCCCCATTACGCGGCCGTACAATCCGCAAAACGTTTTGGCGACCCTTTTCCACGTTCTCGGAATCGATCCTTCGACCACAATTCCCGACCACAATGGCCGCCCGCAATACCTCCTCGAAGACCGCGAGCCGATTCGCGAATTAATTTAATTCCCCAAACTGCGTTGCTTCCGTAATCGCCTCCATCGGCACTTTTCCGCGCCAGGACCAAACAATGCGTTCCCAGGGGGTGCCGAACGCAACCTGTTCAAGGACTTGAAAGACCATGACGCGGGTGCCTTTGAACGTGGGCTTTCCGTGGCAGACGGCGGGGTCCGCAACGATGTATTTGCCCAGGTTCACAGGCGGGCCTGCGTTCGGTTTCATTGAGGAAAGTGTACATCGGTTTGGAGCGGGCGCAAGGAAGCGTGTCGGGGTTAAAAATTTAATTCTGTTTTTTTCTTCTCTTTTTCGTTTGGCGAGGGCACAAAGTCCGTTTTTCAAAGATGAACGAGCAAATCGTCATTCTCGATTTCGGTTCCCAATATACACAGGTCATCGCGCGCCGCATTCGCGAGTGCAATGTGTATTCGACCATCCTGCGCTACGACACGCCCGCCAGCGAAATCGCCGCGCTGAAGCCGAAGGGACTCATTCTGTCCGGCGGGCCTTCGAGTGTTTATGCGAAGGACGCGCCCTTGCCCGACAAAGCGATCTTCAAACTCGGCGTGCCGATTTTGGGCGTTTGTTACGGGCTGCAATTAATGGCGCATTACCTCGGCGGCAAGGTCGAGCCGGGTCTCAAACGCGAATATGGCAAGGGGACGTTGAGCGTCAGCGATTCGACCTGTCCGTTGTTCGAAGGTCTGCCCAAGGAATTGCAAATTTGGAATTCGCACGGCGACAAGCTCACCAAATTGCCCAAGGGATTTTTCGCCGTGGCCGTTTCGGATAATTCGCCATTCGCCGCGTTCGAGAACCGGCCAAAGCAATTTTACGGACTGCAATTTCATCCGGAAGTCGCGCACACCCCGCGCGGCAAGGAAATCATCGCCAATTTCGTCCACAAGATTTGCGGCTGCGGGCGGGAATGGAACATGCGCAATTATGTGGACCAGGCGGTGGATGAAATTCGCCGTCAGGTCGGCAGCGCCGAGGTCATTCTTGGGCTGAGCGGCGGCGTGGATTCGAGCGTGGCGGCGGCGTTGCTGCACAAGGCCATTGGGGATCAGTTGACGTGTATCTTCGTCAACAACGGCGTTTTGCGCGCGCGCGAGGCGGAGACGGTGCAGGAAGTTTTCGGCAAACACTTCAAGATCAAGTTGCAGTACGAAGATGCGACGAAGTTGTTTCTCGGGCGGCTAAAAGGTGTGACCGATCCGGAACGGAAACGGAAGATTATTGGGAAGACGTTCATTGAAGTTTTCCAGGCGGCGACCAAGCGCGCGGGCAAAGCGAAGTTCTTGGCGCAGGGCACGTTGTATCCGGATGTGATCGAATCGGTGCCGATCGCCGGCAATCCAGCGGCTATGATCAAGAGCCATCATAACGTCGGCGGGCTGCCCAAGAACATGAAGTTTGAATTGGTCGAACCGTTGCGGCGGCTTTTCAAAGATGAAGTGCGGCAGCTTGGTTTGGAGCTTGGGTTGCCGAAGGAAATCGTTTATCGCCAGCCCTTCCCCGGCCCCGGGCTCGCGGTGCGTATTCTCGGCGAAGTGACCCCGGCGCGTTGCGCGATTTTGCGGAATGCCGACGCGATCGTGGTCGAAGAAATGAAAAACAGCGGCTGGTATTACAAAATCTGGCAGAGCTTCGCGGTGCTGTTGCCGGTCCGCAGCGTCGGCGTGCAGGGCGACGAACGCACCTATGACTACACCTGCGCCCTGCGCATCGTCGAATCGCAGGACGGCATGACGGCCGATTGGGTGAAGTTGCCCTACGAACTTTTGGAGAAAATGGCATCGCGCATCACGAACGAGGTCAAGGGCGTGAACCGCGTCTGCCTCGATATTTCCAGCAAGCCGCCGGCGACGATCGAGTGGGAGTAGGGCGAGCCTTGTTGAATGCGCTGGGCGTTAGCGGGCGTAGGGATGTTCGAATGATTTGGCCTTCGGCGCGGCGCGCACGGAGTGACGCGCCCTACCTTTTTAGGGTCGTTATTCGAAGAGGGATTGGATTTCGTCCCAGGTGAGGGATTCGGTGAAAGCTTCTTCGGTGGAGAGGGTGGCGCGGATGATTTCGCGTTTGCGCTCCTGGAGCTTCAGGATTTTTTCTTCGACGGTGCCGCGGGTGATGAGCTTGTAGCTGGTCACGACTTTCGTCTGGCCAATGCGGTGGGCGCGGTCGGTGGCCTGGTCCTCGACGGCAGGGTTCCACCAGGGATCGAAGTGAATGACGGTGTCCGCGCCGGTGAGATTGAGGCCGACGCCGCCGGCTTTGAGGCTGATGAGGAAAATGGGAATGGCGGCGGTTTTTTGGAATTTTTCGACGACGGCGCCGCGATCGTTCGTCGAGCCATCGAGGTAGCAGTAATCGATTTGTTCGGCGTCGAGGTGCTCTTTGAGGAGGTTGAGCATGGTGACGAATTGGCTGAAGACCAGGACGCGATGGCCGCCGTCGATGACTTCTTCGAGGAGTTCGCGGAAGAGATCGGTCTTGCCGGAAGCGGTGGAGGGGTCGATGTTCTCCAATTTGAGCAGGCGGAGATCGCAGCAGATTTGGCGGAGGCGCAACAGGGCGTTGAGAATGATGAGGCGGCTTTTCTGGAGTCCCTGGGCTTCGACGGCGCTGGTGATTTCTTTGCGACCGGCTTCGAGGATTTGTTCGTAGAGGGATTGTTGCGCGCCGGTGAGTTCGCAATAGGAAACCTGCTCGATTTTGGCGGGCAGATCTTTGGCGACTTCATTTTTCAACCGGCGCAATAGGAACGGGCGGATGCGGCGGGCAAGGCGGGCTTGGGCTTCGACGCTTTTTTCGCGGGCGATCGGAATTTCGTAGCGTTCCTTGAAATCGGTCGAGCTGCCGAGATAACCGGGCATGAGAAAATCGAAGATCGACCAGAGATCGAGCACGGAATTTTCGAGCGGCGTGCCGGTGAGCACGAGGCGATGCGCGGAGGGAATGGTTTTGACCGCCTGCGCGTTTTGCGTCTGGCGATTCTTGATGTGCTGCGCTTCGTCGAGCACGACGGTGTCGAAATCGAACGCGCGATATTGGTCGGCGTCGCGGCGGATCAATCCGTAACTCGTAATGACAAGGTCGGCTTCGGGAATTTTGGCGAACGATTCGTGGCGTCGCGCTCCATGCAGGCGCAGGACTTTCAGATTCGGCGTAAAGCGCGCGGCTTCGTTGGCCCAATTGAAAACGAGCGAGGTTGGACAGATGATCAGCGATGGTTTGCCGGATTTAATCGTTTGCAAATAGGCGAGCGCCTGCAGCGTTTTGCCGAGGCCCATTTCGTCCGCGAGGATGCCGCCGAAACGATTTTGGCGCAGGAAATGGAGCCACCCGACACCGTGTTTTTGATACGGGCGCAGGACGGTTTCGAGGTCGCCGAGCGGCGGCGGCTCCACTTTCATTTCGCCGCTTTGACGCTGGGCGCGTTGGGTCCAGGACTCGGGCGCACGGACCTGCCAGCGCGGTTGTTCCTTCAAAGCAGAACGCAGAAAACCGGCTTGGACATTGTTCATGCGATAGCCGCGCTCGTGCTGCTGCGGCGCGCAATCGAGCAGGACTTCCTGCAATTCCTCAACCGCGCCGGTATCGATCAGCGCGAATTTTCCATTCTGCAAACGCGTGTGGCTCTGGCCGGAAAGGAGCAGGCGTTGGATCTCGGCGGGAGAGAATTTTTCGGCGCCACTCGACGAATATGAAACGCTCAGGTCGAACCATTGTTCGCCCGAAGAGGTGATTTCGAAGCGCGGTTCGATGACTTCGAGATTTTGTTTTGTGCTGCGTTCGAGACGTTCTTCGAGTTGGACGTCCCACTCGCGCAGGAGGCGTTGATAGTCGCGCGCAAAAAAGCTGAGGACGGCATTTTGTCCCGCGAGTTGGAAGATGCCTTCGGCGTGCGGACCGGTGAAGGCGTTGCGATGAAGGCGGGCAACGGCGCGTTGTTCGGCTTCGAAATCGCGCGTGGAATAACGCGTCGGCGAGGCGGGATCGGGCAGCCAGACGTTGGCGTTTTGATCGCTCGTGCCGAAGCGAATCGTTTGCGCGCCGTAAATGAATTGAAGCTGGCCCTGGAGATGCGCCAGGCCGCCGGTGAGACAGAGGCGGATTTTCGGCGCGAGCGGTTGAAGCGAAAAATCTTCGAGCTTGAAATTAGCGTTGCCGGCGAAGGCAGCCCAATCGCGTGAAAGAAAGAGAGGCACTTCGCTACGCGGGATGGTTTTGGGTCCGCGTTGGAAATCGAGAAAGGAATCGCCGAGCGGGAGCGGCTGAAAACGGTTTTGTTCGAAGACCCATTTTTTTTGTTTTCCAAAAAAAGCGGGCAATGCGGCGCCGGCTAGTTCGAGGCGAATTTCACCGTTGGGCTGCAAGGTCGCGCGCAGTTGCAAGGGATACGCGTCGTTTGTGACCGTGACTTCCTGGGATTTGCCAAGGGTGACGCGCGGGTGATCCTGAAGCGTCGGGAGCAGATCGCTCAATTGAGCGGTCGTGATCATCAAAGTGGCCGGGGTATCGCCGTCGGCCAATTTTTCGGACGCATCCAGGAAAGCAGAATCGAGTGCGTCGAGTTTGAACGAGACATCGAGCGGCAGCGCGTTCAAGGGCGAACGGCCGCGCGACCATTGACCTTCGAGAACGAGCATGACGCGGCCGCGCGCCAGCGCGTCTTTGAGGTTGGGCGGAAAAATGATGTGGATGAAAAGCGCTTCGCCTTCCGTGGCGCGCCGGATGGTCCGGGTTGGTTTGGCAGGCTTTGAAATGGCGGCGGCGGGCGCGGCGGCAATTGCGGTTGAAGTTGGTTTGGGAGTTGGATTTTCGCGTTGAATCCAGTGCAAACCGACCGCGATGGAATGGACGCACATCGAACCCCACGCTTTGGAGGCTTTGCAGGTGCAAAGATTTTCGATGTTGATCGAGTCTTTGATGACGAGACCCGCGCGGTAGGAAATGGAGCCTTCCTGCACGATGCCCTTGAGGACGGGCGGCGCCCAATCGGACGAGAGGACGCGATCGCCGGTCAACGCAGCCTTGGCGTTTTTGACGATTTCCCAACCCGCGATTTTCGCGAGGAATTCCTGTGTGATTTGGATCTGGCTCATGGGCGGTCGGCGCTTACCTTCGCGAAAATTGGCAGAAATGCCACTTCCTGTTTTTCGCCTCGCCAGCGGAGGGGGGATCGGATACAAGGGCGTTAACAACCAACCACTGAGACGAGGCTTTTATGGATGTGATGTTTACTTGCCCGAGTTGCCGTCAGCAATTGCAGGCCGACTCTGCAATGGCCGGAACGTCGATCCAATGCCCGGCTTGCCAGGCTTCGATCGTGATCCCGGCCGCCGATCCCGCCAATACGCATGTGACGAATCCGACGTCCACTTCCGCCGGCGCGAAAGAGGAGAAGCATTTCGCGGTGCCAGTCGGGGATCGGCCCACGACGAGCTTGATTCAGAAACCGCCGCCGCCGCTGGAAAATCAGAAGTCGGGGGATCGGACGTTGCGGATTCGATGTATTCGGCGGACGGATTGCGTGGAGGTCGGCAAGGATCATTTCGAGGAGGTGGTGTCGAAGTTCCTCGACGAGACGGGCGAAGCGAACATCGTGAGCATTCATCCGATTAATTACACGCATGTGGATATGGGGTCGCGGCAGATTTTGACGGATTACGGGGTGCTGATTGTGTTTAGGGGATAGTTTTGGCGGGTGGCTCTCTTCGCGCGGCGAAGAGGGCACGGTCGCAGCGCGACCGTGGCTACCTTGATTTGATCGATCCATTTGCGGAGGGGCGGGTTCGCAATTACATTCGCGGTCCGATGTCCGGAGACGCGACTAATTCCAATTCCATGATTCGATTGCGGGGTGTTCGTCACAACAACCTCAAGAATTTCGATCTCGATTTGCCCACCAATGAGTTGATCGTAATCACGGGGTTGAGCGGATCGGGGAAAAGTTCGCTGGCTTTCGACACGTTGTATGCGGAGGGGCAGCGGCGGTATATCGAAACGTTTTCGCCGTATGCGCGGCAGTTCTTCGATCGCATGGACAAGCCGCAGGTGGATTCGATCCAGGGGATTCCGCCGGCCATCGCGCTGGAGCAGCGGAATTCGGTGCGGACGACGCGTTCGACCGTGGGGACGATGACGGAGATTTGCGATTACATGAAGGCGGTGTGGCCGCATTTAGCGGAGTTGCATTGCCGGCAATGCGGACGGGTGGTGCGCAAAGATTCGCCGCGCGGAATTTGGGATGAGTTGCAGACGATGGCGCCAAAGGAAGCGGTCGTCACCTTCGAGTTGCCCTTGAGCGAGAAATTGTCGTTGAAGGATTCTTTGGAGCTGGTGGCGCGGCAGGGGTATCAGCGGCTGTTGGAGTTGAATGCGGACGGGACGCCGGAATTTTTTCGAATCGATGAGGCGGAGTCGAAGTTGGGGGGCGCGACGGGGGCGTTGATCGTGGTGCAGGATCGGGTGACGTTGGCGGCGAAGAATCGCGCGCGGTTCACGGAGGCGTGCGAGCAGGGCTATCACTTCGGAAAAGGGAAGCTGGCGATTTATTTTCCGGGCGAGACGGGGCGGCGGCAGTTTTCGAATCGGTTGCATTGCGCGGAGTGCGATCTGGTTTATCGCGAGCCTTCGCCTGCGCTGTTCAGTTTTAATAACCCAGTCGGCGCCTGCACGGCGTGCAAAGGTTTTGGACGCATCATCAGCATCGATTATCGGCTGGCCGTGCCGGATCGGTCGTTGACGATCGATGACGGCGTGGTGAAGCCGTGGCAGGGCGGGACAGGCGCGGATTCGCAGGTGGATTTATTGAAGACGTGCAAGGCGCGAAAAATTCCGACGCATATTCCGTTTCAGGATTTGAGCGCGGAGATTCAGAATTGGGTGATCGAGGGCGATCCGGATTACGGGAAGGATTCGGCGCATGAATGGCCGCGGGCGTGGTATGGGGTGAAGGGCTATTTTCGGTATCTGGAATCGAAGGCGTACAAAATGCATGTGCGCGTTTTGTTGTCGCGCTATCGCGCTTACACGACTTGCTCACAATGTCACGGGAAGCGATTCCAGCCGGACGCGTTGTTGTTCACGGTGAAGGATGGGGCGGGGGAAAAGTTGACGCTCGCGGATTTTTATCAGCTTTCGGTGCGGCGGGCGCAGGAGTTGATTGAGACGACGGCGAAGAAATTTGCGGCGCGCCACGCGAACGATCCATTCCTGGTCTGCCTGGGCGAAGTGCGGGCGCGGTTGCGGTACTTGGATGAAGTCGGGCTCGGTTATTTAACGTTGGATCGGCCGACGCGAACGCTTTCGGGCGGCGAGACCGAGCGGGTGAATTTGACGACGTGCCTGGGATCGCGCCTGGTGAACACGTTGTTCGTGCTGGATGAACCGAGCGTGGGTTTGCACGCGCGGGACACAGCGCGGTTGGTGGGAATTTTGCACCGGCTGCGCGCGGCGGGGAACACAGTGGTGGTGGTTGAGCACGAGCCGGCAGTGATGCGGGCGGCGGGACAGATTGTGGATTTGGGTCCGGGCCATGGCGAGACGGGCGGGCGCATTGTGTTCCAGGGTTCGTACGAAAAAATTCTGCGCCACAAGGATTCGCTGACGGGCGCGTGGCTTGGCGGGAGGATCAAAGCGGCGCCGCGCGCGCGGCGAATGGTCAATGGGAAAACGCCGAGGCTGAATTTGTCCGGCGCCTCCTTGCATAACTTGAAGAATTTCGCAGCGGAAATTCCGCTCGGGCGATTTGTGTGCGTGACGGGTGTCAGCGGGTCGGGCAAGAGCACGTTGGTGCGGGAAATTTTGTATCCGATTCTCGAGGCGCGCTTCGGCGCGACGGCGGCAGAAGCGGAGGAGGAACAGGATTCGCCGGAAGCGAGCGAAGGGTCGGCGCGGTTGACGGGCGCGGAAACATTGGGGCGCGCGGTGATGGTGGATCAGTCCGCGCTGGGACGCACGCCGCGGTCGAATCCGGCCGTTTACATCGGCGCGTTCGAACATTTGCGCGAGCTGTTCGCGGAGTGCGAAGCGGCGCGGCGTATGGGCCTCAACTCGAGTTCGTTCAGTTTCAATTCGCGCGAAGGGCAGTGCGAACGTTGCCGTGGCGCCGGATTTGAAAAAATCGAGATGCAATTTCTGAGCGACATTTTTGTGCGCTGCCCGGATTGCCAGGGGAAGCGTTATCGACCGCATATTCTCGAGGCGAAAATCACGGCGCCGGAATCGCAGCGCGCATGGAGCGTGGCGGATTTGCTGGATGCGCCGGTGGATGAAACGATTTCCTTCCTGAAGGAATTTCCAACGTCGAAGCCTGCTCAAAAGGCGCTGCGCTCGCTGCAATTATTGCAGGAAGTTGGGCTCGGTTATTTGCGCGCGGGCCAGCCGATCAACACGCTTTCGGGCGGGGAGAGTCAGCGGCTGAAATTGGTGAGTTATCTCGCGGAGTTCGCGGCCCAAAAGGAAACGGGCAAGCCGACATTGTTTATTTTCGACGAGCCGACGACCGGTCTCCATTTCGAAGATGTCCGAATTTTGTTGGATGTGTTTCAGCGACTCGTTGATGCCGGGCATTCGCTGATTGTCGTCGAACACAATTTGCAAGTGATCGAGGCGGCGGATTGGATTTTGGATTTGGGTCCTGACGCTGGAGATGATGGCGGCCAACTGGTCTTTGCGGGCCCGCCCGACGATCTGACGCGTCACGAAACTTCGCTCACGGGCGCGGCGTTGCGGGACTAATTCGGCTTCGTCGCCAAAGTTTTTGTGGGCCGCGCTGGGGGCGGAAAGGTTTTGAGGAGGTCGCCTTTTTCGCCGTTCCAAAGGCGGAATTGGGAATCGTTGCCGCCGGCGATGACGCAGCGACCGTCGGGGGTGATGGCGGCGGATTGGATGTAGTCGGCGGCGCCAGCGTAGGTGCGGACATTGCCGCCGTCTTCGCGGAGGAGGCGAAGTTGGTTGTCGCCGGAGGCCGCGAGCGCTTCGGCGGCGCTGTCGAGGAACTGGAACGCGGTGATTTCGCGGGTGGCGCCGCCGATGGTTTTCTTTTGTTCGCCGGAAGCGAAATCCCAAAGCTTGATATTGGAATCGGCGCCGGCGCTGGCGAGCGTGCGGCCGTGGCGCATCCAACTGACGTTGAGGACGTGATGGGTGTGGCCTTCGAATGAGCGCACGAATTTGCCCGAGTCGAGCGCGAAGACTTTCATCAATTTGTCGGCGCCGCCCGAGGCGAGGTGTTTTTGGTCGGGAGAAAATTCGACGGAAAAAATGGTGTCGCTGTGGGCGTCCTTGAATTCGCGAACGAGTGCGCCGTCGGCCACGTTCCAGATTTTGAGTTCGCCGTTGCGCGAAGGCACGCCGCCGCCGGTGGCGAGCCATTTCCCGTCGGGACTAAAATCGAGCGCGAGGACGCGATCGGCCAAGGGCGATTTTTCCGAGCCGTCGCCAATCTGACGTTCAAGTTTCCACGCGACGGCGAGATCGAGCGCGGTGAGGGTGGCGTCGGGCGAGAGCGCGAGAAGCGCAGTTGAATCGGATGCGAGCGCGCTGGCGGGTTTGTCGGCAAGCGAGCGGACGGGACCGGGCCGACCCGATTCGGCGCTGAAATAGCGGAGCGAGCCGTCTTCGGCATTGGCAACGACCCAGGGACCGGCGAAGGCGATGGCGCGGATTTTCTTCTCGGAATCCGTGGCCCGTTTTTTGGCGGCCTCAAGCGCGGTGGTGGCCTGTTTCTCGACGGCTTCGGCGTCGGTCAAAAACTTTCTCGCATCGGCGAGATTCTGATCCGCTTTTTTGGCGACAGCGGTGGTGCCTTCGAGATTGGTGGCGACATTTTTCTGCGCGGTCTCGGCTTTCTTCACTTCGGCGTCGGCGTCGGCAAACGCTTTCTCGCTCGCTTTGAATTTGGTGTCGGCGTCTTTTTGTTGGTTCGTGAGGTCGGCCAAAAGTTTCTCCGCCTTGGCTTTG
>Ga0070686_100001693_pt1 | contig 12332 bp, 11 predicted proteins | sample KBSS23LmetaG_FD_65654 | JGI IMG/M metagenome (GOLD analysis project Ga0070686, IMG submission 65654) | Switchgrass rhizosphere microbial communities from Kellogg Biological Station, Michigan, USA - KBS S2-3L metaG | ecosystem: Host-associated > Plants > Roots > Rhizosphere ...
GGCGGCTTTGGGATCGCCGCACGCCATTTTGTGATGCGTCTTTTCGTCAGCGATCAGCGCGAAAGATTGGCATTCGCTGCCGGTGCCGGCGGTGGTGGGAATCGCGATCAGCGGCAGCATCGGTTTGGTCGCTTTGCCGATGCCCCAATAATCCTTCATCTCGCCGCCGTTGGTGTAGAGAAAATTGCAGCCCTTGGCGGTGTCGAGCGAACTGCCGCCGCCGAGACCGACGATGAAATCGACGCGATTGGCTTGCGCCGCTTCGAGCGCTGACGCGACGCAGCGCGTAGTGGGATTTTCCTCGGCATGATCGAAAAGCGCGACGGCGAGACCGGCAGCTTCGAGGCTGGCGCGAATTTTCGGCGCGTGACCGGCTTTGACGAGGCCCGCATCGGTGACGAGAAGGACGCGGGTGGCGCCGCATTCGCGCGCGAGCTGGCCGACGTTTTGCGATGCGCCGGCGCCGAAGATGACGCGGGTGCGCGCGGTGAAATCGAACGGAGCGCTCGATCCAACCAGGTGAGAGCCTGGCGACGAAGGGGAAGTCAAAACGCTCATTGTTAGTTTACTGACGACTCACGCGGCCGCGCTCTTCAATTTCAAAAATCGAGTTTCCGCTCGATCGACCGGCGTTTGTAAAGAAATTCAAACATGTTCCCCTCGTGCGGTTGGTCCCACGAAATCGTCATGGTCGAAATCGGCCCGAGATTCAGGCGCTCGATCAATGAGGATTCGAGGAGTTCGTCGATGAACTGTTTGTCCTTGGTAATCGCGGAGACGACAAGCGAAGGCCCGATTTCGCGGAGCATTTCGCTTTGCGGAACTTCGACCACGCTGGCGTAGGGACACAAAAATTCGCGGTTGGCGAGGGGATGGCGGAACGATTCGCACCACACCACCGTCGGCCGCAAATAGGTGCCGCCCTGGAATTGAACTTTGCGCGGGCCATCGCGGAACGGCGCGGTCGCTTCGGTGGCGCCGGGCGTTTTCAAACCTTCTTCGATCGAGTTGTCGATGAAGTCAGCCATCTTCGCATTGGCAAATCCGGAAAGCTTCGCCTGGTCGTCGGACGGCGCGAGCGGCGCGATGGGACCCAATTTTTTCCCGAGCGCTTCAGCGATCTCCTTCCCGTATTTCGGCACGACAACGGCGGAGGCATTGATGCAACTGCGTCCGCCATTTTCGGCAATGGAAGCGGCCATCAAATCGATCCATTCCGGCCAGCGCTCGATCTGGTCGGCGCCAATGAGAATTTTGCTGTAACCCGGACCATGCAGTTGGATCGCCGGATTGTTGGCGTACTGGGCCATCGTCGTTTTGTCGCCGAAAATCAGGGCGCGTCCGCACGATTTCAAAATTTCAGCGGCGCCTTCATGATCCGTCGGATAAAAACCGAACGCCTCGGCGGGAGCGCCTGCCGCGATGAAGGCCTGGATCAAACGATACGGCGTCCATGGTTCTTCGCGGCCGGGCTTGATCATGACCGGCGTCTTGAGCGCGACGGCGCCGAGCCACAACGAATTCACCGCGGGCGAATTGCTGGGCATGACGAGGCCGAGCGCTTTGGCGGTGGGATAATAACTGACGGGCGTGCCGTTCTGTTCGCCGTAGCCGCGATCCAAAACGTCGAACGTGAGGCCGCGCGTGAGGCCGTTCAAAACCTGGCGCATGTTCACGAGCGCATGATTAATCTTGGACATGTTCCGGCGAACCATCACGTGCGGCAGGCCGCTGGTGGCGGAAAGCGTTTCGATGTATTGCGCGGCGCTTTGCGTGTGTCCCTTGTCGCCGAGCGGGAGGGAGCCCTTGAGAAATTCCTCGCCCGCCTTCGCGCAGATCGCCAGCAATTCCTCCGTCGAAAAGCGCCGCAACGCTTTGCGGGCGTCATCGATCTTGGCGAGGTCCTTGCGCACGATCCCGGCATTGACATGGCTGATCTCGGCCATCGGCAGGCCCGTGCGATGATCGATCACCTGCAACTTCTCCAAACTCTCGTAATTGCGTCCGCGCCGGATGGCGGGAATATGCGGCAAACTTGTCATATCAGGCCTCTATTCTTTTTCAGCCGGAGCCAAAGCGCAAATGTTTGTTGGCGGGGCACGGGGCAAGGACAGATCTGATCGAAGGTGGATTTATTGAGAAGAAAATTGCAAATTTGTTATTGGCCATTGGGGAAAAGGAAGTGCGGGAAGTCGCGGGAGCGCGCGCAGTCCAGGACCTGGCGGGATTTCTGGGGATGGGCCTTCGTTGACGGTGGGGCGGAGGCGCTGTTAGTTTGGCGGCTCTGGCAATGGACGAGAAACAAAAATTGAATCTGCCGCGCACGGATTTTCCGATGAAGGCGGATCTGGTCACGCGGGAACCGCAGCGCCTGGCAAAGTGGAGCGCGAGCCGTTTGTATGAACGCATCCAGGAACGCCGCGCAGGGGCGCCGAAGTTCGTGCTGCACGATGGACCGCCGTTTGCGAATGGCGATGTTCATATCGGCACGGCGCTGAACAAGATTTTGAAGGATATCATCGTTCGTTTTCACACGATCGATGGGAAGCGGGCGCCGTATGTGCCGGGGTGGGATTGTCATGGGTTGCCGATCGAGTTCAAGGTCTCGCAGGAGATGCGGAAGGCGGGGGACACGGCGAGCGAGCCGGCGGCGATCCGCAAGGCGTGCGAGGCGTATGCGCAGAAGTATATCGATTTGCAGCGGACGCAGTTTCGGCGCCTGGGCATTTTGGGGGATTGGGAGAATCCGTATCTGACGTTGCGCAAGGAATACGAAGCGGATGAGTTGCGGATGTTCGCGGATATCGTGGACCAGGGTTTTGTGTATCGCGGGAAAAAGCCGGTGTATTGGAGCATTCCGTGCCGAACGGCGCTGGCGGAAGCGGAGGTGGAGTATAACGATCATGTCAGCCAGAGTATTTATGTGAAGTTCCCGGTGTTGGGGCATCCGAATACGTTTATTTTGATCTGGACGACGACGCCGTGGACGTTGCCGGCGAATTTGGCGGTGGCGTTTAATTCGACGTTTAATTATTCGCTGATCCGCGTCGGGGATGAGTTGTTGATTTTGTCGAACGCGCTGGTGGGTTCGGTGGTGGAGAAGGCGGGGCTGGGCGGGTACGAGATTGTGCGGACGTTGACGGGGGATCAGATCGCGCAGTTGGAATATCAGCATCCGTTTTGCAATCGGACGGGGAAGTTGTTCGCGGGAGATAATTTCGTCGAGAACACGACGGGCACGGGGTTCGTGCATATCGCGCCGGGGCATGGGTTGGACGATTATTTGTTGGGGCGCGCGAATGGGTTGCCAATTTATTCGCCGGTGAATGACGATGGGGCGCTGGATTATACGAACGATTTGCCGCGGGAACAGCAGATGCCGGCGGAGATGGTGGGCAAATCGATTTTGGAGAAGCACGGGAAGAGCGATGCGAACGTGGCGGTGATTCATGAGTTGCGCGCGCGCAATGTTTTGTTGCACCAGGAGAATTATCATCACAGTTATCCGCATTGTTGGCGGAGCAAGACGCCGATTATTTTTCGGGCGATGGATCAGTGGTTCATTCGGATCGATCATGAGACGGGCGGGAAGTCGTTTCGGAAGCGGGCGGCGGAGTCGATCGAGCAGGTGAATTGGATTCCCGATTGGGGGCGGAACCGGATCGAGGGCGCGGTGCAGTCGCGGCCGGATTGGTGCATTTCGCGGCAACGTTCGTGGGGCGTGCCGATCCCGGCGTTTTATGACGCGGAGGGAAATCCGATTTTGGATGGACGGATCGTGCGGGCGGCGGCGGATTTGATCGAGCAGCATGGGTCGAATATCTGGTTCGAGAAATCGGCGCCGGAGCTTTGGGCGATGATCAAGCCGGCGGATTGGGCGCGGGCGGACGCGGTCACAAAATCGGGCGACACGCTGGATGTGTGGATCGATTCGGGGTCGTCGTCGCGCGCGGTTTTGATGCGGCGGGCGGAGTTGCAAGATGCGAACGCGACGGGGGTGGAGCGTTGGCAGGCGGATATGTATTTGGAGGGAAGCGACCAGCATCGCGGGTGGTTTCAATCGTCGTTGTTGTTGTCGCTGGCAGGGAATGGCGCGCCGCCTTACAAGACGGTTTTGACGCACGGGTTCATGGTGGATGCGGATCGGGAAAAGATTTCGAAATCGAAGCAGGGCCAGGGGGGTTATGAAAAGCCGCAGACGGCCGAGGCGTACGTGAAGAAGTATGGCGCGGACGTGGTGCGGTTGTGGGTGGCGTCGCAGGATTATCGGAATGACATCGTGGTGAGCGATGAGCGCATCAACAAGGTGAGCGAGACGTATCGCGGGTTGCGGAACACGTTGCGGTATCAGCTTTCGAATTTGTTCGATTTCGATCCGCAGACGAATGCGGTGGCGTTCGAGGCGATGACGGGACTGGATCGTTGGGTGTTGCGCGCGTTTGCCCAGCTTGATCGCGAAGTGCATGAAGCGTTCGCGAAATACGAATTTCACGTGGTGTATCAACGCTTGAGCCAGTTCGCAGCGGTGGAGCTTTCGTCGATGTATCACGATTTGGTGAAGGACCGGCTTTATACGGATGCGGCGAATTCGGCGCGGCGGCGTTCGACGCAGACGGCGCTGCATTGGATGGCGCAACGGTTGTGCCAGATGTTGTCGCCGATCCTCGCGTTCACGACCGATGAGGCGTGGGAATTTTTGCCGGGCGCGGACGTGAATTCGCCGCAGTTGACGGATTGGCAGGCGCGCGCGTTCCCGCAAGACGAGGAGGAGACGGCGCTTTGGAAAACGTTGTTCGCGGTGCGGGAACAGATTTTGCCGGGGCTGGAGCGGGCGCGGCAGGCGAAGACGATTGGGAAGGCGCTCGATGCGAAGGTGACGTTTCATGCGACGCGCGAAACGGGGGATGTGATTGGGTCGCATACGGCGGAGTTGCGCGAATTGTTGAACGTGTCGCAATTGACGGTGGAAGCGAGCGACGTGGAGACGGACGCGGTGATCACGCATGCGGATGGCGCGAAATGCGAGCGTTGCTGGCATTGGGAAACGGATATCGGTTCGAGCGCGGCGTTTCCGATGTTGTGCGGGCGTTGCGCGGCGGCGCTGAGTTGATATGGCCGAACCCGTCATTCACGAGGGGGAGACGGATGATGAGGAAATGACGGCGACGGCGCTGCCCGCGCCGCCGAACAGCCGGATGGCGCTCGGGCTGATTTTTCTGACGCTGGGGGTTTTGTGGGCGATGCTGATTTATCAAGTCAGCTCGGATTGGCGGATTATTCCCGAATACGCTTACGGCTGGAGCGTGCCTTTTTTGGGGGCGTTTCTTTTTTACAAACGCTGGATCACGCGACCGGAACCCGAGCCGGCGGATGTGCCGGTATTGATTTCGGCGGCGGCGTTGACGACGTTGATGTGTTATCTGCCGCTGCGTTTGTTGCAGGAAGCGAACGCGGACTGGCGCCTGGTGACGTGGGGACTGGCGATCGAAGTGGTTTCGGTGACGATTTTCACGGTGTATTACGCGGGGGGCTGGCCCTGGTTCAAACATTTCTGGTATTGCATCGCGTTCTTTCTGGTCGCGGTGCCGTGGGGCCGAGGAGCGGAAGCGGCGTTGACGAAATACCTGATGCCATTGCTCGCGCAATGCACGGTGGAGGCTCTCGTTTGGTTTAACATTCCATCGATCCGCCAGGGAAACCTGATTGAAATCGCGAGCGGCATCGTCGGGATCGATGAAGCGTGCAGCGGATTGCGATCGATCCAGGCGACATTGATGGCGTCGCTTTTTTTGGGCGACCTTTATCGGTTTCGACGAAGTCGGCGCGTTTTTCTTTTGTTGGCGGGAGCGACCCTGGCGTTTGTTTTCAACGGCATCCGGGCGTTTTTACTTTCGTATATCGCGGCCAAAGAAGGGATCGCGGCGACGGTGCGTTTTCATGATCCGGCAGGATTTACGATTCTTTATGTGTGCTTTGGGATTCTCTGGGCGCTGGCGTGGTTGATGCGCGGACGCATCGATTTGAAAAAGAAAAGCCCGCCGATCGAGCGAGCGCGGTTGGTCCCGACGCGTCTGCTCATTGGACTGGCGGCATGGGTGGCGCTGGCGGAAGTCGGAACCCAGGCATGGTATTCGATTCACGAAAAAAATTTGATCCCAACACCACGTTGGAACGTGGCGTGGCCGGAACGCCCGGGCCAACATGAATTGCCGATCGCCGAGAGCTCCCGGCAGATTCTAGGGTTCGACCAGGGCCGAGGGGTGGAATGGTCGCAGCCGGACAACACGAAATGGGCGATTTTCTTTCTGCGCTGGGAAAAGGGAAACCCGACGATCAAAGGCGTCAAATATCATAAACCGGACATCTGCATGCCGGCAGCGGGGCGGACGTTGAAAGCGGATCTCGGCACCCAAATGGTCGAGGTGCAGGGACACAAAATCCCGATGCGCTGGTTTCTTTTCAACGAATATGGGCGGCCGCTGTATGCCTTTTATTGCCTGAGCGAAGATTTCACGTGGCCGAATGCGCAGCCGTTTTCGATGGAAAATAATTCGCGCTGGAGCCTGGTGCGGCGGGCGATGGAAGGCAAACGGGGTTACTTCGCCCAACAGGTCTTGCAGGTTTTTATCGCCGGAATCGACGACGGCGAATTGGCCAAAAAGTCTTTCGAAGAGCTGTTGCAGCAGATCGTTAAATAATAGACGAACTTGACGGCCGATTTTCTGTTGGTCGCCGTTGGGGGCGCAAGTTTTCGCCGGCGCCGCCACGCTCCAGCGCGGCGCGAGGATGTCGACGGAAGACGCCACATTGGAGCCTGGCTGTCCGGGCGAAGGTCCCCTAGCGACTGCGCCGGGTATCCGCCAACTCCTTTTGCGCCGTGATTCGATTCGCTTCCAGCGTGACGGCGCCAACTTTTTCTTCGAGCTGAATGCCGATGGTTTGTTTGCGGTCAGCTTCGGGGCGCGTGTCGCGGATGATGTTGTTCTTGAAAACTAAATCGCGCGTTTCGCCGCGGACTTGAATGCCCGGCGCGTCGTGGGAAACGCCGTTATTCTCGATGAGATTTTCTTCGAGGCGATTGCGGCTCCCGGCCATGCCTTCGGATTCGTTTCGAAAATGCACGCCCGCCTGTTGGTTCCCGCGCACCTGATTTTTGCGCAGCAAATTGTCTGTGTCCTTGTGTCCGATTGAAATGCCGAAACGTCCGTTGCCCTCCAAGACATTATCTTCGAAAAGGCCGTATTTGACGCGCCAGCAAAGGTACAAACCATCGTCCTTGTTGCCGCGCGCGGTGCAGCCGCGCACGATCGGGCGTTGCGAACCGCTGCCCGGATGGAGCCCCAGCCCGCCGTTATTTTCGCTCAGGCAATCGGTCACCGTCACATCGTTCGATTGCTGAAAACTGATTCCATCGCCGTTGTAGTTTCGCACGATGCACCGTTCGATCACCGCGCCCGGACAGCGATACAGAAAAATCCCCCCGCCCCGGCATCCATCGATGTAAGTGTTCTCGGCTTTGTTCCCCTCGATGGTCAAATCCTGCACGCGAACGTCTTCGCAATGATAACCGCTCACGACCGGGAACACCGTCGCCGCGCGCCCGCCATTCTCGACCATGCAATCGGCATTCAACGGCAAACTGATCGAGAACGTATTTCCATTTTGTCCGGTGATCCGCGCGACCGTGGTATGAAAACCGCCGGCATTCTTGTCATTGATGGCAACGCCATCGCCGACCGCAAACCCCGCCGCGTCCGCCACCGTGATCTGCTCTTCGCCATAATCGCCGTCGAGCTTGAGCGCGGTTGAATAGCCTTTCGCCTTGCGCAAAATCGTTTTGCCCAACACCCCCTTCACCGTGACATGCGAACGAAGATGCAGTGAGTCCCGCATCAAATATTCCCCCTCGCCGATTTCCACCACCCCGCCTCCGAGCCCGGCGACGTAATCCACCGCCCCCTGCAACGCCCGATTATCGCCGCCCACAAAATCCCCTTCCTTCGCGCCGACCTTAACGCGAGGCCGATCCTTCATTTCGACGTGCATCGCGCGCGGAAGCTGATTCAACAAGGGGTCGGCGCCATGCGAACCCGTCGCCACGGAAAAAAGACACGAAGTTGCGACCATCCAGGAGAAGGCTTTCATACGCCCGAGAATGACCCGCCCCACCCGCAAACTCAAGTTCCGCTTGCCCAAAATTCATGAGGTTCCTCAATTCAAATTGGCCAAAGCGCGCCCGATTATTTGCTTGTCGACGCAAAAAACGGCCATTAGAGTTTCGAGTTATCCCGTATCAGTTGCGCCGATGTGAGTCGGAAATTGTCAAAAGCGTGCTGTTTTCAGCGGATAATTGAAACCTAAGTCGGGAACGTTCACGCGCGCGGCCGATCGAGACCAACCCTACACCGTATGGCAACAAAGTTATTTGTTGGCAACCTCACGTTCAACTCAACCGAAAACGACCTGCAGGATCTTTTTTCCCAAGCCGGCGGCGTCATTGCGGTCAACATCATGCAGGATCGAACGACCGGCCGCTCGCGCGGCTTTGCGTTCGTCGAAATGGCCTCCCCGGCCGACGCGGAAAAAGCCATCGCCATGTTTCATCAAAAAGACTTTCAGGGCCGGCCCCTGACCGTCAATGAAGCGCGGCCGCGCGAAGAACGCCCGCCCGGCCAGCGCTTCAGCCGTCCCGGTGGCGGGGGCGGCGGTGGCGGCGGTGGCGAACGCCGCTACGGCGGTGGAGGTGGAGGCGGCGGTGGCGGCGGTTATCGCGAACGCCATTAAACGAAAGTTTTGGATCCATCCCTTGCACGGCAGCTCGAATTTCGGGCTGCCTTTTTTGCACTCCGCAATAAATCAGGAAACACCCTATTGCGTGGGCGTACCGGTACGGATACGAAATAAACTGTGCCGACCGGCCATCGTCACGCACGGTTTTAGGCCAAGTCTTCACAGCCCCGCCTCGACCTGTGGCGGGGTTTTTCATTTTGATTGGCGCCGCACGATTTCAACGAATTGACGGCTGCTGCTTCGTGATGCATCTATGGAAGCCGATGTTGCCTGAGTTTTTGCCCGCTTGAAAGATGTCCAAACCGCCGCTGCTTCGATCGATCGAGTTTGTGCTCGGCATTGTTTTTGATGCGCGCCGCGCTCTTTTTTTTCCGACGGATGGATTGCTTGCCGTGGCGGATTTGCATCTCGGCTATGCCTGGGCGCAACGCACGCAGGGGCAATTGATGCCGATCGCGCCGAAGGACGACGCGCTGAAACGGCTGGCCGAATTGGTCGCGGATTACAAACCCGCGAAAATTCTCCTGCTCGGCGACATCGTGCATCGCGCGGTGCCAGCGCAAGGTTTGCTGGATGAATTGCGCGCGCTGCTGGATGTCGCGCAAGGTCGTTCGGAACTAATTCTTCTCGCCGGGAATCACGATCGCAAACTCGAACGGCTCATCAAGACGCTCGATTCCTCGCAAAAACTCCATCGCGAACATCGCGCCGGGGAAAATCTTTTTTTGCATGGCGATTGCCATCCAACCTGCGCCGCGCCGCGCTGCATCATCGGCCACGAACATCCCGCCATTTCGCTCGGTGACGGCGTGGCGACCTCGCGCAAGTTCCCATGCTTCCTGGTGGCGGACGATTTGATCACACTGCCTTCGTTTTCGAATTGGTCGGCGCACACGCCGCTGGGCGCTTACGAATTCATGTCGCCGCTGGCGAAGGCCGCACGCTTTCATACAGCATTGGCCATTTTGGGCGATCGCTTGTTGCCCGCGCCGTTGGACCTTAATCGCCGAAGAGTTTTTTGAGCGTGTCGCGCGCGGATTGTTCGCGACTGTTCGGTTCCGTTTTGGCCGCCCAAACGCGCCGCGCCATTTCGAACCATTCGCAGTAATTGCCCAGGTGTTTGTCGAAGACCGGTTCCGCGCGGCGATCCCGGCATTGTTGCGCGGCCCGCGGATCGTAGGCGGTGCAATTGAGGCAAACCCGCAAATCCGCGCCGCACTTGTGGCAACACTCACTTCGCCCAGGTTGCCCGGCCAAAGTCCATTCCCAACCGCAATTATGACAGTGCCTGGTCATCGATCCAAAGTGCCTCAGATGACCTGCGCTCTCAATGCCGAAAATCAGTCCTTAATATCCTCGAGCACGATCGTGCGTTGGACAAAATCCAAATCCTTCTTATCCAAAACGTTCGCGGCTGGGAAGGTCACAAATCCGCCCGTCGAATTAAATTTTCGGGTCTCCGGCCCGACCCATTTATGGATTTCGGCATGGCCATCGGCAAAAGACATATCGCCACCGCCGTTGTGCCGGCTCGAGGGATAGTTCTGCCACTGGTTTGCGGAAAACGCATCCACGATAAAATAGCCGTCATCGATGACATACTCGCTCTCGTCGATAAATACCATGGCGCCGGCAGGGCCTGGGTTATTGATTTCGGATTGCTTGGCCCAGGCGTGGTGGACGACCTTGCCGTGCGTCAGGCCCGTAAACGTGGCGTCCGGTCCCCCCATGCGACCTTGAATGGAGAAACTCCGGTTCCGACGCATTTTTTTCGCGGCTTTCGGCGGCCAGGGCGGATCGGCGGGGCAGGTATAAATTTCCAGCGCCGTGTTGTATTTCCAGAGTTTCCCGTTCTTGATGATGTTGATGTTCGTCGCGTCGGTGGACATCGTCATGAGATCCGCGCTCAAGATCCAGGCATTGTCGATCCACGAGAAATTATCGAAGGTGTTCGGCACCATTTTGTCGTCGAAATCACCCGAATAAAGCATCCAGGCCAACTGCAATTGCTTGGCATTGCTCATGCAACGAATCCCCTGGCTTTTCGATTTCGCCTTGGAGAGCGCGGGCAGAAGCATTCCGGCCAAAATTGCGATGATGGCAATCACGACCAGCAATTCGATGAGCGTGAACCCGCGACGCGACGCTTGGAGTCGGGTGGGCAGTTTAGGGCAAGGCGTTTTCATATTCGGGAAACTCCATCGATTCTTCGCAGATAGCCGGTGGAAAACAAGTGTGCTTTTTCCGGCACAGACCCCAAAACGGGCTACAATGACAAGCGATCCTCGACTGCTTCGGGCGTCATTCCGCGCAGGAGAATTGTTTTATGGCGGGAAGTTTCGCCGCGCAGCAGGGTGACGGCGGATTTGGCGAGGTCGAAGTGTTCGGCCAGGAAATCGGTCACGGCGCGGTTCGCCGCGGAATCGACCGGCGGAGCGGTTACTTTGAGTTTGAGTTCCGAGCCCAGGATTTCGCCGAATTCATTCTTCGAGGCGCGCGGCTGCACCTTCAAAAATAGCAGCGTCCCTTCCGCGTGCGCTTTGAGGAAGGGTTTCACAACGGCAACTGCCGATAAATCTTCGGCAGCCAAACGCTCAAAACGTGCGAGCCCCAGATCGTCGCGACCAGCACGAGCGCCGGCGCGAAATCGACTTTGCCCATGCGCAACGGAATCCAGCGCAATGGCAGGCTCAAACGATGGCCCGTGAGCGCCACGAAGTTCCAGAAGGAAGAATTTCCGAGATAGACATAACTGTTCAACAGATGCAGTCCGAGGAAAAGCGAGACGACATATTTCCACGAGACCACCATGCACAGCGCCAGCAGACCCGCGATTTCCCACGCGTGCGCCTGGTTGCGAGGCGGTGGAAAAATCCCGAGCTTCTCGAACGTCGGCGCCAGCGCCATCCAAATGAGAGCGGCCATCACAGGTCCAAAAATCAAGCGCAACGGCCACGGCCATTTGCCGAACCAGCCGAGCTGAAGAATCAGCAAACGCGTGAAATGGTCGGCCGTTTTCGAGCGTGTGTTGATGACCGACAATAAAAATAACGCCGCATAAACGACCGACAGCGCCACGCCGAAGCTGAGCGCCGAAAACAAAAACATGCGCCCCAGCAGATCGCTGCGAAACGGCAGCACCATGGTGGTTAAATCGAGCGAAGCAATCCAGTTCACCTGCGAACCGATCTGGCAATAAAGCATCGCGCGCACGATCAACAGCGCGACCAGGCAGGCGAACGAAAACCAGCGGCGCGGCTCGGCCGTCTCGGTTTTTTGCAACGTCGCCGCGAGCGAAACCACGCCGGGAACTTCCAATTTCATCCCGCCCGCCCGCCAATTAAACCAGAGCAGCAAGCCAATGAGGTTCAACAGGAAATCGAGCGCTCCGGCCACTTTCGGCACGATCTCGCTCAACCCGGTCCCCATGTCGTTCCTTTAATTCGTGAAATCAACGCGCACCCGGTACATCCGAAACGCGTCCGATCCAGGATTATTCGTAATCGCCATGCGCCCAGTGACGCCCGCGATCGATTGCAACG
>Ga0070686_100001696_pt1 | contig 12329 bp, 19 predicted proteins | sample KBSS23LmetaG_FD_65654 | JGI IMG/M metagenome (GOLD analysis project Ga0070686, IMG submission 65654) | Switchgrass rhizosphere microbial communities from Kellogg Biological Station, Michigan, USA - KBS S2-3L metaG | ecosystem: Host-associated > Plants > Roots > Rhizosphere ...
ATCTGCTGCTCTTCTTTTGCAAGGAATCAAAACTAATAGAGTTCGGTTAACTAAGGAGGCTGTATGTCCTGCCTCGTTGCAGAGCTTAAAGCGGACCACGTGACACTCAAGCACATCCTGAAGGAAGCCGGCGATCTGACCAAGTCCGCACTCGAGCGAGTGGAAATTCTTTCTCGGGCTAAAGGCGCACTCCTCAGTCACTTAGATAAAGAAACCGAGAGTTTTATCCGCCGCTCAAATCGGTGGCTGCCCATGATAGGGAGACCGCAGCCATTTTAGATGTGTTTGCGAGAGATATGGAGGCCGTCGCACCGCAGGCCTTGGCATTTTTTGATCGGTACAGCAATGTCAAGGCGGTGGCGAAGAAGATCAAAGAGGACGTTCAGTATGCAATTCAATTCGGAGCCGACCTGGAAAAGCTTATCACGCTCCTGGGTTTACGGATCGGACGTGAGGACCGGACCCTGTATCCCCATTTCGATCGCGTCGCGAATCAGGCGTAACGACCGGAGGTGCACGTTCAATTGAAACATGTATCTCGGCATTGGCCTGGCAACCACGATCTAGGGAGACAGGCTTTTTGGTCGGGGCGAAAGGATTTGAACCTTCGACCCCTGCGTCCCGAACGCAGTGCGCTACCGGGCTGCGCTACGCCCCGACCTGGTGAGATTTCGGAAAGGAAGCGCGAGTATCTTACATCAGAGGGTCGAAACGCAAGCCGTGCGCGTCGGCCACCCCGCGACAGGTCACCTTTCCATGAGAAAGGTTTATACCCTTGGCCAATCCCGCGTCGGCCCGCACCGCGGCCTCAACTCCCGACGAGGCCAACGTCAAAAGATAAGGGAGGGTTGCGTTCGTCAGGGCGTGGGTAGACGTGCGCGGCACGATGCCCGGCATATTGGCCACACAGTAATGCAGCACGCCATCCATTATATAAGTCGGCTCAGAATGCGTGGTGGGCCGGCTCGTTTCGATGCAACCGCCTTGGTCCACCGACACATCGACGATAACCGATTTTGGCTTCATCTTGCCGACGAGCGCACGTGATACGAGTTTCGGCGCTCGGGCCCCCGGCACCAGCACGGCGCCAATCAGGAGATCGGCCGTAACGACGCTCTCCTCGACGGCCGCTTTGGTCGAGGCGCGGGTGACGATTCTCCCCTGATAGAGATCATCAAGGTACCGCAAACGCTCGATGTCGAGATTGATGACTATCACTTCAGCCCCCATGCCGACGGCGATTCTGGTGGCCGCACTGCCCACAGTACCCGCTCCCAACACCACGACCTTGGCCGGCGCGACGCCAGGCACGCCGCCCAATAATAGGCCGCGGCCGCCTTGCGTGACTTCCAGATAACGGGCACCGATCTGCACTGACATACGCCCGGCGATCTCGCTCATCGGCTTCAACATCGGCAGCGTGCCGTCTTTCGCCTCAATCGTTTCGTAAGCGATGGCGGTAATGCCGGCTTCTAGCAATGCTTTGGTCAATTCCGCAGATGAGGCTAAGTGGAGGTATGTGAAGAGCAGCTGGCCTGGGTGGAAGAGGCGGGTTTCCGACAGTTGTGGCTCCTTGACCTTGACGATTAATGTTGACTCCCGGAACAGCGTCTCTTTCGAACTCGCGAGTCGCGCACCTGCCTGCCGGTACTGTTCATCGGAAAACCCGCTGCCGAGTCCCGCGGACGGCTCCACGAGGACGTCATGACCGGCTTGGCAAAGGCCATGCACGCCATCCGGTGTGACGCTCACACGATATTCCTGGTCTTTGATTTCTTTCGGCACTCCGATAATCATGGCGTCCCTCTCTCCGGCGCAACGCTCAAATGGTGTCTTCCCTATTGTATCGAGAGATGTGCCGAAAGAGAACTGATGCGGCAGAACCCGTTCTCATGCGGTGGACAGTGCGCGGAACGGTATTGTAAGATTTGCCCCTCGCATTGCAGCTCAACGAGCCGGAGGAGGTCATGATGGATGCAGCAGCGGGATCATGTAATGCGTGCGGCACCGCGGGAATTGCGTTAATGAAATTGTCGCTTGGGAAGGACTTTTTCGGCCGCGCTTATGATCGCCTCTCGCCCTCCAGCGACCAGAGCCCCAAGTGGTACTGCGAGACCTGCTCGATGCAGAAAAATTTACAGCGAGATTTTCGGGACATCCGGGCCGAATTCGACAAATTGACCGCCGGTCAAGCTTCCGAACTCTCGAGGACCGAAGCGTTTCAACGGGCCGCCCTCCGGCTGAGGGAAATCGCCGCCATCCTGGGGGCGAGCAGCCAGTCGCCGTTTCTCGCGGCGCCGGATGTGGACCAGCTGATCGGGCGCTTTCAAACCGCGACCATGCAGGCATAACCCACCGGATTTCCTTGTCGACATTCAAGCGCCATATTTTCGTATGCATCAACGAGCGTAGCCCGGACGATCCGCGAGGCAGTTGCTCCAAACTTGGATCGGAAGCTTTACATGCCCGCTTCAAGTCCGAAGCGAAACGCCTGAATTTGAAGGATGTTGTCCGCGCGAATAAGGCCGGCTGTCTGGACCATTGCGCCCAAGGACCAAGCGTCGTGGTGTACCCAGAGGGCGTGTGGTATAGCGTGAAGACAGAATCTGACGTGACGGAGATTATGGAACGGCATATTCTGAAAGGCGAAGTCGTAACCCGCTTGCTCATGCCGGATCATGCGGCACCGGCCGCGCTGCCTCCTTTGCACTCCCTGCGTTAAGGATCCTATGGCGACAGAAGACAAATGGAAGGCCAACCTGGAGAAGGTAGCCTTTATGAAGCAGTTTCCCGGATTACTCGGGTCATGGGAAGGATTGAAGGGAAAAGCGATTGAGGCGGTGATTCCGCTCAAAGGCAAGCAAGGTGCTGCTGCGATCATTTGCAGCGACGGAACCTTCGTCGTGGTTCCGCCGATGGCCACCGAGCCGTATGAACTTGGCGAGACGTTGACCGCCGGACGTTCGCTCCTGGAACCCAAACACGGCAATGCCTATCGGGAGTACGACCGGTTGGTCCAGAAGGATAAGGATGCGCTAAGGCAGGCGCGGCTCGAAAAAATCCTCGGTGCCATTGAAAATAATCTCGCGCAGATCCCGGAATTGAAAGAACGGCTGAAAGCCCTTGTGAAGGAGTGGCCGTGAGCAGTATTCCCAAAAAGAATATGTTCGAGATCTTCTCGCAAGGTCTCTTTGAAGGAGTCAAACCTATGATGATCATTCGCGACCACCTGGTCCGCCACCCCGACCGCTGCACTCACAACGCAGTCTGTGTCCCGATTTGCCCGACCGGGGCCTGGCTGTCTACTCCCCCTTATAAGTTCGACGCCGCCCGCTGTCTCGAAAGCTGCCGCCTGTGCCTTGATGCCTGCCCGTCACACGCGATCTTCGGCGTGTTCAGAAAGGGCGATAAGCTGCTCGAACCGCAGAAGAAGTCCTAGCCCTACGGGTGCACCGTTTGAAGGCAGCCGGCATATTCGCCGGCTGCTTCCCAGGTGCTCTCTACGGCACTAGCACGAAATTTTGGGTTTGGTCTGCTGCGGAGATATCCTTATTGAAGGATTGAGTCACGTAGCCCGCCGCAGCGGCTTGGATTGCGTACTGGCCGGCAACCGCTGGCTGTGCCGTGAAGGTGATCGGCAAGGGAGTGCTGTATGGTCCAACTAATGGAGCCGCGGTTGGCAATGTCAGGGTATAGGAGGAATCACCGGTTGGCGGACCGTCGACCAGCGAGCCAGGCTGTGATTTTACGGTCACCGTTGGACCGCCGCCAAACGCTTGCTTCGCTGCGACCAAGATGGTTTCGTCGTCCGTGGGCGGATTCAACGTCACCATCCCGCTGATGGTATGCGTCGAAGAGGTTCCTAACGTAATTGGCGCCCCGCTGGTGCTGACATCCGTGATGCTGGTTTCGCTCGGCACGGGAACTGCGGTGATCACTTTCATTACATGAGCATCCGCAGTGATCACGACCTCGTAGTTTGTCCCAGGTGTGAGTCGGGCGAGAAAGAATTTTCCCGTTGTTAAGTTCGGCCTCGTGGCGCGCACAATTTGGCCATTCACCTGAGCCGAAACGACCACGTTGTTGCCAAGCAACGCTGAATGGACGAAACCATCGATGCCGTTCAGGACGAACGGGATGACCTTAATGACGGGTTTGAGTTTATACTTGTCATTACCGGTCTGTACGATGGAATTGCAGGCGTCGAAGTCCAACAATAGATCCACTCGCTGACCAGAACCGACAGTGAACTGATGGATCAGCTTGAGTCCCGATTGGACTGCGCTGGGTGTTTGAAGCGGGATTCTGTCGTTGGGGTTGTTTGGGTTTTGTCCTGCGAGGACAATCCAATTCGCAGTCGCTTGATTGCCGTTGTTTTCTTCCAAGACCAACCGCACCTGTGTGTAATGGCCTGCGGCAAGCGGCGTCTCGCCAAGGTGCTCGAGGGCGAAGTTCGGCTGAGTCGGGTCATTGAGATCAAGGAGGTTGATCTTGCGCGGCGGATTCAGCGTAATATCTGTCCAGCCGGCGTCATTATCGTTTGCCGAGCTACTCTGATGGATCCGGACTTTACTCACGGTGACGTTCACCACCTCATAGCCACAGGCCGGTGCATCGGTCAAAGACACACTGGCGGCGCCTGGGGCAGCTCCTGCTCCTGTGCCGTCTCCACTGCTTCCGCATGCTGTCAGCAGTCCACATATCAGCAGTCCAGCGCACGCCGTCCATCGTGAAACGCGGAGACCTCGTTCATGCATATGGCACCATCCTTACTTCATGTAGTGTCGTTGGTTGAATGTTTCCGAAGAGAGTTTGATCAGGAGCAAATTTTGTACTTATCGTCCTGTGCGCTGATGGTCGATGTCGATTCCTGACGCCTGCTCAAATCACCTAACAAGAACAATCGATTACGAAACTGGGTGGCCATGTCTAGTCATCGGGCACAACGGCCCCTGAATGCAATTCCACTTTCGTAGGTGTAATTCTGCAGGGGTTGTCATACAGAGGCGCTGGGAATGAGGCTAAAAGTCGTTGGCTGGCGCCGGTTTGCGGCTAGATCAGATATTTCCTGAGGTGGCCCCAGTAGGCGGTCCCTGCATAGCCGCACGCACCGGTGAGGATCGTCAAGCTCATCATGCTGTAGACCTTGGCGCGGGTTATCTTGATCTTTACGGATGGATTCAGAAGATCGGGAGACCAGCGGACCAATTTCAACGATTCTCCCGCCGAGAGGATCGGCCACATGCAAGAAAGTCGCAGTCTCGTTTCGTAGCGTGGGATGGCCATTGTGTAGAGCCAGCCCTGATCGAGATGTTCGGCGGCCATCCGGATAAGTTGGCTCAACAGGGGACGGAATCGAGGAAGGTTGTGCTGATCGAGCAGATCAGTCGGCGTCAGTCCGTGGTCAGCCAGCATCGATTCCGGGATGTAACAGCGTCCTCGCCTTAGATCATGCGCGATGTCCTTCAGGATGTTCGTGAGCTGTAGCCCTTTGCCGAAGCGGACTCCGACCTCGGACATACCCCGGACATTCCAGGATCGCAAGCCTCCCCGGTGCGCGCACATGAGATCCGTCCAGAATTCGCCGACGCAGCCGGCCACGTAGTAGATGTAGCGGTCGAGGTCATCGGGCGTCTTGAGCGCGGTCAGGTCAGCCACGGAGGTCCCGGAAAAGACCGTCAGATCCATCTCCATGCCTTGCACGAGCGTCGTCATGAGCCGCTGCACACGGCGGCGGTCCTCCAGGGAGAACTCGTTCAGAAGACTGAAGCACTCTTCTAACTTTTCGAGCAATTGCCGCTCCGCAGAATCCTGCTGGACCGCACCGACGGCGCCTTGAATCGCGCGAATCTGCGACCAGGACACCTGGTCGGCGACGAATTGACTTTTCAGCTGACCGAGGTAGTCCAGTCGACGGGGACGGTCGATGAGCTCCGTGTCGGCGATGGTGTCGGCCGCGCGTGCGAAAAGATAGGCCAAACTGACTTGATCTCTCACGTCCGCCGGCACCACCACCAGGGTGGTATAAAATAGCCGGGAGACGCGCTTGAGGAGATCGCGGAGAAGGGCCTGCTTCAGACTGTGGGTGTTTGTGGTATCTCCTGACATCGTTCAACACGACTGTTGCGGATTGGCTTTCGCTTCTCGTTCAACGGACTTCGAGCTTACCCTCCATGCCTTTATCCCGATGACTGGGCAACGGCCACAACCGTTTATCACAGTAAATAGGAAAAATGCCTGGCTGCATCGGCGTAAACTTGAGAAGCACAATCTTGCCCGCACTGACGTCCTGCTCCACGGAGAGACTTCCGGCCGGGTCTTTGATGATGAAATTGTGCGGGGTAAGCATCGTGACGCTTTTTAGCGTCAGCTCTACCGGTTTGCCCTTCTCAACGATCAGATGGGAGGGTTGATAGGAGTAGCTGTCGAGTATGACGGTAGTGCGCTGAACGCCATCGACATCGGTGGGGACGGTAAACGGCGGACCCATCGACGCGGGTTCCGTGCCGAAGGCAACACCGGTCAGTGCAAGCGAGAGTCCGAGCCAAAGTAGCACGTCGAGTCGCATAAGGACCTCCTCGGATGAGAGGTTTCTAACAGGAAGGGCCGGAATCGGTCAATGTTCGCCTAGGGTTATGGGATGCCGGTCCGTCTTGACCTTGGCGGCGGCAGCCTTATTTAAGAGTCCTGCGTGTGCGGGTTTGTATTATAATGTTCTCGAGTCATCACGGGCCAAGCGGTCGTCTGAAGCGCCGCTTTGTAAGGAGGAATCGATGAAGTGGATTAAAGGTATTGTGCTGCTCTTGATTTCCAACCTGTTGTTCATGGTCGCGATCAACGTGATCGTGAGCTTTGTGTTGCCGGCGTTTGGCGTCACGCTGGGGGGCGATACGCTGTCCCTTTTGACGATGGCCGGCATTTACGGATTTACGGGTGCCTTTCTGAGTTTGGCCTTTTCCAAGCAGATGGCGCGGGCGATGCTGAGCAACTGCGAGCAGATTACCCAGCCGCACTCTCAAGCGGAACAGGTGATTTACGGATCGGTGCAGGACATCGCGCGCCGGTTGAATATCACGATGCCGGAAGTTTGGGTGTATGAGTCACCCGACCCCAACGCATTTGCCACTGGACCCAGCAAGAACAATTCAATGGTGGCGGTGTCGACCGGCCTGCTCCAAAACCTGAAAGAGGATGAAGTGCGCGCCGTCCTGGCTCACGAGATGGGTCACGTCTACAACGGTGACATGTTCACGACAACCGTCCTGGCAGGTCTGATGAATACATTCGTGTACTTCATTTCTCTGTTGGTCCGCCGCTTCTTTGCCGAACGGGACCAGGAGGGAATGGGCTTTGCGTTATCGTTCGTCGTCCAGATCGTCCTGGGCTTTCTCGCGATGATCCCCATCATGTGGCATTCGCGCCGCCGCGAGTTCGGGGCGGATGCCTTTTCCGCCAAGGTTTATGGCAAGGGCGCGATGATCTCGGCCTTACAGGGGATCGAGCGGTGGGTGTCTCGTATGCAGACGGAGGCAAGCAGCACGGCCGACCCTCTGGTGACATTCAAGATTGCCGGCACGAGCCACAGTATGATGCGCCTCTTTGCATCGCATCCGACGATGGAAGAACGTATTGCAGCATTGGAACGAGTCTAAGAACCGCGGGAGGCTGCCATGAGAAAATTGATCTTCGTGCTGTCAACGCTGGCACTGGGCAGTGGACTCATGGCCAGCCCTCGCGTTCATGCGAACCAGGAAGGACTTCTGATGGCGGCCAAAACTGCCAATGTCTATGACTTCACGATGGATGACATCGACGGCAAGCCGGTCAACCTCGGCGCCTATAAAGGGAAGGTTCTGCTGCTGGTGAATACGGCAAGTCTGTGCGGGAATACCCCCCAGTATGGGGAATTGGAACGCATCTACGAGCAGTATCATGAACGGGGGTTTGAGGTGCTGGCCTTCCCCGCCAATAATTTCGGTCAGCAGGAGCCGGGAACCAACGCCGAGATCAAGGGATTCTGTCTGACCAAATACAGCGTCAGCTTCCCATTGTTCAGCAAGATCAGCGTCAAGGGATCGGACAAGCATCCGCTCTACCAATACCTGACGGAACAGAGTGCGTTTCCCGGCGAAGTGGAATGGAACTTCCAAAAATACCTGGTCGACCGGTCAGGTCAGGTGGTGGGACGATTTCACCATCGTACGAAGCCCATGAGCCCGGAGGTCGTCGACGAAGTCGAGAGGGTGCTGGCAGCGAAGTAATGGGGCTCAGGTTTTCCTGTAGAACGCGATGTGCTCGCGATACTCCTGGATCGCCGCGCCGAGTGCCGCGGCGCCTCTGGAAATGTTGGCTTCCAACGTATCCTCGATCTTCTGATCGTCGATTTCCACCTCATATCGATCCTGCACATTGGTTCGAACGGGGCCGCCGGTTGCCTCGCGCGGCATGAAGATTTCCTTCCAAACCTCCTTCTCCACGAGACACACGTCCCGGAACCGTTCGTAGAGCAATATGAGTTTGTCCGGTTCAGCGACTCGGATTCGAGTGCCCATGTGGCTTCCTGTGTGGCGGACCGATTACTTTTGTACGGCCGACGGAGCCGGAGGAAGAGCGTCGACGATGGAAAACCGCATGGTTCCCACTTGATTGGCCGCGTGAAAGGGCTGCTGGCCGAGTGGTGTGATGAAAATTTTGACCTGATATTTGCCGACCGGCCACTTTTCCTCTTTCCGTTTCAATTCCAGGAAACCATACCGTTCATGGCCGGGAACTTCAAGGCTGTCTTTTCCCATCGGTGCATCGGGAAGCTTGCCTTCGGCGCCCTCCAGGAACCATTGGGCGCTGAACTGGGCCGGATCTTCGAGCGGTGCCACTTCGAATACGATATAGATGGCGGGGGTATCGGGAGTAAATACTGACGTCGGCTCGATCGGCTTCAGCCGGGGGTCCTGTGTGTACCATCCTTTGCGGCCAAAGCTATCCCATTCGACGTCATAGCCCTTGGCCATCTTGATCCAAGTGAACAGCGATTGCGGGACGCCTTTTTTCTGCTCGTCGAAGGAGGGGCTCTGAGTCGGGTCGATTTCGGTGGTCGATTGTTCTTTGGGGGCGAAGAGGTCTCTGGCGCCGGCTTCCCAGAAACAGGAGGCCACGAAGCCGGCGAGTCCCACGAGGAAGGCGAGCGGCCAGCGATACCGAACTCGTCTGGGCGTTCCAGCGATGTTCATAATGGACGTCTCGCTACTCCACCATTCAACACCTATTTAATATCAGACGCAAGCCGTCTGTGATAGGTTGAGCCAGTGCTTTTTCACCAGGAGTCTGGCAGAGTGAACCCTCAGGAGTGCGCCCAGCAAGACCTCAGGGAACCGAGCCGGCGGTATGGTCTTCGCGACGGCGCGTGCCAGGCCATCACCCAAGGCAGCGGGGAACAGTACCTTTCAGCCTTTGCTCTTTTACTGGGGGCCAGCCCGTTTCAGTTGAGCGTGCTCTCTGCCCTTCCTCAATTGATTGGCACCGGCGCTCAATTGGCATCGGTCAAGCTCCTTCGTTGGTTCCCCGATCGTAAGACACTGATCCGCGCCGGCACTGCCGGGCAGGCCCTGTCATGGCTGCCTATTCTGGTGTTGCCCCTCCTCTTTCCGTCGTCCGGCCCTTGGCTCTTGATCCTCGGCACAGTCCTGTATTTCGCCTGCAGTCAATTCACCACGCCGACCTGGAACAGCTTTATAGCAGACCACCTCGACGAACATGAACGAGGCGCATATTTCGCGAGGCGGGCCACGATCATGGCCAGCTTGAGCTTCGCGGCGCTCTGCGGGGCGGGGTGGCTGCTGAGTTTCTGGCAAGATGACGCCGTCGCTTGGATCGGCTTTGCCATGATCTTCACCCTTGCCTCAGCCGCGCGATGGATTTCCGCCATCGTCCTTAAGAACGTCGACGACGTTCACGCCATGCCATCGCTCGATACCTCCCGCAGTTTTCGGCGCTTCTTGGCGGGTTCGAGTCTGAGTTTCCGACGGTTTCTCTTATTCTCCGGTGCAATGCACGCAGCGGTATTGATCGCGGGTCCCTTTTTTGTGCTCTACATGCTGCGCGACCTCCATTTGGCCTATTGGGGGTATGGTACATGGCTGGCCGCCGGCATTCTCGGCCAACTGATCACCTTGAATGCTTGGGGGCGATTTGGTGATCGATTCGGCAACAAAGCGCTGCTGACCGTCACCGGCTTCATGGTCCCTTTTCTTCCCATGCTGTATCTCGCTGGGACACATCTCCTGGTTCTCCTCTGTGTCAATTTCCTGGCAGGCGTGACGTGGGGCGGGTTGTCCTTGGGTCTCCAAAACTATGTGTTTGATGCGGTGAGGCCGGAGGATCGCGCCAAAGCTGTCGCGACCTATAGCACAATCAATGCGCTGGGATGGTGTCTCGGTGCCTTCATGGGAAGCTGGCTGGTGAATGCGCTTCCGTCACGCATCACGATAGGACAGCACTCCCTCGGGCTGGCGTCGAATCTGCCATTGGTATTTTTTGTCTCCGGACTTTTGCGGCTTGCCGTTTCGGCGAGTTTTCTGAGGAGCTTCCATGAAGCCAGGGCGGTGGAACAGGTCCCCCTCACGCAGCTCGTGAGGGAACTGCCGTTGCTGAAGCCTGTTGCGCAGTTCTTGTCCGATCCGCTGCGAGCGAGCAAATAACCGATCGTCGCGGCTAGCGCGGGATATCGGACTGCGTGCCCCGTTCTTTTTCTTCCTGCTTTAGCTTGTCAAATCCGCGGTCCGCATGGCCCCGCACTTGATCAGGCGTCGGTTGTGCCATCGGTTTTGGCTCATTGCTCGAACATCCGCTCAGGACGAGCATGCCCACTCCGAGCACGATGCTGGTGGCTCGCATCAAGCCATAACGCTGAAACTCCATACCCGGCCCTCCCTGCAGGCTAAAACACCATAGTCTTTCGCATCATACTCTTCCCTAGGACACAAAACCACCTGCGGCAGGCTTGATTGACTGAGGCAGGACGACGCGGTATTCTCCATGAACGCCTCCAAAATCCAGGATTTCCATGTCATTACGCGACCGTCTCACCGAAGATCTCAAGCTGGCCATGAAAGCACGTGATCAACTGCGGATGGACGTTATCCGGATGATCAAGGCCGCTGTGCTCAATAAGGAAGTCGAGATGAAGAAGGATCTCGACGATGCCGAGATGAGCCGGATCATGACCACAATGATCAAACAACGGAAGGAGTCGGTTGAGCAGTACGAGAAGGGTCAGCGCGCCGAACTTGCTGCCAAAGAACGACAGGAAATCTCCATCATCGAATCCTATCTTCCCAAAGCCCTCTCCGCTGACGAACTCGAGCGGATCGTCGAAACCGTAATCCGCGAGACGGGTGCCGGTTCCGCCAAAGACATGGGTGCGGTCATGAAAACCGTGATGACCCGGCTTGCCGGCCAGCCGGTGGACGGTAAACATGTCAGCGACCTCGTTCGTTCCAAGCTGAAATAGTCCCTCACCGTCGTCTGCTATACTTGAGGACGGATTCTACCGCCCTAATAGTAGGAATCTGCACGTAGGAGTTCCATGAGCATTCTTATTGTGGACGATTCGCCTGATCAGCAGGCGCTGCTTCGTTCCATCCTCGGCAAAGCGGGCCACGCCGATGTGCTCAGCGCGGATTCGGCGAAGACCGCCGCGCGCCTTCTGAACCTTGACGGCGACTTGGCCAGCCACAAGATCGATCTCATCCTGATGGACGTGCTCATGCCGGAGCAGGACGGGGTGGAAACCTGCCGACAGATCAAACGTTGCGCGCACCTCGAGGACGTTCCAGTCATCATGGTCACCGCCAAGTCCGATCTCAGCAACCTGCAGGAGGCCTTTGCCGCTGGCGCCATGGACTTCATCAGCAAGCCGGTCAACAGCATCGAGCTGCTGGCCCGAGTGTCCTCTGCATTGCTTCTCAAACAGGAAATGGACCGTCGTAAGAATCGGGAACTCGAGCTGCGCCGCAGCAATGAAGAATTGCAAATGGCCCTGAAGGAAGTGAAGGTCCTTCGCGGCCTGATTCCCATCTGCGCCTCATGCAAAAAGATTCGAAATGACGGCGGTTTCTGGCAGCAATTAGAGGAGTATCTCTCCGAGCATTCGGAGGCGGAATTCAGCCATGGGCTCTGTCAGCCCTGCATTAAAAAGCTTTATCCTGGTGTTTACCAGGATTAGCTGCTAGGATTTCTTCACTTTTACCGCTCCCATTTCAGCCAGGGCGAGGCGCCAATCCCATGAGCATATTGATTGTTGACGACTCCCCAGACGACCGGACCCTTCTGAA
>Ga0070686_100001698_pt1 | contig 12321 bp, 8 predicted proteins | sample KBSS23LmetaG_FD_65654 | JGI IMG/M metagenome (GOLD analysis project Ga0070686, IMG submission 65654) | Switchgrass rhizosphere microbial communities from Kellogg Biological Station, Michigan, USA - KBS S2-3L metaG | ecosystem: Host-associated > Plants > Roots > Rhizosphere ...
GCCGCGCTCGTGAACCCGCACGACATCGACGCGATTGCCGCCGCGATTCGCGCCTGGGCGAGCGATCCGGCGGCGCTCGACTGCGCCAAGCGGACAGCGTGGCACTGTGCCGCACGGCGCTGGCACTACGAGCACGAGGCCGAGCGAGGCGTGCTCTATGAACTGGTCCGCGAGGCGCTCGCATGAGGGTGCTTCTCGTCATGGATCCGTTCATCAAGGTGCCGCCCGATCAGTACGGCGGCATCGAGCGCGTCGTCGCCGATCTCGGCAACGGCCTGGCCCGTCGCGGCCATGACATCACGCTATGGGCGGCGCCCGGTTCGCGCGTCGACGGCCGCGTCGAGCCGTTTGGCCGCGAAGGCGAGTGGACCCGCTGGAGTAATGCCCGCAACGTCGCGACGCTCGCCACCCGTTTCATCGCGGCGATGAACCGGTTCGACGTCATTCACAACTTCGGACGGCTCGCCTACCTCGCGCCGGTGCTCGCCCGCGACGTCGCCAAGGTGCAGACCTACATGCGCACGGTCAACCCGGCGAACATGGTGACGGCGGAGCGCCTTGGCGCGCGGCGCCTGCACTACACGGCGGTGAGCGCGGCGATTCGCGACACCGCGCGCGGCGGCGGCGACTGGTCGGTCATCTACAACTGCGCCGTGCCCGAGCGCTATCCGTTCGTCGCCGACACCGATCCGGCGGCGGCGCCGCTCGTCTTCCTCGGCCGCCTCGATCGCTGCAAAGGCGCGCACCACGCGATCGACGTTGCCCGTCGCTTGCAACGGCGCCTGATCATCGCCGGCAACGTGTCGCCGCTCGCGCACGAGCAGAGCTATTTCGAGCAGGAGCTGAAGCCGCGGATCGACGGCCGCCTGATCACCTACGTCGGCCCGGTCGACGATGCCCAGAAGCGGACGCTGCTCGGCGAGGCGGCGGCGATGCTGATGCCGATCGAGTGGGAGGAACCGTTCCCGGTCGTCCTGCCCGAATCGATGCTGTGCGGCACTCCGCTGATCGCGTTTCGCCGCGGCGGCGTGCCCGAAGGGATCGATCACGGCAGAACCGGTTTCCTGTGCGACACCGTCGAGGAGATGACGAAGTTGGTCCGCTGCCTGCCGACGATCGATCGCGCAGCGGTCCGCGCCGAAGCGGTACGGCGATTCAGCGACGTTACGGTGATCGGCGACTACGAGCGGCTGTACCGGTACTTGAAGGCCGCATGAAGCGCGCCCTTGCCTGAATTGCGCCGCGTGCTGATGGTCAGCCCGCATTTTCCGCCGGACTCGAGCGCCGCGTCGCATCGCGTCCGGCTGCTCGCGCCGCATCTGCCGGATGCGGGATGGACTCCGACGGTGCTCACCGTGCACGCGTCAGCGTACGAGGGGCGGCTCGACCCCGAGCTCGCCGCACTGGTCCCGCCGTCGGTCCGCGTCGAGCGCGCGGACGCGTGGCCGGCGGCGATCACGCGGCGCGCCGGCCTCGGCGATCTCGGCCTTCGCGCCTTTACCGGTCTGTATCGTGCCTGCCGATCGCTGCTCGCGCGCGAGCGCTTCGACGCGCTCTTCATCACGATCTATCCGACCTATCCGGCGCTGCTCGGCCCGCTGCTCAAGCGGCGCTTTTCGATTCCGTTCGTGCTCGACTACCAGGATCCATGGGTGGGCGCGTGGGGACAAACCGTTGGCGGCGGCGTCGACGGCCGGCCCGACTGGAAGAGCCGTGTCTCGCGGCAGATCGGCGCGTGGCTCGAGCCGCGTGTGCTCGCGGCCGCCGACGGCGTCGTGGCGGTGTCGCAGGGCACGATCGACGGCATCGTTGAACGGATCCCGTCGGCTGCCCGCGTCCCGCACGACGTCATCCCGCTCGGCTTCGACGCGGCGGACTTTGCGCGCGTCGACGGCTGGCGCGGTGGCGCCGCGGCGTTCGATCCGCATGACGGCCTCGTGCATCTCTGCTACGTCGGCACGCTGCTGCCGACGGGCGTCGAGACGGCCCGTCTCCTCCTGCGCGGCCTCGAGCGTGCACGGCGCGAGGATGCGAACGCGTCGCGGCTGCGGCTGCACTTCGTCGGCACGAGCAACCAGTCGGCGTCGACGGCGCATCGCGTGCTGCCGATCGCGGAGGAGTGCGGCGTCGCCGATGCCGTGAGCGAAACACCGGGACGCGTCGACTATCTCGATGCGCTCGCGCTGCTGACGCAGGCCTCGGGCATACTGCTGCTCGGCAGCTCCGAGCCGCACTACACCGCGAGCAAGTTGTACCCGGCGCTGCTTGCGAGACGCCCGCTGCTCGCGCTCTTCCACGAGGCCAGCAGCGTCGTCTCGATCCTGCGGGCGGTTGGCGGCGAGCCGACTGTGCGGATCGTCAGCTACGGCGACACGCCCTTGTCCGACGACGTGGTGGCCGCGGTCGCGTGCCACTTGCGCCGCGTCGCAGCGGATCCGACCTATCGCGCCTCCGACGTCTCGATCGACAAGGCGGCCGAGTTCTCGGCCGCCGCCCTGGCGCGGCGGCTTGGCGCGCTGCTCGATCGGGTGGCGACATGACCCGTCCGCTCCGGCTCACCGCCGTGCTGACGCATCCGATTCAGTACTACGCGCCGTGGTTCCGTCACATCCACGCGCACGCGCCGCAGCTGGCGCTCACCGTGGTCTACGCGACGCGGCCGACGCCGGCGCAGCAGGGCGCCGGTTTCGACGTGCCGTTCGAGTGGGACGTCCCTCTCACTGACGGTTATCACTCGGTGATCGTGCGTGATGCCCAGCCCGGCGATCGGATCGACACGGGTGCGTTCAGCGGCGTCGACGTGCGTGAGATCGGCGCGGCAATCGCCGACACGCGGCCCGACGTCGTGCTGATCACCGGCTGGTATTCGAAGACGCTGGTTCGCGCGCTCGCGGCCTGCCGGCGGCTTGGCGTTCCGGTGCTGTTTCGCGGCGATTCGCACCTGCAGAGCGGGCCGACCGGCTGGCGGCGTCCGCTGTGGATCGCGAAGACCTGGACGCTCCTGCGGATGTTCGACGGTTACCTGTCGCCGGGCACGCGCGTCGACGAATACCTCGCCTGGTTTGGCGTGCCCGGCCACCGCGTGTTTCGTGTGCCGCACGGGATCGACAACGATCGCTTCGAACAGTCGGCCGCGAGTTACCAGGCGCCGGAGGTTCGCGCGGCCGCTCGCCGCGAGGCCGGCATCGATCCGTCAGCATTCGTCGTCTTGTTCTCGGGAAAGCTCGTCGATCGCAAGCGGCCGCTCGACGTCATCCGCGCCGCGGCGCGAACCACCGCGCCGACAACGGTGCTTGTCGCCGGCGCCGGGCCCCTCGACACGGCGATGCGCGAAGAAGCGGCGCGGCTCGGCGTGAAGGTGCGGATGCTCGGCTTCGTCAATCAGACGCAGCTCGGACACGCGTACGCGATCGCCGACTGCCTGGCGCTGCCGAGCAATCACTCGGAGACGTGGGGCCTGGTCGTGAACGAAGCGCTGGCGACCGGGCTGCCGGTGATCGTCAGCGACGCGGTCGGATGCGCACCGGATCTGGTGCACGAGAACGTCACCGGCCGGCAGTACCGCCTGGGCGATGTCTCGGCGCTGGCGCAGGCGATCGACGGAGTCCGTCAGCGGATGCCGCTGACCGACGCGGTGCGCGCGGCATGCCGCGCGGCGGTCGCGACGAGCGATGTCGCCACCATGACCGACGGCCTGGTGCGCGCCTGCCGTTCCGTGATTCGGCACTCGCCGGGACCGGAAGCGGACTGGCAGGCGGCGCCGCTCCGCGCCGTTGCGTGCTGCGGCGACATGGTGATCGCCGGCGGCCTGGAGCGCATGACGTTCGAAGTCCTGCGCGTGATGGGCGAGCGCGGCATCCCCTCACATGCGATCGTGAACGGCTGGGAGAATTTCCGGATCACGCCGCTCGCCGACGCGAGCGGATCGAGCTGGTCGGTCGGCCCGTACTGGTATCCACTGCGACGCCACGGCATCACACCGCTGTCGCTGCTGCGCATGATCGTCGAGGTGACGCGGGTCAGCACCGACCTGCTGCGGGTCGCGCGGCGCGTCCAGCCGACGCACGTGCTGCTGCCCGAGTTCGAGGCGATCCTGCGCAACTGGCCGGCGCTGGCGTGGTTGCGCGCGCGCGGCGTTCACGTTGTCGCGCGACAGGGGACAGCGCCGCCGCCGGGCCGCTTCTACGGCTGGTTGTGGCGCTCGATCCTCGATCCGGTCGTCGATCGCTACGTGGCGAACTCCGAGTTCACGCGGCGCGAAATCGTCGCGCATGGCATCGCCGCCGCCAAGGTCGAGACGATCAACAACATCGCACCACGGCGCGCAACGGCGCCGGCGGCGATTGCGCGAATTCCCAATCGGGTGATTTTTGTCGGGCAGCTGATCCCCGAGAAAGGCGCCGACCTGCTGCTCGACGCGGCCGCGCTGGTTCGCGCACGCGGCCTCGACGTCACGGTCGACGTCGTCGGCGACATCGACGGGTGGGAGGCGCCGGAGTACCGCGGGTATCGCGCCGCCCTCCGCGAGCGCGCGCAGCGTGATGACCTCCGCGGCGCCGTCTCGTTCCTCGGGGTTCGCGACGACGTCCCGTCGCTGCTTGCGCGCAGCAGCCTCCATTGCTGTCCGAGCCGGCTGGAACACCGCGAAGGATTTGGCGTGGTCGTGCTGGAGGCCAAGCTCGCCGGCACCCCGTCGGTCGTGACGCGGAGCGGCAACCTGCCGGACATGATTGCACACCGTCAGGACGGCTGGATTTGCGAGGATCCGCTCGCCGCTGCCATCGCCGACGGCGTGGAGTTCTTCCTTCGCCGCCCGGATGAGCTCGCCGCGGCAGGACAGGCGGCGCGCCGATCGGCCGAAAACTATTCCGAGGAACGCTTCGCGTCGGCGTGGGCCGCCGTGTTCGCCGACGGACGGCTCGAGCAATCGAATGCGCTTTGCTGATATCGAACTGGTCGCAATCGGGCTCGTCGGCGCGACCGTGTACTTCGCCATGAACGACTGGCTGCCGGTCCTGTCGCTGGCGACGTTGTATCTGTCGGTCAAGCTCACGTTGACGAACGACCAGGTGTACGCGCTGCCGCTGGCGTTGGCGTTTCAGTGGACGCAGACCAGCCTCGGCGTCTTCTACTACGGCATCACCGGCCGCGCGGTGCCGGCCATCTACAGCAGCGATTACCGGCCGATGGTGGTGCTCGCGCTCGGCTGCTGCCTCGCGCTCGCCGCCGGCATCAAGATCGGTCTGCTGACGCGCCAGGCGCCCGATCCGAGCGTTCCCCGTCCCGGCTTTGCGTTCGGATTCGGACTTCTCGTGAGCTGCTACGTCGGCAGCATTTTCATCGAGGGGTCGCTGCTGCAGATCGCGCCGTACTATCCGACGTTCCGGCAGATCATCACCACGCTCGATACCGCCCGCCTCGGCGTGCTGTTTCTCCTGTTGCGGCGGCTGTGCAGCCCGAAGCCGCGATGGTCGCTCATCGCGGCCGTCGTCGGCATCGAAGTCGTCCTCGGCATGACCGGCTTCTTTGCCGGATTCCGCGAGCCGATCGTTCTCGCCGCGCTCGCGGTGATGGAGGTGTTCGACCGCAAGAACCGTCAGCACTGGGCCGCGGTCGGCGTCGCGACGGTGGTCGCCATGCTGCTCGGCCTCATCTGGATGGGAATCCGCGGCGAGTACCGCCGCGAGTACACCGAGCTCGATCAGTTCGGCCAGTCGCGCAGCGCGCGGATCAATCGCGTCCGCGATCTCGCCACCGGTTTTCTGAACGCCGATCCCGAGGACATGTGGCGTACGGCCGATGCGCTGGTCGAGCGGATGTGGGCGATTTACTATCCGGCGCTGGCGCTCGAGCGGGTGCCCAAGGTGCTGCCGCACACGGGTGGCGCGATCGTCGGCGCCGCGCTCACCCACATCGTGACGCCGCGCGTGTTCTTCCCCGACAAGCCGGAGCTGCCGTCGGACAGCGATTCGGTGCGCAAGTACGCCAACGTCCATGTCGCCGGCCGCGAGAACAACACCAGCATCGCGTTCGGATATTCGATCGAGTCGTACATCGATTTCGGCGTGCCGATGATGTTCCTGCCGGTGTTCGGGTTCGGCCTGTTCGTCGGCGCCGCCTACGCGTTGTTTCGCACGCTGATCTGGCACCGTGAGCTGTTCGTCGCGTTCGCGACAGTCGCCTTCTGGCTGTCGGTCTATCTGTTCGAGCGCTCCTGGGCGACGATGCTCGGCTCGACGATGAGCTTGATGGTCTATCTCGGGCCGCCGATCGTGCTGCTCGATCGGTTCCTGCTCGTGCGGTTCACCGCCGACCAGGCCCGTGAGCGGGCGATGCTGTTCCCTGCGCCGCTCAAGCAGGATCGAGTCTGAGGCGTGCGGGTGGTGCACGTGTCGGCGTATTTTCCTCCCGCGTTTCGCTACGGCGGACCGCCGGCCTCAGTGCTGGGACTATGCAAAGGCCTCCAGCGCGCCGGCGTCGAGGTCGAAGTGGTGACGACGACGGCGAACGGGGATGCGCCGCTGCCGGCGTCGCCGCGCGAAGGCACCGAGTACGACGGTGTCCCGGTGCGCTACGCCGCGGCGGCGTTTCCGCGGCGGTTCTTCGGCGCGCGCGTGCGTGAACCGCTCGCCGATGCGCTCGGCCGGGCCGATGTCTGCCACATCCACGGGATCTGGAACGTGCCCGAGTGGTGGGCCTCGCACCTGGCGCGCGCCCGCCGCGTGCCGTACGTGGTGTCGCCGAGGGGCATGCTGCAGCCGGCGGCGGTCCGCCGCGGCGAATGGCGGAAAGCGGTCGCGTACCGGCTGCTCGAGGAGCGCAACCTGCGCCGTGCCTCGGTCCTGCACGCGACCTCGAGCCAGGAGGCAGACACGATTCGCGACCTGCGCCTCGACGTGCCGGTGGCGATGGTCCCCAACGGCGTCGACATCGCCGCGGCCGACGCCGCGATGCCCGGCTACGGCGTGCGCCTCGGGATTCCGGCCGACGCATTCATCGTGCTGTTCCTCGGCCGCATGCACCGCATCAAGCGCCTCGACATCCTCGCCGACGCCTTCGCGATCGCGCGAACCACGCATCGATCGCTGCATCTGGTGCTCGCCGGCCCGGACGAAGAGCGGTTGCTCCCGGAACTCAGGACACGGCTTGCCGCGCACGCCTCGCAGATCCACACACCGGGCGCCGTCACCGGCGCGGACAAATGGTCGCTGCTCAAGGATGCGCACGTCACGGTGCAGTGTTCCGATTCCGAGAGCTTCGGCGTGACGATCGTCGAGTCGCTTGCCGCCGGTGTGCCGGTGATTGCCACCCGCACGTGCCCGTGGCCGGAACTCGAGACGCACGCCTGTGGACGATGGGTGGAGCAGACGCCGGCGGCGATCGCCGACGCGATCCGCGATCTCGCGGACGACCCGGCGGCGCGACGCGCGATGGGCGAGCGGGCGGCCGCCTTCGCACGCGAGCGCTACAGCTGGGACAGCATCGCGCGGACCATGACCGGCATCTATTCGGGGGTTCACTGACGTGCCGCCGGCAATCGTGCTGACGCCGAACCTCGCCGGCCGCGACGGCATCTCGCGGCTGGCCCGGCTTGTCGCCGGCCTGTTCGACGCCGTGACGATCGTCGCGCTGCACGAGCCGGCGGCAATGACCGCGTTCGAGCGGGCCGAGGTCCGCGGCGCCGACGGCCGCACCTCCCGCTTCGTCGCTGCGGCGGTGCGCGCCGCCGCGACCGCCGACCCGCAGACGATGGTCATCGCCGTGCACCTCCACCTCGCGCCGGCGGCGCTCGCCTTCACCGCGCGCGGCGCATCGCTGACGACGATGCTGTGCGGCATCGAGGCCTGGAAGCCGCTCACCTGGATCCAGCGCGCCGCGCTCGACCGCGCCGATCGCCTGATCGCGATCTCGGCGCATACCCGCGACCGCTTCCGCGCGGTCAACGCGCAGTTTGCCGACCGCATGATTGACGTCTGTCATCTCGGCGTGGAAGACGCGCGCGGCGGCGTCGGCGGGTCCGATCGCGCGCCGTCCGCCTTGATCGTCGGCCGCATGGCGTCCGACGAACGCTACAAGGGACACGACCTGCTGCTCGACGTCTGGCCGGACGTCGTGCGCGAGGTGCCCGGCGCGATGCTGCGGATCGTCGGCGACGGCGACGACCGCCCGCGCCTCGAGGACAAGGCGCATGCGCTCGGTCTCAACGGGCGCGTGGCCTTTCTCGGCCGCGTCGACGACGAGTCGCTGGCCCGCGAGTACGAGCGCTGCACGGCGTTCGTCATGCCCAGCCGCGACGAAGGCTTCGGGTTCGTGTTCGTCGAGGCGATGCGGGCGGCGCGCGCCTGCGTCGCGTCGCGCGGCGCGGCCTCGGAGATCGTCGTCGATGGCGAATCGGGCCTGGTGGTGAGCCCCGGCGATCGCGGCGAGCTGACGCGCGCCATCGTCCGGCTGCTTGCCGACGGCGTCGAGGCCGATCGGATGGGCGCCCGCGGCCGCCAGCGCTTTCTCCGCGAGTTCACCGACGGCCATTTCCGCCAACGATTCATGGCGATCGTCGCATCGCCCGTCCCGGCGCTCAGCGAATGAACATTGTCGGCATCAACGCGTATCACGGCGACGTCTCAGCGGTCCTCGTTCGCGATGGACAGCTGGTCGCCGCAGTCGAAGAGGAGCGGTTCCGGCGGATCAAACACTACGCCGGGTTTCCGGAGCAGGCGCTGCGGGTGTGTCTCGAGCTCGGCGGCATCGAGCCGCGCGACGTCGACCTGTTCGCGGTCTCGCGCGATCCGCGCGCGCATCTTTTGCGCAAAGCGCTGTTTCTCCTGCGTCGCCGGCCGAAGGGTACCGTTGGCGCGCGCGCCCGCAACCTCGCCAGCGTCCGCGGCGTGCCGACGCGCATTGCCGCCACGCTCGGCCTCGAGCGCAATGCCACGCGCGCGCGCACCCATTTCGTCGAACACCATCCGTCGCATCTCGCCAGCGCCGCGTTCGTGTCGCCGTTCGACACCGGCGCGGTCTGCGCGATCGACGGCTTCGGCGATTTCGTGAGCACGTCGTGGGGACGGCTCGACGGATCGCGGATCACCGTCGACGGCCATGTGTTCTTCCCCCACTCGCTCGGCCTGCTCTATCTGGCGGTCACGCAGTTTCTCGGCTTCCCGAAATACGGCGACGAATTCAAGGTGATGGGGCTGGCGCCGTACGGCGAACCGAGCTACGTCCGCAAGCTGGAGAGCCTGGTGCGGCTGCAGGACGGCGGACACTTCGAGCTCGATCTGTCGTACTTCCGCCACGTGACCGACGGCGTGCAGATGACGTGGGACGACGGCGAGCCGACGATCGGCCCCGTCTACTCCGCGAAGCTCGAAACGCTGCTCGGTGCGCCGCGCGGCCGCGACGACGCGCTGGAGCCGCGGCACGAAGCAATCGCCGCGTCGCTGCAGGCGGTATTCGAGCGCGCGGCGTTTCACGTGCTCCGCCACGTGCGGAAGAACACCGGCCGAACGCGCCTCTGCCTGGCTGGCGGGTGCGCCATGAACAGCGTCGCCAACGGCAAGATTCGCGAGCAGACCGGCTTCCGCGAAGTGTTCATCCAGCCCGCGGCCGGCGACAACGGCACGGCGCTCGGCGCCGCCTTTCACGCGTGGCACGCCAGCGGCAACCGGCCGCGCGCGTTCGTCATGCAGCACAGCCTGTGGGGACCCTCGTTCGACAACGCCGCGATTGTCACGGCCCTCGACGCGCAGCGATCGGTCATCAAGGAGCACGACTTCACCCGACGCGAATGGAAGGACCAGCCGGCGCTCGACGAGTGGACGGCAGTGCAGATCGCCGCCGGCCGCGTCGTCGGCTGGTTCCAGGGCCGCATGGAGTGGGGCGCGCGCGCCCTCGGCAACCGCAGCATCGTCGCCGACCCGCGGCGCGCCGACATGCGCGACATCATCAACACGCGGATCAAGTTCCGCGAGCGCTTCCGCCCCTTTGCGCCCTCGGTGCTCGAGGAGGTGCTCGACGAGTTCTTCGTCCGCGCGGTGCCCGACCCGTTCATGCTGCAGGTCTACCCGGTCCGCCCCGATAAGCGCACGATGGTGCCGGCGATCACCCACGTCGACGGATCCGGCCGGCTGCAGACGGTCAGCGCGAAATCGAATCGCCGTTATTACGACCTGATCCGCGCCTTCCAGCGGCTGACCGGCGTCGGCATGCTGTTGAACACCTCGTTCAACGAGAACGAGCCGATCGTCCACACCCCCGAGCAGGCGCTCGACTGTTTCCTCCGCACGAGCATGGACGTCCTCGTGATGGGCAATCACTCGCTCGAACGTCCACACGCGGAGCGGCGATGACGAGCCTTGCGGGCAAACGGGTGGTGGTCACCGGCGGGAGCGGCTTTCTCGGGCAGCACGTGGTCCGCGCGCTCGAAGGCCGCGGCAGCACCGTGCTCGTGCCGCGCAAGCGCCACTACGACCTCACCTCGGAGCCGCAGGTCGAGCGCATGTTTGCCGACATGCGGCCGCAGGTCGTCATCCATCTGGCCGCCGTGGTCGGCGGGATCGGCGCGAACCGCGAATCGCCGGGGCGGTTTTTCTACGAGAACGTGATGCTCGGCGCGCTGACGATGGAGCACGCGCGGCGCAACGGCGTGGAGAAGTTCGTCGGCGTCGGAACGATCTGCGCCTACCCCAAGCACGCACACGTGCCGTTCGTCGAAGCGGATCTTTGGAACGGATATCCCGAGGACACGAACGCGCCGTACGGGATCGCGAAGAAGATGCTGCTCGTGCAGGGGCAGGCTTACCGGCAGCAGTACGGCTTCAACGCGATCCACGTGCTGCCGGTCAACCTCTACGGACCGCACGACAATTTCGATCCGGCTTCGTCCCACGTCATCCCGGCGCTGATCCGCAAGTGCGTCGAGGCGGCGGAGCGGGGCGATCGCGAGGTCGTCTGCTGGGGCACCGGCAACGCGACCCGCGAGTTCCTCTACGTCGGCGACTGCGCCGACGCGATCGTCAGCGCCACAGAGCGATACGAGGATGCGGAGCCGGTGAACATCGGTGCCGGCTTCGAGATCAGCATCCGCGACCTTGCGCACCTGATCGCCGAGCTCACCGGGTTCCGGGGTGCGTTGACCTTCGACGCGACCAAACCCGACGGCCAGCCACGACGGATGCTCGACGTCAGCCGTGCGCAGGAGCGGTTCGGCTTCCGCGCCTCGACCGATTTCCACGCCGGCCTGGCGCGCACGATCGAGTGGTACCGCGCCCATCGCGAGCAGCCGGCGTGAAAATCTGTTTCTTCAACCGCTCGTACTGGCCGGATCAAGCCGCCACCGGGCAGCTGTTGACGGAACTCGCCGAGGATCTCGTCACCCACTACGGCGACGAGGTGACGGTGGTGGCCGGGCGAGCGCTGCACGGCCGCGATCAACACGGCGGCGATCCGCGCATGCGCGTCGTGTCCAAGGAACAGCACAACGGCGTCCGGATCCATCGCGCCAACGGGACGCGGCTGCGGCCGCGCCGCTTCGCGGCCCGCGCTGCCAACTACACCAGTTATCTTGCCGCGGCGACGGTCGCCAGCTTCGGGGTCGACCGGCCCGACGTGGTCGTGTCGCTGACCGATCCGCCGACGCTCGGCTTGACCGCACTCTGGACGGCGCGCCGCGCCGGCGCGCGTTTCGTGTTTCTGTGCGAGGACATCTTCCCTGAGGTCGCGGCGCTGATCGAGGACTTCCAGAGCAACCTCGTCAACGCCACGCTCGATCGCGTGAACCGCTACCTGCTCTCCGAGGCGGACGCGGTGGTGGCGCTCGGCGAGCGGATGCGACGGCGGCTGGTCGAGGAGAAAGGCGCCGACCCGCGACGCGTGCACATCATCCACAACTGGGCCGACTGCGAGGCGATCGTGCCGGGCTCGAAAGACAACCCGTTCTCGCGCGCCAACGGCCTCGCCGATCGCTTCGTCGTGATGCACTCGGGCAACGTCGGGCTGTCGCAGAACCTCGAGGTGCTAATCGCCGCGGCGGACCGGCTGCGGTCGAAAGATCGGCTGACGATCACGGTTGTCGGCGACGGCGCCAAGCGTGAGCGGCTGCAGGGGTTGGCTGCCGAGCGACGCCTCGACAACGTGCGCTTCCTGCCGTACCAACCCAAGGAGCTGCTGCACGATTCGTTTGCCGCAGCCGATGCGTTCGTGGTCTCGCTGAAGGCCGGGCTCGAAGGCTTCATCGTGCCGAGCAAGCTGTACGGAATTCTCGCCGCCGGCCGCGCCTATGTCGCCGCCACCGATCCCAGCTGCGAGCCGGCCGCGATCGCCGTG
>Ga0070686_100001699_pt1 | contig 12318 bp, 6 predicted proteins | sample KBSS23LmetaG_FD_65654 | JGI IMG/M metagenome (GOLD analysis project Ga0070686, IMG submission 65654) | Switchgrass rhizosphere microbial communities from Kellogg Biological Station, Michigan, USA - KBS S2-3L metaG | ecosystem: Host-associated > Plants > Roots > Rhizosphere ...
ATCGCGGTCAGAATTCGCTTCGTCATCTTTGCCGAATCCATCTTGTAGCGCGAGTGGATGCTGGCGACGATCACGTCAAACTTTTCGAGAATCTTGTCCGGATAGTCCAAACGTCCGTCTGCGATAATGTCCGACTCCGTGCCGCGCAGGATCTTGATCTTGACCTTCGCCTGAACTTCGTCGATCTCGTCCCACTGCCGTTGCAAACGGTCGAGCGTGACGCCGCCCGCGTAGAAAGCGGTCGGCGAATGGTCCGTGATCGTCACGTATTTCATACCCATCGCTTCGGCCGCGCGCACCATTTCTTCGAGCGAGTTTTTGCCGTCTGAGTAAGTCGTGTGGCAATGGACCATCCCGCGAATGTCTTCGAGCGTCACAAGATCTTCCGGCAACTTTCCGGCAAACGCCGCCTCAATCTCGCCCGCGTCTTCGCGCAACTCCGGCGGGATGTATTGCATTCCCAACTGCGCGTAGATGTCTTCCTCGGTCTGCAGTTTGCTCGACCTCGTTCGCGCGGCTGTACGCGGAGTTTTACTTCGCTTCTGCGGTTGCGCTTTCGCTTGGATCACGTACTCGCCGCTCGCAATTTGGTGCAACTTGTTGACGTGCGCTTTCGATCCCGTCTCCGCCAAAAGCGCCAACGCAAACTCCGCCGGGCGAGCAGCGACCAGCGAAACGCGCGCGCCGTCCACGAGTTTCACTGTGCACGCTTCCTCCATTTGCTCGACGACCTCAACGATCAGCGGGTAGCGTCGGAAGTGTTCGATCAAAGCTGCCGGCCGTTTTGTGTTGGCGACCAGCCGCACGGTCCCGACCGTTTCTTTCCAACGCCGCAAGGCGCCGGCAAAACTCATCTGCGCACCGTCGCGCGAAGTCTGCAAATAGTTGACGATCTGTTCGCCGGCATGCAGCGCGCGGTGCAGATGTAGCCGGTCTTCCTGTTTCGGTCGTCGGCGCTGATCGGAAATTGTCTGGAGGAGCGATTGCTCAGTCTTCGCGCCAAAGCCTTTGAGGTTTCTGATTTTGCCGGCAACCGCGGCGGCTCTGAGTTCAGCCACCGATGCGATTCCGAGGGCTTCGTGCAGCGCTTTGATCTTCAGGATTGAAAGTCCAGGCACGCCCAGGAGTTCGATGATGCCCGGCGGAAATTCTTTTTTCAGACCATTCAAAACCGACGACTCGCCGCTGAGATAGAGCTGTTCGATTTGCGAGGCGAGTCCGGCGCCAATGCCCGGCATCGTCGTCAAACGGTTTTCGAGGACCACGTCGCCGAGGTCTTCCGACAGCCCGGCAACCACGCGCGCGCCGGTTTGATACGCCCGCGCTTTGAAACGGTCCTTGCCGCCTTTCAACTCGAGCAGCGCCGCAATTTCCTGCAGCGCCGCCGCAATCGCGAATTTGTCCAAACGCTTGTTGCTCTCTTTACTCATACCAGGAACGAGATCAACTCCACACTTGTGCGATTTTCACTTGAAAGTGCTGAATACCCAAATGCAAGCGCTCTTGTAAGAACGTGAAACTACGCCTCCGGCAGCCAATCTTGGTTTGACACCTCTCACTAAGTAGGATGGCGCGGCTTGCCGCCTTCCGTGCGGAAAGGCTCTGCCTTTCCGACAGACTAGTTTAAGAGAGAGGCTATGCCTCATGTTTCGGATCTCGAAAGACTCGCCAGTTTACTACGTCACTTCAGTTACGAATAATCGCCTGCCGGTATTCCAAACTGCTCGGATGAAAGAATTGATTTGCGGCACTCTCGCTGAAGCGCGAATCTCAGCGCGACTATTATTCTTCGCCTATGTTGTCATGCCTGATCATCTACATGCTTTAGTCGGATCTCAAAGAAGGCCTTCAGAAGTCCTGCGCTATATTAATGGTATTGCCGGGCGGCGAGTGATCGATTTCTTAAAAGAGGCGGGCTATGAATCATCACTGACGAAGCTCAAACGCTCGGCAGGCACACGTCACCATCAGTACTCTCTTTGGGATCATCATCCGAATGTGAAACTAGTGACAACAGAAACTGTTCTTATGGAAAAGGCCAACTACATTCATCAGAATCCAGTGCGCGTGGGGTTGATTGAGTGCGCTAGGGACTATCGTTGGTCAAGTATAAGGTGTTGGCAAAGGAAGCCTCTGGAAGATGAGCCCTTGCTGATGGATATTGATAAACTGAAGTGGCACAGATAAACAGGCGTAGCCTCATATATGTAGTGGCGAGTCGGAAAGGCAGAGCCTTTCCGCACGGAATGCGGCAAGCCGCGCGAAACGAGGATCGACATGTCCATCGCATCAATCAATCCGGCTGACGGCAAAACCATCAAGACGTTTGAGCCGCTCACTGAAACACAGCTCGACGAAAAATTGCAGCGCGCGGCGGAGACTTTTCGCCGCTATCGTCACACGCCCTTGGCCGAACGCGAAGCGATGATGACGCGCGCCGCAGAGATTCTCGAAGCGGAGAAGCGCGACTTCGCGCGTCTAATGACGACTGAGATGGGCAAGCCAATCCTGGCCGCCGTCGGCGAAGCAGAAAAGTGTGCGTTGGTTTGCCGTTACTATGCCGCGAACGCGCGCGCGCACCTGGCGGACGTGTTGGTCGACACAAATGCAACAAAAAGCTACGTAAAATTTCAGCCGCTCGGGGCCGTGCTCGCAGTGATGCCCTGGAATTTTCCGTTCTGGCAGGTCTTCCGTTTCGCCGCTCCTGCGCTCATGGGCGGAAACGTCGGGCTGCTCAAGCATGCTTCAAACGTGCCGCAGTGTGCGCTCGCGATTGAAGACATTTTCGGGCGCGCCGGATTTCCAACGGGCGCGTTTCAAACGCTGCTGGTCGGCTCTGGCGCGGTCGAGCGCATTCTTGAAGACGCGCGCGTCGTCGCGGCAACGTTGACCGGAAGCGAACCTGCCGGTCGCAGCGTCGCGTCGATTGCGGGCAAACAAATCAAGAAGACCGTACTCGAACTCGGTGGCAGCGATCCTTTCATCGTCATGCCTTCCGCGAACTTTGACGAAGCGGTAACGACGGCGGTCAAAGCGCGGACGATCAACAATGGCCAGTCGTGCATCGCGGCGAAGCGTTTCATAGTTGCCGCGGAAATTTACGACGAGTTCGAGCGCCGGTTTGTGGAAACGATGCAAGCGCTGCGCGTCGGCGACCCGCTCGACGAAGCCGTCGACATCGGCCCGCTGGCGACAGAACAGATCTTGAAAGATGTGGACGATCAAGTGCAGACGTCAGTCGCAGCGGGCGCGCGAATTTTGACCGGCGGCAAGCGACTCGATCGTCCCGGCAACTTCTACGAACCAACCGTGCTCGCCGGCATTCCGATCGATTCACCCGCGTATCGAGAAGAAATCTTCGGTCCCGTCGCGATGCTCTTTCGCGTTAAAGACATTGACGAAGCGATCGCACTCGCCAACGCCACCACGTTCGGTCTCGGCTCCGCCGCCTGGACCAACGAAGCCGCAGAACAGGAACGTTTCATCAACGAACTCGAAGCCGGCTCGGTCTTCATCAACGGCATGGTCGCTTCCGATCCGCGTCTGCCGTTCGGCGGCGTCAAAAACTCCGGCTACGGCCGCGAACTCAGCGAATTCGGTATCCGCGAGTTCGTCAACATCAAAACCGTTTGGGTCAAATAGCGAGCAGGAGAGTCATCAATGAAGCGCGTATACACAGCAAACGTCATGAGCGCGGATCAGGGGATCGTTAAAGGTCTGCTCGATGAGGCCGCTATCCCCTGCATGGTCCGAAACGAGAATCTCTCGACGGCGCTGGGTGAGTCGCCGTTCACAGAATGCACTCCGGAAATCTGGATACTCAATGACAGTGATTTTGACCGCGCCACAGAAATAGTGGACGCCTGGCGAAACGCCGAGGTTGAGAATCCTGGTGCGTGGCTTTGCCGCTGCGGCGAGACAATCGAAGGCCAATTCACGTCCTGTTGGAACTGTGATAGAGAAAGACCCGCGGCGTAGACAACCCCTTAACCTTTGTCTCGTCGCAGTTGATCTCGCAAACTAATGAAAGTTAAAGAAAAGCGTTTTCGGTTTCTAAACCAAACCCACGACCCACTGCTTCGAATTCGGTTTACATTTCCCCGGCGGCTCGGTATAGAATATCGACAGCAGCGGCGTGCAAGTGTTGCTGCATCCCCTAGTTCCAGTTTTGTTCTCCCAATTTGGTTTTCCCCAAATCAGCACAGGCTTGGACTGTGTTCAGCACCGCGTTCGTGATTGCCGAACCGTCTTTGCTGAGTCGCCTTCAATCCCTCCGGCGCCCCGGGCCGGCCCGTCTCTCCGATTCTTAGACTAATCGAGAAGGAACCCATGCGAACTCAAACCCGGACAACAGATTCCCTGAACACAAAACTGCTGCTGAAAGCGCTCGTGGCTTTCAAGAAGGGCGACTTTTCCGTGCGCCTGCCCGGCGAGTGGACCGGCGAGGCCGGCAAGATCGCCGACACGCTCAACGAGATTATCGACCTCAGCGACAAGACCGCGAAGGAAGTTGAACGCGTCAGTCGCGTCGTCGGCAAGGAAGGAAAGATACAAGCGCGCGCGGTCGTACCGGCGGCTTCCGGCTCGTGGCTGCGGCTGGTCGATTCCACCAATTTGCTGATCGACAATCTGGCCCAACCCACCAGCGAAATGGCGCGCGTGATCGGCGCGGTCGCGAACGGCGACCTTTCCGAACGCATGGCGTTGCAGGTCGACGACCGGCCGCTGAAGGGCGAGTTTCTGCGGACCGTGAAGATTGTAAACTCGATGGTGGACCAGCTCAGCTCGTTCGCGTCGGAAGTGACGCGCGTCGCGCGCGAAGTGGGCACGGAAGGAAAACTCGGCGGCGAAGCGAAGGTCAAAGGCGTCGCGGGAACGTGGAAAGACTTGACTGACAGCGTCAACTCGATGGCCAGCAACTTGACGAGCCAGGTGCGCAACATCGCGGAAGTGACGACGGCGGTGGCGAACGGCGACCTTTCGAAAAAGATCACGGTGGACGTCAAAGGCGAGATTCTCGAACTCAAGAACACGATCAATACGATGGTGGACCAGTTGAACTCGTTCGCGTCGGAAGTGACGCGTGTGGCGCGTGAAGTGGGTACGGAAGGAAAACTCGGCGGGCAAGCGGACGTGCGCGGCGTCGCGGGAACTTGGAAAGATTTGACCGACAATGTGAACTCGATGGCCAGCAACCTCACGGGCCAGGTCCGCAACATCGCGGACGTTACTACGGCGGTGGCAAACGGCGACCTCTCGAAGAAAATCACGGTGGACGTCAAAGGCGAAATCCTCGAACTCAAGAACACGATCAACACGATGGTGGACCAGTTGAACTCGTTCGCGTCGGAAGTGACCCGCGTGGCGCGTGAAGTGGGCACGGAAGGAAAACTTGGCGGCCAGGCGCGCGTGATCGGCGTCGCGGGCACGTGGAAAGATTTGACTGACAACGTGAATTTCATGGCCGGCAACTTGACGGGGCAGGTGCGCAACATCGCGGAAGTTACGACTGCGGTCGCGAACGGCGACCTCTCCAAGAAAATCACGGTCGACGTCAAAGGCGAGATTCTGGAGCTGAAAGACACGATCAATACGATGGTGGATCAGCTCAACGGCTTCGCGTCGGAAGTGACGCGTGTGGCGCGCGAAGTGGGTTCGGAAGGGAAACTTGGCGGCCAGGCCGAAGTGAAAGGCGTTGCGGGAACCTGGAAAGATTTGACGGACAGTGTGAATTTGATGGCCGGAAATCTTACGGGCCAAGTGCGCAACATCGCCGAAGTTACCACCGCGGTCGCGAACGGCGACTTGTCCAAAAAGATCACGGTGGACGTAAAGGGCGAGATTCTCGAACTCAAGAACACGATCAATACGATGGTGGACCAGCTCAACGGCTTCGCGTCGGAAGTGACGCGCGTGGCGCGCGAAGTGGGCACGGAAGGCGAACTCGGCGGGCAGGCGGACGTGCGCGGCGTCGCGGGCACGTGGAAAGATCTGACTGATAGCGTGAACTTCATGGCAGGCAATCTCACCAGTCAGGTGCGCAACATCGCGGACGTAACCACAGCGGTGGCCAACGGCGACCTATCCAAGAAAATTACGGTCGATGTGAAAGGCGAAATCCTTGAACTCAAGAACACGATCAACACGATGGTGGACCAGCTCAGCTCGTTCGCGTCGGAAGTGACGCGCGTCGCGCGTGAAGTGGGCACGGAAGGAAGGCTCGGCGGGCAGGCGCAGGTGATGGGCGTTGCCGGAACGTGGAAAGACTTGACCGACAACGTGAATTTCATGGCCGGTAATTTGACTGGTCAAGTGCGTAACATCGCAGAAGTGACGACGGCGGTGGCCAACGGCGACCTCTCGAAGAAGATCACGGTGGACGTCAAAGGCGAAATCCTCGAACTGAAGAACACCATCAACACGATGGTGGACCAGTTGAACTCGTTCGCATCGGAAGTGACGCGCGTGGCGCGTGAAGTAGGAACCGAAGGGAAGCTCGGCGGTCAGGCGGACGTGCGCGGCGTCGCGGGAACGTGGAAAGATTTGACCGATAACGTGAACTCGATGGCCAGCAACCTCACCGGTCAGGTACGCAACATCGCCGACGTGACCACGGCGGTGGCGAACGGCGACCTTTCGCGAAAGATCACGGTCGATGTGAAGGGCGAGATTCTCGAACTCAAGAACACGATCAACACGATGGTCGATCAGTTGAACTCGTTCGCATCGGAAGTGACGCGCGTGGCGCGCGAAGTGGGAACCGAGGGAAGCCTCGGCGGCCAGGCGGACGTGCGCGGCGTTGCGGGAACGTGGAAAGACTTGACTGACAACGTGAACTCGATGGCGAGCAACCTCACCGATCAGGTGCGCGGTATCGCTCGCGTCGTTACCGCCGTCGCCAATGGCGACCTCGAACGCAAACTTACCGTGGAAGCGAAGGGCGAAATCGCCGAACTCGCCGACACCATCAACAACATGACCGACACGCTCGCGACGTTTGCCGATCAGGTGACCTCAGTCGCGCGCGAAGTGGGCGTCGAAGGCAAACTCGGCGGTCAGGCAAACGTGCCCGGCGCCGCCGGCACGTGGCGCGATCTGACTGATAACGTGAACGGCCTCGCGGCCAACCTGACCACGCAGGTGCGCGCGATCGCCGAAGTTTCCACGGCGGTGACCAAGGGCGATCTGACGCGTTCGATCACGGTCGAAGCGCAGGGCGAGGTCGCGGCGCTCAAAGACAACATCAACGAGATGATCCTCAATCTCAAAGACACGACCCAGAAAAACATGGAGCAGGACTGGTTGAAGACAAACCTCGCGCGCTTCACGCGCATGCTCCAGGGCCAACGCGACATGACGACGGTCGCGCAGATGGTGCTGTCGGAACTCGCGCCGCTGGTCGACGCGCAGCAGGGCGTTTTCTACGTGAACGAAAGTCCGAACGGCCAGCCGGTGATGAAACTGCTCGGCGGCTACGCGTACAAAAAACGCAAGAATCTCGCGAACGAATTTCATCCGGGCGAAGGACTGGTGGGCCAGTGCACCGTCGAGCGCGAGCGGATTTTGGTGACGAACGTTCCCAACAATTACGTGCACGTCACTTCGGGTTTGGGCGAAGCGCCGCCGAACAATATCGTCGTTCTGCCCGTGCTTTTCGAGGGCGAAGCTAAAGCAGTTATCGAACTTTCGACTTTCAAAACGTTCAGCGACACGCATCTCACCTTCCTCGATCAGTTGACCGAAAGCATCGGCATCGTGCTCAACACGATCGCTGCCAACACGCGCACGGAAGATTTGCTGCAACAGTCGCAGTCGCTGGCCGCTGAGTTGCAGAGTCAGCAGGACGAACTGAAGAAGACGAACGAGCAGCTCGAACAGCAGGCCGAGTCGCTGCGTGAGTCGGAAGAGTTGTTGAAGAGTCAACAGGAAGAACTGCAGCAAACGAACGAAGAGCTGCAGGAGAAAGCGGCGCTGTTGGCGCGGCAGAAGGCGGAAGTGGAAGCGAAGAACCGCGAAGTCGAAGAAGCGCGCTGGGAGATGGAAGAGAAGGCCGAGCAGCTCGCGCTGACTTCGAAGTACAAGTCGGAATTTTTGGCGAACATGTCTCACGAGCTGCGCACGCCGCTCAACAGCATGCTGATTCTTTCGCGGCAGCTCGCGGAGAATAACGACGAGAACCTGACCGACAAGCAAGTGCAGTTTGCGCAGACGATCCATTCATCGGGTTCGGATCTGTTGTCGCTCATCAATGACATTCTTGATTTGTCGAAGATTGAATCGGGCATGATGGGCATCGAGTTTTCCGACGTTTCGGTCACCGACATCGCCGAGCAGTTGGAACGAAGTTTCCATCAGTTGGCCCAGGACAAGAACCTCGAATTCGAGATCGACCTGGCCGAGAATCTGGCGCCGACGTTCCGCACTGACGACAAACGTCTGCAGCAGATCCTGATGAATTTGTTGTCGAATGCGTTTAAGTTTACGGACGAAGGCAAGGTGGTGCTGCGCATCGCGGCGGCGGCGGGCGATGAAACCTATCATCTCGAATCGTTGAACCGCGCCGGCGAAGTCCTGGCGTTCTCGGTAAGCGACACCGGCATCGGCATCCCGACCGAGAAGCAGCGGATCATCTTCGAAGCGTTTCAGCAAGCGGACGGCACGACCAGTCGCAAGTATGGCGGCACGGGTCTCGGTCTCTCGATCAGCCGCGAGATTGCGCGGTTGCTGGGCGGCGAGATTCGCGTGATTTCAACGCCGGGCGAGGGCAGCACGTTTACGTTTTACCTGCCGCGCAACTACGTGCCGGCCGGAGCGACGCCGGCGCCGGCGAGCCAACAACGCGGCCGCACCGCACGGGAAATCGAAGCGGCGTGGACGCCGGTGGAATCTTTCGATAGCGAGGCGATGGCGTTGCTTTCGAGCGAGTCGGCCGCGATCACGGACGATCGCAACGACGTCCACGAGGGCGATCGCACCGTGTTGATAGTTGAAGACGACATCACTTTTGCAGCCATTTTGCTCGATCTTGCGCGCGAAAAAGGGTTCAAAGGAATCGTCGCGACCAGCGGCATCATGGCGCTCGCGCTGGCGCAGAAATACAAACCGACCGCGATCACACTCGACATTCGCCTGCCCGACCGCGACGGCTGGACCGTGTTGGATCGTCTGAAGCACGACGCGGCGACCAGCCACATTCCCGTTCACATCATTACGGTTGAAGAGGAGCGGCAGCGCGCGTTGAAGCAGGGCGCTTTCAATCACGTGCAGAAACCCGCGAGTCATGAAGAACTGCACAAAGCGTTTGACGAGATTCGTGACTTCACCGAACGTCGCATTCGCAAACTGCTGGTCGTGGAAGACGACGACGTGCAGCGGATGAGCGTGGTCGAGTTGATCGGAAACGGCGACGTGCATACGACCGCGGTCGCGACCGGCGAGGAAGCGTTGAGTCTGTTGAAGGACGAACGCTTTGATTGCATGGTGCTCGATCTGCGACTGCCGGACATGAGCGGGTTTGATCTGATCGAGAAGTTGCAGGCGGACCTCGGTCGTTATGATTTGCCGATCATCGTCTACACCGGAAAGGAACTGACGCGCAAAGAGGAGCTGCACCTCAAACGCGTCGCCGATGCAATCATCGTCAAAGAGGCGAGTTCGCCCGAGCGTCTGCTCGCGGAGACGGCGTTGTTCCTGCATCGCGTGGAGGCTAACCTGCCGGAGCCCAAGCGTCGGATGCTCGAGAAGTTTCACCGCACGGACCCGGTCCTGGCCGGACGCAAAGTGCTCGTAGTTGACGACGACGTTCGCAACATCTTCGCGTTGACGAGCGCGCTCGAGGCGCATCACATGAACGTGGTCCATGCGGAGAACGGCCAGGAAGGCATTGATTTGTTGAAAGCCACGCCCGGCGTCGAAGCAGTGCTGATGGACATCATGATGCCGGAGATGGACGGCTACGAGGCGATCACCGCGATTCGCCAGATGGACGAATTCAAGCAGCTGCCGATCATCGCGTTGACCGCGAAAGCGATGAAAGCGGACCGCGACCACTGCCTGGAGGTGGGCGCGTCGGACTATATTTCGAAGCCGCTCGATATCGATCAACTGCTGTCCTTGTTGCGAGTTTGGCTGTATCGGACGGATGAAACCACGTAGGATCTGAGTGAGTTTTTATGAGTGCTGCTGTGACTAGAGCGATGGATGGAGTGGAAGACGTCGAGATTGATTTGCTGCTCGACGGCGTTTACCGGGTGCACGGTTTCGACTTCCGTGAGTATTCGCGCGCGTCGATCAAGCGACGGATACTCGAACTGATGCGCGCGGAAAAACTCGAAACCGTGTCGTCTTTTCAGGATCGAGTGCTTCACGACGCGGCCTGTCTCGATCGTTTCCTGTTGGGGCTCGCAGTGCACGCGACGGCGATGTTTCGCGATCCGGGTTTTTACCTGACGTTTCGCAAACGCGTCGTGCCGTTGCTCCGAACATATCCGACGGTGCAGATTTGGGTCGCCGGTTGTTCGACGGGTGAAGAAGTTTACTCGCTCGCGATTCTGCTCGAAGAGGAGCGCCTCTATTCGAAGTGTCGCATCTATGCGACCGACATGAGCCAGACGGTGCTGCGGAAGGCGCGCGCGGGAATTTTTCCGATGGCGCTGATGCGCGAGTACACCGCGAACTATCATCAGGCCGGCGGCGTTCACGAATTTTCCGATTACTACACGGCGCGCTACGACAATGTGATTTTCAGCGCGGCGCTGCGGAACAACATCGTCTTTTCCGAACACAACCTGGCGACCGACGGCTCGTTCAACGAGTTTCAGGTGATCCTGTGCCGCAACGTCATGATTTATTTCAACAAGGAACTGCAGGCGCGCGTGCACAATTTGCTGTACGAGAGTTTGAGTATGTTTGGCGTTTTTGGATTGGGGAACAAGGAGTCGTTGAAGTTTACGCCGCGCGAAACGTTTTATGAACACTTGAACGAGACGGACAAGCTTTACCGGAAAGTGGCCTAATCAAACCTAAAACGCGAAGCGCGAAACTTGAAAGAACATGGCGTCACAGTTTGACATCGTCGTCATCGGTACTTCCACCGGCGGACTGAAAGCGTTGCAGACGCTGCTTTCCGGTTTGCCCGCGGAGTTTCCTTTGCCGATCGTCGTCGTGCAACATCGCGGCAAGGATGCCGAGAGTGGTTTGTGCCAATTCCTGAATCGTTGGAGCACTAATCCGGTGATGGAGCCTGAAGACAAGGAGCCGCTCAAAGCCGGGCGCGTTTATCTCGCGCCGCGCGAGTATCACCTGTTGCTTGAAAAACGCAGCCTCGCGTTGTCGACTGATCCAGCGGTCGCATTTGCGCGGCCATCGATCGATGTGCTGTTCGAGTCCGCAGCCGACGAATATCAGGCCCGGGCCATCGGGGTGATTTTGACCGGCGCCAATCGCGATGGCGCGCGCGGGCTCGCGGCGATCAAGTCGCGGGGCGGACTGACGATTGTCGAAGAGCCGGCCTCGGCCACGTGTCGCGAGCTGCCGGACGCCGCCATTGCTTTGACACAGGCAGACTGGATTCTGCCTTTGAAGTGGATCGCGCCGCGACTGCAGAAATTAGTTGAGTCTGCTGCGCCGCGCCTCGCGGCCGGGCCGAAAGCCCACGAGACAACTTTGCATCATGGAAGCTGACGAACGCATCAACATCCTGATGGTCGACGACAGCCCGACAAATTTGTTGGCGCTGGAATCAATTCTGCACGCTCCCGATCGGAACCTCGTCAGCGCGCCTTCCGGCGACGACGCGCTGCGGTATCTGCTCGATCACGAAGTCGCGGTAATCCTCATGGACGTTTACATGCCCGACCTCGACGGTTTGGAAACTGCCGAAATGATCCGCGGCCGCGACCGCTCGCGCAACATCCCGATTATCTTTTTAACCGCCGACAGCACCGGCGGGCGTCACCTCAGTCGCGGCTATTCGCTCGGCGCCGTCGACTACATCGTCAAACCAATCGAGCCCGACATCCTGCGTTCAAAAGTGAATGTTTTTGTCGAATTGTTCAAGAAAACGCGAGAAGTCAGGCATCAGGCCGAGTTGTTGGAAGAGAAGAATCTCGAACTCGAAAACGCCAACCTCGCACGGCTCAATATGCTGATCGACCTCGGGCAGGAGCTTGCTTCCGAACACGATCCGCTGCGCGTGTTGGAAAATTTTTGCCGCTCGGCGCGTGAGATTGTCGAAGCGCAAGAGGCAGCGGTGGGTGTGCTTGATAGTGCGGAGTTGCGTGAACGTTCGCTGGGGGCAACGGCCAGCGATGCGAAAGG
>Ga0070686_100001702_pt1 | contig 12301 bp, 9 predicted proteins | sample KBSS23LmetaG_FD_65654 | JGI IMG/M metagenome (GOLD analysis project Ga0070686, IMG submission 65654) | Switchgrass rhizosphere microbial communities from Kellogg Biological Station, Michigan, USA - KBS S2-3L metaG | ecosystem: Host-associated > Plants > Roots > Rhizosphere ...
CGCACCGAGCAACTGTCGGCCAAGTTCACCCAGTTCAACCAGGCCTTGACCGGTTTCCGGGATTCTTTGACTTCGATGGGGGAACGTCTCGGACAGGAAGAGCAGGCCAATAAGGCCCTGGCTGCGAAGATCGAGGCCGATACCAAAGCCTCTACGCTGCACATCAACGAGACGACCAAGACGATGTCGGGACACTTGAGCGAAGTGAACAAGAGCGTCTCCGGCGTGGCGCAGAAGCTCGCGGCCCGCATCGATGAGCAAGTCGGCGAAGTGAACAAGAATATGACGACGATCGCCCAGCGGCTTGATGCGCGCATCACGGAGCAGGAGCGTCGGGTGGACGGGCTCGCCAGAAATGTGGATCATGTGACGCAGGAAGCACATACCAAAGGCACGTCTTCCAAGGGAGGCCAACGGCCATCGCCGACCACGACGAAATCCACGCCACGGGCTTCGACGACCGCGCCGGCGGAGGCCGCCCCGCCATCAGAACCGGTGGCGGCCGGCCGTCAGGAATCGGCTCCGGTCGCGCGCCATGAAACAGATGCGGCCACCCCTGTGGCAGAACGTAGCGTGGCTGCAGCCGCCCCAGCGGAAGAATTGCCTGAGCCAGTCCAAGTCGCCTCTATCCGTCCGGCCGAACGGTCCGATCGGGCCGAATATGAGCGGATTCTGGCGTATTTCAAGGAAGGCAATCTGGATGGATCCCGGGATGGGTTCTCGGCCTTTCTGACCGAATATCCCAACTCTGACCTGGCACCCAATGCCCGCTATTGGCTTGGGGAATCACATTACGGTAAAAAAGACTACAAGCAGGCCATCGACTCCTACGATCGGGTGGAATTGGATTATCCGCAGAGCGAAAAGGTGCCGGCCGCGATTCTCAAAAAGGGTTTTGCCTATCTTGCGCTGAAAGACAAGAAGCGGGCGTCGTCGGCGTTCAAGCAGGTAGTCACCCTGTATCCGAAAAGCCCCGAGGCCGGAAAGGCCTATGACAAATTGAATCAGATGAAGGAGCAGCGGTAACCGTGACGCGACGTCTGCTGAGCCTGGGAGTAGGGGTCGTAACTGCGTTCGCCATCGCCGTCGTCGCCGGTTGCGCTAAGCATGCAGACTTCGTCGAGTTGCGCGACCATCTCGCCACTGTGTCGAAGTCCCAGGATCAGGATCAAAAACGGCTGGACGCACTCCAACGGCGAATGGACACGCTGGAACGCGTCAAGGACGCAGAGCCTTCGAAGACCAAGCTCGACGATCTCAACAGCCGGTTGCAGAAGCTTGAGTCCCGGATGGCGAAACTGGATGAGGCGCTTGTCGCGTCTCCCGTGGCGAAGCTGGACCCGATGCCGACAGATCTGACGAAGCCGGCAAAGCCCCAAAAACCCGGAGCCGCCGATTCTATCGTCCCGAATGTTCCGTCGATTACGCCGACGTCGGCGTTCAATCTCTCTTACAACGACTACTTGAACGGTAAATACGATCTGGCGGTTTCAGGCTTTCAGCGTTTCGTGAAGGATTTTCCCGGCACGTCATTGACGCCAAATGCCCACTATTGGCTTGGAGAATCCTATTATCAGCAGAAGGATTATGCGCGAGCGATGCAATCCTTCGAGTATGTCTCGACGGAATTTCCCGGCAACGAAAAGGTGCCGGCTGCGCTCTATAAATTGGGCCTGGCCGCGGCGGAGACGGGCGATGTGGTGAAGTCGAAGAAGAACTTGAAGCGGGTTCTTGAAGAGTTTCCCACTTCGGACGAAGCCAAGCTCGCAAAGATCAAGCTAGCCGAAATCCGATGATGGGCTGGGCGTTGGGAGCGTAATTCAGTGCCCGCTGCGCATTGTTCACCCACGATACAGGTGCTTCCCGGCGAGGTGGTGAGCCGGATCGCCGCGGGTGAAGTGATCGAGCGACCGGCAGCGGTCGTCAAGGAGCTTGTTGAAAACAGCCTTGACGCTGGCAGCCGGCATATAGTGATCGACATCAAGGATGGAGGACGTACCCTCGTTCGCGTGACCGACGACGGCGAGGGCATCCGGCGCGCTGACCTTCTCCTCGCCTTTGAACGGCACGCGACCAGCAAGCTCCGCTCAGACCACGATCTCACCTCCGTCACCACCATGGGATTCCGCGGCGAAGCGCTTCCGAGCATCGCCGCCGTCTCGCGTGTCCAAGTCGCGACTGCCACGAGGGCAGATACGGTCGGAGCGCAGGTATCCCTGGCCGGCGGCGTGCCGCAGGGAATCGCCGATGCCCCGCCCGTGGCCGGGACAAGAGTCGAGGTCGCGGAACTCTTCTATAATCAACCCGCACGAAAGAAGTTTCTCAAGTCTGTCCCGACCGAGTTCTCTCATATCAGCGCCGTAGTTCAACACACTGCGCTGGCCTGGCCCTCCGTCCACTTCCGGCTCACGCACAACGGCCATGACGCCTTGAACTATCCCGCTGTGGGGAGTGACCGCGAGAGAATTATGCAGGTCTACCAGCCGGCCTTTCTGAACAGGACGGCTGAGGTCCGCGGCCGGATGGCCGGGTGCACATTGAGCGGGTTCATGGTGGATCCGGTCCACGCACGTGCGACGAAGTCGCCTCAAGACCTGTTCGTCAATCGTCGTCCGGTCAGAAATGCCATCGTGTTCCACGCCGTGAGCGACGGATATGGGGCGTTGCTTGCCAAAGGGCATCTTCCGACCTATGTCCTGTTTCTCGATATCGACCCTGAGCGCATCGATGTCAATGTGCATCCGGCAAAGCGCGAAATCCGGTTCGCTGAGCCGGAGGTCATCCACCGCTTCGTGTGCCAAACGGTGCGTCACGCCTTCAGCGGTGTAGAGCGGAAGTTGGTGCTTGGGATGTCGTCCGCTGACACGCCGGCCGCTACCGCATCCGTGACCGCCCCATTCGGCCAAGATCCTCCGGCCGATCTGACCGACCGTGTCAGTGCGGCTTCGGCCACGGGATCCTCTGCGGACGTCCCATCAGGCTCCGATCCGCTCTTCGTGAGCGAGCCAGGTGCCGGTTACGCAGGGGTGCAGGAGATCGCGATCATTCCGTTCGGACAAGTCCTGCAGACCTATCTCGTCGCGCAGGTCGGCCGCGAATTGCACGTGATCGACCAGCATACCGCCCACGAGCGTGTCCTGTTCCAACGCCTCTGGCGCATGTGGACGAACCGGAATATGGTCATCCAACCGCTGCTCATTCCGGAGCCCATTGAGCTGACCGTCGCGCAGAGCACCCTCCTACAGAAATACGTCGAGGAGTTAGAACACGCCGGGCTCGTTCTCGAAGCGTTCGGACCGTCGACCATGCTTCTACGCGGCGTGCCGGTGGGGCTTGGACCGCTCGATGGGGCCTCACTGGTTCGCGAGCTACTCGAGGACATGACTGAATGGGCGACGGCCTCATCATTGGAGGCGCGGGCGCAGCCCGTTCTCGCCACCCTGGCCTGCAAGAGCGCGGTCCAAGCAGGACGCTCGATGGCGCTTCCGGAGATCGAGCAACTCGTCCGTGATTGGGTGAACGAAGGCCTGATGACGACCTGCCCGCATGGCAGGCGCACGGCTTTCCGTCTTTCTGCGGAAGAACTCGACAAACTTTTCGGCCGCAGCGGTTGGTCGTGACGACCTGTTCTCTGCACACGATGGCTGTACTCTCCGAGGGCCAAGTCCGCCGGAAGCCGCTTGTGGTCATTCTCGGGCCGACTGCCGTTGGGAAAAGCCGCGTGGCGATCGAGATCGCCAAACGGCTCGGCAGCGACATCCTGACGGCCGACTCCCGCCAGGTCTATCGTGGGATGAATGTTGGGACCGACAAACCCCCTTTCGTCGCCCGTGAAGGCATCGCCCACCACCTGATCGATCTGGTCGATCCCAACGAGCCCTTCAATGCGGGCCTCTTCCGGCGCCATGCCAGCCGGCTCATCGACGACCTCCATCATCAGCGGCGGATTCCACTGGTTGTCGGCGGCACGGGCTTGTATGTCAGAATTCTTCTGCAGGGGCTGTGCGATGCACCGCCGAGCGATCCGAGCGTGCGGACGCAACTCTGCGAGGAGGTCCGCGAACGAGGCCATGATCATTTATATGCACGGTTGACGGTGGTTGACCCCGTCACTGCCGCAAGGCTGCATCCCCGAGACGCGGCAAAAATCATCCGAGCATTGGAAGTCCATCACCTCTCCGGAGTTCCGATCTCCTCATTCCAAACCGGACACGGCTTCGCGGAGCGGCCATTTTCGGCGTTGGTGATCGGACTGAACCGAGAGCGGAGCTCGCTGTACAGGCGCATCGAGGAACGCATTGATTGGCAGCTGTCCAACGGCCTGATCGAGGAGACACGAAGTCTGCTCGAGCAGGGATACCCGCGGACCAGTCCGGGCATGACGGGACTGGGGTATCGGCATGCCGCCGCCTATCTGGCCGGTGAGTGTAATCGGGACGAGATGGTCCGGTTGTTCAAACGCGATACCAGACGCTTTGCGAAGCGGCAGATGACCTGGTTCAGGCAAGAGCCGAAGACGGTATGGCTAATGATCGACGATTCCGAGCCGCTCGAAGAGACGGTGACTCGCGCCATGCACTTGATTGATCCCTTTCTCTCCTCGGTCGAGCAGATGTAACGGAGTCAGGAGACGGACACGCGATGGCAAAGCGGACTCGGACAGCTCGAGCGGATATCGGCATCATCGGCGGAAGCGGACTCTATGACATCGAAGGGCTCCATCAAGTTAAACGGGTGACGGTCCCCACGCCGTTCGGGCCGCCTTCAAGCCCAGTGGTGCTGGGCGAACTCGACGGCATTCGGGTGGCGTTTCTCTCCCGTCACGGCCCGGGTCACCGGTTCAACCCGTCAGAGATCAATTACCGCGCGAATGTCTATGCCTTGAAAGCCATCGGCGTGCGAAGGGTCATTTCGGTGAGCGCGGTGGGCAGCATGAAGGAATCGATCAAACCCGGCCAGGTCGTGCTGCCTGACCAATTCATCGATCTGACCAAGCGACGAATCTCCACATTTTTTGAAGGCGGTATTGTGGCTCATGTGGCATTCAGCGAGCCGGTCTGTGCGTCGCTTGGTGCATCTCTGCTTGCAGCGGGTCGTTCGGTCGGCGCCACCGTTCACCAGGGCGGCACCTACGTGTGCATGGAAGGTCCGCAGTTCTCGACGAAAGCAGAGTCGCACTTGTACCGTCAATGGGGCGTGAGCGTCATCGGCATGACCAATCTGCCTGAAGCGAAACTCGCTCGTGAAGCGGAACTGTGTTATGCGACCGTCGCGCTGGTAACCGATTATGACTGCTGGCATGACACCGAAGAGCCGGTCACGGTCGAGGCCATCCTGGCGACGCTGCATGAAAACGTGGCGCTGGCCAAGCGACTTCTGCGCGCCGCCGTCAAGTCCGCCGCGTCAGTGGCCACTTGTGGCTGCCAGCAGGCGCTCCAACACGCGATCGTGACGGCACCGGACACGATTCCTCACGGTCTTCGCCGAAAGCTGGCACTCTTGACGGATCGGGTACTTCCCTTCTCGAAAGGAACACGGTGAATCATGGGCAAACTGCTGGTGGTCGGTTCTGTTGCATTGGATACAGTCAAGACTCCGTTCGGCGAAGCAAGTGAAGTGCTTGGAGGCTCCGCCACGTATTTTTCTACGTCGGCGAGCTACTTCACAACGGTCGATCTCATCGCTGTGATCGGAGAGGATTTCCCGTCCCAACATCTGGCGTTTCTCAAGACCCGAAACATTGACCTGACCGGGCTCGAGCGCCGCCCCGGTGCTACGTTCCGCTGGAAAGGTGAGTACAGTCATCAACTCAATGAAGCCCAGACGCTCGATACGAAGCTGAATGTGTTCGAAACCTTCCGGCCCAAAATTCCGGAGTCCTACCGGTCGCCTGAAGTCCTGTTCCTGGGCAACATAGATCCGGAGTTACAGTTCGACGTGCTCACCAAGCTTCCCCGTCCTCCCTTGGTGGCATGTGACACGATGAATTTCTGGATCAACGGCAAACGAGAGGCGCTGTGGCGGGTGCTCGAGAAGGTCGACATCCTGATCATCAATGACGGGGAGGCGCGGGCGCTTGGCGAGGATTCCAATCTTGTGAAAGTGGCCGGCAAGATCCTGGCACGCGGCCCGAAGCACCTCATCATCAAGCGCGGGGAATACGGTGTGCTCATGTTCACCGGGACTCAGGTATTCGGGGCTCCGGCCTTTCCGCTGGAGGATGTCCGAGATCCAACCGGCGCCGGCGACACGTTCGCCGGAGGTTTTCTCGGCTATCTTGCCGCCACCGGGAACCGTACGGTGGACTCGTTCAAACAGGCGATCGTCTTTGGAAGCGTGATGGCCTCCTTTACAGTAGAATCCTTTAGTCTTGACCGTTTGCGAGTCCTGGATTACAAAGAGATCCAGGATCGATTCCGAGCGTTCAAGCGCCTCACTCATTTTGAGGACCTTCCGTGAGCCAATCATGTTTAGCACGCGCAGGTGTCGCACTCAGCATGCTGATAGTATGCGGGGGTTGCGCCACCTCTGAGGAAACGCAGCAGAAATCTAAGGGCTACTATCAAGAGGGCATGGCGAGCCTGGAACGGGATCGACAGAAAGCCTATGTCTCGTTTCAGAAGGCCGTCCAGCTTGATCCTAATAACAAGGAAGCGCGATACGGGCTCGGCCACGTACTCGTGTACCAGGGAAAACTCTCACAAGCGGAAGCCGAATTCCGGGAAGCGATCAAAATCGATGAAAACTATTCCGAAGCCCATACCTATCTCGGCGAGGTCTTGGCCTACCAGGATCGTTGGCCCGAGGCGATTACCGAATTTCAGCGCGCATTGAGCAATCCGCTCTACGGCACACCCGATCTCGCGCGGTACCAGCTCGGCAAGGCCTTGGCGCATGAAGGCGACTACCGGGGTGCCATGGAAGCTCTTGAGGATGCCCTGGCCGTCAATCCGCCGAACGTGCCACCGGCAATGCTCCAGTTGGAGTTGGGGAAGGTATACTACAAGCTCGGATTCGAGCGCCGGGCCAAAGAGGCGCTGACGAAAGTGACGACCTTGGAGAAGACCGGCCCACACGCCGCGGAAGCGAAGGACATTCTGGCACGGCTGAAGCCGTAGAGAGAGACGCATGGATTCCATCGGCGATTTTTTCAAACAGGTGAGAGAAACGAAGGGCTTGACCGTCGATGAGGTGGCCTCCAAAACGAGGATCCGAACCGATTTCGTGAAAGCCCTCGAGGAGGGCAATTTCGCCAAGCTGCCCGATCAGGTGTTCGCTCGCGGCTTCGTCAGATCGTACGCCCGTTCGTTAGGGCTGGATGAAGAGGATGCGATCCATCGATTCATTCAGTCCGCCGGCGCCTTTTATGAGAAACAAGACGAACGCGAACGCCTGAAGGTCCGGCAAGCGGAAGAGGAGCGGAAACGTCAGGCCAATCGTAAGGCCGTAGCCATCGCCATCGGGATAGCTATCCTGACGTTGGTGATTCTGCTAAGCCGTGAGCAATCGTCCCTATTGGTGCGGCGAAGCACGCAAACTGAGTCGTCCCCGGCCACGGCGAAGCGGGTCACCCCGCCCGAGTCGGCGAAGCTTGAGGTGCCGGTCCGTCCAGAGCCCGAAGCGCCGCCCGCCGCGGCCAAGGCGAAGTCCCAAGATGCACCTATCCCGCCGCCAATTACGGCTCGCGCTGACGCGAGCGCCGGACGGGCAGCCTCTGGAACTGCCCCGGCCCAGCCGCCGACAGCTGTGTCACCCGCACCGGCGGTCAGCACTGAAGGGCCGCTGGGTGCCCTTGCGCTCGATGCACCGGCGAACACGGAAGAACCGTTGATTCTGGACCTCGAAGCCACCGAGCTGAGCTGGGTCGTGATTCAGGTGGACGGCGGTAGCCCGCAGGAAGCGCTCCTACGCCCAGGCGAAAAGGCCAAATGGAAAGGCCAGGATCAGTTCATGCTGACACTTGGCAATGCCGGCGGCGTGAAGGCTGAACTTAATGGGAAGCTGCAAAAGCCATTTGGACCGAGCGGAAAAGTTGCCCGCGACATTCTGTTGAAGCGTTAACTCCCTCGTCCCGAATCTTCCGAACATTCCCTCCATCTGTGGCAGTGCCGCATTGCGCATGTGGCGTTATGGTCGCATGAACGGGTCTGGGTGTTGGAGTCTGGACCGCCGGCGCTGTAACTAGGCGGAATTGTGCAACCGACCAGAGGCTTGTTGTGGCATGACGTTTGATTGATGCAGGGCAAGACGAAATTTTAGACCGTGTGACCGCAGCAAGAGTCCGTAAGAGGATGGTGACGTATCCTGAGCGGTTTGCTTGACAAGGTGAAAACGCCGTTGCTATAGTCGCGACGCTTTATTACCTTCATGCAACCGATCAGCGGCCTTAGGCCCTGTGGATGTGCGGTGGTTTAACAACAAGGAGGAGTCTGATGGGGTATTTTTCTAAGTTTTTAGGAGTCGCAGCAGCTATCACGTTGCTCTCGGCTACGCTAGTCGGAGCGGAAGAGCGGGACCCGTTGAAGCCCCGTGTTCCGGCTGACCAGCTCGCGGATGCCAAGGCCTTGAAAAACCCGGTGGCTAATACTCCCGAGAGCATTGCCAAGGGTAAGGCCCTGTTTGAAGGAAAAGGCACCTGCTTCAACTGCCATGGTAAGGAAGGCAAGGGCGACGGTCCTGCTGGCGCAATCCTCAATCCGAGCCCGCGGAACTTCACGAATTGCAAGTTCCATAAGAAGCGGAAAGACGGCGAGCTGTTCTGGGTGATTAAGAACGGCAGCGCCGGCACTGGGATGGTCTCATTGATCCCCGCCGCGATCACGGAAGAAGAAGCTTGGACGATCATTAACTACGAGCGGAGCTTCTGCAAGGGCGACGAGTAGTTTCAGCAGCGGTCATGAGGGGGGTGGGGGACAATGTCCTCCACCCCTTTTTTTATGGCCGCAGTTCGAATCAGGGGTTTTCTGACGCGCGTACCGAAGCCAGTTTGGCAAGGCCGATCGCGCTGGCTGGGTCGGTCGCTTTGAGGGGTGGCACGACGGCGGGGCGTTGCTCTTGGCCGTATTGCGTCTTTGAAGCCCAGAGTACCTTTTGATTGAGATAGGCCACCGCCTCCCCGAGTGTCACTTCTCCATCGCGGTTCACATCTGATTCGCCCCTGAGCGCTCGCAGTAGGTAATATGTGAACAGGCCATGCCGGTGATCTTCGTCCTCGACCACCCTTCCGACCCCGTTCGTGGCAATGAGATGAACGGTTGAGCTGCCTGACGGGTTCCATTGCGGAAGCACCGGCTTTGATCGGCCGTCGGACCCTGTCCCCAATCTGGCCACCATACCGTCAAACACAAACAGCGTCTGCTTTGCCTTTAAGCGGGTGAGTGCGGCTTCCAGATCCTTGAGCGGCAGGGACCGAGAGGAGGTGGCGACACTGCCGTCGTATGGTACGAGAAACACCTCTCCGTTCGGGGCAACCGTGGCGAGCCCAGCAAAGTACACGATCACGACCGCGTCCTTATTCATGTGCCCTGGCAGCCAGTCCATCAGTGCTTCGTCGATGTCCGGACGCAGGGCCTTCCAATCCTGAAGCAACCGTACATTCGATGCCGGTACGCCGCCGATGGCTTGAAAGTAGCCGGTGACCAACTCGGCATCGGCGGCCGCATATTTGCGGACGGACAGCTGTTGGTCGCGATACGAGCCGATACCGATCGAAACCAGATACGTGTGGGGGCGCTTGAACCCGACGGGCATGGCTGGAACCTGATCCACATCATCGGTCTTCAGACCGGTGGTGTGGATCGAGAGCGACAGGGCTTGCGATGGGGGCGCGGCGGTCGCCGGATCGACGACAGCCACTTGGAGCTCGGCCATCTGCGGTTGCACGCTTTGCGGGAGGGTTGCGACAAATTCGAGAGATCGTGACTGCCCCGGTTGCAGGCGACCTGCGGACAGCGTGGTCGCCGGGAATTGTGCGAGCAAGCGTGGCGGACCGGACAGAATCGCCGTGACGTTCTGAAGATCCTGCGGCCCAGAATTCACCACATCGACACGGACACGTATCCGCTCGCCACCCTCGAATACCAGATTGCCGTTGTCATCCAACAGAGTGGCCTTAAAGGAAAGCGCAGTTCCCGCCATGGTTGCCGGTCGGGTCGGTACGGGCACGGGTATGGCCGCCGGTGTCATTGCCGCTTGTGTTGTCATCGCCGCCGGAGCTGCCGCCATTGGACCTGGCGTCGTCGCTCCGGCAGATGCCAGTTGACGCCGGGAGACCTCGGACACTTTATACGCAAACTCGCGGGCCGCATCCTCAATGAAGCCGTCCACGAGGTAATCGCAGTTCTTTTGGACCGGCACGATGCGGACGCGTCCTTTTTGAGTAACCTGCACCTCCTGCTCCCCCGAGGCCGTGCCTTTCTGGTCGATCACGGAGACGAGCCCTCCGAGTTGCATGTCCGTGTCCGCGCGATCGTAGATGCCGTCCATGCGCAGGGTGAAGCTCGATTGCACGAGATTGACCCGGATGACGATATCCGGCTTGACGCTCGATCCCGGTCGGACGACGGATGCGAACGTTCGATTGACGGCTTCGAAGATCCTGTCTTGAAGGGTCGAGCCAACCTCGACGATCTGCATGTGGCCGCAATTGTCGGTGTATTCCGCCTTGGCGGCGAGGAGGGAAGGTGAAAACTCCAAGGCGGCGGTCTGCGGCAACCGCGGCCCCAGATCGGGAAGCTCCTGCTTCGTACAGCTCGCTACGAGGAGGACAAGAAGGAGCCCAGCACAACCGACGTTGATGCCGAAGAAACGCCGGGGGAACGTGTCCGGATTGAGACGGACGGTGTACATGGAGGTGGCCCACGGTACCGGAATCACTGCCTGAAAGCAACTTGTCAGGTCCGTCCGCCTGCATTATTCTACCGCGCAATGCGCATTCTGGGCCTGTCTAATATGCGCGATGCGTCGGCCGCGTTGGTCGACAATGGCCGGATCATCGCGGCCGCGGAAGAAGAACGCTTTGTTCGTATCAAGCATGTCACGGCCTTACCCCTTCAGGCCGTTCGATTCTGTCTACAGACCGCTGATATTCGACTCGGAGATCTGGATGCCGTCGCCGTACCTTGGAAGTATTGGCAAATCGGCCGGCGCGCTGCCTTGGCGATCGGCGCCATGCTGCAATCACCGTGGCTGTTTGCCGCCAAAGGCCGGCGCAGCGCTGAACGGCTGACCCACGAATGGAGAGAACTGGCGTTTCTCCGCAGCTATCTCTCACGTCATGTGGATGGCACCCGTTGCCCCCCGGTCGTGTTTCTTGACCATCATCTCTGCCACGCCGCCAGCGCCATGCTGGTATCGCCGTTCGAACGTGCGGCGGTCATGGTGGTGGACGGCGCATCGGAAGCGCACACGACGATGCTTGCGTGCGCGGACCGTAAAGCCATCAACGTGCTCACACGTGTCCCCCTTCCCCATTCGCTGGGGCAGTTCTATGCGGCGGTCACCTCCTATCTCGGATTCAAACCGGATCAAGATGAATACATCGTGATGGGATTGGCGGCATACGGCACCCCGCGCTTTGCCCAGACCCTGCGCGAGCAAGTGCTACGGACGGTGCCGGAGGGTGCATTCCGGCTGAACACCCGGCTCCTGGACTTCCATCTCGCGCGGCAACGCCTATTTTCTTCCGAGTTTCTCCGCTTGTTCGGGCCTGCGCGACGACCTGACGATGACATCCTGCCTCGGCATCAAGACATGGCGGCGAGCGCACAGACGGTCCTCGAGGACACGCTTCTTCACCTCGCGCGACATCTCAGAAACCTGACGAAGGATCATCGGCTCTGCTTGGCGGGAGGGGTTGCCTACAACTGTGTCGCCAACAGCCGCCTCCTTCAGGATGCCGGATTCGACGAGCTGTTTGTGCCTCCTGCAGCCGGCGACTCTGGAGCCGCCTTGGGGGCAGCCTTGTGGCTGACGCAGCGACGGGGCGGGCCGTCGTCTCCAATGTTGATGCGTACGGCTTCCTGGGGGCCGCAATTCTCCGAAGCCGTCTGTCGGGCCGCGCTGGAAGAAGCAGGGCTGGCTGTCGAGCGGCTTGATGAGGCGCCTCTCTGTGAGAAGGTCGCCGGTGAACTGGCAGCCGGGAGATTGGTGTTCTGGTTTCAAGGCCGGATGGAATGGGGGCCTCGTGCCCTTGGCAACAGAAGTCTGCTGGCCGACCCGCGCCGCGAGGACATGCGTGCCCTGATCAATTTGAAAGTGAAACTACGGGAACCGTTTCGGCCATTTGCCCCCTCGGTGCTGG
>Ga0070686_100001703_pt1 | contig 12296 bp, 10 predicted proteins | sample KBSS23LmetaG_FD_65654 | JGI IMG/M metagenome (GOLD analysis project Ga0070686, IMG submission 65654) | Switchgrass rhizosphere microbial communities from Kellogg Biological Station, Michigan, USA - KBS S2-3L metaG | ecosystem: Host-associated > Plants > Roots > Rhizosphere ...
AGTGCAACTGCCTGGGTGAATTGGCTCCTATCCAATTTCAAACCGAACGAACTTCGCCCTGAGTTAACGATCCGGGTGGGCCCTTAAAAATATTTTCTTTTTCTCTTGCTCATAAGGGAAAACCTGACAAAATTGGCCTCGAACAGATCGGTTTTTTTTAAATTTAATACAATAAAACATGAACACTCTTCTCAGAAGCGTCCTTTGCCTCGGAACCGTTGCGGCGGGACTGCAATCCTCACACGCCGCCGTTTTTGTTTTCGGAAGTGGTGACGGAACAGATTCATTTAGCAACTCGGCTGACGGCGTTGGTGGTGCATTCGCTTCGAGTGGTCCAGGAGGCCCCGGCGAGCAGCGCGCTGGTGGGTTTACAACTGGTAGCGTTTCTGGCACCCTTGACCATATTTCCTTGGTGCTGGCATTTGAAACCGCATCGACGACTTTTACCGTCAAACTTTACAGCGACGCAGGCGGTGCTCCCGGAACCCCGTTGGGAACCGCGTTACTTGGAGAAACTACCTTGTCGAGTGGATCCCCGTCCACCTTCATCACGGGCAACGGTGGTGGTCTTACACTTGCTGCCAACACTTCTTATTGGCTCGTGGTTGAAAACCTTGGCAATGCGGGCGGCGGTAATGTGCTATGGACGAAATCGGATGCTGGCAACGGCACGCCTCCGACCGCCGCAAACGGCTCCGGCTACACTTCGCTTGGTTTTCAAGCTGGATTTGCGGATGATTTTACCGATGGTGCTTTGACCGACAACGGCAACTTTGCGGTCTATACCACTTCCGCCGTTCCTGAACCGCAGGAATACGCGATGATCGCCGCCCTCGGCCTCTGCGGTTTTGCCGCTTACCGCCGCCGCTCCCTCGCGAAGGCCTGATCAAAAAAATCCTTTCTGTTCATCACGGCGGCGACCATTCGCCGCCGTTTTCTTTTATTTGCGCCCGACGAGCGCGGCGACTTGTTTTTGAAAGTTCAATGCAGGCCGGGTTAGCGTGGACCGCGAGCGGAATAGCAAGGATGTCTTTCACCAGATGGAATCTGCAAGGAAGGCGGAAACTAAGCGCTGGTGCTGCGAGCGGGAAAAACGAGGCGAACGTCACGTAAGAGAGAGGACCGGGAAACTTTAGGTCCAACGATTGCTCGAAAGTCATCGACCTGGAATTCGCGGCGACACGCGGGAAAGGCAGAGCCCATCACCCAGGGAGGAATCGGTCACCGCGAACCGTTTTTCTGTTCTCGTTTTCTGCAGCTTCCCTTTCGGCTTCGCCGGTTTCACGAGCGAGGAGGGGAAGCTTCCCGTTTCTTTTTGAACGCCAAAGATTTTTTTTCAGAGTGACAACGGATGTCAGCCTGCCTCCGTTACGATGCGCTCTGAAAAATGAATCAGTGGTTTCGAAACAGACGACCGGCGCGACCTTGGATTGCGCTTGTGTTGAAATGTACAGAGACCGCCATCAATGAAAGAACAATGCTATGCAGATCCACAGCACATCACGAACCCAACCTCGAACATCTTTGAAACCCGCTCCTCCTACGGAAACGGAACTCAAAGAAATAACCCTGAAGACTCTCGTGCAATTGAAGGCCAAATTGTACGCCAGCGCCACCCGGGCCATGAAACAAAACCCCGCCAAGGCCGACATCATTCAAAAAGCGGTGGATCGCGACGGTTCCCGCCTCGCCTTCGCCATCAACATGGTCCAGGTCAAAATGTGATCCGCGCTCTCCTGGGCTTCTTGGCGACGAACTTTTCGCCGGCATCCCCTTGGGGGGAGTTCCAATCGTTTTCGAGGCTGGAACTCCCCGCGCCGGTTCGGGGTTGAATATTTGGCTTTCTAACTTTTTTCGCTTTTGCCAAAATCCCCCCGACGCATGGACGGCGTCCGGTTGTTTGCCTTTGCGTGCGTGTAGACAATGGACCGATTTTGCTATTGGACCGTGGCCGACGGGCTTTATGCGGACATGGCGACCTCGACGATTCGCTCTGCACGCATTGCTGGCGTCACCGAAGACTTTCACGTCTGGTCCAATCGCACTATTCCAGGCGCCGTCTCGCATCCCGCCGGTGATTTCGACAAGTGGGGTTGCCTCTTTAAACTTACGGTCCTTCGGGATGCCGTCCAGTCTCTCGACTACGACTATTATATCTGGTTCGATACCGACACCTATTTTATTCGCAATCCGGGCAACATTCTCGGCGCGCTCCACGAATCGCCCTTGCACATCGCCCTGGAGTGTAACGTCCTCTCGCCGCTAAATCAGCGCTGGGGATGGTGGGGCTGCTCCATTTCGAAATACGCCGAAATGATGCGGGCAATGGGTGTAAAGAGTGATGATCTTTACAACGTCAATGGCGGGCTCTTCATCGTCCGGCGCGATGCGGTTGAATCCGTTTTCGATCTCGCGATGAAATTCTACACGTTCTGCATCGATCAATCGCATCGTTTTGTCGATGAACCGCTTCTCGCCTACGCGATGCATATGCTTTGTCCGGACCTTCGCAAACATACCCTCCGAGCCACCAGCGATCTCTGGGCGACCGACTGGAAGGGCGTCTTTCAAGACCGTATTCCCAGCGGTGAACCGTGGCCATTCACGGATTTTTTTACCGGCGAGCAGTTCCCGGTGAACCCCGCCATTGTCCACGCCATGCGCAGCAAAAAAGCGTTGATTTCGGATGGCATGTCCGCGCCGCCGGGCCTGGCCAACGCCGCTTGATTTTTTAGAAGATCAAGCGGCTTCCCCGACGGTTAGGCAGCCTGTGCTTTCGCCGCTTTGTCATCGACCGTCCGGAAACTCCCCGGGGCGGATTGGGATGGATCGAAGTTCGCGAACTTGAACACTTTCCCAAATCGATCCTCCAATACCAGGCTCCCCTCCTGTTGATTTTCCTTCAATCGTTCCGGAATAAAATATTTTGCAATAAACTGGTCGCCGCACTTGCTGAAGATCAATGGCTGGTTGAACAGTCCAAGAACACAGTAAATGTTCCCGGGCTGCGCGACCACCTGCGGGATTTCCCCGCCCTTCTCGGCTCCTATCGGTTGATAATATTGCGGCGAACGCAGCGGGTCTAACGATCCATCCGGATCGGAGCTGCTGCTCGAACTCGAGGAACTCGAACTGGAGGAGCTTGTCGGCGGGGTCGCCGGCGGTTCGTCATCGTTCAGGATTTTCACAGGATTAAGAGTGTTCATGTAAGTTATTGATGCCCCAGTTTCTTGGAAATGTTCTTTGAATATGGTTTTTCCGTCAACGTTATTCTGCTACTATGAATTTATTTAATCAACCAACCGAAACTCTGAGGCTCAATCGTTCGAGTCGCTTCTACTTTGGAAATCGCCCTTGATCTGGTCTTTGATCAGGAACATCATGCAACCCGCTTTCGGTCGGACCTTACTATGTGACCCCGAATCGGCAATATGAGCTCAATGCCCACGCCTCCCTCCGTGTCCGATGGCGCGTTCGCTTCCGCCAATTCCCCCGCCTTTTTAGAGAAGGTCTACCAGGAGCTTCGGCTGCTGGCGGGCTCGAAAATGTCCCATGAATCCGAGCCCCAAACCTTGCAACCCACTGCGCTCGTCCATGAAGCATGGATTCGCATGGGCGGCGACCAAAGCAAATGGGAAAACACCTCACATTTCTTCGCCGCCGCCGCCCAGGCTATGCGCAGAATTCTGATTGAACGCGCGCGCCGCGGCGCCCGGGTCAAGCATGGCGGCGGGCAACTCCGCGTCGAACTCGACGAGCTTGGCCTGTTGGTTGCCACCTCCGATGAACGAATCCTCCTGATCAATGATGCCCTCGAACGGCTCAAAATTGCTGATGCCGCCAAAGCCGAAATCGTCGAGCTCAAGTTTTTTGCTGGTCTAACCAATGCCGAGGTGGGAAGGCTGTTGAATGTGACGGAAAGAACGGTCGAACGTCAGTGGGCCTTTGCCAAAGCGTGGCTCTATTCCGCGATCGACGAAGGCGTCCGCGCCGAGGGGGCCAATCGCGGTGTCCGGAAATAGTCGGCGCTTTTTGCATGGTTTCGCCTTTCCGTCGGCGCCCGAGCCCTGAATAACGATGAGTCCCTTTTAATGGAAATGACCTCGGACATCGCCACCGAAGAACGGATCTTTGAGGCTGCGCTCATCTTCGAGAATGCTGCCGAGCGCGACGCTTATCTCAGGCAGGCGTGCGCGGGGAACCAGACTCTTGAGGACCGCATTCGGCTTCTCCTCCGCCATGCCCTTTCGGCGGATAAATTCTTCGACCTCCCCTCCGTCGTCCGGGAGGGCGCCCACGCCGTCGCCGGAGCTCTCCCCCGGCCAGATCAAACCGGAGAACGCATCGGTCCCTACAAGCTGATCGAAAAAATTGGGACCGGCGGCGAAGGGATTGTTTACGCTGCCGCGCAGGACGAGCCCGTCAAGCGGACCGTCGCCCTGAAACTTATGGGGTTTGGCCTTTCAACCTCCGAAACCAGGAACCGCTTCCTGGCCGAACGACAGACGCTCGCAATGATGGAGCATCCCAACATTGCGCGCATTTATGACGCGGGAGCGACCGCGGACGGAATTCCCTGGTTCGCGATGGAATTGGTTCGCGGAATTCGCATCACCACTTTTTCCAACGAGGCCCGCCTCTCCACCCGCGCGCGCCTGAGAATGTTTATTCAGGTCTGCCATGGCGTTCAGCATGCGCACCAAAAGGGCGTTATTCACCGCGATCTAAAGCCCGCCAATGTTTTGGTCACCGTGGACGACGGAATTCCCTCGCCCAAAATTATTGACTTTGGCATCGCCAAGGCCGTCCACGAAACCGTTGGCGAAACCAGACTCGGAACGACCGGCCCCGCCTTCGCGGGCACGCCGCGCTACATGAGTCCCGAGCAATTCGCCCCCGGCATGGACATCGATACCCGCAGCGATGTTTACAGCCTCGGCCTTCTTTTGGCCGAGTTGCTTTCCGGCCACCTGCCGTTCGATCCGTTCGATGCGCACGGTTCCGCTGCTCAAACAGACTCCCTCCGTCCGCCCGGGACAGCCACGCCCATGGCACATCGGTTCACGCGCCTCACTCAGTCCGAGCAACTGGAGCTTGCCGCCCAGCGCTCCGCCAATCCCCGTCAACTGTCCGCCGCGCTGGCCGGCGATTTGCAGCCGATCGTTTCGAAGTGTCTGGCTCAGGACCGCGAGAATCGGTATCAGGCCGCCAGCGATTTGGCGGAGGACCTGCGCCGCTTTCTAAAAAACGAACCGATTTCCGCCCGGCCCTCTACCGGTTTTTATCGCGCCGCCAAATTTGCCGCCCGCAACAAGGTCGCCGTCGCTTCCGCTCTCGTCGTCATCCTTGCCCTGACCATCGGCATTTTTCTCAGCACGTCCGCGTTCTTCAGCGAGCGTCGGGCGAAAAACCAGATCGAACAATCCCGTGAGCGCGAACAAAACGAGCGCCGGCGCGCTGAAGCCGGGGAACTCCGCGCGCGCCGTTTTGCCTATGCCTCCGACGTGAATCTAGCCCAACAAGCCCTCGATATCAGCAACCGCGGCCGCGCTCGCGAGATCCTCGAACGCAACATTCCCCGCCCGGGCGAAGCCGATCTCCGCGGCTGGGAATGGTGGCACCTATGGGAGGCCAGCCGAAGCGACGCCACCGCCACTCTTGCCGATCATGAACCCTCCATTTTCTCGGTTGCTTTCGCCGCCAACGGGCGGCTCGTCACTCGCGATGGAGCCTTCAACCTCGCCATCCGCGATTTCCGCGACGGCGGCGCGGTCGTTCGCAACACCGTCGAAGGCTACGGTCGCGCTCTCGCCGTCGATCCGAAGGGGACTCTCGTGATCCTCTCCGCGGTCCCGGAAAAAAATCGATTCCTGCGCCGGATCGAGGTGGGAAATGAATCCAAGTGGCAGGACTTCCCTGTCGAATCTTCACCGTTTTGCCTCGGCTTTTCCCCCGACGGCGCCCTGCTCGCCGGAATTTGCCTCGATCAAAAGGCGCGCATTTGGAATCCGGCCCGCTTCGAAGTCCTTGCTCGGTTTCCCGCATCGCCCGTCGATGGCTGGCATAAAGGAGCCGTCGCCTTCGCACCCCAGGGCCGCCTCCTTGCTTTCGGGAACTGCGATGGGAATGTAGTGATTGTCGAAACGGATCGATTTCAGGTAGTCACCAATTTCATCGCCTCCAAAGAAGGGGTCACCGCCATGGCGTTTTCACCGAATGGCTCCATCCTCGCCACCGGCAGCGGATTCTCCGAATCCACCATCAAGCTCTGGGATCCCCGGACCGGTCTTTCCGCGAAGCCTCCCCTGGCGGGTCATCTCTCCTGGGTCTCGGCCCTGGCGTTTTCTCCAGCCGGGGACATCCTCGCGAGCGCCAGCGGCGACCAGACAATTCGCATTTGGAAAACCGACCATTGGACCTCCGCGTCGGTTTTGCGCGGCCATTCGGACGAGGTCTATTCCCTGGCTTTCTCTGCCGATGGAAAGCAACTGGTCAGTGGATCCAAATCCGGCGAGGTGATGGTTTGGGACAGCGGACTGGTGCGCCGGGCCGAAGCATTTTCGCAATTTCCAAAAAAGGTCTCCCACTTTGCGTTTCTTTCCAATCCACCCGGCTTGCTCGCCCTCCGACGGAGCTTGATCATGGACCGGACCCCTCCATCCGAACCCTTCGTCGCCGACCAGGTCGGCACGGCCCTGTCGGAAGGAGAGATGGCGGTGAATGCGGATTCCACCCTCGCAGCCATCGCGGGCCAGGACGGCGCGGTTTGCCTGTGGGACCTCCGCTCCAGGCGCATTCTTCGGAAGTTCGACCTGAAACCCGGTCGCGCTTCATTGGCCCAATTTTCTCGGCGCAACCCCAATCGGTTGATGGTCGTTGATGTCGAACGCACCGTCCGTATTTGGTCCTGCGACACCGGGGAACCGGTCGCCTCTTGGCAGATCGCTCCGGATCCTCGCCCGGGAATCACCATCACGGCCGCGGCGGTTTCGCCCGACCTTGCCACCCTCGCGACCGGGTGGATCGACGGAGCCCTCCGAATCTGGGATGCCGAAACGGGCCGCCTGCTTCGATCCACCAATGCCCACACCCGAATCGTCACCAGCATCGATTTCTCGAAAGATGGCAAATCCATCGTCACCGGCAGCGAAGATGCCCTCGTCAAAATCTGGCGGACCTCCGACTGGGAAAACACCGCCGTCCTCAGGGGCCACTCTCTTGGCGTTCATTCCGTCGCCTTCTCGCCGGATGGCGCGCGCGTCGTCTCCGGCAGCGTTGATCGGCAGGCGGTTAAAGTTTGGGACATGGCCACGCTGCAGGAATTGATTACCCTCAAAGCCACTGGCACATCTTTTCGCCAGACCCGCTTCTCGCCGGACGGAAAGACGCTGGGCAGCGTTAACGAGAATGGTTTTTTATACCTCTGGTCTGCCGGCCAAAAATAAATCTCAAGTCGCTGTCGGGTTTTTCCTCAAAACGGCGCCCTGTTGGTTAACTCCGAATAGTTCGGCGCTGAAAGTCGCTCAGGCAAGTCGAGGCGCCGCCGTGCAACCTTGACCAGTTGCTCGTGCGGGCAGTCCTCTCCGAAAAATAGTGTTCTTCCATCCTGGCGCGACCTCCATTCGCCCTGCTTTCGGCCCTCAACAAACTATGAAATCTGCTACGCAACCTGTCGCGACCCGAACCGGTGCCGTTGATGTCCAGGCGCTTTTCAAAGAGCGCGCTGAAATCATCCGAAAACTCAAACGGCTCGAGAAAATCAGCAATTTGCTGTCCCCTTCCCAGCCCCCCGCTCAAATCGAATTCGCTCCCAAATCTGCTCAGGGCAGGCTGAACCTTCCACCCTCATTCTTGAACTTGGGATTCTTTCCATAAAGTATCACCCCGAGCGAATTGAGTGGATCGTCCGTTGAGAACTGATAGCCGAGGCGCACCACCCCATCCAGGATATCGTGCTTCGATAGTGCCTTGCCCTCGATGACCTTGATCACCGCCTCCTTGAGTGACATCTCGTTCCGTGCCCGGCCCATTGGCGTGCGCGGACCGTAGTTGCCACCGCGTCCCCGCAGTCCGGTTGTCCCCAGGGCTTCATCCATCTCGCGCAATCGCGTGATCAATTCCTCGCGCTCCGCCACGATCGAATCGCGCAGGGAGACATATTGCTTTAAAGCGTCGGGTTTCATAAGTTTTGTAATACATATCATTTATTAAAATAAATGCAACCTAAAAAGCCACCCCTCGATGTCCCGAACCCCACCTCACCTCCGAATTCCGCAACCCCAACTATCACCGCGACACCGCCATCCCCGACACGTTCAACTATTTGTTTTTGCGCCGCGTGACCCCAACTGTTCACCGCTTCGGTGATCCAGCCCGCCTAAGGCGATTTCGCATGATCAAGACTCCAGAACCGCGCGACCCGAGGACGCAATCGAAAAGAGCCTCCTCCGTTGCGCTCTTCCAGTTTTCGCGTTCAATTCGAAAATCCCTGCGCGCCTCGGTCGTGATGAGCCAATTTGCGGTTAACAGGCCGGCCTGTTAACCATTTTCTGTCTCACCAACGGGAGATTCAGATTTGGAATCGGAATTCGCGTCTCTCCGACTCCCCTCTCTTCTCTTCGCTAACTTCGTTTCCTCCTGCGAAAATGCCTTTTCCGGGACCGCCAGCCTGCCCGGCGAGGGCCTCAACATGGCGCGAATCATTTTTCAAGGTCGATGGTAAATGAAGCCCACGATGACTTCTATGAAGAATTTTCAGGCGCCCCCGTGCCATCGCCGCTAAGCCCATGCCACCCCTTTGAATGGGTGTTTCAACCCATCCAAAAAATCCGAGCTATGCGCCGTTAAAAAGCCTTCCCACCTGTCGGGCTCGATCCGTATCTCTCTACTCTGTCATTCCGCGGCCTTTCAATCTCCGCGCAATTTTGAAGAGTCCGCATTAAAAATCATGCAACCTGCAATCTTAGCCGCCCGCCCAGGACGGCCGCTCTTTGTCTCCCTGCATTCAGGAAATAATCCCTAATTTCCTCTGGCGCGGCGCCGCGATTTCCTTATGCTCCAATCAGTTGCTAAAAAAACATGAAAATAACAACCGACGCCATTTCCCAATTTGTCAACCTCCGCGATTCGATCACGATCGAACGCGAACAACTCATCACTCGTCTGCGCGAGATCGATGCCGCCCTCGGCGCCATGGGATTTCGGCGGTTGGAAAGTTATTACGGCCCTCGCCAATACCAGCCGCGCGCCCACAACAAACTTTCCCTCAAGGAAGCCGTTCTGAAAGTGATCGAAGGCAAATCCCTGACCAAGCACGAAATCCTCGATGCCGTCCTCGCGCTCGGCTATACCTTTTCAACGGATGATCCTTTGAACTCACTGGGCGTGGTCCTTTACGGCAAGAAGCCCAAGTTCAAAAACGACCACGGACGTTTCAGCCTCTGATCCTCGACGCCAGAACCCCATTCGAACCGCCCCGCCGAGTGCTCTGTTCAGATTCCTGTTCAAGTCATAAGTAATTACTGCCGAATTACGTACAATACTGTTAAGCTCGTTCAAATAAACCATTTCCGGCGTCCTGTTCAACTTTCAATTCCCCCGCCCCCCTTCGTGAACTTCCTTAACTTTTGTTCAAAATCCGGACCAACCCATCCTTCAGCCTTCCCCGACTTCGGTCCCCAATCCTCATTTTGCATTCAGAAATCCTGCACTTATTAGAATGGGGGCCCATGATCGCACGCCCCCGGCCTTAATTTCATCATGCCGCGCCACGGCCAGGGACGGCTCTACGCCCATAGGAGTTATTGATCCGCTGGCGCGGTTTTTCACCCAACCTGAAAACTTGGCAACCGTCGTCGCGTTTTACGCGATGAAAACCTTGAACTCTGCTTGAACCTCAATCTGCGCACCCTACGCACTCAGCGTTTAGAACTTCAGTGTCGTCTTCGTTCCCTTCGCGGTCTTCGCGTTTCATTCGGCCCAAAATCCCTGCTGTCCACTGTATTCGCTCCCATTTTTCTGATCTCATTTTTTTGTCCGCTTGGCGCTGAGGACTTCGCCGCGCGGCGCCCCTCCGGTCCCACCCGCGTTAAGACTTCGGCTCCCCCTTCGTTCGCTTCGTTAATTCCTGTAAAAAATTCTCCGCTCCCCTCATCTCAAGTTCCTCCCTTTTCACCCAAACTTTTTTCATTTTTCGCGCAATTTGCACGGCTCAACCCCTCTCCCGCCCCTGTCCCTATTGGCCCAAACCCACCAACAAAACTTTGCCCCGCAACAAATGCCCACAAATCCAAAACCCATGCTATAACCGTTTCATGAGCCAGTTTAAAAACTCTGCGAACTCAGCGCCCTCCCTGTCCTGCCAAGACGGCGATTCGGTTAAAACTTCCGCCCTTTCGCGGTCTTCGAGTCCCGCGCTTAAACCTCTGCCCCAAATCTGCAATCCGAAATTTGCAATCTGCATTTGATGAAAAGGCTCACGAACTTTCAACAAACCAAAAAACCGCGTGCTATACTGGCCTCACATGGCAAAGCCTCGGAGTTCAATGGCGTTCAAAAGCACCTTAAAAACCAACTCGGCGAATTTGAACTGAAACTGACACTGTGCCTGAAATGAGCGAGATAACCTTCCATTCAAAACCATCGACTTCTCACATTACGGTGCGACAAGTTGTCTCGCCCACCGGTTGCGGTAAGGACCGCCAGCCTGCCCCGGCGAGGGCCTCCAGCGTGGTCCGCAACTGCCCTTCACCTCCATCCCATCCACAGCCGTCCCTTTTTCCATCGTATTCTTTGCGCGCTGCCATGGCGACCACTCCACTCTCAATTCCGGACCTTCGCGACCTTTGTATCTTCGCATTTGAATTCCATTTGGTCTCAACCATCATCGTTAGTGGCGGGCGAACCGACACACTGTTACACGCTGGTTCACACTGGCGCCATGAACCGCCTCCACAAAATGTTAACTACTGGGACCAGTCACCCAAAAAAACGCACCCCGTCCGTGGTCCAGACACACTCCGGCACACTGCGAAACACTACGGCCATGAACGCTTCCTCCAAGAGGTTGACTCTCGGGCATTGGAAGAATGGGCAGGGAAGACGGCGTCCCTCCGATCCCAGCCCAATAACTTTGAACCTGAAAAATTCGTGGCGCGTGCATCACGCTATTCTTACACTCCGGGACACTCGCCACCTTTGCAGGCCCTCCCCCTCATCCTTGAACCCTTCTTTTTCCCGGGCGCCACACTCTGCCACGCTATGACACGATAAAAACATTTCTCCCATGAAATCATTGCAAAAACAGCATCCGGCCAACGATGCTCTTCCGTTCTTTTGCGTCCCGTCGCGGCGATTCATCCGGTTGCGATCCCATCCTGAAAATCTTCGAACCACGCCAAAGGCGTACACACACTGTCGCACACTAGAACACACTCTTGCCAGGACCCCCTCCTGCAAAATGTTTACTCCGGGGCCATCTCCCCCAAAAACCGCCAGCCGCTGCATCCTCACCGACGTTCGAACCGTCTGGAACCGAGCCCATATGCTGCACCTCGAAACGTGGTAATCGTTCCGGTCACAAAGGAAGGTGGTTCTGCACATGCAGGAGGGCTCCGTAGCGGAGGCCGCGGGCGCTGATGCGGGCTTCGGGAAAAGCCAGCGCTTCGGCGGCTGCTTCGAGGATGGCCGCGCCCATGATGATGACATCCGCGCGGCTGCCGGGGAGGCCCTGGATGCGTTTGCGGTCTTCGAGTTTAAGGCTCCAGAGTTGGCGCGTGACTTCGGCCAGTTCGGGCGCGGTTAGAACGGCGTTCTCGATTTTTTCGCGATCGTAGCTGGCCAATTTCATTTTCATTCGCCCCAAAATGGACGCGGTGCCGCCGGTGGAAACGAGGATGGATTTTTCGTCGCCGAGGTGTTCCTGTAGGAACGGCTTGACCTGTTCGGCAAAAAAAGCGCGAAGGAATCCTAGCACGGTTTCGCGTTCGGGCGCGGTGGGAGGATCGCTCGGGCGGAATTTTTCAAGGAGTCGAACGCTGCCCAGTTGGAAGCTGCGCGCGGCTTTGAGCCGGCCATTTTGGCCGAGGATAAATTCGGTGCTCCCGCCGCCGATGTCCATGACGAGCAGCGCATGTTCCCGGAGGCGCGGATCGCTCGCGACGCCGGCAAAGGCCCAATCTGCTTCGCGATCGCCGCTGATGACTTCGAGGGGATGTCCGGATTCGCGTTGGATGGCCTCGCGCAAATCGGCCTGGTTAATGGCATCGCGCGCGGCGCTTGTGGCGATGACGTGCAGC
>Ga0070686_100001704_pt1 | contig 12295 bp, 11 predicted proteins | sample KBSS23LmetaG_FD_65654 | JGI IMG/M metagenome (GOLD analysis project Ga0070686, IMG submission 65654) | Switchgrass rhizosphere microbial communities from Kellogg Biological Station, Michigan, USA - KBS S2-3L metaG | ecosystem: Host-associated > Plants > Roots > Rhizosphere ...
TGGCGGGTGCCGCATTTCGAGAAGATGCTGTACGACCAGGCGCAGCTCGTCGTCGCGTTCATCGAGGGAGCGCTCGTGTCCGGCGATCCGCTCTACGCCGAGGTCGCCGAAGACACGCTGCTCTACGTCCTGCGCGAGATGACCGATCGCGACGGCGGCTTCTATTCGGCGGAGGACGCCGACAGCGTCCCACCCGAGACGCCGGACGGCGCCAAGAAGGAAGGCGCGTTCTACCTGTGGCGTGTTGAGGAAATCGATGCGCTGCTCGGCGACGCCGCCGAGATCGTCAAGCTGCGGTTCGGCATGACGCCGGACGGCAATGCTCCCGACGACCCGCACCAGGAGTTCACCGGCAAGAACCTGCTCTACGTCGCGCGCTCGATCGACGATATCGCCAGGCAGACCGGCCGATCGAATCAGCAGGTCGTCGAGACGCTCAACGAGGCGCGCGTCAAGCTGTTCGAGGCGCGCGTCACGCGGCCGCGGCCGCATCGCGACGACAAGATTCTCACGGCGTGGAACGGGTTGATGATCGGCGCCTTCGCGCGGATGGCGCGGCTGCTCCGCGGGTTCGCGGCGGACAATCCCGCCGCGGCGGATCAATATCTGACTGCGGCGCGGCGCGCCGCGGCATTCATCCGCGAGCGGATGTGGAATGCCGGGACGCGGACGCTGCTGCGCCGCTATCGGGACGGCGTGGCGGAGATCGACGCGTACGCCGAGGATTACGCCTACTTGATCAGCGGCCTCATCGAGCTGTTCCAGGCCGATCCGACGCCGATGTGGCTCGAGTGGGCGATCGCGCTGCAGCACCAGCAGGACGCGCTGTTCTGGGACGATGCCGCCGGCGGCTGGTTCAGCACCACCGGCCGCGATCCGAGCGTGCTCCTGCGCATGAAGGAGGACTACGACGGCGCCGAGCCAACGGCAAGCTCTGTGTCGGTGCTCAACCTGCTGGCGTTGTCGCACCTCGTCACCGACGATACCTGGCCCGACCGGATCGACAGGACGTTGCGGTTGTTCGGCTCGCGGCTGGAGCAGATGGGCCGCGGTGTCCCGATGATGGCGGCGGCGCTCGCGACGCGGCTGGCCGGCGTGCAGCAGGTTGTGATCGTCGCCGGCAGCGGCGACGGCGCGCTCGAGCGGGCGATCGCGCTGTCCTACCTGCCGTTCGCGATCGAGTTGCGCGTCACGCCCGAGACGCAGCGCGGGCTGGCCGGCAGCCTGCCGTTCGTCGCGGCGATGCAGCCGGTCGACGGTGCCACTGCCGTGTACGTGTGCCGCGATTTCACCTGCCGCCAGCCGGTGACGACGGTCGAGGGCCTGCAGCAGGAACTGGGAGCGACGGCGTGAGAGTACCGGTGGATATCTGGCTGCGCGGCGAGAACCACGCGACGACGGCGCAGATCGATGGCATTGCGCCGGCGCCGGCGTCGTGGACCGACGAGGATGTGCGCGCGGTGCTCGAAGGGATGCTGCGCGAGATGGATCGGCTGAAGCGGCCGGGGGAGGACGACCGGCCGATCGCGCTGCGCGGCCTGAGCTGGATCGTGAATCCCTACGAGGATGGCGGGGTGGTGATCGCGATCGAAATCACCCTCGGTGCGGCGATCGCCGGGCCGTTCGAAATCGAGAAGGCGGCGCTCGAGGTGATGATCAACCGGGTCCTGGCCCGGCCTGTCGCGCCGCCGTCATCGACCGTTCACTAGTCCTCGACCATTCCCTCGTCGCGGTGCAGGCCGGTGCGATCCCAGTCGCCGCGCGCCTGATCGCGATTCGGCTTCTTGATGAGCGGCTGCGAGTCGGCGCCGTCGCGCATCTGCTCGGCCACTTCCGCGCGCGCTTCCCGCGGGCCCTGCTGATCTTTCCTGAGCTGTTTGTCTTCTCTCCGCGCATCAGCCATGTGTATGCCTCTCCGTGTTCGCAATCGCGGTGCACAACTGATGCCCGCGCATTCGCGCAGGTGTTCGTTGTCATACCCCGTCCGTTTCGAATGTCGCTATCATGATGCGAGGAGTCGCCGATGCGGATCACTGCGATCCTGTCGTTCGCCGCCGTCGTCTATATCGAGTCGGCCGCGATGGCTGCACAGCAGCCGACGAATGGCCTGCCGCCGCAAAAGAACGTGTTCGGAAACCTGCTTCAGCCGCCCGTGAAGGCGGCCTCGCCGCCACGCCTTCTGTTCCCAACTCCGACGTTCAATCAGCGTCCAAGCCTCCGGATTGTCCCGAAATCGACGGTCGTGTGCGGGTTGACGTTGATCCCGGCTGATCCGAGTGTCGATTCGGCGATTCGGCACGATGTCCCCGAAGACGGTCCCAGGTTCTCGATCCGTTCCGTCGAACCGAAACTCTGTCGAACATCGTAATCTCAGCACCGCGCGCGCTTTGTCCACGAGACGACGATGAAAATACATCCCTCGCTCCTGTTCTCGGGCACGTGCGGCAACGCGTTCCGCCGCTATGCATCGCTCTTTGACGGCGAGATCGTCCTCATGGTGACCTACGGCGAGTCGCCGGCCAGGTCACAGGTGCCGGACGATTGGCACGAGAAGGTGTGGTTCGCGCGCCTCCGTGCCGGTGGACTCGAGATCACCGGCGGCGATCTCACAGCGTCGGAAACACCGAGCGGATTCTCGATGGTGATCGGCGTCGCGAACGCCGCCGAGGCGGATCGGGTATTCGCCGGTCTGGCCGAAGGCGGCGACGTGCTCATGCCGTTGCAGGCGACGCACTGGTCGGCACGCTACGGCGTCGTTCGCGATCCGTTTGGGATCCGATGGGAAATCAACTGCGACGCTGAACCGGCTGTGTAACAGCACCGGCCTGCGCCTCGTGCGTCGCGCGACCGCTCTCGGAGCACTATGTCGAAACCACCGGCGTCGACTCGTCAGCGTGCGTACGACAGGGTCGTCGACGCCTGCGCCCGGGCGCGCGGCGTCACGCAGGAGCATAAGCGCGGCTTCGGGTCGGGCGCGCTGAAAGTGAACGGGCGGATCTTCGCGATGCTGGCGTCGAACGGCGACTTCGTCGTCAAGCTGCCGAAGCTTCGCGTCGACGAGTTGATCGCGGCCGGCGACGGCCAACGATTCGAGCCGGGGCCGGGCCGCGTGATGAAAGAGTGGCTCGTATTCTCAGGACCGACGACGCGCTGGCTCGACCTCGCGCGTGAAGCGTGCGCGTTCGTGAACCGCGCGCCGGCGAAGCGGCAATAGGCACTCCCAGCAGAATCGCGCTAGGTGTCGGCGTAGAGCGCGTGAACGTGAACCGCATCGCCGACGCGGACAAGACCTTCGGTCACGACCGACGCGCAGAGCCGGCTCCAACCAGGATGCAACTTCTGCGCGATCCGCGTTTCGTCGTGATCCGCGAATGAACCGCGAATCTTGTAGCACGGGCTCGCGTACTTCGTGATGCGCAGCCGCGCGCCGCCGATCGTCAACTCGGTGCCGGGGACGACCGCGGCCCACGGAACAGCTGAGAGCGTGAGGTTCTCGCCGGTCGTGCCGGCGGCGATCGGATGGCCCTCGGCCTGAAGCGCCTTGATCACGTCGAGCGAGAACAGCACGACCGCGCGGTCGGGTCCGCCGTGGAAGCGCCGGTCGCTCTGGCGATCGCCGTCGACCCCATCGGCCGTCAGGAGGGCTTCGAACACCGGCTGTTTCGGCACGCCGCCACGCGAGGTATTGATCGACTCGACCCGACCCGCTGTCTCGTTCATCGCACGATCGTACACCGTGCGGCGCTGACGCCGCCGCGGCGAACCGGCGGTGTTCGCGATCCGTTCCGGTAGAATCAAGCTGTTCGCTGCGGTGCCCGATGCGCCGGGGTGGCGAAACTGGCAGACGCACAGGACTTAAAATCCTGGGTCGCGAAAGCGGCGTGCGGGTTCGATTCCCGCCCCCGGCAATCACAGGCGAACAGTGCTGAGGTCGGGCGTCGGTGCTCAGGCCGCTGACGGTCCGAACGGTCGTCCGATTCACCCGGCCGTCAGCGGCTGCGCGGCAATCATTGCGCAGGAGCGGCGAGATCGCGGAGCGGCGCGATTAACATCCGAGATCTCTCCGGATCACTTCTGCAGCATCGATGAGAGCTTGACCATCCGATGCGCTCAACACGCCGTCCAGAATTTTCTGCTGGACGCCCGCCTCAAAGTCACTCACCTGAGAGCACGCCGACTCGGGGTGTCCGGCGGCCAGGCTACGCAGAGCATTTTGAAGCGGACGGATCAGCCCGTTGGCCTGACCAGATCGCAGCGTGCTGTTTGCGACCAGTCCGTTAATGGAAGCAATCACCGACTGGATGCGCTCCGTCGGCGTCGGTGTCGGCGCCGCGTTCGGTACGAACGTCAACAGAACCTGGCGAACGGACCCGTCATTGGCCAGGAAATTGAACGACAGGTTCCCGAACACCCAGGCGAACGGGCTCGTCGGCAATTCGCCGTTAGCCAGCATCGACGTCGGTCCTGTCAGCAGAATATCGAAGCTCGTATCCGGGAACGGAACAGGCAGCCCGACGTTGCTCGCAAATGTGTCGACGCCGTTGACAGCCACGAAGAATTGGTCGCTGACACTCACCGGATCATCATTGAAGGCGGAAATCTGCATCGCGTTGCTCGCGCGCGTCGCGGTCAAGCCAAGTTCAGGGACGACGACCGACAACGTGCCGACTCGGAACGTGCCTGTGTTGGGATTCGGATCGACATCGGGCTGGTTCGTGTCGTACGTCACGGTGGCCGTCACCGATCGACCGGCGGCGAAGAGCGGCGCGAACTCTTGATCCGCAATCGGGACCGGAGCCCCGTTCACGAACTCGCCTGCGACCGTCAACTCCCGCCCGAGGATCGTCAACGTGACCGGACCGGCGTACGCCTCCGACGAGAGACCGACGATCATCCCAATGGACATGACCCTTCGTACGGTGCGTGTCATGACTCCTCCTTCGAACGTGTCGCGAACCTGGCGGCGCGAAAGCCGGGCGCGCCGAGACGATTCCCGCGCGGATGAAAACGCCCGCCCGTTTCCTCCTCAAAGAAAGTGGATTGTGACCCTTGGGAAGCCAGCTCAGCCTATTTGGCGATTGTAAGGAGTGTCAAGGTATTTTCGAAGGAAGTCGAAAATCTTGATCGCCGACGCACGACGCGACGCGCGACCCGCGTCCAGACACGGTGAGCTACGTGTTGCGCACCAGCGGCTGGTTCTTGATCGGCAGGTCGCGTACGCGGACGCCGGTGGCGGCGAAGATGGCGTTGGCGACGGCCGGCGCGATCGGCGGCACACACGGCTCGCCGAGGCCGCCGGGACGCCGGTCGGTCTTGATGAACTCGGCCGTGATGCGGGGCGCGGCGGCCAGGCGAATCATCTGATGGTCGCGGAAATTGCGCTGGACCACGCGTCCGGCGTCGATGGTGATTTCGCCGACGAGCGCCGCCGACAGCCCGAAGATGATGCCGCCTTCGACCTGCGCGAGGGCGCTATCAGGGTTGACGACATCGCCGCAGTCCACCACCGCATAGACGTGCTTCACGCGCAGCGTTCCGTCCGGTGCGACGGCGACGTGCGCCACCTCGCCAACAATCGATCCGAAGCTTTCGGTGAGCGCAATCCCGCGGCCCTCGCCGCCGGGCAGCGGGGTGCCCCAGCCCGCCATCGTCGCGACCCGCTCGAGCACGGCGCGGAACCGCGGCTCGTCGCCGAGGAGATCGCGACGAAACAGATACGGATCCTTGCCGGCGGCATGGGCCAGCTCGTCGACGAACGACTCCTTGAAGAAGCCGTGCTGTGAATTCAGCACCGAACGCCAGGCGCCGAGACGGATCGGATGCGCCGCGTCCTTCGCCTCTGCGTGCTTGTCGGGGATCGCGTAAGGCATGAACACCGACTCGCCGTCGCCGCCCCCGGCGTAGCGCGATCGGATCGCGAGCGGCGCGCCGTTCGCATCGAGGGCGCCGGCGAACCGGGCCATCCCTGCCGGGCGGTAATAGTCGTGCTGGATGTCGTTCTCACGACTCCACACCAGCTTGAGCGGCGTCGGCGCCATCGCCTTCGCGATGCGCACCGCCATGTCCACGTAATCGAACGTGAACGGCAGACGACGACCGAAACCGCCGCCAAGCAGGAGATTGGTGACGTGCACGTTCTCCACGTTCATCTTCAGCGCCTTCGCCGCGGTGGAGCGGGCGTTGAGCGGGTCCTGCGTGCCCGCCCAGACCTCGGCGTGATCGCCGTCCACCCGCGCCGTGCACGCCATCGGCTCCATCGTCGCGTGCGCCAGGAACGGCACGCGATAGTCGGCGGTGATCACCTGGGCGGCTTGCGCCGACAGCTCGGGAGCAGCGCCGAGGGCCGTGTCGAAGGCGGCGAAAATCGTCGCGCTCGAGACGCTGCCGTGGCCGGCATCGTCGAACACCGGCTTCAGTGCCAGCACCGCGCGCCGCGCGCGCCAGTAGCTGTCGGCGACAACCGCGACCGCTTCGTCGAGTTTCACCACGCGCTTCACACCCGGCATCGACTCGGCAGGCGTGGCGTCCACGGATACCAGCTTGCCGCCGTATACCGGCGCGATCTCGACGGCCGCGTAGAGCATGCCGGGCACGGTGAAGTCGATGCCGTAAATCGCGCTGCCGTTCACCTTCGCGGGAATGTCGCGGCGCGGCCGAGCCGTACGCCGGATCGTGTAGCTGCCCGGATCTTTCACGGCGGGACTGGTCGGGACGGAGATCTTCGCTGCCGCCTTCGCGAGCTCGCCGAAGCTCGCGCTTTTTCCAGACGCCGCATGCATGATCCGCGAGCTCGCCGCCTTGCATTCCGACGCGCTGACGCCGAAGCGGGCCGCGGCGGCGGCGACCAGCATCTCGCGCGCGGCGGCGCCGGCGACGGTCATGCCGTAGACGCCGGTGCCGCGAACGGCCGTCGAGCCGCCGGTTGCCTGAAATCCAAACCAGCGCGCGAGGCGATAGGTGCCGTAGTCGACGCCACGCACGAACGGCGTGGGAATCACCGGCATCATCGGCCGCGCCATGTACGCGGTCGCGTAGTTGTCGAGCGCGGGCGCTTCGTTGATGCGGACGAGATTCCAGTCGGCATCCATTTCCTCAGCGGCCATCATCGCCAGCGCGGTCTGCGTGCCCTGGCCCATCTCGCAATGCGGCACGAGAACCGTGACGAAGTTATCGGGTGTCACCGTGATCCACGTCGTCAACTCGCCCGTCTCGGCGGCATCGTCGGAGACGACGCTGTGGCGGCTCGGCGCCAGGGCCAGACCGGAGACGCCGAGCACGAACCCGCCGCCGACGAGCGTCCCGGCGCCGATGAAGGCCCGACGCGTCCACTTGCCCATCAGACGTTTCTCCTAGCCTTCCACGACCGCGTGAATCGCGCGGCGCACGCGCGCGAACGTTCCGCAGCGACAGATGTTGGTGATCGACGCATCGATCTCCTCGTCGGTCGGATGCGGATGCTGGTCGAGAAACGCGGCCACCGCCATGATCATCCCCGACTGGCAATAGCCGCACTGCGGCACCTGATGCGTGATCCACGCCTGTTGCACCGGGTGGAGCGATCCGTCCGGCGCGAGCCCCTCGATCGTCGTGACCGACGCGCCTTCAGCGTTGGCCGCGGGGAACATGCACGACCGCTCGGCACGCCCGTCGACGAGCACCGTACACGCGCCGCATTCCGCGATGCCGCAGCCGAACTTGGTGCCGGTGAGCCCGAGCGTGTCGCGGAGCGTCCATAACAAGGGCGTGTCGGGATCGACATCGACCGATCGCGCCTGCCCGTTGACTGTGATCGTGATCGCCATCGCCGGCGATTCTAATCCGCAGCCGCGCCTTCAGGTTTCACGAAATGCCGGCGGCAACTTGAAGGACAATCGACGGCACCCCCGCGATGCCGCTGCCGCCGGTCGATACCCGCCGCGCGTTCCGCCCGTTGAGCGGCGAAATCGCCGCCCTTCTGCAATCGCTGCCCGCGGCGGACTGGGAGCGCCCGACCGTCGCCGGTTCATGGCAGGTCCGTGACATCGTCGCGCACCTGACGGATACGGCGCTGCGGCGGCTGTCGCTGCAACGCGACCGGTTGGCGATGGCCGGGCCGTCACCGGGGCAGGATTTCGTCGCCTTCATCAACGACCTCAACGCGACCTGGACCCGTGCCGCGCGCCGCTTCAGCCCGCGGGTGCTGACCGATCTCTACGTCGAGGCGAGCGGCGAACTGGCCGCATTCGTCGAGACGCTGGATCTCGACTCGGAGGCGTTCTTCGCCGTGTCGTGGGCCGGCGAAGCGCAGTCGCGCCAGTGGCTCGACATCGGACGCGAGTTCACGGAAGTGTGGCACCACGGCGCGCAGATTCGCGACGCCGTCGGCGCCGGCCCGTTTTCCAATCCGGAGTGGCTGCGCGCGGTGCTTCGCATCGCCATGCACGTGCTGCCGCACGCCTATCGCGGTCTCACCGCGCCGCAGGGCACGTCGATTACCGTCCGCGTCACCGGTCCGGCATCCGGCGCGTGGACGCTACGCCGGGACCAGGAGCGGTGGCTCGCGGACGAGCGCGACGCTGCCGACGCCAGCGCGACGCTCACGATCGCAGACGAGGCCGCCTGGCGGCTGTTCTTCAATGCGCTGGCGGCTGCCGACAGCGCCGCCGTCGTGCGCGTCGAGGGCGACCCCGCGCTCGCTCGCCCGCTGCTGCAGGCGCGCGCGGTGATCGTCTAGCCGGACCGTTTCCAAATCCGTAGGTGCGGGCTTTCAGCCCGCACAGGCCGCCCTGAAAGGGCGACCCGACGTCGATGTTGAATCGGCGCGTTAGAACGTCACCTTTGCCGCGATCTGCAGCTGCCGCGGATCGCCGACGCCCTGGCGCAGGAACCCGTCGAAGTTGAACAGCGCCGGCGTCGACAGGGGGTTGACGTTGTTGGCGTTGTTGAACGTGTTGAACATCTCGATGCTCGGGATGATCTCCGTCTGCGCGCCGATCCGGAACGGCCGCTGCAGCCGCCAGTCGAGCGAGAAGTAGGCGTTGTCCTTGCGGTCCCAGTTCCGCCCGCGATCGACGCCGGCGAGCACCCGCGGCGACGTGGTGATCGGTTGCGCGGTGCGCCCCTGCATCCGGATGTTGGCCAGGACTCGCCGGGGGAGCTCGACATACGTGAACAGGTTGAACTTGTGGCGGATGTCGCGATCCGAGGGTCCGTAGTCGAGATCGAGATCGTAGAAGTTGAACGAGCGATCGGTGAACGGATCGCGCTCGTTCGAGTCGTCGTCTTCGTCCTTCGAGAGGACGTAGTTGGCTTCGAACTGGTAGTGCTGCGCGAAGCGCCGCCGCAGGCCGAACGTCGCGCCGCGATAGAGGCTGTGACCTTTGCTGGTCGTGACGAACAGGTCGCCGAGCACCGGTTCGTAGGGATTGGCGCCGGCATAGGTGGTGGTGTCGCGCGTCGGCGGCTGTGATGCGGCGGCGCCGGTCCCGTGAACGTTGTAGTTCAGGAAACGCGTCAGATCGACGGCCCTGGCGACCGTGACGTCGACATAGACGACGACGGCCGGCATCAACTCGCGCTCGTAGCCGCCGTTGAAGCTGTAGACGTGCGGGTTGCGATACTCACGATCGAACACCCGCACGCCGGTAAAGGCCGGGAATGTCCCGGGTGGAACCGCGCTCGGCGCGAGCAGGTTGGGCCACACCGGCATGTCGGCGAACGCCGTGAAGCTGGTGTTGCGGAAATCGCTCTTCTGCTGGATGCCGTTGGTCGTCACTGACCCGACCTGGCTCAGCATGTTCTGCCGCGCGTAGTAGATGCCCGCGCTGCCGCGCACCACTGACTTGCCGTCGCGGTTCACGTTCCAGACGAAGCCGCCGCGGGGCTGGACCTGCTTCCACTGATTCGGGATCGTCCCGTCCGACGGAAAGCCAATCCTGCCGAGGAACGGGGCGAAGGCGGTCGTCGTCGGGTCGACAGTGTCCGGCATCTGCTGACCGTCCCAGCGGATGCCGAGGTCGATCGTCAGACCGCTGCCAGCCTGCCATTTGTCCTGCACGAAGATCGCCAGTTCCTCGTTGCTGATGTCCGACGCGCCCGCGGCGTCGCGCGCGATGCCGTCCGGGCTGCTCGACTGCAGGTAGAAGAGCAGCGGACCGCCGTTCGACGTCGAACCGGGAGGACACGCCGCCGGCGCGGTGACGTACGAACCGTTCGAGCAGCCGACGGTGAACGGCCCGAAGCCGCCCGGCGCGGCCGGCGAGGCGTACCGCAGAAAGCCCGGCACGCTGTCGAAGATGTAGCGGCCTTCGAAGAAGCCGCGGAATATCTGGGCGTTGTTGGTGTGAATCCACTCGCCGCCGGCTTTCATCGTGTGCCGTCCGGCGATGATCGACACGTTGTCCTTCACCTGGAAGCGCTTGACCAGTTCGTCGACGTTCGGGCCGAGGAAGAACGGGTTGCCGAAGCGGAACGTCGGCAGCGCCGGGTCGGCGCCCATCGCGGTGTCGGCGGGAATGCCCGACACGGTCGCCGATCGCGGCCGATTCTCGCGCGAATAGGTGATGTGGAACTCGTTCAGCTTCGAGACGCTCAGCGTGCTGAACAGGTTCGCGTTGAGCACGTTGATCTTCGACGGCCCCTCGGTGCCGTTGGCGGACGTGCCGTAAGTCGGCACGTCGAAGGTCTGGTTCAGGTTCTTCGAATAGTCGAAGTTGTAGGACGCCGACAGGTTGTGCGGCGGCGCGAGGTTCCAGTCCCCCTTCGCGAGCAGCGCGTTGTTGTTGATCTGGTGCTGCACCGGCTGCCCCTCGTCCTGGTTGCGCGTCGCCTTGAAGAACGACAGCAGCGCGAGTCGCTGGCAGTCGCCGCTGGTCGCGATCAGCGACGCGTTGGCCGCGAGACTCGGCGCGCTGACCGGGCATGGTGTGCCGATCGGTTCCGAGAGGTTCGCCCGCAGCAGGTTCTCGCGGACCCCTTCGAGCGCGAAGAAATAGAAGGCCTTGCTCTTGACGACCGGGCCGCCGATCGTCCCGCCGAACTGTTCACGGTGGAAGTCCTGCAGCGGCTTCCCGTCCGACGTGTTCGCGGTCAGTCCCTCGAGCCGCTGGTAGTAGAACAGCGACCCGTTGACCGTGTTGGTTCCCGATTTGGTGATCACGTTGACCACACCGCCGGCGGTGTGGCCGAACTCGGCGGTGGCGCCGCTCGCGATCACCTGGAACTCCTTCACCGCGTCGAGGGTGATGTCGATCGCGGCGCGCTGACCCCCGACCTGCTCGCCGAAGAAGCCGTTGGTGTAGTCGCCGCCGTCGAGGCTGATGTTGTTGAAGATGCCGCGCTGCCCGGCAATCGTGATTTCGTCGCCGTCCGGCCCCTGGACGACGCTCACGCCCGGCGTCAGCGTCAACAGATCCTCGAACTTGCGCCCGAGAATCGGCGTCGTCGCGATCGTCGTTTCGTCGAGCGTGTTGGCCACGGCGGTCCGCGCCGTGTCGACGGTTTCGACGGACGAGGTCACGGTGACCGTTTCAGCAATCGAGGAGACCTTCATCGTCGGCGACAGCCGCACGGTCTGACCGACCGTGACCAGCACGTTCTCCTGGACGATGGTCGCGAAGCCGGCAAGCCGCAGCGTGACCGTGTAGCGGCCGGCCGGCAATTGCGGCACGACGAAGCGGCCGTCGCGGTCGGTCACCAGAACGCGATTGAGATCGGTGTCGACGTTGCGGACCTCGACGTCGACGCCCGGCAGCACGCCGCCGCTCGAATCGACGACGGTGCCGTCGATGACGCCGGTCGTGATCTGCGATTGGCCGGCCGCAGGCATGGCGATCGCCAGCGAGATCATCGCGGTCAGCGCGCAGAGTGTCTGCATGCGAAGCTCCTTGTGCAGGCATCATCTGCCTTTCGCGCCGGGCCGACAAGGCGCGGTCGAAAATCAGTGCGCAACGACAGATGCCCGCCCGCCGGTTCGCGCGTAAGATGACCACAGTCCTCGCACTGCCCGCGCGCAAGCAATTCGCGACGTCGACACGAAAAGGTCGACACGAAGAGGAGGAGAACGTCATGCGTCCATCCTTTCTCACGACCGTTGCGCTGGCGTTGGTTCTGTCTGCTGTCGTCGCGAAGGTCGCGTCCGCCCAGGCGATGCCGAAGGCGCAGGTCGCGAACCTGATCGTCAAAGTCGAGAACGGCGTCGACGAATTCCGCAACTACCTGGAGAAGCGGGGCGAGAACGCAAAGGACGCAGGCAACGCGGCCCAGGCGTCCGGCCGCCGCTCCCGTCAGGGGGCCAGTGAGAACCAGAAGGCCAGGG
>Ga0070686_100001708_pt1 | contig 12288 bp, 7 predicted proteins | sample KBSS23LmetaG_FD_65654 | JGI IMG/M metagenome (GOLD analysis project Ga0070686, IMG submission 65654) | Switchgrass rhizosphere microbial communities from Kellogg Biological Station, Michigan, USA - KBS S2-3L metaG | ecosystem: Host-associated > Plants > Roots > Rhizosphere ...
GCAATGTCGCCGCCGTGTGCCTGCGTAATGTGACGCACGAGCGACAGGCCGAGCCCGCTGCCCTTCGTGTTGTGCACCAACGGATCGCCCGCGCGATAGAACTTCTCAAAAATCTTCGATTGATCGCGGCGCGTGATCCCAATGCCGTGGTCCGCCACTTCGAGTTTCACCACGCTATGATCGCGGTAGAGTTTCACACCCAAAAACTTTTCGTCTGACGAATACTTCAGCGCGTTGTTGACCAGATTGACGAGAGCGCGCGCGATCGCTTCGCGGTCCACCGGCACCGCCGGCAGATCGGGATCAATGCTTTCCTCAAACGCGAAGCCCTGCTGCTCGATCTGATAACGGTACGACTCGAGCGTGTTGCGGACCAGCTCGGCAATGTCGGTGTTGCGAAACTCGTACTCCTTCCGTCCGGCTTCGATCCGCGAGAAATCGAGGATGTTGTTAATTAGCGCGGTCAGCCGCTCGCTCTCTTTGCGAATGATGCGGTAGTACTGCTGCTTCTTGTCCGGAGTCGCGATGCGGCCCAGCTCGAGCGTCTCCGCGTATAAACGAATCAGCGCGAGCGGGGTGCGCAGCTCGTGCGAGACGTTGGAAACGAAGTCGGACTTCAGACGCGCAAGGGCCAGTTCCTTGTTGACGATGTGCCTCGTCAGCACGAGCCCGCCGATGATCATTAACGAAAGGAAACCGAGGATCATGAAACTGCGGCGGACCCACGTCTGGCCCAGTTCCTTGACGCTGGTGCCCTGATACTTGATGCCGAGAGACAGTCCGCGGAAAGCGTCGTCGAGCTTGCGCGTCACTTCGGGCTTCCCCTCCCAACGGCCGGAAACGGCGAGCGGTTTGACGTCGTCCCACTTTTCCATGCTTGCGGGATAGACAATCATCGCGAGCTGGTTTCGGCTCTGGTCGGTGGCTTTCTGCTTTACCATTTCCTGAATCACTCCCGGAAACAGAGTGTCCTTCAGATATGCCGGATCGAAGCGAACTCCACCCATCACCACCCGATCGCTCGACAGCTGCGGCAAAAGGAAGTAAGCATCGGTCACGAAAGCTTTGCCGCCGGCGCGTTTAATTTGTTCTGTGTAGAAACTGATGGGCTGAGGCTTCTTGTTCATCGACTCAACCATCAGCTTGCCTTCCTTGGTGAACCACGCATGGTAGCCTTCCTCCAGGTGGTCCTGCTCCACGCAAAGGTCAGCGTCGTCCCGCAGCCGGGGTTGAGTGCGGACCACCGCGTCCTTCTCGCCGAAAAGGAAGGCGTGATCCAGCTCGGGGTTCTTTTCCAGGAGTTGGTCGAGTTGTTTCGCTATCTCGTCCGGCTCGAGGTCGGGAGACGGGAACGATTGCCTCACCGCTTCCGTCGTCGAGTAGACCTTCATGTTCAACTTCTTTTCCGTGATCGCGAGCGTCTCCTGAAAATCGCGGTGGAAGGCGGCTTCGAGCGTCTTGTCACGCTGAAACGCGCGCAGCTGGCTGAAATTGAGATAGATGAGCGCGGCGGCGGGCAGGACGACCGCAAGGCCCAGCGTCAAGATCAGCCGGAACCGATTGACGCCTCCCAGTAAACCTCTTCGCTTCAATTTCATGTCCAAAACCTCAGAAGGAACCTGGCCGAGAATCTCGCGAGCGGTTGAGAGCATACTCCCGGCGTGCGCCGGAGTGTGTCAAGGGCGTGTAAAGAGTTGTTAAGAGTTGTGAAGTTATCGCGGCGGGAGCAACGAACTTTGGACTTGGAACTTGGTGCTTAGAACTTTGATCTTTGGTTTTTGGTTTTTGGTCTTTGGTCTTTGGACTTGGTTCTACCGCTTCACGGATTATTCTTCATGAGCTGGTCGTAAACCTGCCGGTACGGATCCGCCGACACTCCCAGGTTGCCGCGAAAGGGCCGGTCCAGAGTGATGATCATAAAGATGATCATCCCGATGAACACAGCCAACAGCAGCACCTCGATAACGTGCAATCGCGCATCGTTAACCTTGAAAAAGAAGGAAGCGCCAAGGCCGATGAAGGCCCCGACGACGACCACCACCCACATCACTGCCGGTAATTTTGTGCTGACCGCATCGAGTCGCAAACGGCGCGCCTGGATCAACTGGTTATAGGAGCGCAGGGTCTCGGCATGCAAAATTTTCTGGCCTTCGGTCGTCGGCTCAAACGTCGTCAGCACCGCCTGAAAGTGGCTGATCTGCTCGGTGCCGGCGGTCGGGACTTTCCCCTGCTGCTGCAATGGCCACGCTTGATTGATGACTTGATCCGTGTAGTCGCGAAGCCGATGCTGCAGATCGCTGCGGATTGGTTCGGGATAACTGGTTATGTCGCGGTAAAGCGCGCTCAGCGCGGTGGCTTCTCCGGTAACCACCTTCGTCGTGTCAGAGTAGGTTTCGAAAACGGTCACGGCGATCAACGCGACGGCGAGTCCATAGAAGACCATTACCGACTGCAACATCGCTCCGGTGAATTCCGAATCTCCCTCGCCAATGCCGAGACGCGGCAGCACGCGACGCCGAACCACCAACAACCCAACCACAGCGTACATGCACAGCGCCGCGATGATCGCGAATCCGGCAACTAACGGGTAATCGAAGATAAATTCAAACATGGTCCGTAACGTCCTTTTCAGTTAAGCGACTCTCGGCGGCTCAGCCTCCGGCAGCCGACCTTAACACGATTGGCTTCTCTTCCGCGTGTGTTGAGTTACTCGCGGGCGCCGTGTTGCGTTTGATCATTTACTGACATCGCGGGCTCCCCTTTTGTTTGGCTCACTGAGCGAGGTAGCCGCCGTCCACCGGGTAGTAAGCTCCGGTGACAAAGCCGGCGCGCTCACTGCTGAGCCACACGACCAGTTCGGCAACTTCCTCGACGCGTCCGAGGCGACCGATTGGATGTCGCTCCGCGCGGGCCAACCGGTAGGCATCGTCAGCGTTGTTCAGGAGCGGCGTTTCGATGTAACCGGGACCGACGGCATTGACCCGCACGCCACGCGTGGCATATTCCAGCGCCGCCACTTTTGTCAGCCCAACCACGCCATGCTTCGCTGCCACGTAACCGGCGCATTTGACGTCGGCGACTTGGCCCAGAACCGACGCGATGTTCACGATGGCGCCGCCGCCGGCTGCGACGAGGCGCGGGATCTGGGCGCGCATGGCGTAGAAGACACCGGAAAGATTGGTATCGATGGTCCGTTGCCACGATTCGTTCGTGACCTCAGCGACCTCTTTGTTTCCGCCGGCGATGCCCGCGTTATTGCAAGCGACATGCAGCGCGCCGAATCGTTCGCCAGCCGCCGCTGCGAGCGCCTCGTTGTCCTCGGGACTGGAAACGTCGGCACGGACGAAGATCGACTCGCCTTGGTACTGGTCGTTAATCATCTGGACAGTTTCCTGACCGCCGTTCTCGTTAATGTCAGACACGACCACCCTCGCTCCCTCACGTGCGTACAAAAGCGCGACGCCGCGCCCGATGCCCGAGCCGGCGCCGGTGACGATGGCCGTCTTGTTCTCTAGAAGCATTGGTTACCTCCGCGAAATGCCAGACAGCCTAACATCAGCGACAAGTACCCGGATGAACGGGGAATCATTCCCTGAGCTTAGTAAGTCATTTCCTGAACTCCGGAAAACGTCATCAAACACTTGAAAGACGGGCCAAAACGCCGGAAAACGCCCTGAAAGGCGAAAAGAAAGTAGCCAGGGGTGGCCCGCTTTCGCGCTGACCCCTGGCTACTTTCCGTCCTTTCCGGGCCTGTTCGGGTACGACACCGGAATCGACTACTAGTTTGAACCGATCGTGTTTGCGATGCCCTTGTTTTGCAGGATGATGATCTCAACGCGCCGATTCTTCGCGCGTCCTTCGGCAGTGCTGTTATCGGCAACAGGCTTTGAGTCGCCATAGCCGAAGGGTTGGACCAGGCGGCGCAGATCCAAACCGTGCACGCCCACGAGGTATTGAATGACGGCCTTCGCGCGGCGTTCGCTCAGGGCGCGATTTCTCGCCGTGTTGCCGGTGGTGTCTGCAAATCCCACCACCTGGACCAGCCAGCCGTTCGCGTTGCCTTTCGCCTTTTCAGCCTTGGCCCACGCCGCCGCTTCGTCCATCGTTTGCTTGGCAGTGGCGTCAATAGTGCTGCTGTTCACTTTGAAGAGGACCGGGATGGTCTTCAGCGTGTCGTAATCATCGAGACCGTTAATCCGGTTGTTGGCCAACGCCGCAGACTTATAAGCCGCATCCGCCTGAGCTTGGGCGGCATCGGCCCGGGCCCGGGCATCGTTGGCGAGCGCGGTGTTTTCGGCAATTTGTGCGGCCATCCGCTTCGCGTTCTCCGCTGCCTCGCGAGCGGCTTGTTCAGCAGCCGCAATCCGCGCGTTGTTTTCCTCGGCCAGTTCATTGGTCTGTTCGAGGGCCTGCGCGCTGCGCAGATCCTGCTCGTCAAACTTGACCCAATCGGCTACCAGGTTCCCGTTCGCGTCGCCTCTGCCCTGCGCCTGCAAACGGAGTCCGCGCATGATGTAGGTCACGGCGTAGGACTTTTTGTTCATGCCATGCGAAGTGACTTTGGTTGACGACGTCATGAGCACTGATGTCTCGGCGCCGCTGGGGTCGCGGACTTTGAACGCATCGCCGTTGCGAATACTGACGACGCCCTGCACCTTCAGTTTCTGACCCTCGGGCACCGGCACCAGATGCGCGCTGCTTGCGCCCTGCGCCCAGACGCCGACCGCGCTCAGCAGCGTTACGAGAAAGGCCAAAGTCAGTGTCACCGCGATTGATTTTCTGTTTCTCATCTCAATTCTCCTTCTCAGGTTTTTAGGTTGTGGGTTAAACCAAAAAGGCGTCCGGGTCCTCGAGAAAATCGCTCGTTAAGTTGTGGCACCTTAGCTTTGATGGTCTGAAAATTACTTAGTGCTTTCCTCTGGTTTGAACTGATGAACTGCTTCACTCAGGCAGCCGCGCCGACCAGCCGTCGTCCGTGCGACGCCAGGTCCTGTCCGGGTTGTACAACTCCATCTTCTTGACGATCTCCAGCGAGTTCGGACCGAGGTCCTTCTCGTAGACGACGTCTTCGTAGCTGACGATGAAAGTCTTCACCCCGGTGACGCGGTAATCCGCCGGCACCGCGACGAGCGCAAATCCGCCAATCATCACGCCCTTCACGACGAAATCCATTTTGCCCAGCGGCGCGGCGGGTCCCTGCCCTTTCAGAATCTTGAAGTAGTAACCGTGATAGGGTTCGGCCTTGCTCGAGTAACCCTGGGTCAGCGCCTTGGCTATTCCCTCGCCAACCGGGCCACCCCAGGTGCCGTCTTCATTTTTCCAGGCCAGCCCGTCCTGCTTGCCGGGTGTGCTGATGATTCGCTGCGCGTATTGATTGACTCCGTCGTGAGCCTGCAGCGCATATGCCTTCTGGACGTCCGCATAACCGCGGCAGATCGTGATCGCGTCGAGCTCGTTCGCGCCGATGCGACGATCAAGAATCTCTTTGCGACCGGCGGCGGCGTTGAACGACCATCTGCCCCCACGCTTCATGATCGGCACCGGATAGGGCCAGTCGTCGTTGCCGACAGAGACGATCGCGCGATTACGGTTCTTCGGGTCGGGAGTCACTGTGGTCTTTTCGGCTGCCTTCATGGCAAACGTCGCCGCCCGTTGTTTGTCCTGCACTTTGTCGGCGGTGTCGATCAGTCCTTCGGCGCCCGGGCCTAAAATCTCTTTCAGCGCCGGTATGTCAAATTCTTCCGCGGCTTTGATCAGCGCCGCGGCAGCTTCTTGCGAAGTGGCGAACGTTTTTTGTTTGACTACCGGAGCCGCCGCCTTGGTTTTCGTCTGCGCAATGGCGCCGCTGATTGGCCCGAGCACGAAGCCGAGAACGCAACAGAGAGCAATCGCGCACGCGAGCCAGAGAATTCCTGACGCGAATGAGTGGTTCGATTTCGTTTTCATTTTCTTCTCCTCAAAATATTTCGTCTGCCCGTGTTGGTTATTCGCCGCGACCTCTACCGCCCGTTCTTACCGTCGCCGTCCACCGCCGCCGCCGCCTCTGCCGCCGCCACCACCGCCACCGCCGCCTCGTCCACCACCACCGCCGCCGCCGCCGAAACCGCCCCCGCCGCCACGGCTACCGCCGCCACCCCCACCGAAGCCGCCGCCCCGGCTGCCCATGCTCGAAGAGCCGCGTGAACTGCTCGCGCGGGCACTGCCGCCGCCAAAGGAACCGCTACCGCCAAACGAACCACGACTGGAACCTTTGGAGACGTCACGACTGCCAATGCGGTCGCCGCCGCCGCTGCCAAAACCGCCACCGCGATTGCCGCCACTCAGCCCACCGCTCGAACCGCCGCGATTCCCACCGCTGAGTCCGCTCGAACGATCGCTGACCCCCGCACGATTTCCCGCGCCACTGCCGCTGCCGCGATTTCCGCCGCTGAGTCCGCTCGATCGATCGCTGACCCCGCCACGATTTCCCGCGCCGCCGCGGTCGCCCACACCACTGCCACTGCCGCGGTTTCCGCTGCCAAGTCCGCTCGAACGATCGCTAACACCGCCACGATTTCCCGCGCCGCCGCGATCGCCCACACCGCCGCGATTAGCGTCGCGCGTGCTCGGCATATTGCCGCCTTGCCGGCCGATTTGGTCGCGCGCGCCGGATTGACGGTTTCGCATCGAATCGCCACGTGCCGTGCCGCCGTAACGATTGGCAATGTCCCGATTCGCGTAAGGCGCGCCGCCGCGATGCGCCGGATTGTGTTGCCACTTGCCGCCGCCGTTGATGTTGTTGCGGTTGCCGCCCTGAATGTTGTTGACGCGATTGCCGCCGCTGATATTCGTGTTGCGATTGAAGTTGTTGTTGACGTTGACGTTGATGTCGTTGCCTCCCCAGCCGCTGTTCCAACCCCAGCCGCCGCCGCCCCAGGCCGCGCCGATCGCAACGCCGACGCCGAACGAGATCGCGCTGGCTGCAATCACCCCTCCAGTCGAGTATGGCGGGTAGTAAATTGGCGGGTACGGATAGACCGGCGCGCCGTAAACAACCGTCGGGTTGTACGAAGGCACATAGACCACTTGCGGGTTTGATTGTTCGACGACGATGACGGTTTTGTTTTCAATTACCTCCGTCTCGACTGTCATCTGCTCGTTTGACTTCAACGCTCCGGCGTCCTGCGCTTTTCTTCGCATCCGCTGCACGGCGTCCATCACGTCGCTTTGCTGCGCGAGAAAAGCGTTGCCGAGATCGGTGGTCCATTGAATGTCGTCGGCGAGTCGCTTAACGACGTCGGGCAGCGCGGCCATTGCCTGCACGCTCGGGTCCCACGGTTGCTTCGAAACGGCCTCCGTCAATTTTTTGTCTTTGAGATTGCCGTTCTTAACTAGCCATTGCTGCAGTTGAATGAGCTCGAGCGGATAGGTAGACGCAACCAGGGTCTGGCTCAAGAGTGGATCCGGATACAGCGCTATCGGCGCCACCAGCGAGTCCAATTGATCACTCGGAATCAATGGCGCGGCCTGCGTGTCCTGCGCCGCGGAAGCGGGTTTCGGCGCCGCAAAAATTGCCACGTCGCCGAAGACGAAGAGCGCGACGATCGTTAGTGCCACCAGGCTTTTCGCTTTGTTTGGTTGTGCTTTCATTTGCTTCCTCCTTACGCCTTTCTGTATTACCGGCGACGACCACCACCGCCGCGCATTCCGCCGCCTCCTCGCATTCCACCGCCGCCACCACGACTGCCGCCCATGCTTGAGGAGCCTCTCGAGCTGCTCGCGCGGGCGGCGCCGCCTCCCCACGATCCGCCGCCAAAACTGCCCCGGTTGCCACCGCCTCTGGAAATGTCTCGGCTACCAATGCGGTCTCCGCCCAAACTGCGATTGCCGCCGCCACCAAAACCGGGACGATCCGACGTGCCCGCCGACGGTCGCCCGCTGCCCAAACCGCCACCACCACTCCCGCCACCAAAGCTGGGGCGATTAGCTAAGTCGCGGCCGATGTCGCGACCACCACCACCAATGCCGCCGCCACCAAAACCGGGGCGGTCCGATGTGCCCGCCGACGGTCGGCCAAGATTCTGACGCGCGTTTGCCTGGCGGTTGCCGATCGAATCTCCGCGCGCTGCGCCGCCAAAACGATTGGCGATGTCCCGATTTGGGTAAGGCGCGCCGCCGCGATGTTGCGGGTTGTGCCGCCAGTTGTTGTTGCCGGAGCCAAGTGGATTGACGCGATTGCCGCCGCCCGGATTGCGGTTGTTGTTGTAGTGGTTTACGAAGTTGTTGTTCCGGTTGATATTGATCGTGCCGCCGCCCCAACCGCAGCCGTACCCCCAACCGCCGCCCCAGGCGACCCCGATCGCGATGCCGGTGCCGTACCAGATCCCCGCGGCGCCGTAATAGCCGCCGTAATAGCCTCCGTAAAACGGCGGATACGGATAGGCCATCACACCCCAAACAAACGTCGGGTCATACGACGGCACATAGACCACTTCCGGACTGGCCTGCTGAATCACCACCACAGATTTGTTTTCAACCTGCTGCGTCTCCACTTTGACCTGCTCGTTGGACTGCAACTTTCCGCCGTCCTTCGCCTTCGTCCGCATGCGTTGGACCGCGTCCATCACGTCGGTCTGTTGCGCCAGAAACGCATTGCCCAAATCCGAGGTCCACTTGATGTTGTCGGTCATTTGCTTGACGACGCCCGGCAACGCCGCCATCGCCTGAATGCTCGGGTCCCAATCCTGCTTTTGCACCGACTCCGTCACTGCTTTTTGACTCAGATACTGACCATCCCTCGCGAGCCACTGCTGCAGTTGGACCAGCTCCAGCGGATAAGTCGAAGCGACGAGCACCTGGCTCAACAACGGATCGGGATAAAGCGCGATGGGCGCCACCAGCGCGTCCAGTTGATCGTTCGGAATCATCGGCGCGGGCGCTTCCGCGGGCGTCGGCTCCTGCGCCGGTGCTGCGTCTGCGGGCGCGGTTGCAGTGGACGCTGGCGAAGTGGCAGGTTGCGGCGTCTGTCCCGATTGCGCGAACACTGCTACGTTGCTACACGCCAGCAACCCGGCGAAAAGAATTGGGAGAACTGGGAGACACGGGATGACCGGCAGGGCTGCGCTCAGACTTCTTGATCGTCGCCGGTTGAAAGTTGATTGGAAGAGTCTTGTTTTCAAAGTTTTACACTCGTCGGGGCCAGAGCCCTGTATTTGGTCAGAGAGTTTTCAACGGAGAGACACGTTTTCAATCGTCTAACGGCATGTACCCTACCTCCGTCCCGAGCCCCGAAGTACTGTCAGAACTTACAGGGTGCGAAACCTTATCGTTCTTGCTCTTCGCGCCTGCTCGACGCCTCGCCGCGCGCGGTTTTTTCCGTTTTCTTTGACAGTTTGCTGAGTAAATTGCACGAGTTCCTCTAACTGGAGCTAAGCCATCCGCGCGGCCACTGCCGACGTGTTCCACCCGGCCGGCGAATTTAGCCTTATCGGGATCGGCATCTGGGGAGCTGTATGCCAAAACTGCACCGCATGGCCGGGACTAGACGGAGGTTCGCCGGAGCAGCGTGAAAGACTTTTTTGGTGAATCTAGGGAAGGGGCGGTGGAAGGGAGTAGTAGGAATTCGGCAGAAAGCAGTAGTCAGTAGGCACTAGCAAAAGGCAGTAACTAGAACGCAAAACCAGTAGGCTGTCTCGCGTGCGGCTCTGACTTCTGACTGCTGCCTGCTGCTTACTGCCTTCTGCCGACTGCTACTGCGTACCTCACTCTGAGCTCAGGGAGAGCATTTGCAACTTCCAAAAGACTGCGTGATACACTCGTGCCACCACACGTTCTTAACGAGACCGCCTCAAAATTGTGTGCCCCTGTAGCTCAACGGTTAGAGCAGCAGACTCATAATCTGTTGGTTCGGGGTTCGAATCCCTGCGGGGGCACCAATTATCAATGCGAGCATCTAAACGACGTCGTCGAGGGCGTCGCAGAGTTCGCGGCTGGCAGAGTCAGGTCAACGCGGTGCTCATAAGAAGTACTAGTACATGAACATCTGTCATTCGAGTTGCGTTCGTTAACCTCATTCATCGAGCTCGGTTCATCAACATTCTCTCACTAACATCATTCATCAACCGCCGCTCATTATCCTTCGTCCACCCAAACCGATCCGTTTCGAAAAAAGATCCGTTCGTCTAAGAGCTTCTATTCATCAAAAATATCTTGACATGCCTACGCAGTTGAACTATTAATCGCGCATTCTCAAATCAATCGGAGAGTTAATCGCAGAGTTGCAAACTTCTGCGGCTCATCAAATCTGATCACCTGGAGACTTACACAAAATGCCAACTAAGAAACCTTCGTCCGCTAAGAAGAGTTCAGCTCGCATTGGACCAGTGCCGCCGTATGGCATTGCAATTCGTGAAGCAGTCGCGCGCGGAGACGCAGCGGAAATGAAAAAGGTCGCGGCCGCCGCGCGTAAACACCTGAGCACTGTTCAGACCGCTCTGGACAAGCTGAATGCGACAATGGCCAAAAAGGCCTGATTGTTCGCTACCACTAAGTACCCATTTAACTCAACCTACGTTCACCCACCCGAAGGAGGGATTCATGGCAACAAAGAAACCGTCCGCTAAGAAAGTCAGTGCGAAAGCGACCGTCAAACCCGCGAAGCTCTACAAACCGATTATTCCGCTTTACGCAGTACCCATCTATGGCGCCGCCAAGAGTGGCGACGCAGCGGCGATGAAAAAAGTGGCCGCGCAAGCGCGCAAGCACATCAGCGAGGTCACGTCCGCTTTGGCCGCGCTCGAGAAGAAGATGGGCAGCGCTCGAAAGTAACTGCCGGCCAGGGACAAAGTCATGGCTGAGCCAACGCGGTATCTTTCTTCCGACGATCGCTCGGCGTTTACACCCGTGCACGCAGTTTGGGAGATCACGCTCGCGTGTGATCTGAAGTGTCAACACTGCGGCTCGCGCGCCGGTGCTCGTCGTCCGCAAGAACTGTCCACGCAGGAATGCAAGGATCTGATCCGCCAATTAGCGCGCCTCGGTACCCGCGAGGTCACGCTAATTGGCGGCGAAGCCTACTTGCGCCGCGACTGGCTCGAACTCATTACTGAAATTCGCGATCAGGGAATGGACTGCACGATGCAGTCCGGCGGGCTGCATCTGAACGAGGATCGCATCCGCGCGGCGGCCGAGGCGGGTCTGCAGGCGGCCGGCGTTTCGATCGACGGACTGGCGGAGGTGCATGACAAACTCCGCGGCGTGAAGGGATCGTTTGACGCGGCCCTGAACGCTTTGCGTTTGTTCAAGAACTACGGACTCGTCTCCAGCGTCAACACGCAAATCACTTCGCTCGTCATTCCGCAGTTGCGCGAGTTGATGGATCTTTACATCGATGCCGGCGCCCGCAACTGGCAAATTCAGTTGACCGTCGCGATGGGTCGCGCCGCGGACAATCCCGAACTTCTCTTGCAGCCTTATCAAATTCTGGAGTTGATGCCCGTGCTCGCCGAGCTTTACGAAGACGGAACCGAGCGCGGCCTGCTCATTCAACCCGGCAACAACATCGGCTATTTCGGTCCTTACGAACACTTGTGGCGCGGCAGCGGCGACGACCGCATCCATTGGACCAGTTGCAACGCCGGACAGAACACGCTCGGGATCGAGGCCGACGGGACCATCAAGGGTTGTCCGTCGCTGCCGACCACTCCATACGGCGGCGGGAACATTCGCGACAAAACACTGAAAGATATCTGGTGGAACACGGACGAACTCAGTTTCACTCGCGACCGCACGATCAATGATCTGTGGGGCTACTGTCGCAGTTGCTACTACGCGGACGTTTGTCGCGCAGGCTGCACCTGGACCACCAGCGTCCTGTTCGGTCGCGCCGGCAACAATCCCTTCTGTCATCATCGTGCGCTGGATCTGGAACGGCAGGGATTGCGCGAACGGATCGTGCAAGTCGAAGCAGCGCCCGGCAAGCCTTTCGATCACGGCCTTTTTGAGTTGGTGTTGGAAGGTACGGACGGGCAGCCGTTGCCGATTGCGGTTGACGAAGCTTCGGAGGAAGTAACCACGCGAACTGCGAAATCCGGCAGCAAATCCGGCAAATCCGTTAGCTCGATTCCGCTCGGAAACAGTCTCGTGCAGATTCTTCCGGCGAAAAAACGCAGTCGCAAGTCAACTCCAACGGCAACGCCCGCGTTCGCGCCGGTAGAATTGATCATTTGCCGCGGCTGCAATCGCCACGTCAAAACCAGAACAGAAGTTTGTCCACATTGCGACGGCGACGTCGTAGCTTTGAACAAGGCT
>Ga0070686_100001709_pt1 | contig 12286 bp, 9 predicted proteins | sample KBSS23LmetaG_FD_65654 | JGI IMG/M metagenome (GOLD analysis project Ga0070686, IMG submission 65654) | Switchgrass rhizosphere microbial communities from Kellogg Biological Station, Michigan, USA - KBS S2-3L metaG | ecosystem: Host-associated > Plants > Roots > Rhizosphere ...
ACCTTGCCGCGAATCGATCCGCGCTTTTCCTGGTAGGTCAAAATGTCAGCCAGAATCTGGCAGGGATGTTCATCGTCTGTGAGCGCGTTAATCGTCGGAATGCCCGAGTAGCGAGCGAATTCGACGACGTCATTTTGCGCGAATGTCCGGATAATGGCGCCGTTCACAAAACGCCCGAGCACGCGCGCCGTGTCCCGAATCGGTTCGCCGCGTCCGAGTTGAATATCGTTCGCGCTCAAAAACATCGGGCTCCCGCCGAGTTCGCGAATCCCGACTTCGAACGAAACCCGCGTGCGGGTCGATGATTTGGAAAACATCAGCGCCCACGTTTGGCCCGCCAGCGGTTTCACCCCGGCGCGATTTCGTTTCAATTCGAGCGCGAGGGCCAGGATTTGATCGATCTCCGCGACGGAGAGTTCTTCGATGCTCAACAGGTGTTTCATGAAATCAGGCAGAGAGAGTCGCGGCGACCTTTTCAATGATGGCCAGGCCTTCGTCCGCTTCGTTTCGTTTGAGGTTCAGCGCGGGCAAAATACGAATCGTGTGCGTGCCCGACGGCACGGTGAGCAGCCCCGCTTCGTGAAAGCGATTGATCAATTGCAGCGAAACCGCGCGATCGCTGCCGCTGAACGCGGGAATGTTCGTATGAAATTCCACGCCGATCATCAAGCCGTAACCGCGCACATCCTTGATCACGTTCGGAAATCGATTCATCAACTGGATCAACGACGTTTTCAAATAAGCTCCGACCTCCCGCGCGTTTTGCGCCAGGTGATCGCGTTCGATCACCGAAATAATTTTCAACGCCACCGCGCAGCCGAGCGGGTTTCCGCCGAACGTCGTGCCGTGCGTGCCCGCGCTGAGCAGGTCGCCATGCGGTTGCCGCAGCCAAAACGCGCCGATCGGAAAACCGCCGCCCAGCGCCTTGGCCATCGAAATTCCGTCCGGCAAAAATCCCGCCGCCTCCGGATGTCCCTCCAGAATCCGTTGAAAACTTTGGAACCGTCCCGTGCGAAAATGCCCACATTGCACCCCATCGATCAGCAGTAACATCTTCCTTTCGTCACACAACTTTCGCAGGCCCAAAAGATATTCGGGCGTCGCGGGAGTCACGCCGCTTTCGCCCTGGATTCCTTCGATCAAAATCGCCACGGTCGCCGGCGAAATGGCCGCGTGGGCCGCTTCCAGATCGTTGTAGGGAATGTGCCGAAACCCCGGCGTCATTGGCTCAAAACCCTTCTTCACCTTCTCCTGGCCCGTCGCTGAAATTCCCGCGAGCGTCCGCCCGTGAAACGAATTAAAGGCTGTTAAAATTTCGAAACGCCCTTCGTCATGCCCAAATTTCCGCGCGATTTTGTAAAGCCCCTCATCCGCTTCGGCGCCACTGTTGCAGAAAAAAACTTTGCCCGGCCCGATGCGATTCACGATCTCTTCCGCCAACTGTCCCTGCGGCGCGGTGTAATAAAGATTCGAGACGTGCATCAACTTCCGCGACTGCTCGATCAGCGCGTCCGTGATTTCCGCGTTCGAATGTCCGAGCGTGCAAACGGCAATTCCACTCGCGAAATCCAAATAACGCCGCCCGCCGACATCCCAAAGCTGGCTGCCGCTCCCGCGACTAAACGCCAGCGGAAAACGTCCATACGACGGCACGACATTGCGCTGAAACTGTTCCTGAATCGACGCCTGATCGTTACGAACAATCGCGGGTGAAGGTGGAACGATTTCTCTCATAGAACGCCTTTCGAAAGCGGCGCAAAGCGCGCGCACTCCAAGACCTGCCGGGATGAGTTTACTCTTGCGAAGTCGCGATAGCGTCTTTGAGTGCGCGCGCTTTGCGCCGCTTTTTCGACGTTCCGAATACTCATAAAACCACCTCAGTTCCAACTCCAGCATCCGTGAAAATTTCCAAAAGCACCGAATGCGCAAGCCGGCCATCCACGAACGAGACTTTGTTGACCCCGGACTTGATGGCGGCGACCGCGCTATCGACTTTCGGAATCATTCCTTTATCGACAATCCCGAAGGCTTTGAGTTCCGGGACTTCTGAAATCTGCAAATGCGCGATCACCGTTTTCGGATCTTTCGGATCGCGCATCAACCCCGGCACATCGCTCATGAAAACGAGCCGCGCCGCTTTCAAGGCGATCGCCGCCTGTGCCGCCGCCACATCCGCATTACAGTTGTAAATGTGACCGGCTTCATCGCGCGCGGTGGGGCTGATGACCGGCGTGATGCCGTGTTTGATGCATTCGAGAAGCGGCGCGGTTTTGACCGCGATGACTTCGCCGACAAATCCAATGTCCGCGGTTCCCAACAACATTTTGCGGCACGTAAAAATATCGCTCCCCGCAAATCCCTGGGCTTTTCCGCCGAGCGAATTAATCGTCTGCACCACCTCGGGATTAATCTCCTTCGACAAAACGCGCTCGACCACTTCGACCGTCGCTTCGTCCGTGATCCGCTGGCCTTGCACGAAATTCGCCTTCAAACCAGCCGCTTCCATCGCGCGCGTGATCGCTTTGCCGCCGCCATGAACGACCACCGGATTGATCCCCGCCGCTTCGAGAAAAACGATGTCGCGCGCCACGCCCGTCCGCACCGCTGCGTCGGGCGAATCCATAAAACTGCCGCCGTATTTCACGACGAACGTTTGGTTGCGAAAGCGTTGGATGTACGGCAGCGCCTCGAGCAAAACGTCCGCTTTGGAAATTAATTCCTGCATCGTTCACCCCCCCAACGAACTCGGATCGCTCACGTCGCCCTTGTTGAAATCGACGTATTCCTCCGTCAAATCCGACGCGTAAAGAATCGCCTCATGCCGGCCGACATTGAGGAAAATGTGCAAATCGAATTCCTTCGCCGCGACACATTTGCACAGCGTCGCAAACGAAACATCCGTCGGCTGCCCGCGTCGCAACGCATAGGTCAGCTTCTTTTCGCCGGGCGCGCTGTAAGCGAGATCGATTTTTTCTTCGACAATTTTGGCGGGCGAAGCGCCCAGCGCGCCGAGAATCCGGCCCCAATTCGGATCGCCGCCAAACCAACTCGTCTTGACCAGCGATCCGTTCCCCACCGATCGCGCGGCCGCGTCCGCATCTTTTTGCGAAGCCGCCCCATGCACCCGCACCGTCACGAAACGCGTCACGCCCTCGCCGTCGCGCACAATCATCTTCGCGAGTTCCAGCGTCACAAAATTCAACGCCTCCTGGAATTTCGATATCTCCTTCGCCGCCACTTTCCCCGCCAGTCCATTCGCCAGCACGATCACCGTGTCGTTCGTGCTCATGTCGCCATCGACCGTAATGCGGTTGAAACTTTGCGCCACCGCCGCTTCCAAACAATTCTTCAGCGCAGCTTGCCCGATACGCGCGTCCGTCGTAATAAATCCCAGCATCGTCGCGTGCAATCCCGCCGCCGGCCGAGCCCCGGTGCGACTCATCCCCGGTTGAATCATCCCTGCGCCTTTGCAGCAGCCGCCGATGCGGGTGGTCACGCCACCGAGCGTTAATTCCACCGCCACCTGCTTCGGCCGCGTGTCGCTCGTCATGATCGCTTCGGCCACCTGGTCGCCCGCTTCCTTTGAAGAATCCAAAACCTGCGCGGCCGCGGCGATTCCATTGGCCACATTTTCCATCGGCATCAACACGCCGATACGTCCTGTCGAAGCGACCAAAACTTCCTCCGCAGTCACGCCCAAATGATGGCCCGTCAACGCCGTCATCATCTCCGCGTCCTTGATGCCTTGCTTTCCCGTGCACGCGTTGGCGTTGCCCGAATTAACCACGATCGCGCGCGCCGCTTTTTGCTCGGTTCGTTTCACGCTCACTTTCACCGGCGCGGCGCAAACCTGGCTCGTCGTGAACATCCCCGCGACCGTCGCCGGCGCCTCCGAAAAAATAATCGCCAGGTCGCGCTTGCGTCCCTTGTTTGATCCCTTGCCGGTGCCGATTCGCTTGATGTCGCAGAACACGGCGCCCGCTTTGAATCCTTTTGCCGCCGTGACGGAACCCGAAATTCTTTTAAATCCCTTGGCCATTTTTTCTTAGTAAAGCCCCGTTGTTTCCGGAAGACCCGTGACAATATTGAAACATTGAATCGCCTGCCCGGAAGTTCCCTTCACGATGTTATCCTCCGCGCTCATCACGATCAGCCGCTTCGTGCGCGGATCGATCCGCCACGCCAGCTCGAGAAAATTGGTGCCCACCACATTCTTCGTATCCGGCAACGCTTTGCCCTCGAGAATCCGCACAAACGGCTCAGTCGCATACGCCTTACCGTAACACTTCTGCACCGCCTCGTTGGAGATTTCGCCGTTGGCCGGTTCGAAATAAAGCGTCGTCAGAATTCCGCGATTCACCGGGATCAAATGCGGCGTGAATTGAACGGTCACCTGATTTCCCGCCACGCTCGAAATTTCCTGTTCGATTTCGGAGAGATGCCGGTGCTTCGGCACGCCATACGGACGCAGGCTTTCGTTGCATTCGGCGAACAAATAATCCAATTCCACCTTGCGTCCCGCGCCGCTCACGCCGCTCAACGAATCCGCAATGATGCGATCTGGATTTACCAACTTTGCTTTCACCAACGGCAGCGTCGGCAACAGAATGCTCGTCGGATAACATCCCGGGCATGCAATCAAATCGGCCTTCGCAATTTTCGCGCGATAACGTTCCGGCAAGCCGTAAACCGCCTTCGCCAGCAGTTTTGGCGCGGGATGATCGTGCGCGTAAAATTCCTTATAAACGTCCGCGCTCTTGATCCGAAAGTCTGCGCTCAGATCGATCACCTTGCATCCGAGATCGAGCAACGGAACCGCAAATTCCGCCGCCACGCCGTGGGGCAGCGCAAGGAAAACAACCTTCGCCGCTTTCGAAATCGCCTCCGCGTTCGGCTCTGTGAACCGCAGGGACTTCGCTTTCGGATAATGCGAAAATTTCGGGAAAATCTGCGCGAGCGTTTGCCCGGCGTATTGCCGCGACGTCACCGCCGCCAAATCCGCGCCCGGATGGCCCAGCAACAGGCGCACCAGATCCTCGCCGGCGTAGCCGGACGCGCCAACAATGGCGACAGGTATCTTGGATTGGAGATCGCTCATGGGTTAATAAATTCCAAAGGCCAAAAGCAAAAGCCCCGCTGGTGTTAAACCGGCGGGGCGTCGAGAAAGTCCAGGTTTAACGCTTGCTGTATTGGAATCGTTTACGGGCGCCGGGCTGGCCGTATTTTTTGCGCTCACGCATCCGAGGATCGCGCGTCAGGTAACCGTGCGATTTGAGGGTCGGACGCAAAGCGATATCCGCTTCCAGGAGCGCCCGCGAAATGCCGTGCCGCACCGCGCCGGCCTGGCCGGTCGGACCGCCGCCCTGCACATTCACGCGAATGTCGAACTTCGAACCCATTTCGGTCGCCACCAGCGGCTGCATCACCAGCAACCGTTGGGAATCGACCACAAAATAATTTTCCATCGGGCGGCCGTTCACCACGAACTTGCCGGAACCCGCGGCCAATCGAACGCGCGCCACCGAGGTTTTGCGCCGGCCTGTGCCAAGAAATTCAGTCGTTGCCATAGTGCGAAATTAGTTTTTGAACTCGAGCGTGGCGGGTTGCTGGGCGCTGTGAGGATGTTTGTCGCCCTTATAGACTTTCAATTTCGTGAGCAACACCCGGCCCAAACGATTCTTCGGGATCATGCCCTTCACCGCGTGGGTGATGAGCTTCTCGGGCGTCCGCGCGCGAACATCCGCCACCGTGCGGAAATGTTCCCCGCCCTTCCAGCCTGAGTAGGACATGAAAACCTTGTCGGTTTCCTTTTTGCCCGTCACCACCACCTTTTCGGCGTTGATCACGACAACAAAATCGCCCGCATCCAGGTGCGGCGTAAACGAGGGTTTGTTCTTCCCGCGCAAAATATCGGCAACCTGGACCGCCAGGCGTCCCAGGATGGCGCCATTGGCGTCCACCACATGCCATTTCCGCTGGTCCAAATCGACTTTCGGCAAATACGTCTTCATCCAAAAACTATTTAAAGAGCGGGAAAACTAGCAAAGGAGCGATTGAAGTCAACACATTCCAAAAACTTTTTTGCTTTCCTTCGGGCTCGCGCATTCAGGGATTTCCCTTACACTCGCGCCCGCAACCATAAACCCAGTTCGGAATTCGTGCGAGAAATTTCAGATTGTCGGAAAATATGAGGCGTGGAAAGGAAACCGGCATCTTCATCGGCATTGCGGTTGCGTTCGCTGTCCTGATCTTTGCCGCGCTCTTGTTATTAGGCAGCGTCGATCAGCAAAAACAGGCCATCGCCTGGGTCAATCACACCCGCGACGTCCTCGACAAAATCACCGAAGTCGTCAACTTGCTTTCCGACGCCGAAAACGGCCGCCGCGGTTATGTCCTGACCGCGCGCGAAAATTACCTGGGCCACTTCACCAACCGGGTCGCCGCCGCCGAACAATCCCTGGCCGAACTCCGCGCTCTCACCTTGGACAATCCCAGCCAAACGGCCGCGTGCGACCAGATGCAAATCCTGATCCGTCAGCGCCTCGCCATTTCCACCAACAGCATCCAGGCCGTGCAAGGCAAAGGCCTGAACGTTCCCGAACAAATCTCCTTCATGCAACAAGGCCAGCAAAGCATGGACCTCATCCGCCAGCTTGCGAACCAAATGAGCAAGGAAGAAAGCGACCGCCTCACCGAACGCCACGCGGCCCAGCAGAAATCCATCGATGGCACGAAGGGCTTTGCCGTCCTCGTCGCTCTGCTGGCGCTGATTGTTTTCACCTTCCTCTTGATTCTCTTTATTCGGGCCAATCGCCGCCGCAACGCTGCCGAGGAAGCGTTGCACCGCAGCCATCAACAACTCGAACAACGAGTCGAGGAGCGCACGCTCGAACTGAAAAAAACGCAGGCCGACTTCGACCGCCAGCGCTCCGAACTTCAACTCATCCTCGATACCGTGCCCGCCGTCATTTTCTTCAAAGATCGCGAGCATCGTTTGGTGCGCGTGAACCAGGAACTTTGCCGCCTGCTCGGCCTTCCGAAAGACGCCCTCGAAGGCCGCACCGATCGAGACCTCGGCACCCCGCACGCCCAGCGTTATATCGATGACGAGGAGGAAATCATCCGCACCGGCCAGCCCAAACGGGGCATCATCGAGCCATTGGCGACGGCGACGGGAGTCCATTGGTTACAAACGGATAAGCTTCCGATTCGCGACGCCGCCGGCCAGATCGTTGGCATCATCGGCCTGGCCGTTGACATCACCGAACGCAAACGCGCGGAAGAAGCTCTCACCCAGGAACGAAACCTCCTTCGCATTCTCATCGATCACCTGCCCGCGTGCATTTACTTGAAAGATCACGAAGGGCGCTTCCTGATTTTTAATGCCGCCTCCGTCCGCATCGTGGGGCTGAAATCCGAAGCGGATGCCATCGGTAAAACCGTCCGCGATTTTTTCCCGCCTGAAATTGCCGAACATTATATCGCGGACGATCTCCGCGTCATTGAGAGTGGGCAGCCGATCCTCGACCGCGAGGAACCCACACAGGATGCCGAAGGGCGCCGCGGCTGGTTTCTCACCACCAAAATTCCGTTCACCGATCCCTCCGGCCAGGCCGGTCTGCTCGGCATTTCGCAGGACATCACCGAACGCAAACAAGCCGAAGTTCTCCTGCGCGAAGCGATGACGCGCGAACAGGAACTTCGCCTCAAAGCCCAGGCCTCCGAGGATCGATTCCGCACGCTCGTCGAACAATCTCTCGTCGGCATCTACGTCATCCAGGACGGCCACTTCGTTTACGTCAACCCCGCCATCGCAGCCGTCAACGGCTACTCCGTAGCTGAACTTCTCTCCCTGCCTGTTCTCGAATTCGTCGTCCCGGAAGACCGCGACCTCGTCCGCGAAAATATCCGCAAACGCATGGATGGCATCGAAACCGCCATCCAGTATTCCCTCCGCATGTTGCGCCGCGACCAAACGATTGCGACGGTGGAAGTTCGCGGCGGCGTTACCGAGTTCAATGGCAAGCCCGCCATCCTCGGCACCATGCTCGACATCTCCGAACGCAAAGCCGCCGAGGAAAAAATCCTGCGCCTCAATCTCGAACTTGAGGAACGCGTTCTCCAGCGCACCGCCGAACTCCAATCCGCCAACCGCGAACTCGAATCTTTTTCCTATTCGGTCTCGCACGATCTCCGCGCGCCCCTGCGCCACATTCACGGCTACGTCCAAATGCTCAAGCACGACACCGCCGGCCAGCTCGCCCCGGGCGCCAGGCGTTACCTCGACACCATCGAACGTTCCAGCCTCGAAATGGGCCGCCTCATCGACGCGCTCCTCTCCTTCTCCCGCCTCGGTCGCGCCGAAATCGCCCACCAACGCGTCGATCCCCGCCATCTTATTGACGAAACCATTCGCGGTCTCGAGCTCATTATCCAGGGCCGCAACATCCATTGGAAAATCGGCCACCTCCCGAACGTCCTTGGCGACCCCGGCACCCTCAAGCAAGTCTTCGTCAACCTCATCGACAATGCCCTCAAATACAGCCGCGAACGCAACCCGGCCGTCATTGAAATCTCCGCCCATGGCGAACGCGACGGCCGCGTCATCTTCTGCGTGCGCGACAACGGCGCCGGCTTCGAGATGAAATACGCCAACAAACTGTTCGGCGTCTTCCATCGGCTCCATCGCGCCGACGAATTCGAGGGCACCGGCATCGGCCTCGCCACCGTGCGCCGCATCATCCAGCGCCACGGTGGCGAAGTCTGGGCCGAAGCCGAAGTCGATAAAGGCGCTCAATTCTACTTCACGCTAAAATGCGCCTCCTAAACGGGTAGCTCTTGGGTAGCGCTCGTCGCGCTGCGACGAGCGCTCAATTGCTTTTGCCTCTTGCTCCCGTGCCCATCGCGCTGTAACAAATTCACGACTTTGAGGATCGTTCACCTTAACTACGCCATTGCCGCGCCCCAGCATGGAGCCGATTACCGGAGCCATCATCTCGCGCGTCTCTGGGTCGAGGCCGGACACTCCGTCACCATCGTTGGCTCCTCTTACTCCCATCTTCTCGCCGACGAAATTAGGTTCGCTGGACCGTTCCTCGAACTCCACCAGGATGGCGTCCGCTACGTCCTGTTGAAGGCGCCCAAATACAAATCCGGCGTGGGCCGCGCCCTCAATCTCTTCACCTGCATGGCCCGCGTCCGGCGCCACCAAAGCGCGATCGTCGGCGAACCGAGGCCCGACGTCGTCATGGGCGCATCCGTTTACCAGGTCGATAACTACGCCGCCCGTCGCATCGCCAAAGAACACAACGCGCTCTTCATCCGCGAAACCCGCGATCTCTGGCCCTTGACCCTCTTCGAATTGGCGGGCATGAAACCGTGGCATCCGTTTGCGCTCCTCGTGCAACACGCCGAGAACTACGGCTTCCGCCATGCCGACATGGTCGCCACCACCCTGGCGAATTCCTTCGACCATATGCACGCGCACGGGTTGGATCGCGAACGTTGGATTTACATGCCCCAATGCCCGAATCCCTTCGAGGCCCGCCACGAAGTCGAGATTCCCGCCGTCCATGCCCAGGCCATCGCCCGCGCGCGCGCCGAAGGCAAATTCATCGTCATCTTCACCGGCTCCATCGTTCTGGCCGCGGACCTCGATACCCTGCTCAACGCCGCCAAATTAGTTGAGAACGAAAAGGTCCAATTCTTCCTCGTCGGCCGCGGTCCCCTTGAAGAGAGCCTGAAACAAAAAGCCGCCGCGTTGAACCTGCGCAACCTCGACTTTCTCCCCGCTGTCCCCCGCTCCAGCGTCCCGCCGCTCCTCCGCGCCAGCGACGCCGCCACCGTCGGATTCCTGGACCGTCCCCTTTACCGCTACGGCGTCAGCCCCAACAAAATTTTCGAATATCTCCAGAACGGATTGCCCGTCATCTTCTATTGCCAGACCAAGGGCGATCCCATTTCCGAAAGCGGCGCCGGCCTCGTCGTCCAACCCGAAAACCCGGGAGCCCTCGCCGGAGCCATCCGCGCGCTCATGGCCAAAACCCCCGAGGAACGCCGCGCCATTGGCCAGCGCGGCCGGGATTTCGTCCGCTCCCGCCACGACCTCCGCACCGTCTCCGCCGATTACCTCCGCCTCTTCGACCAACTCCTCCTCCGCAAACGGGCCGCGCCGGTGGAATAAATAGGCCAACGACGCCAGCGGCGAAATTTGGCATTGTCTTCTTCCTCGCTTCGGCAAAATGAACGACAGGACCATTCACATCCAAGGCGGGAGCCAGAAAGCCAACTGATTCTGGGCCGACCCATTCCACCGTGATTAATGAAAAGTCGCGGCGGGGCGCCCCTGCGGATGTCCCACCCCCCTCGGTAGGATCACAAATGAATGGTCGAAATGGATTCTGTCTCTGGTATATTGGACTCCCCCCGGCGGGAGGCCGCCGGGCGCGATGGTGTTGTGAGTAAAATCGTCCAGATTCGCCAGTTGTTGGCGGAGAAATTTCCCGGCGTGCGCATGGCGGGTGACATCGCGGCGACGCGTGGTGTGCCGGTGTGGGCGACGGGCATTTGGGCGTTGGACGAAGCTCTGCCGGGCGGGATTCCGCGCGGGGCGCTCACGGAAATTTCGGCGCCGGAGAATGGGTTCGGCAGCGCGTTGATCCTGCGGCAAATCATTCGTCAGGCGGCGGGCACGCATCAATGGGTGGCGCTGATCGATGGGGCGGATTGCTTCGATCCGGGGGCGTTCGATAATGCGACGCTGGAACATTTGCTCTGGATTCGTTGCAAGGACGCTGGGGAAGCGATGAAAGCGGCGGACCTGGTTTTGCGCGATGGAAATTTGCCGATCGTGGCGCTGGACCTGGCGCTGAATCCCGCGCGCGAATTGCGGAAAATCCCGTCGTCCACCTGGTATCGTTTTCAACGGCTGGCGGAGGAAGGCGCGGCCGCGTTTGTAGCCTTCACGCCGACGCCGATGGTCAGCAGCGCGAAGCAACGGGTTTTGTTGCGGGGCGATTTGCCGGCGGAAGCGTTTGGTTTGAGCGAGGCCGAATTGCTGCACCGGCTCGTCATCGAAAACGCGGAGGAACAGCGCGAATCCGCCGAACCGCAGGCGCGACGGGCTTAAACGATGTACGCCGTTGTTTCCATTCCGAATTTCGCGCTGCAAGCGATCCTGCGTTTGCACGAGGAATTGCGCGCGCGACCGGTGGCGATTTTGGACGAGGAGAACGGCGTGATGCAAATGACGGCGGCGGCGCACGAGTCGTTCGTCGAACTTGGCATGACGCCGACGCAGGCGATGTCGCGCTGCAACGCGATCGTTTTGCGCGCGCGCTCGGTTCTGCAGGAAGAGGTCGCGCAGAAATCGTTGCTGCAATGCGTGTCGAGTTTTTCGCCGTTTCTCGAATCGACCGCGCCGGGCGTTTGCACGATTAACTTGCGCGGGCTTTCTGAATTCGCGCATGAGCCTGGCGTTTTGCCGCTTGAACTTTCGGATCGCGCGCATACGTGGGCCACCCGCGCGCTCGCACGCGTGGGGCAATTGCAATTGCACGCGCAGATTGGGATTGCGGCCGATCCGGATGTGGCGCTGCTCGCGGCGGCGCGCGCGGAACCGATTTTGTTCGTGCATGACCTGAATGCATTTCTTGCGACCGTTCCGCTTGAAGCGGCTGGAATGCCCGAGTTGCTGTTCAACGTCATCAGCAAATGGGGTTTGAAGAATGTCGGCGAATTGCGCCAGCTTGGCCGCGACGAATTGGCGAGCCGCTTCGGGCGCGAGATTTTGGAATGGCTGGATCGCATCGCTCCCGCGCGCGTGCGACCGCTCACGTGGGTGACGCCCGCGGTCGATTTCGAAGAGAGCATGGAACTTGAGAACGAAGTCGAATCGCTCGAGCCGCTCCTGTTTATTTTGCGGCGCTTTCTCGATCAACTTTCGCATCGGCTCGAAGGCGTTTACCTGGTCGCACAGGAATTGCGGTTGAAGTTAAAACTTTCCACCGGCGAAAAATACGAGCGCGCGCTGTCGGTGCCCGCGCCCACGCGCAATGTGAACACGCTGTTTCGCATGTTGCACACGCACCTGGAAAATCTGCGGACGGAAGCGCCGATTTGCGCGGTCACGTTGCGCGCCGAACCGGCCCGCGCGCAGAATCATCAATTCGGTTTGTTCCAGGCGTCGTTGCGGGATCCGAATCAATTTTTCGAAACGCTGGCGCGCCTTGAAGGATTGCTCGGCCCCGGCCGCACCGGCACGCCCGTGAACGAAGCCTCCCACAAG
>Ga0070686_100001712_pt1 | contig 12273 bp, 15 predicted proteins | sample KBSS23LmetaG_FD_65654 | JGI IMG/M metagenome (GOLD analysis project Ga0070686, IMG submission 65654) | Switchgrass rhizosphere microbial communities from Kellogg Biological Station, Michigan, USA - KBS S2-3L metaG | ecosystem: Host-associated > Plants > Roots > Rhizosphere ...
GGTCAGCGAGGGATGGCTCTGGACGACCCGACGGCGACAACTTTGCCTGCCAGTTTCGCGGTGCGACTTGCGGGATTATAGCGATGTCTGCTCCATATTGATGCTCCTCCAGCCAAAGACTCCGCGTCGCAAGTCGTGCCCATTCTCTGTCTCCTGGGAGAGGTGGCTCTACTCAGTTCGATCATTCCCACGATGAACAGCCATTTCAGCACAGCACTCTGACGTTTCTGTCAATCGCCAGCGGACGTATAACGGCCTGTCTGGACCGGGAAGGACTACGGTCGCTCAGCGTCGCTGATGGGGCGCGGTTTGGCAGGCTCGGTATTCCAGGTGTCGGACAAGACGTCGTCGCCGCCAACGGACTTTTGTCCAGCAATGTCACACACTACGCACTGGTTAATCGTCTCCTTCCAACGTGTACCGCCTTTTTCAAATGGTGCCTTGCCAAGGATCGTCTGACTGGGTCGAGTCTAATTGGCACCGCGCTGTCTTGGATGGGCTGCCTTGTGGCGGTCGCCTGGCGAGAACCGGCGTCGCCAGCCGACCTTTCTTAGACTATACATTTTGCGAGGACGAAGGAAGGTGACGACAGGGCGTTTCGCCCCTCGAAGGGGGGATACTTTTGCACGTTACCTCACGGTACACTGATCTTATGGATGACACGAGACCGTACCATCGAGGTCTTTACCGCCTGCCCTTAATGTATCCTGCCATGTATTGTGTCACATCGACAGTCGGAGAGGGAAAGATCACGAATTTGTCGGCCACGGGCTGCTTGATAGAAACCGATGTGCCACTGTTTACGAATCAGCAAGTGGCGCTTCGGCTCTTGCTTCCTGATAAGGCAGAATCATTACCGATTAACGCTGCCAAGGTGAAATGGGTGAACGGCGTACAGGCGGGTGTCGAATTCGTTCAGGTAGGGCGAGAAGCCAACCTCCGCCTGCATTCGTTTGTGTGGGACAAGATGATCGAGCGGATTCAGGTGATGCAGCAACAACGCGCAGCCTCATCTTTGGTGTTCTGACGCATGTTGCTTCCGGGCCCACCCCATACTTGCCAGACAGAGGAGCCCAATCCCAATCCACACCAGCTCTCTGAATCGTCGCAAGAGGGCAAACGTAATTCCAGTCACATCCGAATAGCCGAACGCCTTCAACAACAATAGATTACCTCCATCCTGCGCTCCAAGACTCCCGGGGATAAAGAATGTCCCGCCTTTGATAAACACCGACAAAGCGCCGATCGAAACCGCAGACAGCAGATTCGCCGGCTCTCCCAAATACAAAATAATCACGTACACTTCCACAGCTTCCGACAGCCATCCCAGAAGATAGAGGCTTGTCGAGGCATAGAAGGCCGAACGATGCCGGGTGTAGAAATTGAGAATAGATTCGTCCAGAGACCGGAGTTTCTCCTCCCGCGCCTCAAGGAAGGCAATATGCAGCTTGAGTCCGCGAAGCGTCTGGAGCATCCACATGAAGAGCCCGCGCTTTTGCACAAAGATAAAGACGGTGACGCCGAAGAATAGCAAGGCCGCGGTCAGGAGTCCGGCCGCAGCGATTTGGGAGGATGAGCCCGCCGTACCCAACATCCAAAAAGTCAACGCAATCCCCACCAGGATGAACAGCACCTGGGCGAGCGTCATGATCGTCTTGGCGATGACGACCGAAGCCAGCCCATCAACCAGAGGAATGCGGTGACGCTGCAGCAGATAGGCCTTGAGCGGTTCTCCCCCCACGTAGGCGGTGGGCGTAGTCATATTCACCACTTCACCGGCGGTCCTGATCGCGAAGACTTTCCAAAATGCAATCCTGTCCGCGGCGGAACCGAGCGTGAGCCTCCACCCATAGGCTTCAAACACGTACATCATGAAGGAAGGGATCAACATGACCAGCAGTGCGCTTGGACCGAAACGGGCGGCCGCTTCATAAATTCTGTCGGGACCGATGTGCCAAATGAGGAGTCCGAGCGTGAGAACCCCGAGTGCCAATAGTAGATAGCGCCACACGCTATGAGGCAGACAATGAAGGCCGCGGTCCACCTACCCGTGCCGGAAGCCGGAGTGAACCGCACCCCCCTCGCTCACGTTGGGCGGGAGCTCGCATCAGACATGAGTAAGCTAACACGGCAGCATCGTGGAGGCGATCCGGCTGGACTCTTGCCGATCGTATCGGGATGAGAACGCTCACCTTCCTCCCAGAGCTCACGCAGACGGAGTGATTCTCATGGCAGCCGGTCTGACGATCCAAACCATTACGCCGGCAAACGTTACGGCACCGACCGCGGCGAGCCACAAAAACGCCTCGAGCTTTGCAAAGATGGCAAACAGCAGCACCACGACGGAGAAATCCCTGCTTGCCACATTCTTCAGCATGAAATCAGCCCATGCCGCATGCAAGGGCGTTTTCCACTCACTGGCGGTTTTTATGTTATGAGCCCTATTCACAAGTGAAAATGAAAGCGCATTGCCGAAAATGGCGGCGGCCCCCAACGCAAGCGGGATCCAGGCATCATCAGAACCGGCTGATTGCTGATATGCCCCCAGGGCGATTCCGCCGAAAATCGCCATATGCACGACATTATCCAAGGCAATATCCAGCCAGGCTCCGAATGGAGATTCGGTAAACGTCAACCGGGCCACTTCTCCATCGCTGCAGTCGATTACCGCAGCCAGTTGGAACAGGCATGCGGCCCCCACGCCGGCGGTGTATGTTCCGAGAGCAAATCCCGCCGCTGCAAGGAGACCGATCACGGTGGCCAAAATGGTGATGGCATTGGGGGACCAGCCCATTGCAAGAAACACTCGCGTGCACCACCGCGACAACTTGCGATTAAAGTACCGATCGACGAACCCCTCAAGCTCTCCTTTCAACGACGAGTACAGTCGGCGCTCGGCCTCCTCGACATCAGCCTGCGTCAATACCGGTTGATACCATTGAGACCGATCGTCCTTTCCGGATGGCAGCATCCGTACGCGGCCATCCACGGCGGCGCGCTCTAACCATCGGCCAATCGGCACGATGTCACACTCCGCAGCCAATTGTCCGGCGATGCTCAGTTCCGACGCGGGCATCACAATGAAGTCCGCAATGCCGCCGCTCTGCACTGACTTCCAGGTCTGTACCGCGACCTCGGAATCTCTCCCTTCCCTATTGCCCGGTCCGGCGACGATCACCTGCCCGGTTCGAATATCGCGCCGCAATTCTTCGATGAGCGACCGAGACAGCACCGTGCCAACACCTGAAATCAGGCAGAACCCGCGGACTTCCGCGGCAAGCGCCTCCCATGTTCGCGCATCGTCTAAAGGGAACTCCCGAATCGGCATCCAGCGGACGGGAATGGTCACGCGCGATCCTCTGAGGAGCGACTGCTTCAACTCCTCCTCTTCCGCTCCAGAAAGGATGATCAGCTGTCTGATGCCGGCACGCTGAAGCGTTAAGACGGTTCGTTGAAAGAGGCTCATGCCGACGATTGGCGTCAGCGGCCCGACCGCCTTCCGCACTGAGCCGTCCAACACGTCAATGGAAGGAAACAATATGGCCGTCGAAAGGCCTTGGAGTTCAGTCCCCTTGTCCAGAGTCGGTTCATTCATGACGGATCGGCGTTGACGGATGGATGGCTCAGAGCTTGGGCAAGATTTCCCGCTCCGCCTTCTCCACGTCCTCGGGGAAATCAATCTCGGTCCAGGGCAACCCCCCAATGACCTCGTATCCGACCTTGACGTCGCGGAAAAATCCGATCAGTGCGTCTTCGTATTCCATCTGCCAAGCCTCACGATCGACGAATGTTCTGAGGGAGGCCACGACATGGGGAGTGTCCGCGTGGCGAACCTTCAGAAATCCGACGCCCTCACCGGCATGGTCGTACCTCGACGGCACTTGCTTGGTAAGCGCAATCACGCGCCCTCCTTCAGCAACGACCATGCATTCCTCGCCGCTCTGCTTGACCGAATCATCCATCAGCAACGCGTTGGGGTAGGCCGAATGCACCAACCGTCGCAGAATCTCGCGATGGTACAGGACATCGGCATCCATAATCAGAATGTCATCATCCATGGCAGTGCGCGCCACCCAGAGAGAAGAAATGCTTCCGCGGTGGAACTGTTCGTTCACCAGAAACTGAACGCGCATACCGGATGAGTTGGACTCGACGGCCGCACGAATCATTTCCTGCTTGTACCCGACGACAATGTCGGCACGCTGCACCCCGACACTGGCCAGCGATGACAGATAGCGGGACAGGAGGGTCTGTCCACCGATCTCAATCAGACATTTGGGACGATATTGCGTAACGGGCCAGAGACGCTTTCCGACGCCTGCGGCCAGAATGACAGCTTTCATCACGCCTTGCTGATCTCTTCGAACGCATCGAGAAATTCGATAAATTGCTGTTCGGAGAGAGCGCCCATGTTGGCGATGCGGAAGATTTTATTCTCGAGGTTGCCTTGGCCAGCGTAGATCACGTAGCCACGATCCTTCAACCGATCATGCAGCGTCTGATAGGAGAGACCTTGCGGCAAGTAATACGCGGTAATGCTATTGGACTGCCGGTCGGGGGAAAGCAGCGGCTTGACACCAATCTTCGCCATCCGCTCTCGAATCAGCGTCGCCATCCGCTTGTAGCGCTGAATGCGCTTGGGCACTCCTTCTTCGAGCAGTTCGTTCAGCGCCTCGTCAAAGGCATAATAGATTTGAACTGCCGGGGTAAACGGCACGACGCCTCGACCCTGATCATCAACGTAGTGCGTCAGGTGCAAGTACCAGGACCGCTTCGGATAGGTCCGCATCCGCTCCAAAAATCCTTTGCGCACAAGGACAAACGATACACCGGGAAAACCTTGAATGCATTTTCCTGCGGTCCCCGCCACCATATAGATCTTCGACCCGGCAATATCGATATGCTCTCCCGCCAAGGCGCTCACCGCATCCAAAATGAAGACACGGTTGAGGCTGTCGACGACTTCCGCAATCGCTTTGCCCGGGTTAAGCAGGCCCGTGGTCGTTTCGTGATGAACCATACCGACTGCATGGACCTCAGGATGTTGCCGAAGCGCGAGGCGCACCCGCTCAGGATCTGGTCGCTCGGTCCATTCATGCTTGAGTTCAGAGACTCCCAACCGATGAAGCCCCATCATTTGTGACATCCGCTCGCCATAGACGCCGTTGTTGATGATCAATGCTCGCTTGCCGTGGGGGATGGAGGACAAGAGGGCTGATTCCACCGCCGCCGTACCCGACCCGGTGATCAAGACAGCGGTGTAGTCCGCCTCTGCCCCTGGCACGAAGGCCTTCAGCAGTTTGGACTGGATTCCGTGTTGGAGTTCGGCAAAGTCAGATTCTCGATGGCAAATGTCGGGACGTAAGAGTGCCTGCCGCACACGCTCCGACACATTGACCGGTCCGGGATTCAACAACATCATGATTGGCGCTTCCGTGTAAGCTTGGCGGTCGTTACTCGATAGCCTTCATAAACCGTTTCGTGATATCCGGTGGATCAAGCACAATGCGTCCTGCATCTTCAGCAAACTCATTGACCTTGATCAACAACATACTGGGGCCGTCCTTCTTCAGCATATCTTTGAATTCATAGACCAGATCCTCCCGATCCAGTGCGCGCTCCACATTCACATAACCCGCAGCTTTGGCCACTTTGTCAAGTGGCACGACATTCGATATCGTCGGCTGATTCCCTGTCGTGCCATACACCTCATTGTCGAAAACGACATGAAGGAAGTTTTTTGGTCTTAACGCCCCGACTGTCGCCAGCGTCCCCATCCCCATCAGGACGTTGCCGTCGCCGTCAAAGGTGACCACTTGTTTGTGCGGCTTGGCGAGCGCCACGCCCAGAGCAATGGCAGGGGCATTGCCCATCGATCCGATCATATAAAAATGCGTCGGCCGATCGGCAATTTTCTGAACCTCACGCGACGGAAACCCGTTGCAGACGATCACTGGCTGATCGGTCAGCAACTCGAGCAGCGCGGCCATCGCCTGGGCGCGGCTGATCAATGTCCCCTGCTCCGGCCTCATGGGTGCAAGCCCTTCACGACCCCTTTGGTGATGAACAGCGCCAGCGGAATCCGTTGTTTCATAAACGTTTCTGCCACCCATTTAAAGTCTTCACTCGCAGTTTCTTCAGTCAATGTGCGGTGAGGAATCTTCATCGTGTCAAGAAACTGCGGCATGACTTCGCCCATGACCAGATGCTCGGGGGCGTCCTTGCCGCCTTGGCCGCGCCATGACACGATGAGGATACAGGGCTGCCGGTAGATCACGTTCAACGAAATCAAGGTGTTAAGGGAAGTGCCCAGTCCAGAGTTCTGCATGAGGACGGCAGGGATCTTCCCTCCCATGTAGGCACCTGCCGCCATCGCCACCGCCTCGTCCTCGCGGACCGCTGGCGTGTACAGACGCCTATCCATCAATTCAGCGATGATGCCGCCGAGGATCGAATCGGGCACGCCGGTAAAGAAATTCACCCCCATGTCCTGCAGTGACTGTACGAAAACATCGCTTTCAATCATGACCGACGTTGTTCCTTCGCGAACGAAAAAATTTCCGCGCATTATAAGCTATGGCACGACGCTTTCTCAAGGAAACGAACCCCGTTGCGCGACCCCGTACCGCATGATAGCGTTATCGCATGCGATTCGTGTATGTGCTGATGGCAGGTGTGATGTTCTGCGCCCCCGCACTCGCTGGCGCCGTGTCGATGACGAACGATCCCAAGGGGTTTCGCAACATTGGTTGGGGAGCACCGTTGAATACGCGCACGGATTTGGAACCGACGCGGCATGGACCCAATATCATCGAATATCGATTCAAGAATGCTCCCCCTTCCTTTGCTAATATCCCCGTCGAAAGCCTTCATCTGTCCACGGTGGATGACCAGTTCGCCCGCGTGACGATCCGTTACCACGGTGAGGACACGCATAAAAGGATTCTCGCATACCTGGAGTCAGAGTTCGGGCGGATGGAGCGCCTGCCTGGACAAATGCTGCGCGGCCTGAATCAGCAATACAACTGGCGGGGAAGTGAATCGGAAATCAATCTCACATATCAGGCCGGCACAGAGCGAGGATATCTGTTCCTGGACAGCCGAACGCTGGCACCCCGGTTCAACGATCTGCTCGCCGACACTGCGGAGTAGCCTGATGTTCAACCGTCGGAGATTCGTGAGCCCTGTCTGCCTTGTCGCAGGACTGTGCGCGATGTTGTTATCAAGCGCTGCGGCGTTTGCTGTGCAAATGAAAGAAGACCCAAAGGGGTTCGAGGGCATTCCTTGGGGAGCCGCCCTTTCCGAATCTGAGACCTTTGGAAAAGTCGAAGATGCAGGCCGGCTCAAGACGTACGAACTCCGGGGGGGACCGCCGTCTCTCGGACCGGCAAAAGTCGAATCGATGAGGTTCACCACCATTGATGACCTGTTCGCACGTGTCACGGTCCGATACCAGGGCAAAGAAACTCACGATCAAGTACTAGCATTCCTTCAGTCTCGATTCGGCCTCCTCGATCGCACTCCGGGCCAATTCGCCGGAGGAGCCGTGAAAATCTTCGCATGGCAGGGGGTTGAGACCGAAGTGAGCCTCCGGTATGAGACTCGCACCGATAGAGGCATCATCTTCTTTGAGAATCCCTCGCTTGCCAGCCGGATCGAAGGGGCGATGGCCCCGGAGCGGGACTTAGGCGGAGCGACGTACTAACCCCCGACATCTTCACGGCTTAAAACTTTTCATTGACAATGCTCGTGTCCTTTCGCAATTATGCGCCTCATCATGCATAATGCCACAAGGTTACGAGAGGCCCTCAAAAGACCTGGAGCGCTCAAGGTCGTCGGTGCGCATGATGCCCTGAGCGCCCGTTTAATCGAACGGGCCGGCTTCGACGGAGTCTGGGCCAGCGGATTCGCCATTTCTGCCTCGTTGAAGTGTATTCCTGACGCCAGCTTCATCACCTCCAGTGAACAACTCGACATCGAGCGCAACATCGCCGAAGCGGTAAAAATTCCGGTCATCGCTGATTGTGACACCGGCTACGGCAATGCCTTGAATGTCATGCGCACGGTGAACGACCGAGAGCGGGCTGGAGTAGCCGCCATCTGTATTGAGGACAATGTCTATCCGAAACGCTGCAGCTTTTACGCCGGCGTTCGCCGCGAGTTGATCCCGATCGAGGAGCATTGCGGAAAGATTAAGGCGGCGAAGGCGGCGCAGACGGAGCCGGACTTCATGGTCATCGCCCGCACGGAAGCCTTGATCGCTGGCTGGGGACAGGAAGAGGCCTTGAAGCGCGCTGAGGCCTATGCGGCGGCCGGCGCGGACGCGGTCTTGATCCACTCCAAGTCCAAAACGTTCGACGAACTCCGCACGGTGTACAGGCTCTGGTCCGGGCACGTGCCGTTGGTCGTGGTCCCGACGATCTTCGATCAAACGACGGCGGGAGAGATGGAACAGGCCGGTGCGAAGATCATCATTTATGCCAATCAACCGGTCCGCGCCGCCATTCGAGGAATGAGAGAGACCTTGGCGCTCATCCAGAAGGACACCCGTCCCGGGGCAGCCAATGATCGCATCGTCACCTTGCCGGAAGTATACGATATCGTCGGTGTGCCGCAAATGGAGCAGGACGAAAAGGCTTTTCTTCCTGTCGGCGGAGAAAAGATCACGGCCATCATTCCCGCGGCTGGATTTGAGAAACAATTGCTGCCGCTGATCGAAGACAAGCCCAAGTGTTTGCTGGACATCAAAGGCAAAACCATCCTCGAACGTGCGGTGGGTGCGCTCAACGAGGCCAACATCAAAGAGATTGCAGTCGTCCGCGGCTACAAGAAGGAAGCCATCGCGCTGCCCAATATCCGGTATTACGACAATGACCGATATGAGGAGACGGGAGAGCTGTTCTCGATATTCTGCGCCGAGCCCGAAATGAAGGGCCGGACGATCGTGCTCTATGGGGACATCATATTTGACAGCCCCATTCTGGAAAAGCTGCTGAAGAGTCCGGCTGATATCGCCCTCGTCGTGGACCTGGCATGGCAAGATCAAGTCCAACGCGGGGGACCGCCCGCTCACCTCAATCCTGATTTGGTGACCTTTGCAGAGTCGCCAGGGAACAGTTCCCACTCGCGTTTCGTCATGGGAGACGAGGAGCACCGGGTTGTGAAAATCGGCCAGCATCTGTCACTCGACCATGTGCACGGCGAGTTCATCGGGATGGCGATGTTTTCCGAGAAAGGCACGCAGGTGCTGAAGGATTGCTACCGCAGCTCCCAAGAACGGCACAAGTCTTCCGGGTTTCACGAGGCCGGCAGCGTCAGCAAGGCTGCTTTTACCGACCTCATCCAGGAAGTGATCGACCAGGGGCACCCTGTCGACGCTGTGCCCATTTTCAAGGGTTGGATGGAGGTCGATTCGTTCGAGGAATATCAAAAGGCCTGGGCCAAAATCCGCCAGTGATCCTCAAGTAGAGCCACGTAGTCCTCGTTCCTTCGCAAAATCCCAAAGCTTTTTGCCCCCCTTCTGTGGGGCCGTTGCCCCCTCTCTTTGGGAATGGCCGAAACTGCCTCCTGGGGTATTCTCGAGATGTGTGAATGAGGAGGCCCCTATGAAATGCAGCTTACTTGAGCAGAATCTTTTGGCCCCCCGTGCAAATACCCCTTTAGACCGGCGCTATGCCGAACGAGCGCTGATCCATCACGAGGTGACTTATACGAGCACTGAAGGAGCCAGGTTCATCACATCTACCGGCGCGCTGAAAGATCTGTCAAAAACCGGCTGCAAAATCATCGGAACGACGCTCCCGGCAATCGGAGGCTGCATCACGATCACCTTGCACTTGAACGACGGACAGGCACCACTGTGTCTGACTGATGCGAGCGTATCCTGGATTAAAGGCAATGTGTTTGCCGTGCGATTTCCCAGGCTGACGGACGACGAGCGAAAGCGCATCCAAGGTGTGATCTGGAAGCACGTCAGCTTGTCCCAAGACAAGAGCCATCGGACGGCATTCCGCATCGTTCCCTGAAAAAACACACGGGGCCGCACTGCGCCGATTGGAGGGACGGGATGAGACAGGCGAACATCGAAAAGTCGCGCAAACCAGCAGATAGGCCCTCTCGCCATACCCGTCGCGACACCGAGCGCGTTCCCACCCAATTCAGTTTGATGTATTCCGGGATGTGCGACGGCCGCATGCTGATCGGGAACGGCATCGTGCGCAACGTTTCAAAATCCGGAATTGGCATCCACGGCAACCATCACGTCAGCCTCGGCATGGATTTGTCGCTATTTATCGATCTTCCCGGCGTAGAGGAACCGATTTGCATCGCCGAGAGTCGAGTGTCCTGGGTGTCGGGACGGAAATTCGGAGTGGAAATGATCGCTCCCAAATTGGAAGTTCAGAATGAGTTGCGGTTTTATGTCTGGAATCATCTTCATCGGCCAGGCGCCAAAAAGGGGTGAGGTTATGAAACACGCAAGACTGCGATCATCGAGAGTCGCGCACAGTTCCTCTCCCGTCTGCAACCGGCGGACGGAACATCGGTTACCGGTCGATTTCCGGCTGATGTATTCGGGGCAGGCCGAGCATGAAGACTTGGTCATGGGCGACGGCAGTGTGGTCGACCTGTCAAATAACGGGATGCACATCCGCGGCAACGTGGCGGTCAAGCCGGGACTGGAGATCACGTTGTTCCTCTATGTTCCGGACGGCCAGGATCCCCTCTTTGTCCTCAGCGCCAAGGTGGCTTGGTCGAGAGGCCATCAGTTTGGCGTAGAAATTCTGAAGATGAATGTACGGGAACGCAATCGTTTGCGTTACTTTCTGGCTTCGAACCTGCAGCACTGATTCCAGCTCGCCCAGAATCCCATCTTGGTTGTCAGCCGCTGAATGTTCATGCTACGCTCGGTGGTGAGTAATTACTCACTCACTGAGAATTTCCCGTGACACGTCACCCGCGGTCCACCAGTCAACAACGTCAGGCCGGTCTCATCGCCGCAGCAGCTTCTCTCTTTGCCGCCAAAGGGTTCAACGGGACCACGACGAAGGAGATCGCGCGTGCCGCCGGTGTGAGTGAAGCGCTGGTCTTCAAGCATTTCCCGACGAAGCGCGCGCTCTACGGCGCAATCCTTGCCGAAAAGGTCACCGTCGACGAGTTGCTCGGCGTAGTTGAAGAAGCCGCCAAAAAACGGGATGACCGCCGGGTGTTCACGTTGATCGCCGGCTTCAGGATTCGGCCAGGCGCGGATAGCACCCTGCTGAGATTGCTGCTCTTCAGCGCGCTCGAAGGCCATGAATTGTCCGAGATGTTTTTCGGGAAACACCACCGCGTCTTCTATGACCATCTTGCGACGTATATCGGAACAAGAATCGGAGAGGGAGCATTCCTCGAGGTCGACCCATTGCTCGCCGCCCGCGCCTTCATTGGGATGGTCGTCCATCATCGCCTTCTTCATGAGATCTTTGGGGTGTCCATGCATCGCTCCCACGAGGAAACGGTTGCCACCTATGTCGACTTGTTCTTAAACGGCCTCATGAAACATTCGAGGCGAAGACGGACCCCATGAATTCTGTCAAACAGCATCCTCTGGTTACGCTGGGGGTCATCATCTTCTTTGCTCTCACCGCGCTCGTCGTCTTTCGTCTCAGCAGTGGGGCCAAGGTTGATCAGAAGAAATCCCGGGTCATCACGGTTGGGACGGTGACGCCGCTGAAAAAGGATCTGGACATCCGCCTGGCGTATACGGCGGACATTACGCCCAATCAGGTGGTCAACATCTTCTCGCGCGTCGACGGCTACATTGCGAAGCTTTACGTCGACAAAGGCGACTTCGTAAAGGCCAACCACCTGCTCGTGGAAATCGACCATCAGGACTATCTACACGCGGTCAACCAGGCCAAGGCCAATGTCGCCGCAGCGAAAGCCAAGGTGACACAACAGGAAGCGTCGGTTCGCAACGCTAAGTTGACGCTCGACCGCATGCAAGCGCTCATCAAGGAACAGTTCGTCTCGCAACAGGACTTGGACAATGCAGAAGTAAACCTGGAAGGTGCCGTGGCCGCTGTGGAATCCCTTCGGGCACAGGTCAAGCAGATGGAGGTGGCGCTGGCCCAAGCCGAGACCAACCTCGCCTACTCATACATCCGCGCGCCGTTCGCAGGATATGTGGCGGAGAGAAATCTCGATCTGGGCGCCTACGTCACGGGAGCCGCCACCGCCAATTCCACCACCTCACGCGGCATTGTGAGCTTGCACGACGTTGAAACCGTTCGC
>Ga0070686_100001713_pt1 | contig 12273 bp, 5 predicted proteins | sample KBSS23LmetaG_FD_65654 | JGI IMG/M metagenome (GOLD analysis project Ga0070686, IMG submission 65654) | Switchgrass rhizosphere microbial communities from Kellogg Biological Station, Michigan, USA - KBS S2-3L metaG | ecosystem: Host-associated > Plants > Roots > Rhizosphere ...
GCAAGCCGCAAGCCGCAAGCCGCAACACCCGCGCAGCCAACGTTCGCGAAGGACGTCGCGCCGATTTTCCAGCGCAGCTGCCAGGCGTGCCACCACCCGGGCACCTCGGCGCCGATGTCGCTGGTCACCTACGAAGAAGTGCGCCCGTGGGCGAAGTCGATCCGTCAGCGCGTCGCCAACCGCGAGATGCCGCCGTGGCATCTCGACAAGACGGTCGGCATCCGCCACTACAAAAACGATCGATCGCTGAGCGACGACGAGATCGCGACCGTCGTGCGCTGGGCCGACAGCGGCGCGCCGCTCGGCAACCCGGCCGACATGCCGCCGGCGCTGGCGTTCCGTCCCGAGTCCGACTGGTTCATCGGCGAGCCCGATCTCAAAGTGACGACGCCGAACGATTTCGCGATGTACGCCAATGGTCCGGACTGGTGGATCGATCAGTATGCCGACGTCGTGCTCGACGAAGATCGCTGGATCAAGGCGATGGAGATCAAGCCGAGCAACCCCAAGGTCGTCCATCACGTCGTCGTCTACGCGATCGAGCCCGATGCGCCCGAAGGAACGCCGGAGACCGGCGTTCAGCTCCACGAGTACGCGGTCGGCAAGTACGGCGACATCTTCGGCGAGAACACCGGCCGCCTGCTGAAGAAGGGCACGCGGCTGCGCTACGACATGCACTACTTCGCGATCGGATCGGAGCAACACAACAAGACGACGATCGCGTTCAAGTTCTATCCGAAAGGGGTCGTCCCGAAGTACCAGGTCCGCTCGCAGGCGATCCGCAACATCCCGAACGACGAGCTCGAGGTGCCGCCGAACACCGTCGTCCGCACCGACGGCTACTTCCGGATGCCGCGCGCCGGCCGCATCGACGCCTTCCAGCCGCACATGCACATGCGCGGCCGCGGCCTCACCGTCGAGGCGATCGATCCGGCGACCAACAGAACCCAGATCCTCAGTTCAGTCGATCACTTCGACTTCAACTGGCACATCAACTACGTCTACGCCGACGACGTCGCGCCGCTGCTGCCGGCCGGCACGGTGCTGCACCTGATCGGCATCCACGACAACACGTCGGCGAACCGCCGCAATCCGGATCCGAACATGTGGGCCGGCTTCGGCGAGCGCAGCGTCGACGACATGCTGCAGGTCTGGCTCAACATCGTCTATCTCGACGATGCCGAGTACAACCGGATGGTCGAGCAGCGGAACGCGAAACCGGCAGTCACCTCGACGGCCCAGCCGCAGGCGCCGCAGCGTTAACGGAGCGCGAAGGCTTCAGCCGAGCGACCAGTGGCGGCGCGCGTCCCTCAAGCGGGTGCGATCGTCTTTCGCACGGAAGGCGATCGCACCACGGTGCTGCTGGTGCGATCGAAGAAAGATCCGACGATCTGGGTCTTTCCCAAAGGCCACATCGACGACGACGAATCGGAGCGGGAAACCGCCATCCGCGAAACGTGGGAAGAGGCGGGCGTGAGCGGCGTGCTCGGCCAGGCCGTCGGCGCGCCGCTCGAGTTCGATTCGGGGAAGGAACCGATCAGCGTGCAGTACTTCGTGATGCGCGCGACCAGCGAACTGCCGTCGCCCGAGGGCCGCGACAAGCTGTGGCTCACGGTCAACGAAGCGCTCGTGGTCCTCGCCTTCGAGAGCGCCCGCAGCAAACTCCGCGAGGCTGCGGCGCTCTTCGCGGCCGGGCGTTAGAACTCTCTTCGCCTCTGGGTTGGTAGAACGCAAAGGCCGCAAAGAGCGCAAAGAGATTCTTTTCTTCGGACACTTCCAGCAGGTTTTCGGGGCGGTCGTGATGGGTCACCCTTTAGACGGCGCATTTCTTCGGTTCGAACGGGCAGAGCGTCATCTCCAAGAGCCACCTTTGCGTTCCCTCACCTGCCGGGGAGAGCGAACGCGACGTACTCTCCAGAATAATTCCCGCCGCTGATCGCGACGACGATGTACTGCTTGCCGCCGGCGAGATAGGTCATCGGCGAGCCGCTCTGCGGCGCCGCCATCCAGACTGCGCCAACCTCTTTCCCGTTGGCCTTCTCATAGGCGCGCAGCATCGCGCCGCGCGGATGCTCCGGCGTCGTCGTCAACTGCGGATCGCCCATGACGACGAGCGACTTGGTGACCATCAGGCCGATCCCGCCGGTGCCGGCCTGCCCGGTCTTCGGGATCGTCAGTCCCTTGAGCGCCGGGTGATTGCGCACGTTGTCGGGCGTGTCGCCGTGCGGGACCTGCCAGAGAATCTCGCCGCGATCGAGGTTGACGGCGGAGATCAACCCGTACGGCGGCTTGAGAATCGTCAGGCCGTCGACGAGCAGCCCGCCGCCGCCACCACCGCCGCCGGCTGCACCGCCTCGCCCGGCGGCGGGCGCCGCTGCGGGCGGTGTTGCCGGAGGAGGAGCCGCGGCCGCCGCGCGCTGCGCGTCGAATTGCGCCTGCGCGCGCGGTGAATCAGCCGCACAGCAGTCGCCCGGGCCGAGCACTTCCTGAAACGGCCGGCCGGACACGCCTGACACGTAGCGGATGTCGGAGAAGTTCGCCGGCGGCGCGACCAGCGACGTCGAGGTGATGCCGACGTTATTGGCGTTGGCGATGACGTTGTGCGATTCGGGATCGTAGGCGACGCCCGGCCAGTTGGTCCCGCCGACGGCGTTGCCCATGTTGATCGCGCCAAGGATCCCGTTGACGTCGCCGAGCACTGCCGGGTTGTACATCCACGGGCCGACCTTGTAGTGCTTGATCTGTTCGAGCGCCTTCGCGCGCAGCTCGGGCGTGAAATCGATCAGATCGTCGGGCACCTTCAAAACATTGCGCGCGTACGCTGGCGGTTTCGTCGGGAACGGCTGCGTCGGGCTCGTCTTCTCTCCCGGCACGTCGGACTGCGGCACCGGCCGCTCTTCGATCGGCCACACCGGCTGACCGGTGACGCGATCGAACACCCATAGCATCCCCTGCTTGCCGGGAACGGCGACCGCCTTGATCGCGCGCCCGTTCGCGGTGATGTCGGCGAGGATCGCGGCGGACGACATGTCGTAGTTCCACAGCGGGTGATGGACGAGCTGGAAGTGCCATTTCCGCTGGCCGGTTTTCAGATCGACGCAGACCAGGCTCTCGGCGAACAGGTTGTTCCCCGGCCGATGGCCGCCATAGAAATCAGACGTCGGCGTCTCGACCGGCAAATAGACAAGGCCGAGATCTTCGTCGACGGTGATCTGCGTCCACACGCCGGTGTTGCCGTTGATCGCCCACGACTCGTTCTCCCAGGTGTCGTTGCCGAATTCGCCCGGCCGCGGGATGGTGTTGAAGGTCCACAACAGCTTGCCGGTGCGCGCGTCGAAGGCGCGGACCAGCCCCTTGGTGTTGTTATGCGTGCCGACAGTCGCGCCTTCGCGGAACGACGAGCCGACGATGATCACGTCCTTGACGATGGCCGGCGTCGAATGAACGCCGATCTCACCGCTCTCGAGATCGATCTGATCACCTTTGCCCTTGACCGCGCCCTGCTTGAGGTCGACGATGCCGCCGTTGCCGAACGACGAGACCAGCGACCCGTCCTTCGCGTGCAGCTCGACGAGGCGGTAGCCGGTGGTGACGTAGACGATCCGGTCGTCGCCGCGGCCGTCGGTCCAGTAGGAAAGCCCGCGGCCGGAGAGCTGCCGCGGCGCGACGGCCGCACGCTTGCCTTCACGCAGGCTGTGCGTCCACATCAACTCGCCGGTGCGGCCGTCGAGGGCGACGACCGAGCGGCGCGTGCCGCCGGTCGTGTAGAGCACGCCGTTGATCGCCACCGGCGTCCCTTCGAGCTTGAATTCAGGCCGCGGGCCGAGCATGTCGGTCTTGAACCGCCACGCCACCTCGAGCGAGTTGAAGTTGGAGGCGGTGATCTGGTCGAGCGGGGAGTACTTCGTGCCGCGGATGTCGGCGGTGTAGGTCGGCCAGTCGCCGTTCGCCGTCGACGGCAGACGCGACGGGTTGGCGCGCTCCTGTCCCGAGATCGCCGCCGAAATTGCCACCAGCACGCCGAGCAGACACAGGTTTCCGACTCTGCGCGTCATCGCGTCCTCCCATTGCTGAGTGCAGACGGATGATTGCTGATTGCAACGGCCGATGCAATCAGCAATCAGCCCTCAGCCATCAGCACTTCTTGTCGTGGCGCGGAACGTGTCGAACACGGTCCACAGCAGGTTCTCGACCCGCGTCTCCTTCAAACCGCGGTCGCACGGTTCATGTGAGTGAGCACTGGGTTTCAGCGTATGGCTCCGCTTCGCACTCCGCTCTGCAATCGTCATCGGTGACAAGGTCCGGCAGGGTCAGCCCGGCCGCAGCGCCAAAGCGCGTCGCCGCGCGTACGGCGCGCCTTGGCACTTCTTTAGCACGGGTAAGCGCCGGCTTATGCCAGCCCCTCCGTCGGATGTCGGCGCAGACGCGGGCGGAGGTAAGCGACTCGACTCGTGGAAGGCGATTGCCGCCTATTTGAACTGCGGCGTTCGCACGGTGCAACGGTGGGAGAAGACCGAAGGCCTCCCCGTCCGCCGCCATGTTCATCAGGCGCAGGCAACGGTCTACGCATTCGTTTCGGACATCGATCGATGGCGCGAGGAGCGTGCTGACCTGGTCGCGCGGGGCGACGCTCTGCCGCCCGGTGCCGTCGAGGCGACTCGCCCGGCGTTTGTCGGCCGCAGCCACGAGCTCGAACGGCTGCATGCGCTGTGGCGTCGCGCGCTGAGCGGCGTGCGGCAGGTCGTGTTCGTCACCGGCGAGATCGGTATCGGCAAGACGCGGCTGGTTCGCACGTTTATTGATCAGCTCGCGACGAGAGCCTGGATTATCGAAGGCCACTGCGTCGAACACTACGGCGTCGGCGAGGCGTATCTGCCGGTGATTGAAGGGTTGGCGAAGTTCCGCCGCCAACCGGAGGCGCGAAGTGCGGCCGCGCTGCTGGCCCGTCACGCACCGTCGTGGCTGCCGCGCCTCCCGGACAATTCTGTGGCCGGCACGGCTACAGCCGGCGGCGCCACCCCGCCACGCATCGCTCACGAACTGATCGACGCCATCGAGCGGATGGCGCGCGATCGACCGGTCGTGCTGTTCGTCGATGATCTGCACTGGAGCGACTGGTCGACAGCGGAACTGATCGATCGAATCGCGCGGCGCACAGAGCCGGCGGCGATTCTCGTCCTCGGCACCTACCGCGCCGACGACCTGATGTTTCGCGAGCATCCGCTGCTCCGCATCCAGCATGAGCTGCGCGTGCATCAGCGCTGTGACGAGATCCAGGTGCCGCGGTTTGTCGACTCGGAGATCGCCGAGTACCTGCTCGAACTGGGCATCGACAGACACCTGCAGCGGGCCACCTCCCAGCTGCGCAAGTGGACCGGCGGAAATCCGCTCTTCCTCGAGGTCGTCCTCGAGCACCTCGCGGCGCAGGGCTGCGTGACATCAGCCGACGGTGTCTGCGATCTCGAGGATCCGATGGCGACGCCGCCGTCGATGCCATCGACGCTGCACGATATCGTCGACGATCGCATCCAGCGCCTCAGTGTCGCCGAACGCGAGCTGCTCGAAGCGGCCAGCGTCGCCGGGCCGACGTTTTCAGCAGCCGCGATTGCCGCGGCCGTCCGAATGGACGTCGAGCACGTCGAGCGTGTGTTCGATTCGCTGGCGCGCCGGCACGAGTTCGTGACGCGGACCGGGATCGAGGAGCCGCCCGGCGCGCCGCCGACAGTCAATTACGCGTTCCTGCATTCGTTGTACGCGACCGGCCTCTACGATCGCCTGTCGCCGCACTCGCGCATCGTCCTGCACCGGGCGATCGCCACACACCTGGAGCAGTCTGCCGACAGCCGCGAAGAGACCGCCGCAGCACTGGCGATGCACTTCGAGCGCGCGCGCGATTTCGAGCGCGCCGTCACGTACTACGAAGCTGCGGCGACGACCGCGTTGAGCCGCAGCGCCGACCACGAGGCGCATCGCTGTGCGGTCAAGGCGCTCGAACACTTGAGCGCGATCGCTCCGGGACTCGAGCGCGATCGCCGCGAACTGCACATCCGATTGAAGCTCTGCGCCGCGCTCTCCGGCATGTCGACAATGTCCGATCCACAGGTCCAGCGAGCGTACAGCGACGCATTGACCGTGTCCGAACGGATTCGCGACGACGCCGAGCTGGTGCCGGCGCTGCTCGGGATCTCACGGTTCGAGATCACTCGCGGCAACCTCGTCACAGGCCGCGAGAGCGCGAACCGCGCCGTGGCAATCTCGCGAACGACGCGCGATCCCGTCCTCCTGATCCCGGCTCTGCAGCACGCTGCGGCGACATATTTTGCGACCGGTGAGTTGGATGCAGCCGACGACCTGCTCAACGAAGCGTTGAACGCGTACACCGAAGGCAGTTCTACCGCCGGGTTCCTGACGGTGGCCGGCTTTGGTCCGGTGGCCGCGGCGCTGTACCTCCGCAGCGCCACGTTGTGGCACCTCGGACATCCCGACGCCGCTATTCGTTTCGCGCGGCGCGCTGTCGCTCAGGCAGAACGTCTTGGCCACCCGCAGACGGTCGCATTTACGAAAGGCTGGGGCGCCGCGACGCTCGCGTCATGTGGGGTTGCTGAAGGCCGCGCCTGGGCCGAGTCGGCGCTGGGCATGGGCCGGCAGTTCGACTTTCCCATGGCGGCGTTCTTTGCCGAAGGCGTGCTCGGGTGGATTCGCGTGCGATCGGCCGACCCGACGGGAATCGAGTCGATCAGGAGCGCGCTGGATTTTCAAGCACGCGCCGGCATTCGACCGTGGATCCCGCTGATGCAGACGTGGCACGCCGAGGGGCTGCTGCTGCACGGTGAGCCGGACGCCGCCCTGGCGGCGGCAGCGGCCGGGCTCGCCGTCGCAGCAGCAACCGGAGCCCGGAGTCACGACGCCGAATTACACGGCGTGTGGGCCGATGCCGCTGCGGCCCTCGGACGCCACGCCGAACGCGACGAGCATTTGCGGGAAGCGGCCGCGATCGCACGGGCGCAGCGTGCGCTGTCTTTCGAATTGCGCACCGCGGTCCGCCGCGTGCGCGCGGCGCCGACATCGCCGTCGGCGTGCGCAGACTTGTCGCGAATCTACGAGCGGTTTACCGAAGGCTTCGATACGTCAGATTTGCTCGAAGCCCGATCGCTTCTCGATGCGTGCCGCTACGCCGTCGAAGACGCCGTCGACTCCAGTTCTCAGCGCGGCAGGTAGTGAAGCAGCTTGAGAATGTCGGAAAAGACGCCCATCGCGGTGACGTCGGCGCCGGCGCCCGGTCCCTGGACGACGAGCGGCGTCCGCGAATACCGCTTGGTCGTGAAGGCGATGACGTTGTCGCTGCCCTTCGCCGCCGCGACCGGATGCTGGCGCGGAAACTCCTTCAGCCCGGCGCGGGCGCGGCCGCGCTCGAGCGTGCCGACATAGCGAAGCACCGCGCCGTGAGCCGCCGCGCGCCGCACCCGCTCGGCGATCGGCCGGTCGTAGCGGGCGAAGGCGTCGAGAAAGGCCGGCGAGTACTTGCCGCGCGCCAGCGGCGCCGGCACGAGGCTGTCGACCTGAACCTCCTCGAGATCCATCTGCAGACCGATCTGGCGCCCCAGGATCAGCAGCTTGCGGGCCACGTCCTGCCCTGACAGATCCTCGCGCGGGTCCGGCTCGGTGTAGCCCATCTTGTGCGCGTCGCGGACCAGCGCGCTGAACGGGGTCGTGCCGTCGAAAGTATTGAACAGATAGCTGAGCGTGCCCGAGAGGATGCCCTCGATCCGCACGATCTCGTCGCCGCTCGCGATCAGGTCGCGCAGCGTCGAGACCACCGGCAGCCCGGCGCCGACGTTGGCCTCGAACAGGAAATGCCGCTTGCGCTGGTCGAGCATCGCCATCAGCCGCGAATAACGCTGCCACGGCAGCGCGTTGGCCCACTTGTTCGGCGTGATGATGTGCAGGTTGGCGTCGATGAACGCCGGGTAGGCGTCGACGATCGTCGGCCCGGAGGTGCAGTCGACCAGCGCCGCGTTGGTCAGCTCCATCGCGGCGAGACGTGCCGCGAAGTCGTCGCCGTCCATCCGATCGCTCGACCCCTGCAGCAGCTCCTTCCAGCGCGACAGATCGACGCCGCGCGCGTCGGCGACGAAGCGCTTGCTGTTGGCGACGCCGACGACCGAGACATCGAAGCCCTTCGACAGGAGATAGTTGCGCTGCTGCTCCACCTGGCGCAGCACCGCTCCGCCGACGTTGCCGACGCCGACCACCGCCAGCGCCAGCCGTTTGCGCGGCTCGAAGAACCCCTGGTGGATGGCGTTCAGCGCCCGTCCCTGCTGCGGCGCGTCGATGACGCAGGAGATGTTGCGCTCCGATCCACCCTGCGCGATCGCGCTGATGTTGATGTTCTGCCGGCCGAGCGCCTCGAACACCTTGCCGGCGACGCCGGGCCGGCCTTTCATCCCTTCGCCGACGACGGCGAGGATCGCCTGCTGATCCTTGACGTCGACGCGCATCGACTGCTCGTGAAACTCGAACTGGAACTCGTGGCGGATCGCGCCAACCGCCGCCGCGACGTCGGCGCTGCGCACGCCGAAGCAGATGGTGTGCTCGGACGAGGCCTGCGAGATGATCACGACGCTGACGCGCCGCGAGGCGAGGGCGCGGAACAATCGCTCGGCGACGCCGGGCACGCCGACCATGCCCGGTCCGCGCAGCGTCAGCAGCGACAGATCGCCAACCGAGGTGATGCCCTTCGCGACGTTGCCGGCGGCGTCGGCGGCCTTGCGCGAAATCAGCGTCCCCGGCGCCTCGGGATTGAACGTGTTCTTGATCAGGATCGGGATGCGCTTGGCGACCGCCGGCGCGATCGTCGCCGAGTGGAGCACCTTGGCGCCGAAGTACGAGAGCTCCATCGCCTCTTCGTAGGTCATCTCCGGCAGCACGAACGCGGCCGGCACGATCCGCGGATCGGCGCTGAGTACGCCGTCGACGTCGGTCCAGATCTCGATCACCGACGCACCGACGGCCGCGCCGATGATCGCGGCGCTGTAGTCCGACCCGTTCCGGCCGATCGTCGTCGTCTGCCCGTCCTCGGTCGCGCCGATGAACCCGGTGACGATCGGAATCGATCGCGGCGAGCGGCGGAACAGCTCCGTGAAGTAGGCGTTGGTCCGACGATTGGTCTTGCGGAAGATCACCGCCGCGTGCGTGAACTGATCGTCGGTGACGACGAGCTCGCGCGAGTCGACCGGGATCGATGGCTCGGTCTGATCGAGGTAGGCGGCTACGATCACTGTCGACAGCCGCTCGCCGAAGCTGGCGGTCATGTCGAGCGCGCGCAGCGGGCAATGACGCAGGAGATGGACGCCCTGGAGCGTACTGTGCAACTCGGTCAGCAGCGCGTCGACGGCAGCGCGGACACGGGCGCGGCGCTTCGTGACCAGCTGCGAGACGGCGGCGCGATGACGCTTCGCAATCGTCTCGAACGCCGCTTCGAAGGCGTCGTCGCCCCGCTCCGCGAGCCGCGCGCACTCGAGCAGTTGATTGGTGACGCCCTGAAAGGCCGACACCACGCCGATGACCGGCTCGCGGCGCCGCGCCTCGAGCAGAATCCGCCCGACACCGCGGATCGTCGCCGGCGTGGCTAATGACGAGCCGCCGAATTTGAGGACTCTCATAGGGCGCACATTGCGTCGGCGTCTCGCTGCAATTAAGAATTAGGAATTAGGAATTAAGAATTCGTATACACGTTCGTGAGATACGGACACTTTCAACCATCGGAAATCGTGCGAACGTTTGTACGAATTCTTAATTCTTAATTCCCTAATTCTTAATTACTTCACCGTGACCCCTACGTGGGCGTTGGTCCAGCAGCACTGGAATCCTCCCCCGCCGGCGCCGGTCGAATCGTTGGCTTCGACGCGGAGGATGTAGTCGCCGGGCGTTGCGAACGTGACGTTCACGGTCGCCTTGCCGCTGACCGTACCCGCCGGGCGATTGGGGACGTTGTCGACGTCGATCTTCGGCTTGGCGTTGTCGAACTTCACATCGCCGGGGCCGCGGTATTTCGACCAGGTGAGCGCGAGCGGCGGCGCCGGCTGGAACTCGGGCGGGATGTCGCTGCGGCCGCCGGCGCGGCCGCCGCGTCCCGCCGCCTGATCGCCGCGGCCTGCCGCATCGCCACGCCCTGGGTCCGCATCGCCGCCGCGTCCGCGTCCACGTCCGCGCCCGCTCGGCTCGGGCACGTTCAGCTTCGCGCCCTCGTCGGCTGCCCACACCGTAATCGCCAGCGGCGTGCCTGCGCTCGCGGTGTACTTCTCCGCGACGTCCTTCGGCGCGCCGGCGAACGCCGCGCCGTTCTCCTTGAAGCGCAGCTTCGGCGGCGTGTTCTTGTTGGCGGCGTCCTCGAACGGTTCGACGACGTAGTCGGCTTTCGTGTGCAGCGTGATCGCGTTGGTGAAGCCGTTGGCGACGATCGTCCAGGTGAGCTTCTTGTCGCCGAAATCCTTCGATACCGGAATCGAGAACACGCCCCACCCGCGGCCCGGCCCGAAGTGGGTCGGCTGTCCCATGTCCGGCCCGCCCGGTTCGATGCGGTTGTTCGGGCCGACCGGAATGTCGAACTCCTGTTTCAGGTTGCGATTGAAGTAGCCGACGAGCAGGCGCACGCTGCCGTCCTTCTCGTAGTACCAACCTTCGAAAGCCGGCGTGACGCTGGAGCCGCGCTCGCGGACCGACTGGGTCAACGGCAGCGAGCTCGGCGTCTGGCCGATACCGCCCTGCGGCGCCGGCGGCTGCTGCCCCGAGACGACGAGCGATCCGCCGGCCGACGCGGCGAGCAAAGCACACAGAGCAAGGGAACGTGCGCGCATCCTGATCTCACCTGAAAAAAAGGCGCCGCCCAATCGGACGGCGCCTAGTCGAAATCAACGTAGCGCAGCCCTTCAGGGCTGCCCGCGCGGCCGACCGGCAGGCCGCAAGGCCTGCGCTACCGTAGGCCGCGCGTAAGCGGATCTTACTGCTGCCGATCGGCGGTCGTGTTCACGGTCTTGGCCGCGCGCGCCGCTGTTTCAACCTTGAAGTCGTCGTCGTTGTAGTACGTGATGTTGATCCACGCGTGGCCCATCTCGTCCACCGTGCGATCGCCCCATCCCACCCACTGATCCGGATCCGGATTGTCCTTGTTCTGCTTGGTGTTGTCGTACCACGCGAGCAGGTGGAGGATCGTCCCCTTCGGCAGCAGCGGCGCCGCGTCGTCGTCGTAGATGTACATGTTGTGCCAGTTGAAGTTGAAATTGGTCACCTGGCTCAGCATCTCGCGGCGGCCGTCCGGGTAGATCGCTTCCATCGACATGCCCTTGCCGCGCAGGTGCATGTGCGCCTGGAAGTTTTCGATGCGGGCGTTCTGCTTCAAGGTCACGAAGCTCTCGGTCGTGGTCACCTGGTTGGGCGGAATGTCGAGCGACCGTGCACCCGGCACCGAGCCCGAGAAGGTGTTGAAGAGCGCCAGCACTTCGCGGTGCTTCGGCTCCTGGCCCTTCGGATAGAACCAGACGGCGAGCTCGGTGTGCGCGGTGATCTCCTCGCCGACTGCGTGGTAGTGCATCTCCCACACGATTTTCGAGTTCGGGAGCATCAGGCGGCCGGCGTCCGGACGCATCTCGTCGCCGTTCTTGCCGACGGCCCACTCCATGAACAGGCCGTCGCCCGAGACGTTCGGATCGTTTGTGAACAGCGCCGGGTCCATGTCCTCCGGCTGCTGCAGGCGGGCGAGCGCATGGTGCGTGATCTTGCGCGCGTTCTTGCCGACCGGACGGATTTCGATCGCGCGCACCCAGCGCGGCTCGGACAGGTTGGTGGGAACGCTCGGCCGCCACCACGCGTCCTGCGCGACCGGCGGCATCGTGTACTCCGGCGACTTCACGACGAGGTCGGGCTCGCCGTACTTGTTCGCCATCGCCCAGCCCGATTCGTCCTTCCAGACGCGCGGCGCCGGCATGTCCTTCGGATCGCCTTTCGGTGCGCCGGCGTTCACCCAGTTGACGATCGTGTCGATCTGCTCATCGCTCAGCGAGCGATCGTTCTTGAATTTCTGGATGCCGATGGTCTTGTCGATGTGCCACGGCGGCATCTGCCGCGCGGCGACGCGGGCGGCGATCGACTTGGCCCAGGGACGCGCCTGCTCGTACGTGATCAGCGACATCGGGGCCATGTTGTCGGGCCGGTGGCACGACTCGCATTTCTGCTGGAAGATCGGCGCGACGTCCTTGGTGAACGTCGGGGTCTTCG
>Ga0070686_100001714_pt1 | contig 12271 bp, 10 predicted proteins | sample KBSS23LmetaG_FD_65654 | JGI IMG/M metagenome (GOLD analysis project Ga0070686, IMG submission 65654) | Switchgrass rhizosphere microbial communities from Kellogg Biological Station, Michigan, USA - KBS S2-3L metaG | ecosystem: Host-associated > Plants > Roots > Rhizosphere ...
CTGCTGCAGAACCCCGACAACCGCGTCCTTTTCGCCATTCCCTTTGAACGCGAGTTCACGCTGCTTGGCACCACGGACGTCGAATATGACGGCGATCCAGCCGACGCGTCGATCACCGGCGAGGAAATAGACTATCTTTGCAAAATGACCAACCGCTACTTCGTCCGCGGCATCACGCCCGCCGATGTAGTCTGGAGTTATTCCGGTGTGCGCCCGTTGCTGGCCGATCATAGCGCCGACCTGTCCGCCGTCACGCGAGACTACGTCCTCGAATGCGATGCGACTTCGGAGCGGGCTCCCTTGCTATCGGTTTTCGGCGGCAAACTCACGACGTACCGGCGCCTTGCCGAAGAAGCGCTGGCGCTGCTGGCACACAGCCTGCCGCACATGAACGCCGCATGGACGGCCAGCGCCGCCCTGCCTGGGGGAGACATTCCGAACGCGGACTTCAATTTGTTCTTCGCGGAATTCCGACGGTCGTCGCCATGGCTGCCCGAAGCTCTTGCGCGCCGCTATGCGCGCGCCTACGGCACCCGTGTCGATAGCCTGCTCACCGGTGCCCGCAACCTGGGCGAACTCGGCGAAGATTTCGGCGGCGGACTGTACGAAGCGGAAATCGATTACCTGATCCGCCAGGAATGGGCGCAAACGACCGAAGACATACTGTGGCGACGAACGAAGCTCGGATTGCATGTTTCGCGGGAAACGGCAACAAGGCTTGCCGCAAGGCTCGCGCGCGAAAGGTCGTGACGACGTGACTGTCGTAAAACCCGTGAATAATCGTGATCCGCGAATGTCGTGAATATCGTTTTTTAGAGCGTTTCCGACAGTCAAGGCCGTTACGACATTCACGCCATCACGACAGTCACGCAGTCACGGCTCCTTTCACGGCCGTTGCGGCTGGTCCAGATCGAACGTCTTATGCAACACGCGCACCGCGAGTTCCATGTACTTCTCGTCGATCACCACCGTGATCTTTATTTCAGACGTGCTTATCATCTGGATGTTGATGCCTTCTTCGGCCAGCGCGCGGAACATCTTGCTTGCCACGCCAACGTGCGAGCGCATGCCCACCCCGACCAGGCCCACCTTGCAGATCCTGTCATCCCCGAGGACTTCGCGCGCGCCAATATGCCTGCAAACGTTCTGCAGGATATCGAGTGTCTTTTTCAGGTCGTTGCGATGGGTGGTGAAGGAGAAATCGGTCATTCCGTCCCTGCCGATGTTCTGCACGATCACATCCACCTCGATGTTCGCCAGCGCGATCGGGTCGAGGATCTGGTAGGCGATGCCCGGACGGTCCGGCACGCCGAGGATCGTGATTTTCGCTTCGTCGCGGTTGAACGCAACGCCTGCCACGAGTGCCTGTTCCATGTCTGAATCTTCCTCAAAAGTGATCAAGGTGCCCGACGTTGCCTCCTGGGCTACCGGCAGGTCCGGCGGCGTCAGGCTGGACAGCACGCGCAGCCGCACCTTGTACTTGCCGGCGAATTCGACCGAACGGATCTGCAACACCTTCGACCCGAGGCTGGCCATCTCCAGCATTTCCTCGAACGTGATGGTCTTGAGGCGCTGCGCATCGGGCTCGATGCGCGGATCGGTCGTATAAACGCCGTCCACATCGGTATAGATCTGGCATTCCTCCGCCTTTAGCGCCGCCGCAAAGGCAACACCCGACGTATCCGACCCGCCGCGTCCGAGCGTAGTGATGTTGCCCTCGGCATCCACGCCCTGAAAACCCGCCACGACGACGACATAGCCGTTCGCCAGATCGCGCCGGATGCCGTTATCGTCGATGTCCGTGATGCGCGCCTTGGTATAGGCGTTGTCGGTCAGCACCTTCACCTGGCCACCGGTGTAGCTGCGCGCCTTCTGGCCGATTTCCATCAATGCCATGCACAACAGGCCGATGGTCACCTGTTCGCCGGTGGACGCGACTACATCGAGTTCACGCGGATCGGGATGCGGCTGGATTTCCTTGGCGAGCGCAATCAACCGGTTGGTTTCGCCGGACATTGCCGAAACCACCACAACCACGTCGTGACCGGCCGCTTTCCACTTGGCGACGCGCCGCGCGACGTTCTTGATGCGCTCGGTCGAACCGACCGACGTGCCACCGTATTTCTGGACGATCAACGACATTGACTCGAAACCGAGTGGAAAAAGGCAGCGATTCTAGCGGATTTCTGCAGTACCGTCGCTGCGGCGCCCCCCGCCGTGCACCCTTTGCCGCACCTGAGACGTCAACTGGCGAAGCGATACCGCGATGCGGGAGCCGAAATTTCCGGCCAAGGCAATGGAGGAGCCAGCTAGGCTCGATGATGATGCTCACACGGCCCATCCGTGAAACATGCTGGACTTCACCCGGCCGGAGCCGGTACTGGAAGCCCAGGTATCCGTTTGGTACAAATGGCACAAGGCGTCGAACGAATTTCGCGCCCCGTTGCCTATACCGGTTCCGATCTCGACTGCGCGCGACGAACCGATATGAGTGATGAGAAGCGTTGCATCGAAGTGCCCGACCCCAACCGCATAGACATCCACGATGCCTTGGCGTTGCACAACTGGTCCAGATCCCTCAATGCCACGCCCGACGAGCTGAGGCTTGCCGTCGCCAAAGTCGGTCCCTTCGTCGAAAAAGTCTGCGAGTACCTGCGGACGTATTGACGAGCTGAACCCCTTCCTGGAAGACCCCGGGCGTTATCGCCCTTTCCGCCTTCGCTTCTACCCTGACGTCGACGTCAAATTGCGACGTCGAAACTCGCCGTAAACAGGCAAGCTTTTCGGGCGCGATGGTTCCGATATTGGTAAGCTGGCATCGAAATGCCGGACAAGAACCAAATTGGAAATGCGGAGGACAACCCGCACGTCACGGGAGTGCTGTTTCGCTCGCACATCGAGATCGAACGCATTCTGCGCAAACTCGTATCGGACGCAACGGTGCTATCGGTCGGATTCAAAGCGTCCAAGAATCTGTTCCTGACGCGGCTGCTGTATATCGATCCGGAGGGAGAATTTCTCATCGCCGCCTATAGCGATGAACGATCCGCCAACGCCTTGCTTCTGGAACAGAAGGAGGTCGTGTTTTGGGCCAATAGCAACAGCGGGCGCATAGAATTCACGTTGACCACGCCAGCGCACACGTTGTTCAACGGAGAAGGCGCGGTAAGATTTGCGTTTCCTCCGGCGCTCGTTCAATCGCAGCGCCGCGAGCATCCCAGGTTCAAAGTTCCAGCCGACGCTTCTCTGCGCTGTGTGGCAGACAGCACGGGGTTTGCGCCGTTCGAGGCGCGTGTCATCGACGTAAGCAGGGGCGGTCTGGGAAACCTGACCTATGACGACTCCATCACGCTGGAACCCGGTACCGTGCTCAAGGATTGCAAGATCATCCTTGCGGGGTTTGAACCCGTCTTTGCCGATCTGGAGGTACGCTATACAAGCCTGGTCCTGCAACCGGATGGCACCCGCGTACGCCGCTCCGGTGTGAAGTTTATCGGTACCCCCAAGGGGTGGGACGCGCTGCTCAGCCGCTTCATTATCGAACTCGGGTAATCGCCACGAGCATTGCCGCACCGGCGAAGCCCGGACAGAGGCGGCGCGCGGGATCCCAGACTCAGCTGCCTGCACAAAACCGCTCCATGCCGCATCGCCACAATCGTGTGTGGCCTCATCGGTATGCATCGTGCTTTAACCCGGCTGGAGAGATGCCGGCATCATCCGCTGCGCAATAGCGACTGGCGCGATTTCGAGACGGAGCTGCCTTCATCCTCAGGCTGCCAAAAGGGGCGCGTTTTGTCCATATCTGACGTAATGAGCCGGATTTCGCCGTTTGTTCCGCTAAGCAAACGGCTGCTCCTTATCGTTTGGCCCTTCCTTGCCATCGTCATCTTCCTTGTCCTGCTCGCAATGGGCGCTGTCGACATTCTGTCCGCCGGCCGTGCCTACGTGGGCGGCGAAAGCTTGTGGTCCAAAGCCCAGAAGGATGCCGTCTACCACCTAACCCAGTATGCGGAGAAACAGGACGAGGGCGACTACTTGAAATTCCAGTCGGCGATCGCCGTGCCGCTTGGAGACATGAAGGCGAGGATCGAGCTCGACAAGCGCAATCCGGATATGTCCGTCGCCCGCGATGGCTTGATAGAAGGACGCACGCACCCCGATGATTTGCCTGGCGTCGTGCGCCTGTTCCGGACCATGCGGGATGTGAGCTATATGGTCCGCGTCGTCGAATTATGGGAGCAAGGCGACCAGTACTTGATCGAACTCAAGCGCATCGGCGAAGCAATTCACGGCCGCATCGTGACGGGCAACGGCTCGAATGCCAATTTGCGTCCTCTGCTGGCCCGCCTGCATCAGATCAACGATCGCATCTCCCCGCTTACGGATGAGTTTTCCTACACGTTGGGAGAAGCAAATCGGGCGCTTCGCGCGCAGCTTCTCGTCATCATTCTGGTAGCGGCAATCGCCATGGTCCTTGCCGGGATGGGCCTGTCGGGCAGGATGCTCGGACGCAGCGAGGCCTTCGAGCGCGCACTTAGAAACAGCGAAGAGCGCTTCAAGCTCGCCGTGAGCGGCACCAATGACGGCGTCTGGGACTGGAACATGCTCACCCATGAAATCTATTACTCGCCGCGTTTCAGGCAACTGCTGGGCTTCGGTCCGGACGAAACCATCAGCAATATCGCCGAACTCATGTCGCATCTGCACCCGGAAGACCAGGGTCAGGCGCAATCGGTATTGCAGTCCCATTTGAAGAACGGCACGCCGTTCGACGTTGAATTGAGACTGCTCAACAAGGCCGGAATCTACAAGTGGTTCCGCGCTCGAGGTCAGTCGGTGCGCAGAGCGGATGGCAAGGCTATCAGGCTCGCCGGTTCCATCGCGGACATCACCGACAAAAAGCTCGCCGATGCGCAGCTATTCGCCGAAAAGGAACGCGCTCAGGTCACACTGGCCTCGATTGGCGATGCGGTGATTACGACGGACAGCGCGGGGATGGTGGACTATCTGAATCCCGTTGCGGAGCAGCTTACCGGCTGGTCGAGCGCGGAAGCCAGGGGCAAGCGCATCGAGTCCGTGTTCATGGTCATCAACGAGACCACGCGGGAAGAAGCGTTCGACTCGATCGAAATGGTGTTGCGCACCGGTCGCGCGGTCTCCATGTCTTCGAACGTGATCCTGATAAAGCGTGGCGGCAAAGAGATCCAGATCAACAAATCGGCTGCTCCCATCCATGATCGGGCCGGCCAGGTGACCGGTATCGTTCTGGTATTCCACGACGTCAGCCGCGAAGGCCAGTATGCAGCGCGGCTGTCGTACCAGGCCAGCCACGATGCGCTGACCGGACTCATCAACCGCCACGAGTTCGAGCACCGCCTCAGCCTGGCCCTCAAGAGTGCCACGCGCTTCCGGCGCAATCATTCATTGCTGTATCTCGACCTCGATCAGTTCAAGGTCGTGAACGATACCTGCGGTCATGCCGCCGGGGACGACCTCATGCGCAGGATCGGCGCACTCATCCGCGGACGCCTGGGGCACGAGGCCGTGGTGGCGCGGCTGGGCGGGGACGAGTTCGGCGTGTTGCTGGAAAATTTTTCCCTCGAGCATGCCACGCAAATTGCCGAGGACCTGCGCCAGACCATCAACGATTTCCGCTTTAGCTGGATGGGCATGCCCTTCACTGTCGGCACCAGCATCGGCGTGGTCTCCATAGCCGAAGGCGCCTTTACCCTGGAGGAAGTCCTGCGGGCGGCGGATGCAGCCTGCTATATGGCCAAAGAGAAAGGCCGCAATCGGGTAAACGTCTATCGAGCGGACGACAGCGAAGTTTCTTCACGTCAGGGTGAAATGGAATGGGTCGCCCGCATCCGGCGGGCGCTGGACGACGGGCGGCTGCGCCTGTTTTCGCAGCAGATCGTCAGCCTGCTTCCATCGACGAAACAACACACCCATTGCGAGATCCTGCTGCGCATGCTCGACGAGCAGGGCGAATGGGTCCCGCCAGCCCGATTCATCCCCGCGGCCGAGAAGTATGGCCTGATGCCCGCCATCGATCGCTGGGTTGTCACGAACGCATTCGAAAGCTATGCGATCCTGGCGGCCAAGACCCGGGGTCTTCCGATTCATACGTGCAGTATCAATCTCTCGGGAAAATCGATCGGCGACGATACGTTCCTCGACTTTCTGCGCACGCAAGCAGCGATTGCCGGCGTGCCCTATAACGCTTTTTGTTTTGAGGTAACGGAAACAGCAGCGGTCGAGAACCTGCCGAAGGCAGTGCATTTCATCGAACAGCTGAGGGCGCTGGGCTGCAGGTTCTCGCTCGACGATTTCGGCGCGGGCATGTCGTCGTTCGGTTATCTAAAGCATCTTCCGGTGGATTACTTGAAGATCGACGGCGGTTTCGTCAAAGACATGCTGGAAGATCCCATCGACCGGGCAATGGTCGAAGCGATCAACGACATTGGTCACGTCATGGGCAAGAAAACGATTGCTGAATTCGTCGAGAACGCGGCAACAGTGGACGCGCTGCGCGAAATAGGCGTCGATTACGCCCAGGGATTTGGAGTCGCCAAGCCGGTGCCTTTTGGGGCGGGCGGCGTCAAGGAATTGTCCTTCAGCCGTTCCCTGTCTGACGCGAAAAAAGTGGCTTCCTGAGCTCTTCCCGCCGCAGTCCATGCCTCCCTTACCGCAGCGTGCCATCAGGTAAATCCCTCTTGCATCCCTCAGGCATATCATGGATTCTATCGTTGAATTTGCCGGAAAGGGCGGGTACCGAAAAACACCGCGCGCCGGCTGGAGAGTTTGCTCATCAAAGGGGGTGAGGTGGAAAAACTGCCAGCGTTTCGCGGCGTCAGCCGCGAAGAATACCTAGTGGCCGTGAGGCTGTGCCCGAAGCATCCCGCATTCTCCGCGGGGTATGAAGATTGGACCCGGACGACCTTGCGCGAAATTGAAAGGATCTGCGCCCGCAGGCAGATCGCGACGTCGAAACGACGATAGTTCGCAGGCCGCTGCCAATTGTGCAGAGCTCGACGGCGGGCATCCGACAGCCGCCTCTACATGCGTCCGGTTGTCCGCGCCGTCACCGGACATTCGCGATGATGTTTACACCTTGATCATCTCACGGGGAGTCAGATGAGTATCGTCTCGATCGTCATTCTCGCCATCATCGTGATCGCCCTCATTTGGGCGGTCATGATTTACAACAATCTGGTCAATTTGAAGCATGCGGTAGCGAAAGCCTGGGCGAACATCGATGTGCTGCTCAAACAGCGCCATGACGAGTTGCCCAAGCTGGTGGAAACCTGCAAGCAGTACAAGCAGTTCGAACAGGACACGCTCCAGCGCGTGACCGACGCGCGCGGCCGGGTGCAAGAGGCACGCATGCAGCAGAACATGCCCGCGCTCGGCCAGGCCGAGACCGCATTGCGGGCGGGACTCGGAAGCATCTACGCCACCGTGGAAGCGTATCCGGAACTCAAGGCCATGGAGTCGTTTCAGCATCTGATCAGCCGCATCTCCGGGTTGGAAAATGCCATTGCCGACCGCCGCGAGTTCTATAACGAATCCGTGAACGTCAACAATGTCGCCATCGAGCAATTTCCCGAAGTTTTCATCGCCAATGTTTTCCGCTTCGGGTCGTTCGACTTGCTGCGCTTCAGCGAGAACGAGAAAAAGGATGTCAACGTCAAGGAGCTTTTTTCCTGAAGGAAAAAAAGGACTCAGGGCGCTGGTCCAGCTTTGCTGGATTCCAGGGGATACAGGTCTTCGACCATAACCGGGCTTCGCCCATAACTCAGGACTCAGACTAATGATCAGCGCGAAAACCCCGGTCACCTGAGTTGAGGCCTGTCGCTTTTACCAAGTCCTGAGTCCTATCACCTGAGTCCAGTCTGTCATGTTCCGCTCCCAGCGCGAGCGCCTCGCCCATCCGGCCTTTCTCGGCGTTTATCTCGCTTTGCCGATTGTGCTCTTCCATGTGGACGATCCGCGGCTGCGTCAGTTCATCCTTCCCGCAATTGCTTTGGTTGCGTTTGCCGCCTGGGTGCTGAGCCTGCGACGGCTTCTGGTGATCGGTGGAACGCCGACTTCGAAGATCGCGTCCGCGGCGCAAGGCTACGTGGAATTGGTGGGGCGCGCCCTTCCGCATCCGAGCGGAGCGTTGCGCAGCCGGTTCACGCTGCTGCCCTGCGTCTGGTACCAGTATGTCGTCGAGCAGCGCGAGGCGGACGGCAAGTGGCATCGCGTGGAGAGCGGGCGCAGCGACGACAGTTTTCTGCTCGACGATGGCAGCGGGGTTTGCCTCATCGACCCTGAAAATGCGGAAGTCCTTCCGCGCCGCACGGAAGTCATGACCAGGAGCAGCGACTACCGTTGCACCGAATCTCTGATCCTGCCCCACGAGCAGGTCTATGCCATCGGCGAGTTTTCCACCATCGGGGGCGAGAACGTGGACCTGAACGTGGAACGCGACGTAGCCGAATTGCTTGCCGACTGGAAGCGCAACAAGCCGGCGCTGCTGGCGCGCTTCGACCTGGACAAGGACGGGCAGATCAACGAAAAGGAATGGATGCTGGCGCGCTCACAGGCCCGCCGGGACGTACGCAAAACCCACAACGAAATCCGCGCGCAGCCCGGCACCCACATGCTCCATCAACCGCGCGATGGCAGGCTGTTCCTGATCTCCAACATCGACGCCAAAAAACTCGAGTGGCGATATAAGTTTTGGGCTTGGCTGCATTTGGCGGTACTGATCGCGGCGGTTGTGGGGACGGCGCATTTCGCGGTTAAATAGTCTCGCACTTGACCTGTCACGGCTTTCCCAGCAACTCCGCGACCTCTGAGTACTTGGCGTCGCGTGCAATTTCCGCGGCCGTCTTCCCCCGGTCGTCTTTCAATCCCCGATCCGCGCCGCGATCGAGCAACAACTTCACGGTCTGCGTCTTGCCGTAGCCGGCGGCCCACATGAGCGCAGTCAGATCGTGATGATAGGGCTTGTCGATCTCCACACCTGCGTCCAGGAGCATGGCGACGATTTCAGAGTTGCCCTGGCCTGCCGCGTAAACCATCGCGGTCTTGAACAAGTGATCGCGGGCGTTCACGTCGGCGCCATGACCAAGCAGCGTGCGCGCAATGCCGGCATTGCCGCCGTAGGCCGCCGTCATAAGGGGCGAGACCTTGTCGAGATTCTGCAGGTTGACGTCGGCGCCCTTGCCGATCAGCAGTTCCACCATCTCGGTATTGCCCTTGCGCACGAAGATGATGAGCGCCGAGTCGCCGACACGATTGCGTGAATTCGGCGCCGCACCGTTATTCAACACGCGGCGCACAGTCATGAGATCGTCATTGCGCGCCGCAACAAGTAACTGGGCATTCAAGCTGAGGTCGGGCGAGGTCTGGGCATATGCACCTGGATTCATAACCAGCTGTTGATTCAAAGAAGAAAACAGCAAATCGGAACCGCCAAGCAGCACGCCGGCTACGAGTGAAAAACGCAAGAAGTGGGTCATTGGGCAGCCAGGGAATTTTGCGAACTTGGTACGCTGAGAGAGCCCTTGTACGGGCGGGAATTGTTCCTTATAGTCGCACGGTCCGCAATCGCTACAGTCCGCGGCACAATCGCGGCGGTGAAAGCGCTGACTCCAACAACAACGCACAAGGGGGATATTCCTATGAAGCTACATACCCAACTGAAACTGTTGGCAGCGGCAACAATGGCTGCCGGCAGTTTCAACTGTGCCCTGGCTGCGGAGATCGAGGGCGGCGCCACTACCACGGCGCAGCCCATGTCTTCGAAGCTGGGTGCAGTCACGCAAAGTCGCCTGAACAAGGCGCACAGCGACAAGAACAACTGGCTGCACGTCAATGGCGGCTACGAACAGACCCGCTTCTACCCCGGCACCCAGATCGATACCGGCAACGTCTCCAAGTTGCGGCCGGCTTTCGTGTTCCAGGTCGCATTGATCGAATCGCTGGAAACCGCGCCCCTGATTGTCGACGGCGTGATGTTTTTGACCACGTCGTACAACCATGTCTATGCCATCGACGCGGTCACCGGCCAGGAATTCTGGCACTACAAGCACAATATGGGTCCGGTCACGGTGTTTTGCTGCGGCCCCAACAACCGCGGCGTAGCGGCGTCCGATGGAATGCTGTTCATGGGCACCCTGGATGCCAAGCTGGTGGCGCTGGATGCCAAGACCGGCAAGGTTGTCTGGGAAACGCAAATCGCCGATCCGGAAAAAGGCTACTCCGAAACGATGGCCCCGACAGTTGTGGATGGCAAGGTGCTCATCGGAACGAACGGGGGCGAATACGGCGTTCGCGGATTCGTGAAGGCGTTCGATGCCAAGAGCGGCAATCTGCTGTGGACCTTCTACAGCATCCCGGAAAAGGGACACGAAGGCGTGTGGGCCACGCATGACGCGACCGGCCGCAACATGCTGCGCGATATCGCAGCCGAGAAGAAGGCGTTGCAGGACAACGGCGGCGACTTCTATCAGACCCTCGGCGGCGGCGTGTGGATGACACCGGCGGTCGACCTGGAAACCCGCACCGTGTTCTTCGTTGCGGGCAATCCGTCTCCCGATTTGTACGGCGCCATCCGCCCGGGCGACAACCTGTACACCAACTCGATGGTCGCAGTCGACCTCGACAAGGGCACATACAAGTGGCACTCGCAGTACATCGCGCACGACGTGTGGGATCTGGATGCAGTCAGCCCGGTAGTCCTGACCGAAGCCAAGGACAAGTCCGGCAAGAATCGCAAGGTTGCGATTCACGGCGGCAAGACCGGCCATGTATACGTGCATGACCGTGCCACTGGCGAACTGATTCGCTTCTCGGAAGCCATGATCCCGCAGGAAAACATGTGGGTCCTTCCGACGGCGCAAGGCGCTCGCATGCTTCCCGGTGCGAACGGCGGCGTGGAGTGGAATCCGATGGCGGTGAATCCGAAGCTGCGCATGGCCTATGCGGCGAACTTGCATCAACCCATGACCTACCACGTCGAAGAAGCCGGCTATCCGGGCGGCGACAAGCTGTGGCTGGGTGGTGCATTCAAGATCATCGCAAGCGAGAAGCAGTGGGGCCGCCTGGCCGCAGTGAATCTCGATACCGGCAAGCTGGCCTGGAAAGCCGATACAGCGCAACCGCTGATGGGCGGCGTGCTGGCCACCGCAGGCAACCTGGTCTTCACCGGCGAGGGCAACGGCAGCTTCAATGCCTATGACGCAAAGAGCGGCAAGAAGCTGTGGTCGTTCAACTGCGGCGCCGGCGTCAATTCGCCTCCCGTGTCGTACGAAATCGGGGGCAAGCAATACATCGCAGTCGCGGCTGGCGGCAACAACCAGCTCGATTTCAAGCGCGGCAACAGCATTTTCGTGTTCTCCTTGCCGTAAACTTTCGGTCGATTGATCGTTCTAAGCTGTACGAGGGGCCACCTTCCGGTGGCCCTTTCGTTTGCTCCCGCCGGGAAGCAAACGAAAGGGCCGTGAAAGTCGTGAATGTCGTGAATATCGTGAAGGCCGTAAATGTCGCAACGGCCAGGCGTTAGGTCTTTGCGGTATTCACGACATTCACGACTCTTACGACATTCACGGTATTCACGATTCACGTTCCCTGACCTCCAACGATATCGACCCAATGAAAAACCTAATTTTCGTACTGATCCCCTTCCTCCTCCCGCTCACTTCGTTTGCGCAGGACGCTGCTGCGGGCAAGGAGAAGGCGGTGGTATGCGGCGCATGTCATGGTGCGGACGGCAACTCCACCGTGCCGCTCTATCCGAACCTGGCGGGCCAGAACGCCCGCTACATCTACCTGCAATTGCGCGACTTCAACAAAAAACGCCGCGAAGACCCGCTGATGTCGCCAATGGCGGCGAATCTCAGCGCCAAGGACATGCTCGATCTTGCGGCGTATTTTTCAATACAGAAACCGAACCGCCAGAACGCCAAGGGCGATGCGGCCAAGATAGATGAAGGCAAGAAAATCGCCGATACGGCCCTGTGCCCGATGTGCCATCTGGGAGGCTTTTCAGGCCAGAACGAGATTCCCAAAGTAGCCGGCCAGCACTACGACTACATCAAGAAACAGTTGCTGGCGTTCAAGAAAAGGGAACGCACCAATGACGCAGGTTCGATGACCGCTTATATGAACGGCGTAACTGAGGAGCAGATCGAGGCTTTGGCGTCGTACGCTGCCTCGCTGAATTGAGTGGTGAGTGGTGAGTGGCTAGTGGCTGGCGCCTGGTGGAGCTAGCGACGTG
>Ga0070686_100001717_pt1 | contig 12263 bp, 2 predicted proteins | sample KBSS23LmetaG_FD_65654 | JGI IMG/M metagenome (GOLD analysis project Ga0070686, IMG submission 65654) | Switchgrass rhizosphere microbial communities from Kellogg Biological Station, Michigan, USA - KBS S2-3L metaG | ecosystem: Host-associated > Plants > Roots > Rhizosphere ...
AAACCCGGACGATGCCGGTCTGCATTTCTGGCTCAACAAACTCAACGAGTTTGACGGCAACTTCGAGCGAGCCGAAATGGTCAAGGCGTTCCTCGTTTCCGGTGAATACCGCGACCGGTTTCGTCTCCTGCCGTAAGGCGGAAGGCGCAACAAACAATAGACCGCGTATTCAGCGCGAGCATACGCGGAGCGGGGGCACGCCAGTCGTGTCCCCGCTTTTTCCGTTTGACGGCGAAAAAGAACATTGTCGCGGAATTCCTTCCGTGATAGGGTGTGCGCACGTTTTGAGCTTTTCTGAGCGAAGGTTGTTGTGGTCAACGACCGGACGCCTACCAAAAAAATCTGAACGGCTAGTTACATGAGCGGACTTGCGCGCTCAAACGCGCGCGCGTTGCCTGGATCTACCAAACCCGGAAGGAAGGGAATATGAGAAGCGCAAGTTATCGTCGAAATGTCAGAGTAGCGGTCTTGTTTACAGCAATTGCGTTGATACTGCTGTCGTTGAACGCCAGTGCGTTCATGCAGAGTGGGGTTGACCCGGCTGCAAAAAAGCCACACCGCATCCAAATTAACCTCGAGCCGGCCCCAAGCGCTCCGTTCGCCCAGTTGATTGTTGACGGCGGCTTTGAAACCGGCGGCATTCCCAACACCTTCTGGAATCCTGAAACGTCAACCAACTTCGGCACTCCGCTTTGCGACGTGCCTTCCTGCGGCACGGGCGGTGGCGCTTCGCCTCCGCGCACGGGCGCTTTCTGGTGTTGGTTCGGCGGCATCCCTGCTGCCGAAACGGCAACGCTCGGGCAAACGGTTAACTTTCCAGCCGGCGATACGATCAAGAACCTTTCGTTCTTCATGCGTATCGGCACCGTCTCGTCGCCGTTCACCGATGTGGTGAACGTTCGGGTTGACGGCACCATCGTGGCGAGCTATCCGGAGCCCACGGTAGCCGAGGGCGCCTACTCAGGGAAGGTGATCAATTTGAACGCTTTCGCTGACGGCGTTTCCCACGCGATCCTGTTCGAATACATCGGAACGACCACCGGCACCGGCAGCTACGTTATTGACGACGTCGAGCTCAACACCCGCACGCCAACCGCGGCGGACGGCAGCGTCACCGGACGCGTCGCGGACGAAAACGGAAACGGGATCGCCGGCGCGGTCGTAGATTTGAACGGCAGTCAGAATCGCCGATTCATCACCGACGCGAACGGCAATTATCGTTTTGAGAACGTCGAGACGTCGGGCTTCTACACCGTTCGGCCTTCGCGAACGAATTATGCTTTTAGTCCCGCCGAGCGTTCATTCAACCAGTTGGGCCACAACACCGACGCGGTGTTTACCGGCACGCGTTCAGGCGGTGGCAATCCGCTCGACACACCGGAATTTTTCGTGCGGCAGCATTACCTCGACTTCCTGCAACGCGAGCCTGAAGAAGACGGGTTCAACTTCTGGAGCGATCAAATGCGCGGCTGTGGCGCCGACGGCGATTGTCTCGCACGACGGACCATCAACGTCTCCGCCGCTTATCTCCTGTCCATGGAATTCAACGGCACGGGTGCTTTCGTTGACGCGCTCCAGCGCGCGAGCTTTGGCAGTCGTCCGCAATTCGAAGACTTCATGCCTGACGCGCGCACGATCGCGCAGGGCATCGTTGTCGGACGCACCAACTGGGAGCGCGATCTGGCGGCCAACCGCGCCGCGTTCCTCAACGCCTGGGTGCAGCGGCCGGCCTTCCGCGCCGCTTACGACAATCTCGGCAACGCCGAGTACGTCGATGCGCTCATCAGCCATACCGGTGTCAACTTTGGCGGCGAACGCGATGCGCTGGTCAACAGTCTGAACAGCGGAGCGTCGCGCGCCGACGTGCTGCGACAGGTAGCGGAGAATCCACAGTTCGTTAACGCGAAGCGCAACGAAATGTTTGTGATGATGCAATACTTCGGCTACTTGCGGCGGAATCCGGACCCGGCCGGTTTCAGTTTCTGGCTCAATAAACTGAACCAGTTTGACGGAAACTTTGAACGGGCGGAGATGGTTAAGGCGTTCCTCGTTTCGGGCGAATACCGCAATCGCTTCCAAAACTGATTCGAACCGTCAACTCAACAACCAAAGGCCGCTGCGGCTCAAACCGCAGCGGCTTTTTTTGATCTGCAAAGTCCGCACGATCTCCAAAAAGATCCTATCCGAAAAGGTTTTTCTATCCGACGCGGACTGGAATCGTTCGGGCGCGCGAACCGCAAGTTTGCACCCAATCTCACCGCCAACAAAAACCCGCAAGTAACGGCAAACTATTGACAATCGTACTTCTTTCCGAATAATCTCACGGCCACTGAATTTACACCGAGCGCCTCGTGGGGAAATCAACAGCAACGTCTCCGGCAGCTGCGGACTGAGCTAGATCTAAATTCAGTTCATATTCATCAAGGGTGCAATTCGTCTGATCGTGCTCAGATCGGCAATTGCGAGTTGGGGCTTCCTGCATCTTTTCTAAACTGAAACCTGGATCGATTCGCGCGACCTGACCGGCATCAGGTTTCCGTCGAGACACTATCCAGGCTAGTACTCTTGAAGCGTCTTTCGAATTCGAAAAACTTGCGGCTGATTTGCGATTGATGAATCGTACGCGTCGAATTGCTGACCATACCACCACCTGCGTCCTATCAAGGAGAATGACATGAAACGGAATCTGGGATTGGCTCTCATTGCGGTTTTTGTAATCGGGTTGACGTTTTTGTTGCCGACCAGTTTGGCAAAACGCGATGACAACTCGGTGAAGCACAGCAACTCAGGCGGGCAACTTCTTCCCGACCTGTTCCGGACCAGCAAGCCAAATCAAAACCCTGCTGCGCCCATCGCCATGCGCGCGGTAAAGTTTGCCGAGTCGATCCCGGTCCGCGATTTTCCGGCCCCCGAGATGAAAATGGGTCCCGGGAAAATCCGCGAACTCGAGCGCTTTGAAAAGGACGAAGTTGCCGATGGTAAGTATGGTGTAGAAGAAAAGAACGACAAGAACCGCGAGGTCATGCGCCGTCTCGATCTGAATGCGCCGCGCACGCCTGACCAGGCGCTCTCGACCAACGGCCCGCGCGCGAACGGTCCGTCACCCAATCCACCCAATCCGCCGACAGTGAATTTCGAAGGCCAGTCAATTGCCGACACCATCGCGGTGGGCCAGGGATTTCTGCCGCCGGATACGAACGGCGACGTCGGCCCGGCCCATTATGTGCAAACGGTCAACGTCACCTTCCGCATTTGGGACAAAGCCGGCAATCCGCTGACACCGGTGGCTTCGCTTAACACTTTGTTCGCACCACTCGGCGGCGCCTGCGGTAGTTCTGAAGACGGCGACCCGATTGTTGTTTACGATCAGCTGGCCGATCGCTGGTTGATCAGTCAGTTCTGTACCGTCGCGAATCCAAACAATCACCAAATAATCGCCATCTCCAAAAACGGCGACCCCACCGGCGCATACTATCTCTACGATTTTATGATGCCGAACAATAAATTTAACGACTATCCGCACTTCGGCATGTGGCCTGATGGCTACTACATGACCGACAACCAGTTCAATCAGGCAGGGACCGCGTTCCTGCAGGGCGGCGTGTTTGCGTTTGACCGCACCAAGATGCTCGTTGGTGATCCGACGGCGACTTTCGTTTACTTTGACACCGCGGTGTTGTTTCCGCCGGGAGGCGCGAATGGACCAGACGGCATCGGCGGCATGCTGCCGGCCGACATGGAGGGTTATATTCCACCGGCGGCCGGGGCGCCGTGTCCCTTCGCCTATTTCCAGGCCGGTGAATTTGGCGAGCCCGGCGATCAACTGAGAATCTTTGATTTCCATGTGGACTTCGCCGTTCCGGCGAACTCGACATTTACGGAAAGGGTCGGCAGTCCGCTTGCAGTTGCCGCCTTCGATCCGATACCTGTTCCGAACAGTCGTAACGTAGTACCCCAACCTCCGCCGGCAAGTGCCGGAAGCTTTCTCGATGCGATCTCCGATCGCTTGATGTATCGCCTGTCGTATCGCAATCTGGGCACGAGCGAAAAACTGGTTGCGAATCACACCGTCAACGCCGCCACCAATCCCGTATTTCGCGCCGGCGTTCGCTGGTATGAACTAACTCGCGGCACTCCAGCAGCGGCCTGGACCATAGCGGAACAGGAAACGTGGGCGCCAGCCGGCACTGAACATCGTTGGATGGGCAGCGCGGCTTCTAACTTTCAAAACGACGTCGCCGTAGGTTTTAGTGTCTCCGCAGTGGCGGCAACTTTCCCCTCGGTCCGTTACGCAGCAAGATTGGGAACAGACACACCCGGCACCGGCCTGATCCAGGGTGAAACCAGCATCGTCGCCGGCGGCGGTTCACAAACCAGCACCTCCGGACGTTGGGGAGACTACAGCGACATCACTGTCGACCCTTCGGACGACTGCTCGTTCTGGTTCACGCAGGAGTACTACTCGGTCAGTTCCGAACCCGGCAATTCGACGGCGCCATGGAAAACCCGCATCGCGAAATTTGCGCCGGGCCCGTGCACCACTTCGCCGCGCGGCACAATTTCCGGCACCGTTACCAACTGCCAATCAGGTCTGCCGATTGCGAACGCCTTCGTATCGATCAGCGGCGGCTTCTCGCGCGGTACCGATGCCGCGGGAACTTATTCGGCGATCGTGACCCCGGGAACCTACAACGTTAGTGTTACCGGCACCGGCTTCGATACTGCTTCCACGACCGGTCTGGTCGTCGCCAACGGCGGCGCGGCAACTTTCAACGCCTGTCTGAACGGCAACCTGAAACAGCCCGTCGCGGACGGCGCGAGCATCACGGCTGATAGCTGCAACTCAAACGGCGCTATCGATCCGAACGAGACGATTACCGTCAGCCTCGGCGTCAAGAACACCGGCACGCTGAACACCGCGAACCTCGTCGGCACTTTGCAGGCGACCGGCGGCGTCACCAGCCCGAGTGGTCCACAGAATTACGGCGTGGTCGTCGCCGGCGGCGCGACCGTTAACCGCAGTTTCACTTTCACTGCCGGCAACCTTGCCTGCGGTGCTCCGATAGTTCTCAGTCTGCAATTGCAGGACGGCGCAACCAATCTCGGCACCGTCACTTACAATTTCTCGACCGGCACGATCGTGGCGGGCAACTACAGCACGGGTGATATTGCAGTGCCGATTCCGGACAGCCCGGCGCCGGCGATCAATATTCCGCTGACGGTAGCTGACGTGATGACGCTGACGGATGTGAACGTGAGCTTCCGGCTCAATCACACGTTTGACGGCGACCTGCAGATTTCGCTGGTCCATCCGGACAACACAGTGATTCCGCTGTCCACCAACCGCGGCAGCAGCGGCGCGAATTTCGGCACCGGTCCGAATAGCTGCGCCGGGGTGCATACCGTAATCGACGATCAGGCAGCCACCGCGATTTCCGCTGGCGCAGCGCCCTTCGCGGGCTCGTTCCGGCCTGAGTCGCCTTTGAGCGCGCTCAATGGCAAGCCATCGAACGGGACCTGGAACTTAAGGATTCAGGACACGGCCGGACAGGACGTCGGGACCGTGGGCTGCGTCAAACTGGAACTGAACAAACACACCGTTTGCTGCGGGGCGTTGATCAACGCTTCGCCGCCGCCGGTGATTACGGCTGAGAGCATCAGCCCGGCCAACAACGCGGCCGATCCGGAAGAGACGGTGACCGTCAACCTGACGCTGGTAAACAACGGCGGCAGCCCGACCACGAACCTGGTGGCCACGCTGCAACCGACAGGCGGCGTCGCTGGTCCAAGTGCGCCGCAGAACTACGGCGCTCTGGCTGCCACTGGCGGCACGGCAACGAGGCCGTATACGTTCACCGCACAAGGCACTTGCGGCAGTACGATTACTCTGACGCTGGCGCTACAGGACGGCGCGACCAATCTCGGCACGGTGACGTTTACGATGACGCTGGGTGCACTCAGTACGGTGACCACGTTCAGCGAGAACTTCGACGGAGTTACTCCACCGGCGCTACCCGCCGGATGGGCAACGGCCGCCACCGGTGTCGAAGTCGCTTGGGTGACGTCAGCAACGAATCCGAGCAGCGCGCCTAACGATGCGTTTGCGCCGGATGTCAGTAACATCGGTAACACGGTGCTCGACACGCCGACCATCAACGTACCGGCAGCGGGCGCACAGTTGACGTTCCGCAACCTGTTCAATATGGAGGCGAGCGGCGTTACACCGACACGCGGCTTTGACGGCATGGTGCTGGAGATCAGTATCAACGGCGGGGCCTTCAACGACATCACTACCGGCGGCAACGCGTTTATCGCCGGCGGCTACACGCGCCTGATTGATTCCACCTTTGGTAGTCCGATCGCCGGGCGCAATGCCTGGAGCGGACTCTCCGGTGGTACGACAGCGGCGCCAACCTACATCACTTCAACCATCAACCTGCCGGCGGCAGCCGCCGGGCAACCGATCAAGTTGCGCTGGCGGGCGGCGACGGACAACAGTGCGGTCGCAGCAGGCGCTGCGGGCGTACGCGTCGACACGATCGTCATTTCGGGTTCCAGCTTTGTCTGCAACTCGCAGAGCTGCACGATCACGGCGCCAACCAGCATTACGATCCCGCCGGGCACGTGCGGCACTAACGTCACCTACAGCCCCGCGGTCAGTTTCCAGGGCGCCTGCGGCGTGGTAGTGGGACCGAACCCACCCACGGGCTCGTTCTTCGGCATCGGCACGACAACGGTGTTCGTGCGCGGCACCCGGGCTGACGCCAGTTTCACTGACGCCTCGTTCCCGGTGACGGTGCAGGAAAGCGAGACTCAGGCGACGGGCCTGGGCGCGAATGTCACTAACAACTACTGCAACACTACCGTGACTTACACAGCGGTAACTGGAGCAGGTTCGACGACGGTGGTCGATGCGCCACAGCAGACGCTGCCGCCGCCGTACATCCACTGTCCGAGCTGTCCGGAGTTGAACATCACGACCACGTCGACGTTCGTTGCTCCGGTAGTGACCTGTATCACGATGCCGGCTTCGACGGACTTCAACACGTTCACGCGGCTGCGCATCTTGCACGGTGAGCCGGGACTGGTGAACCGGACGGTGTTTGCGAGCTTCGCGTCGAAGACGATCTGCGCGCGGACGAGTTCGGTGTCGCCGTTTGTGGTGGCGCTTGATCCGAACGCACCGACGGCAGCGCCGGCTGACATCAGCGGCGCAATCACGACGGCGGACGGCAGCCCGCTGGCGGGTGTAACGATGAGTCTGAGCGGAGCAAGGTCAGCACAGACCATCACGGACAGCCAGGGCCGTTACCGGTTCGCGAACAACGACACCAACGCGTTCTACACGGTGACGCCGTCGCTTACCAACTATCGCTTCAGTCCGGAAAGCACTTCGTTCTCGCTCCTGGGGAACAAGACTGACGCGGTGTTTACAGGTACACGCGACGCCGGCGCGAGCGGCAACGCGATAGACACGCCGGAGTTCTTCGTGCGGCAACACTACCTCGACTTCCTCGGGCGCGAACCTGACCAGAGCGGCTTTGAGTTCTGGACGGATCAGATTCGCTCCTGCGGTACGAGCGCGAGTTGCCGTGAGCGCAGGACCATCAACGTCTCGGCAGCCTACTTCCAGTCCATCGAGTTTACGGAGACGGGCCGGATGGTAGACGCAATGTACCGCGCCAGTTACGGGCGGCGGCCGCTGTTCGAGGAGTTCATGCCAGACCAGGCGGTGGTGGCCCGGAACGTGGTAGTGGGCAGCAACAACGACTGGCTGGGCATCCTGAACGCGAACAAGGAAGCGTTCGTCAATGCCTGGGTACAGCGCTCAGCGTTCCAGCAGGCTTACGGCGGGCTGACGAACGACGGTTACGTAGACGCATTGATTGGTCATACGGGCATCTCGTTCAGCCAGAGCGAGCGCAACAACCTGATCGACGGCCTCAATAGAGGTTCGTTGACGCGGGCCACGGCGCTGCGGGCGATAGTCGAAAACGGCCGCTTCATGGACGCGAAACGCAACGAAGCGTTTGTGATGATGCAGTACTTTGGTTATCTCCGTCGCAATCCGGACGAAGCCGGCTTCCAGTTCTGGCTCAACAAACTGAACCAGTTCAATGGCAACTTCGAACAGGCGGAAATGGTCAAGGCCTTCATCGTCTCCGGTGAATACCGCAACCGCTTCCGGTAGTCACGACGACGTTACCGCCGCGACGGTATAGCGGCGGTAGCGCGTTTGCAAAGCAGAAAGCAATAACAAAAGGGGCACGGTTCGCCGTGCCCCTTTTTCTTCTGGTCGCCGGATCCTCAGCGCCGTTCTTCCTGCCCGCAAGTCACCACTACAAGTTCTTGACAGGCTCCGCTCGCGAAGATTAGATTGTCGCAGTTACAACGCCGAGCGTCAGTAATTGCATACGTAATCCAATCTGAAACTGAACGTTCCGTTTCACCTGAGTTTCAAATACGCACCCGCTCAACAGTCCCCAGCTGCTGTCGGTAGAATTTTCCGAGGCGGACTTCTATTCCAAGAGTCTTCAAATTTCCAACGCAATTGCCCTGGCAGGGAGAAAGAACTAAAGCATGAAGAACGTTACGCGGATCCCCATGTGGATGCCTAAGTACAGACGTGACTTGGATGCGCGAGCAGCGCGCGCGCCCAAAAGCCGGCGCCGCCTGGTCAGCTTTCTTCTTTTCGCGCTCGTGGCTTTGAGTGTCGCTTTCGCGACGGCGTCTTCAGCGAAACTCACGAAGAACCCCGCGCGAAACGGCGACGCGAGTTCGAATAAGCGCAGAGGCACGACCGAGCGACCGGAGAAAGTGGTGCAGACGCCCGCGGAGAACGATGAGCAGATCGCGCCCGCCGTCCGCACGTATGGAGTACCGGCGTTTGAAAAGCCAAAGGAACTTCACCTGACCAAGTCGCGCCGGCAGTTCGATGGCGACCTCCGTAGTCTTCCCAAGGACAAAGCTCCGGACATGTGGCGACCGGAGCGCGAAGGACCGGAAGAGCCGCCGCTTTTCTACGCCCCCCAAGGAACGAAGGCGCTGATTCCGGCGTTGCAGCCGAAACTGGTACCGGCCGCGCCGGCGCCCACGCCGTTGACGACGTTCGAGGGTCTGGGCCGTCCGCCGGGCAACGGTTTTCCTCCGGACACGAACGGCGACGTTGGTCCAAACCACTATATTCAGACGATCAATACTTCCGTCGGCATCTACGACAAGACCACGGGTTTACCGATTACGTCGTTCTCGTTCAATACGCTTATGAGCCAGGGCAGCTTCGGTAACCTCTGCGACACCAACAACTTCGGCGATCCGGTAGTCGTTTACGACACCTTTGAAGATCGCTGGATCATTACCGACTTCGCGTTCACGCTCGACGGTTCCAGCAACGTCATCAACCCGCCGGGTACGTTCCAATGTATCGCGGTTTCGAAAACCGGCGACCCCGTTGTCGGCGGCTGGAATTTTTATTCGATCCAGATTACCGACGCGCTCAACGATTATCCGAAGTTTGGCATCTGGCCCGACGCGCTCTACATGACCGCGAATATGTTTGGCTTCGGCGGGATCAGCGGCAGTTTCCTGTTCAGCCGCGAGTGGGCCTTCAATAAGGCGCAGATGTATGCAGGCGCAGCGAACCCGCAAATTGTTTCTATCGATGCGCCTCGCGTAGACCTAAACGGCGGCGCGGTTTTCACGGCCGTGCCCAGCAACGCGCGCCTGCAAAGTGGCGCGCCGCCGCCGGGAACACCGAATTACTATGCGGTCACGGGCACTTACACGAACGCGTTGCAGATTTGGAAGTTTCACGTTGACTGGACCAACGTCTACGCTTCGACGTTCACCGGCCCATTCATCCCGCTCACCGGCGCGACGTGGGTCGCCCCGCCGGCCACCGTGCCGTCGCTGGGCGGCAACAATCTCGACACGCTCGCCACTCGAGCGATGATGCAGAATCAATATTCAAACATTGGCGGCACCGAGTCGCTATGGCTGACGCACACGGTGCGCAATACAACGACCGCCGGGGTCACGGCGGCGCGGTGGTATGAAGTGTCTGTCACCGGCGGCACAGTAGCCGCGACCACAACTCAGGCCGCCAATCATGAGCCGGATACGACGACGAGCCGTTTCATGCCTAGTCTCGCCATAGACCGTGCCGGCGACCTGATGATTGGCTACAGCGCTTCGAGCAGCACAATAAAACCGGCGATCCGTTACGCCGGTCGGCTGCCCGGCGATCCGCTGAGCACGTTGCCGCAAACTGAGACCGATCTCATCCAGGGCCTGGGCACGCAAGTCGGAACCTGCGGCGGCGCTGCGTGTACTCGTTGGGGCGATTACAGCGCGATGTCGCTTGACCCGAATGGCTGCACGTTCTGGTTCACGAGCGAGTACTACGCCGTTGACGGTCTAAACTACAACACGCGCGTCGGTTCGCTAGCGTTTCCGACGTGTACTACGATCGGCACCGGAACCATTCAGGGCACGGTTACAACGAGTCCCGGCGGTTCGCCGATTAGCGGCGCGACGATCGCTTTCGGCAGCAGATCGACGACTACCAACGGCAGCGGCTTTTATTCGTTCATTAATATTCCAGCCGGAAGTTATTCAAGCATTACGGCCAGCAGCCCCGGCTCGAATTCCAGTACGGCGGGACCGATCGTCGTTGCCAACGGCGGCACGACCATACAGGATTTCGCTTTGACTGCGTCTGCAGCCAACGCTTGTTTGACAGACACGTCGCAGGGCGACTTTTCGTTAGGCACGCCGAGCGTAGTCGATCTCGTCACCACTCCCGGCAGCGCCTTCATCTCGAACAAGAACCTGGATCAAATCAACCAGGCGCTCGGCGGCAGCGGCGTCATCGTCAACATCGCGACGTGGGGCGGGCAGACTTTTACTCCTACTGTCACCGGACTGCTTAACCGGGCTGACATCGCTTTGTTCTGCAGCGGCTGCACCGGCACGACGCCGACACTGACGCTGTCGGTGAGGAATACGGCGGCAAACGTCCCGACCGGCGCCGACATCGCGAGCACAACGCTCTCCGGCTTCTCCAGCGGCGCTTCGATCTTCTACACCGGAACGTTTACCACTCCGCCGACGCTTACGGCCGGCACCAAGTACGCCTTGATCATTCGTCCGACAGTGAATCCTTCCGTCGGCACTTACGCGTTGACGCGAAGCGGCAGTAACGTGCTGGGCCAGGACGTCTATGCAACCGGCGATCGCGTTTCCAGTGCTGACAGTGGCGGCACGTGGACCATCAACACCACGGGCGGCGTTGTCACTGACAGCGGATTCCGGACGTTCATGTCTGCGCTGGCCGGCAATTTTGTCTCGGCGCCAAAGGATTCCAATCCCGCGCCGCCGCTGCAAACGCGTTGGAACTCGCTTTCGTGGAATGCAACCGTGCCCGCAAACACGGCGCTGCAATTCCAGATCGCGGGCAGCAACAACCCCGCCGGTCCGTTCAACTTTATCGGCCCTGACGGCACGGCCGGCACTTTCTTTACGACCAGCCCGGCAATGATCTTCAACCTCGTGAACGGCAATCGTTATCTGAAGTACAAAGCGTTCATGACAACTACCAACCCGGCCGTCACACCAACCGTCACTGACGTCACCGCGTGTTTCAACACCGGACCGACAGCCGCAAGCGGCGTGGTCAATGGTCGCATCACCGATAGTAATGGCGCGGCGGTGGCCGGTGCGGTGGTGCGCCTGAGCGGCACGCAAACGCGCAAATTCATAACCGACGCAGATGGCGCCTATCGCTTCGACAATGTCGAGACTTCCGGTTTCTATACCGTCGCGCCTTCGCTTGCCGGTTATCAGTTCACTCCGGAAACTCGTTCGTTCTCGCAATTAGGCGCTAACACGAATGCAGTGTTCACCGCGACGCGCGACGGCGGCGCGAGCGGCAACGCGATAGACACGCCGGAATTCTTCGTGCGGCAACACTATCTCGACTTCCTGCTGCGCGAGCCTGACGAAAGTGGGTTCAACTTCTGGAGCGGTCAGATATTGTCGTGCGGCGGTGACGTGAGTTGTCGCGAGCGACGCATCATCAATGTGTCGGCGGCGTACTTCCAGTCGATTGAGTTCACGGAGACAGGCCGTTTGGTCGACCTCCTGTATCGAGCGAGCTTTGGACGGCGACCGTCGTTCAATGAGTTCATGCCCGACCAGGCGCAGGTGGCGCAGGGCGTGCGCGTGGGAGACGCGGAATGGGTCAGGATTCTGAACGCGAACAA
>Ga0070686_100001720_pt1 | contig 12239 bp, 7 predicted proteins | sample KBSS23LmetaG_FD_65654 | JGI IMG/M metagenome (GOLD analysis project Ga0070686, IMG submission 65654) | Switchgrass rhizosphere microbial communities from Kellogg Biological Station, Michigan, USA - KBS S2-3L metaG | ecosystem: Host-associated > Plants > Roots > Rhizosphere ...
CGTTGTACGTGCGGCGTCCCGACGCCGAGATCGGACGGGACGCACGACTGTGACGGCCTGGTCCATCGAACCGGTGACCTCACCGGATCAGATCGACGCGGTGCTCGCGATCGAGCAGGCGTCGTTCACCAATCCATGGACGCGGGTGATGTACCTCGCGGAGCTCGAGAACACCGGCGTGTCGTTCTGTTTCACCGCGAAGGACGCCGCCGGACGGGTTGTCGGCTTCTGCTCGTTCTGGCGCGTGCTCGACGAGCTGCACATCAACAATCTCGCGGTGCTGCCCGAGGTGCGGCGCGCTGGCGTTGCGACGGCGCTGCTCACCTACGTCCTCGACTACGGCGCCGGCCTCGGCGCGCGACGTGCGACGCTCGAAGTGCGGCGCTCGAACGAGGCGGCGCGGCTGCTCTACGAACGCTTCGGGTTCACCGTCGCCGGCGTGCGCCACGGCTACTACACGAAGCCGGTGGAAGACGCCCTGGTGCTATGGCGCGAAAATCTGGCGGGCCTCGTTCGTTGACCTTGAAACGACCCGGCGGCCATGGTATTAAGAGCCATGTCCAAGGAGGCGGAGTATGAATGCACAGCCGCAGGATTTAAAAGAGGAGTTGATGCGGACCGACGAGGAATTTCATAATCTCGCGGCCAGGCATCACGAACTCGAAGATCGCCTGCATGAACTGACTGCCAAGCATTACCTCTCCGAACCCGAGCAAGTCGAAGAAGTCACCCTCAAGAAACGCAAGCTCCAGCTCAAAGACCGGATGGAAGACATCCTGCGCCGCCACCGTCAGGAACTCGCGCACGGCTAGCGCAGTGCATGCTCCGCGGGCGCGCCGCCGGTGCGCCCGCCCGGATTTCCTTCGTTGATGCGATTCGACCCTGCAGGCCTGCCGTTCATCGGCGGCGCGCTGCTCCTGGCCGTGGTGTCGGGCGCGGCCATCGCCTGGGTGCTCGCGATCCCGTTCGTCGCGCTCGGAGCGTTCTTCGCCTTCTTCTTCCGCGACCCGGAGCGCGCGTGCCCGGACACCGCCGACGTCGTTCTATCGCCGGCGGACGGCCGCGTGCTGGTCGCCGGTCCGGCCGTGCCCGACGCGGCGCCGCCGGGATCGTGGCTGCAGATCAGCATCTTCCTGTCGCCGATGGACGTGCACATCAACCGCATTCCAGCGTCAGGCCGCGTCACCAAGGTGTCCTACACGCCCGGCCGCTTTCTCCCGGCGTACCGTCACGACGCGGCGAGCGCAAACGAGCGCAGCGAGATCTGGATCGATCACGACGGGCAGGCGATCGTCGCGCGGCAGATCGTCGGCATCCTGGCGCGGCGCGTCGTCTGCCGCGTGCAGACCGGCGCCGAGGTGCGCGCCGGCGATCGCTACGGCATCATGAAATTCGGCTCGCGAATGGACATCTTCCTGCCGACGACCGCGACGCTCAAGGTCCAGGTTGGCCAGGCCGTGCGCGGCGGAGAGACCGTCATCGCGGTGCTAAACTAGCCGGAATTGCTCGACGAACATCATGAGCGGAGACGATTCTTCCTGAGGCGGGCGACCGATCGCCCGCGCAGGAATCGTCTGCGGCGCGGCGTCTACCTGCTGCCCAGCCTGCTGACGATGGGCAACATGTTCTGCGGCTACGCCTGCGTGGTCTATGCGATGCGCGGCGAATACGAAACGGCCGCGCCCTTCATCGGCTTCGCCGTCATCCTCGACATGCTGGACGGCCGCATCGCGCGTATGACCGGGACGACCAGCGCGTTCGGCGTCGAGTTCGACTCGCTCGCCGACGTGATCTCGTTCGGCGTCGCGCCGGCGATCCTGTCGTTCGCCTGGGGGCTGTCGCCGCTCGGCCGCCTCGGATGGGCCGCCGGGTTCCTGTTCGTCGCCGCGGCGGCGATGCGTCTCGCGCGGTTCAACATCCAGAGCGGCGGCGGCGACAAGCGGTACTTCGTCGGGTTGCCGAGTCCGGCCGCGGCGGCAATTCCGGCCTCGACGGTCTACGCGTGGCCGTACGGTCTCTACGATTACCGCGCCGCGCTGCCGGCAATCGCGATGGTGATCGTGCCGGCGGCGTTGATGGTCAGCACGATCCGATTCCGCAGTTTCAAGACGCTCGAGTCGCAGACGCGGCGCCCCTACACGGTGCTGATTTTCGTCGCCGCGGCGATCATGGCGATCGCGACGCATCCGCGATCGATGCTCGTCGTCATCTCGTATTCGTACCTCGCGTCGGCCTTCATCGGCCTGGCGATCACGCGCCTGCGTCACCGCGGCGGGCGCGCGGCGCCGAACGCCGCCCCGACCGCCATCGACCCGCCCGATCGTCTCGACTCCGCCGCGCGGTGATCCAGCGATCGATGTTTGTAGTGTCCGGCTTTAGCCGGACCGTCGTACCGTCGCAAAGAAACGCGACTCGGTGACACCGTCCACGATCTACGGTCGGGCTAAAGCCGGACACTACGAAGACAGCGCTACGAAGCAATCGCGGCCGGCAGCGTGATCGTCACCGTGGTGCCGACGCCGCGCTCGCTGCGCACGTCGATCGCGCCGCCGATCAACTCGACGTTGCGCTTGGCGATCGTCAGGCCGAGGCCGGTCCCGGTCGCCTTGGTCGAGAAGTACGGCTCGAAAATCTTCCGCAGCGCTTCCTCGTCCATCCCCACCCCGGTGTCACGAATCTCGACGACGACGTTCGACGCACTTGCGACGAGCGACGCGCGACTTGTGACGGCGAGGGTTCCACCCCCCGGCATCGCATGCAGCGCGTTCTCGATCACGTTCGTGAGCGCGCGTGCGAAGAGGGTGCGGTCGATCCTCACCGCCGGCAGGTCGGGCGGCGCATCGACGGTGATCGCAATGCGATTGGCGAGGCCGGTTCGGTATGGCTCGACCACTTCTTCGATCAGCGCCGGCAGCGCCGTGGCCTCGGGTCGCGGCGTTGGCGACGACGCGAAGCTCGAGAACTCGGCCGAAATCTGCCGCAGCAGCTTGACCTGGCTGAGGATCGCGGTGACGCATTCGTCGAGGACCGGCGACAGCGGCCGGCCGCGGTCGATGTTCACCCGGCGCGCGTGCTCGGCCGACAGCTGGATCGGCGTGAGCGGATTCTTGATGTCGTGCGCCACCTGGCGCGCCATGTCGGCCCACGCTTCGAGCCGCTGCGTGCGCTCGAGTTCAGCGCGCTGACGCTTCAGGTCCGCCGCCATCTGATTGAAGTCCTCGACCAGCCGCCGCAGTTCGTCCGAGGAGGTCGCGGCAATGCGCGCGTCGAGATCGCCGCGCGCGATTCGCCGGGTCGCACGCGTCAGCCGATTGACCGGGTCGGCGATGCGCTCCGCCATCCAGTAGCCGAGCGCGGTACCCAGCAGGCTGAACAGCACGAAGCCGGACACCACCAGCCGATCGAGCGCGTCGATCTGCTGCTCGATCTCCTGTTGCCGATTGGTGAGCGGCACGGTGACGATGCCGTCGCGGCCGGCCGAACGCACCGGCGCAGCGGCGAGGCTGTATCGGAACTCGCCAGCGACTTCCGGCCGCACGTAGGTCGGCAGCCGGTCGAGGATGATCGATCGATAGACGTCCGCCGGCGTGCGCAGCGGCAGCAGCTGCGACGCGAACAGGTCGCGCGCGCTGGTCGCCTGAAGCCGCGCGCGGTTGAACAGGTTCGCATCTTCGTCGATTGCCCGGCGAACCAGCACCATGATCTGGTCGTCGATGGTGTCGAGCGCCGCCGCGCCGCGCTGCTGCAGGGCGGCGTAGTCTTCGACCAGACGCTGCGCCGTCGTCACGGTCCGTGCGGCCGCTTCTTCGGCTGTCTCGGTCAGCTGCGTCTGCACGTACGTCCGCGCGAGCAGGGCAAGAATCGATACCGGTACCACGGCGCCGGCCCAGAAGGCGAAAAACAGTTTGCGGTAGAAGCTCGATCGCACCTCGCGCAGCAGCGCCCGTCCGCTCGCCGGCGTCTGCATCGTCAGCATGCCGGCAATGGTCAGCAACAGACGGCAGGCGAGATAGAGCACGCCGACGAGCAGCACGAGCTCGGCGAGGTTCATCAGGTGACCGGCGCGATCGATCACCGGGTAGCCGAGCGCGTAGATGCCGCCGCGGTCGCTCAGGAGATAGACGCGAAACGTATCGCCATCGCGGTCGACGTCGGCCCAGAACGGTTCGCGCGAGGCGATCAGCTGCTGAAATACCGTATCGTCGATCTTCCACACGCGCGTGCCGGTCTCGAAGATCGGCGCGCGGCTCCAGCCGTAGACGGCGAACTCGACATCGCGCCCCGACACGCCTTCAGGCGGCGCCTGCCGGTTGGGCCGCAGCGACTCGAGGTAGGGGCTCTGCGACGAGATGAACGGCAGCGTGCGGTAGTCGAGCATCACGCGCACGACGATGCTGCCGACGATGCGGCCGCGGGTGCAGATGCCGCGGCCGGTGCGGAGCACGTGCCGTTCGCTCGATCCGAACGGCGATACCTCCTCGAACGGCTCTTCCCACGCGCAGCCGGCGGCGTGATTCTGCGCGTCGGTGTACTCGGGCAGGCTGAGCGCGAAGCGGCTGACGAGGCGGCCGTCGGTGTTGTACAGCTCGATCGCCGACGTCAGTCGATAGGTGCCCAGGTCGGTCCGCGACCAGATGATCGTCGCCGGATCGGTTGACGGCGTTCGCGCGTTCGCGTCAGCGACGAAGTCGGCCAGGCCCGGCATCGCGTCGATTTGATCGACGGCCTGCTGCAGCCGCTGCTGCAGATCCTCGCGCAGGTTCGCCGCCTGCGGGCCGAACTCGCGCGAGATCAGCTGCTCCTTGGCAGCGGTCGCATGCGACAGCAGCGACGGGTACATCGCCATCGACGGCACCAACAAGGCCAGGAAGAAAATCGCGAGCCGCGCCGTCTGAGACACGCGCCGCATGCCGGTTCGCGTCCGCGCAACGGCGGCCGCACACGCGGCGGCGACGAGGAGGGCGACCCACAGCGGACCGAACGGGAGCGCCGCGTCGGACGTGCGGGCCAACAGCGTCGCGGCGGCCGTGCCGGCCAGCCAGCCACCGGCGACGCTGATGCGCCCAGGCCTCGTCGTCGGAACACGCCAGAAAAGCGACGGCACGCGCAGTACAGCGGCTGCCGCCCAGATGACCGACGCGTGCAGCAGCACGAGCGCGAACTCGAGCGCGATGCGGGCGGCGCTGAGCGGGTGCAGCGAGAAGTGGAGGAGATCGAAACCGGTGTCGGCGACTACCCGGCGCAGCAGGTCTTCATAGCCCCAGAGCACGAGGCCGGTCGCGAATCCAGCCACCGCGTATGCGAGCGCGACCGTCGTCCACGTCCGGGACGAGGGCGCGAGCAGGCTGACGCGCGGCAGCGCGAACCGTCGCCGCTCGATCAGGTCGAGCGCGAGCCACACGACGCCGGCCATTGTCACCGTCGTAAGGAGCAGGTCGAACGGCGTCGGCCCCATGGCAGGCGCGAGCGGCGTCAACGCAACGTACATGATCATCCGTGCCGCGACGATCATCACGATCAAGGTGGCGGTCAACACGACGAACTGGCTGGTGGCGCGCGCCCGGCGGCGCATGTCGACGACCGGTCCCATGCAGAGCAGCAGCGTGGTCGCGATAATTGCCAGCGCCACGGCAAAGGTCGCCGCCCGCCAGTGGGCGCGGGACTGTCCGAGGTCCGCCGGCGCGACTTCACCCTCGAGCACAAAGGCGCTGTCGCGTGCGGGGATGATGAACCGGTACGGGTCGTCGGGCGGCGGCGTCCCCGACGGATGGACGCGGAGCGCGACGGGTGCGATCGTCGTCCGCATCACGAAGGTGTCGCCGAGACCCGGCGTTTCGGGCGCGTTGCCGAGGGACTGCTCGGCGACGACCGTCGCCACGCGGACGGCGCTGCGGACCACCGGCTCGACGCGAATCAAGCGCGGCCCCAGCGCCCCGGGGGCGATCAGGAGAGCGGCGGCGCCCTGGACCCGTTCGGCCGGAAGATCGGACACGCGGCCGGCCCATGCCAGCGGCGCGCCGGCCGGATCGAAAATCGTGATGCCGGTGGGACCTTCGTCTTCACGCGGCAGCGTGCTGGCGGCGAGATCGAACAGCTGGCGGATCGCCGCCTGGTCGCGCATGCCGGCCGTCGCCGCCGCCGGGTCGGCCGCCACCCGGTCGGCGATCGCCGCGACCCTGCCGGCGCTGGCGTCGAAGGTCTGGCGGAGTTCCGCCTGAATGCGCGCCAGCGCGTCGCCGTCCGATGCGCCGAAGCGTGAGCGCTCGAGCGCGTAACCGGCCGCACCGGCCACAAGCGCGGCTGCGATGCCGACGCGCACGATGCGCAGCATGAGGGACACGTCCAATCACAGGATACACGGGTGCTATAGTGAAAACGATTTGGACCTCAGGCACCTGCTGAAACGTGGCGCGTTGCTGGCCGCGGCCAACTGGCAGGTGGTCGCGATCCAGTTCGTCGCCGAGACAACCTTCCAGGTGCTGCTCGCTGTGCCGGTGATCGGCGCCGCGATCCTCGTCGCCGTGCTCCTCGGCGCCGACCTCGCCTCGCTGCTCCAGGAAAACCTGCGCGACATGTTCACGACGATTGCCGGCGCGCTGCTCTCCGAGCCGGTGGCGCTGGTCGCTTTCATCGCCGCGTTCGCCGTCGTGCTGCTCGGCGGATCGGTGCTGATGTTCGTCGTCAAGGGGGGAACGGTCGAAGTGTTCGTCGCTGCGAACGCCGTCGCCGGGCCGATCGAACGGCAGCCGCTGACGATCGATCACCTGCGGCACGCGTCGGCCTTCACGCTCGAGCGGTTCACCGGTGGATGCTCGCGGCTATACCGGCGATACATCGCGCTCGGCATCACGCTGATGGCCGTCTACGCACTGTCGGGCGTCGCGTATCTCGTGTTCGTCGCCTACGGCTACCAGGCGGCGCAGAGCCGGGCGTTAATCCTCGGGTGGACCTTCATCGCGGCGGTGGCCGCCGCGATGCTGATCGCCTGGATCACTGTCATCAACTTGCTGTACCTGTTGCTGCAAATCTCGATGGCGATCGAGGGCGTCGGCCTCACCGACGCGGTCCGCGCGACGGCGCGGTTCATCCGCGTCGAATTCCGGGAGCTCGCGGCCGTGTTCGTCGTCGTCGTGGTGCTGGTCGGGGCGGCGACGCTGGCGTCGGCGCTGGCGTGGTCGGGGGTCGGGTTAATCGCGTTCGTGCCGCTCGTCGGTCTGGCGGTGTTTCCTCTGCAGCTCGCCGCGCTTCTCATCCGCGGCGTCGTCTTCGAGTACCTCGGCCTGACGGCCCTGTGCGCGTATCTGACGTTGTACCAAGGCTACGCGTCGCGCCGCGGCGAGGCGGTCGCATCAACCGTCGCCGTCCAGCACCCGGCGTAGCAGTCCAAATTCGCTCGGATCACACTCCCAAGAACCCGGAAACCGCGGAGAACGCAGAGGACGCAGAGGACGCAGAGATCTTTGGACAAAAGATTATCTGCGTGCTCTGCGGACTCCGCGGTGAAGGCTCTAATCGTGCGAATTACCTGGCTGTCGGCGTCGTGTTCTGGGGCGCGATCATCACCATGTTGGGTAGCGGTGACAGCGGTGCGATCGGCGGCTCGAACTCGCGGCGCACCAGGGTGACGCCGGCGCCGCGGGCGACGTCTTTCGACAGCACGAGCAGCAGCGGCAGGTGCGTGACCGGATCAGTGACGACGTGCGGCGGTGCGGCGCTCTCGGCGTCGGCGGCGAGCGAGGCCCCCTTCGCGGCGCCGCTGTTCGCGACGTCGTTGTCGATCTCCGGCGGAATCGTGTCGGGCAGCGACCTGGTGAGATCGGCAGGGTTCAGCACGACCCGCGGGATCTCGGCGCCGGGGACGTACGACGTGCTGATCACCGGCGCCGCCTGGGCCGCTGCCCCCGGCGCAATCGGCTCGCCGGGTGCCGGCACGCCGTCCTTCGCCATGAACACGCGCAGCGCCGCCGGTGGACCGACGACGACCAGCGTCGATCCGGCGAGCACCACGCCGCCAACCGGGCGAACGGGCAGCGGCCGCATCCAGACCTGCGCGCCGCTCTTGCGGTTCATGGCGCGGAGGACGTTGTCGAGCGCGACGAAGAACACGTGGCGTTCGTCGGCGACCGGCGCGCCGATGACATCGCCGCCGGTGCGCCACCGCCAGTCGACGACGCCGTCCTTCACCAGCAGGCAGTAAAAGAAGTTGTCGAGCGCGCCGACGTACAGCCGATCGCGATCGACGAGGATTTCGTTGGGTGCACCGCCGAGCCGTCGCTCCCACACCATCTCGCCGCTGTCGGCCTGCAGCGCGGCGACGCGGTTGTCGGCCGTCGGCAGGTAGATCCGATCCTCGGCAAAGGAGGGGGACGCGTGGGCGGGCGACTCGAGCGTACGCTCCCAGATGGTCGCTCCGGTTTTTGCCTGCAAAAGTTCGAGCTGCCCGCTTTTTGTCGCGACGATCAACCGTCCGCTGTCGAACACTGGCGGCACGACCGGCGCTTCCGGCAGCGGTCGCTGCCAGGCAATCTCGCCGTCCGAGGCGCGACGCGCGACCAGGCGCGTGGCTTCGGTGACAAACACGAGATCGTCGCCGGCTGCGGGCCGGAGCACCGGCCGCGCGTCGACGATCCACAGCCGCATGCCTTCGGGCAGCGAATACGCCGCGAGGCGATCGCCGTCGAGCGCGAAGTACGCGTGGGTCGCGTCGTAACCGGGCGGCACGATCAACTGGCTGTTGAGCACGAGCGTCCACACCGCGCGCGTCGGCACGATCGCCGGCGGCGGCGAGTTGCGCGGTGTCGCTGACGCCGCCGGCGGGTGCGGCCGAGGTGCTGGCGGCTGCGCGTCGGCGGCGTCGAGGCCGAGGACACTCAGGGCAACTGCACTACAACATATTGTGGTCCAGCGGCGACCCACACCGTTATAATAGCGCCCGACGTTCGGCCACAGCCTGCCCGCTTCCACGCGGAACTCGCTATCACGGCCGTGCGATCGTTCCCGCCAACCGGGGGAGCCGGGTTGACCCATCAGACCATCATCGTTCTCGACTTCGGGTCGCAGTACACGCAACTCATCGCACGCCGCCTGCGCGAGCTGTCGATCTATTCCGAAGTGTGGGCGCCGGATACGCCGATCGAAAAAATTCGCGCGCGGAATCCGGCCGGGATCATCCTCTCCGGCGGGCCGAAGAGCGTCGGCGACGCCGGCGCGCCGAAGTGCGATCCGGCCGTCTACGACGTCGGCCGCCCGGTGCTCGGGATCTGTTACGGCATGCAGCTGATGGCGCACGCGCTCGGCGGGCGTGTCGAGCCGGCGCCGCATCGCGAGTTCGGACACGCGACGGTCAGGGTGATGCGCGGCGAGGCCGCACCGGCGGTGCTGTTCTCGGATGTGCCCGACGAGATCCGCGTGTGGGCGAGCCACGGCGATTTCGTCGCCGCCGCGCCCTCAGGCTTCTCGGTCGTTGCGACGAGCGCGAATGCGCCGGTCGCGGCGATGGCCGATCCCGGCCGTCAGCTCTACGCGCTGCTGTTCCATCCCGAGGTGGTGCACACCGAGCGCGGCCTCGAGATCCTGCGCAACTTCGCCTACGGCGTCTGCGAATGCACCGGCGATTGGACGATGGCGTCGTTTGTCGACGAGGCGACGGCGCGGGTGCGTGCGCAGGTGGGCGACCGACGGGTCGTCTGCGCGCTGAGCGGCGGCGTCGATTCGACCGTCGCGGCGCTGATCATCCATCGCGCCATCGGCGACCGGCTGACGTGCATCTTCGTCGACAACGGCGTCCTGCGGCTGGACGAAGCGAAGCAGATTCGCAAGCGGTTCGAGCGTCTGCAGCTGCCGCTCGTCTTCGTCGACGCGTCGGCGCTCTTTCTCGAGCGGCTCGCCGGCGTCACTGATCCGGAAAAGAAGCGGAAGATCATCGGCGCGACCTTCATCGACGTCTTCGAAGCGGAAGCCGCGAAGCTGGGGCATGCCGATTTTCTCGCGCAAGGGACGCTGTATCCCGACGTGATCGAGTCGATCGCGATCGTTGGCCAGTCGGCGATGATCAAGAGCCACCACAACGTCGGCGGATTGCCCGAGCGCATGCGGATGACGCTCGTCGAGCCGCTGCGCGAGCTGTTCAAGGACGAAGTGCGCGAGGTGGGGCGCAAGCTCGGCCTCGAGGAGGAATTCGTCGTCCGTCAGCCGTTCCCCGGTCCCGGGTTGGCGGTGCGGATTCTCGGAGCGGTGACGCCGGAGCGGCTCACGCTGCTGCGCCGCGCCGACGCGATCGTCGCCGAGGAGGTGAAGCGGGAGGGGTGGTACACGCGGCTCTGGCAAAGCTTCGCCGTGCTGCTGCCGGTGCAAAGCGTCGGCGTGATGGGGGACGAGCGGACCTACGAGTACACGATCGCGATTCGCGCCGTCGAGAGCCGCGACGGGATGACGGCCGACTGGGCGCGGCTGCCGCATGATTTGTTGGCGCGCATCTCGTCGCGCATCGTCAACGAGGTCAAGGGCATCAACCGCGTCGTGTACGATATTTCGTCGAAGCCGCCCTCGACGATCGAATGGGAATAGCGCGTGGCTGAATTCGTCCACCTTCACCTCCACACCGAGTTCTCGCTGCTCGACGGCGCCTGCCGGATCGACGAGCTGCTCGACCAGGCGGTGAAGCTGAAGATGCCGGCGATTGCCGTCACCGAGCACGGCAACATGTTCTCGTCGGTGATCTTTCACGATCACGCGCGCAAGCGGGGGCTGAACCCGATTCTCGGCTGCGAGGTCTACGTCGCGCCGGGCAGCCGTCTCGACAAGAGCGGCAACCCGGGCGCGACGCAGAACCATCTCGTGCTGCTCGCGGAGAGCGACGAGGGTTACCACAACCTGATCAAGCTGGTGTCGGCCGGCTACACGGAGGGCTTCTACTACAAGCCGCGCATCGACAAGGAGCTGCTCGCACAGCACGCGAAGGGGCTGATCGGCCTGAGCAGCTGCCTCAAGGGGGAAGTCGCCGAAGGGCTGTCGCACGCCCAGGAGCGCAAGGCGATCGACGCGGCCGCGGCGTATCGCGACATTCTCGGTCCCGATAATTTCTTCCTCGAGATGCAGTGGCACGGCATCGAGGAGCAGCGGGTGGTCAACAGCGGCATCCCGGGAATCGCCCGCGATCTCGGGCTGAACCTGGTCTGCACCAACGACGTGCACTACCTGCGCGAATCCGATCACCATCCCCACGACGTGCTGCTGTGCATCGGCACCGGCAAAGGCTTCAACGACCCGAAGCGGCTGCGCTACGACGCGAAGCAGTTCTTCCTCAAGACCGCCGAGGAGATGGCGGAGGTTTTCAAGGACTATCCCGACGCGCTCGCCAACACGATGCGCATCGCCGAGCGCTGCCGCGTGAAGCTGGCGGAGGGCGAGAACTACCTGCCGAATTTCGACGTGCCGTCCGGCTTCACGGTGGACAGTTACTTCGAGCACGTTGCGCGCGCCGGGTTCACCGAGCGGCTGGCGCGGCTGCGCCAGCTGCAGGCCGCGGGCATCCTTCGCCATACCGTCGACGAGTACGAGACGCGCCTCGCGTACGAGATCGAGATGATCAAGAAGATGAAGTACCCGGGGTACTTCCTGATCGTCTGGGATTTCATCCGCTACGCGCGCGAGCAGGGCATCCCGGTCGGGCCGGGCCGCGGATCGGCGGCGGGCAGCCTGGTGGCCTATTGCATGCGGATCACCGACGTCGATCCGATCGACTTCGACCTGATCTTCGAGCGCTTCCTCAACCCCGAGCGCGTGTCGCTGCCCGATATCGACATCGACTTCTGCGAACGGCGCCGCGGCGAAGTGATCGAGTACGTGACCCGCAAGTACGGCCGCGAGAACGTCGCGCAGATCATCACCTTCGGGACGATGAAGGCCAAGGCGGTGGTCAAGGACGTCGGCCGCGCGCTCGAGATGCCGTTCGCCGACGTCGACAAGGTCGCCAAGCAGATCCCCGCCGCACTCGACATGACGCTCGAGAAGGCGCTCGAGGAGAGCGAACCGCTCCGCCAGATGGAGCAGGCCGACCCGAAGGTGAAAGAGCTGCTGACGATCGCCAGGCGGCTCGAGGGGATGACGCGCCACGCCTCGGTCCACGCCGCGGGCGTCGTCATCGCGCCGAAGGCGATCACCGAGTACGCGCCGCTCTACAAGGGGGCGCGCGACGAAATCGTCACCCAGTGGTCGATGAAGGAGATCGAGCGCGTCGG
>Ga0070686_100001721_pt1 | contig 12237 bp, 8 predicted proteins | sample KBSS23LmetaG_FD_65654 | JGI IMG/M metagenome (GOLD analysis project Ga0070686, IMG submission 65654) | Switchgrass rhizosphere microbial communities from Kellogg Biological Station, Michigan, USA - KBS S2-3L metaG | ecosystem: Host-associated > Plants > Roots > Rhizosphere ...
GCCCGCGCGTCCTCTACCTGTTTCTGTCCGCGCTGTGGGTGGCGTTCGCGGCGACTGCTTTCGCGTCCATTGGAATGATCGTTCTTCTGCGCGATCACCAGCGGGTCGACGGGCGCACCGAACTGGGCGAGATCCGCTGTCACGCCTCCGGCCCCGACCGCCTGCAAGCGGAACTGCTCACGTCGCCGGCGGCGGCCCCGGAGCAGTACGATCTCGCGGGCGACGCGTGCGTCATCTGGGTCAAACAGGTCGAGCTGCGGCCCGGATTCGCGGCGCTGGGCGTGCGGGCGCTTTCCCGCATCGACCGCGTCGGACCGCTCGCCCGCCCGGACGCCAATCCGGGCTGGCTGACGCCCCGCCGCTTCCTGGGACGGCGCCTGGCGGACCTCGTCGTCCGGCGAACGGAGGCCATACCGGTGACCGTTCCGGCGGGCGCCCAGGGGCGCCTCGTCGTCATATCAGCGCGAGGCGGGCCGACCCTCGAGCCGACCTCTAGCTAGCCGCGTCGTCGTCGGAAAAACCGGCTGGTCAGGGTTGTCCGCGGATCCGGATCGCGGCACTCTACGGCTAGAGAACCCGATGCCAGCGCCCAGCAAACTGAACCTGAAAGCAGCGCCGTGGAGGATCGGCAGCCTGGCGTCGCTGAAGCGCGAGGGCCGGTTGCACCTGCCCGATCTGCAGCGCGGGTTCGTCTGGTCGCCCGATCGCGTTCGCGCGCTCCACGATTCGCTCTACCGCTCCTACCCCGTTGGTGCACTGCTGCTCTGGGAGCCGACCTGGGAAGGCGAGGCGCCGTTCTCGACGCGCCCGTGGGATCTCTGTCCGCCGGACGCCGTCACGCTGCGCGGAAATCCCGAGTCGCCGGTCCCGATCCAGCCGGGGTCGCTGTTCGTCCTGGATGGACAGCAGCGTCTGACGTCGATCTTCCGCGTCATGTTCCGCAGCCGCGTCCGCAACAAGACGAACCCCGATCCGGACCTGCTGGTGGCGCTGTCGCCGGCGGAGGAGTGGGTCGAGAACCCGTTCCACCTGCGCTCCAAGACGTTGCAGCGCCGGATGCGGGACGGGCTGCTCGTTCCGGCCGAGATCCTGTTCGAGGGCGCGCGCGGCGGCAACGAGAGCCTGGCCGTCCAGCGCGCGCTCGGTGAGTGGCTCACGCCCGGTGACGAGCTGTTCTTCGAGGCGCTCGATCGCGCCAGCGTCATCCGCAACTCGATCCTGCAAGCGGAGGTGGTGGCCTACGAGATCGACGCGGGCGCCGACGACGACAACGTGATCGAGATCTTCGCGCGCCTCAATCAACAGGGCGTCCGGCTGCGCCCGGGCGACCTGGCGGCCGCGCGCCTGACCGGCCAGATGACGAACTTCCGGGCCCGCGCGCGCGAGGTCGTCACGATGAAGGAGCTGCGTGGCTTCTCCGTGCTGGAGGGCAACGAGGAGGGCCGCCGCGGCGGCGCCTTCGTCGATACGGATCTGTTGATCCGCGCGGCGCTCTTCCTGGGGGGCGGCGGTGTTCGCTATCGGGAGGCGGAGAAGGCGAAGCTGCAGCAGCACTATCAGAACATCGAGGCGAGCTGGGATTCAGCGGTCGCAGGCTTCAAGAGCGCGGTGGCGTTGTTCCGGAACGCGGGCCTTCCCACCGGCGAATGGCTGCCCTACCGGTATCTTCTGTTTCCGCCCGCGGTGGCGGCGGCGCGCGGGCACGAGCTCGGCGATCGCTGGGTCGCGTGGGCGATCGTGGCCAGCCTCTGGCGCCACTACGGCGCGGAGGTCGAAAGCAAGCTCGCCAGGGATGCCGCGCTGGCGGCGCGGAACGACGTCGACGGTCTGCTCGAGCACGTCAAGATGCGCGCGAAGCGGCCGGAGAGCGCTGTGCCCGAGGAGGAGGACCTGCTGAAGAACGTCGTCAGCGACGACGCGATCCTGCTGGCGCTGCTCGTTTACTTCATGAGGGTGACCGCGCGGAGCTTTCCGAGCGGGAAGCTGCTGAGCGGTGCCCAGGAGCCGCTCGAGGTTCATCAGATCTTCCCGCGTTCGGCGCTCGACGGATTCCCCGATCGCGACAACGAATACGTCCCGGAGCGCGTCGGCAACCTGACGCTGCTCGTCCGCTCCGACAAGGAACACCTCGGCGAAATCGCGCCCGACGTCTACCTGCGGATGATCGAGATGCGCGACCGTTCGTCGCACCTCATCCCGGGCGACGACGCCCTCTGGACGCTGGCGCGCTACCACGAATTCTGCGAGCAGCGCGAGCGCAGCATCGCCGTGATGTTGCGCGACCTGCTCTTCGATCTCGGGATCGGGTAGGTCTTGCCCGCTCGCTGAATTACTTGGGCGTCGGGTGGTGGTTGTGCGCCTGTTCGAGGCGTTCCTTGACGCTCATCGTTTCCGCGAGGGAGGCCTCGAGCTTCACGATCTCGTCGACGCCCAGCTCGATCTCTTTCTCGAGCGCGGCGTTCTTGGCCTTGAGGGTCCCGATCCGCGCCTCCAGATCCGCCTGGCGCGACCTCGCGTCCTCGATGATCTCGGTGACGTGCATGTCGACCGACTCGAGGGTCGTCGTGATGACCATCGCCACCAGCTCGGGGTTCTGATTCGTCGGCAGCGCGCGCATCAGCTGGATGACGCGATCGATTCCGTACCGCTTCGGCGGCGGCGCGGCTGCTCCTGGCTTGTTCGACGAGGACATTCCCGGCGGCCCTATTGTAACTGAACCTCTCCACCGCAGGGGACGTCGATGGATTCGGCCGTGCCGCTGCTCCCGATCTGGATCGAGTGCGCGCCGCAGCGGAGGCGGAGGGGCGCAACGCCGTCCGTCCTCGCGCGGCGGCCGTCGACGAAGATCCGGTGATCGGCGGCGCGGGCAGGCCACACGACCGTCCCCGTGTCGGCGCCTTCGACCTCCTTGTCGCCGCTCGCCTTCACCTCTTTCGTCGTGGGCTCCGGGCCCGGCGTCGGCGTCGGCGTCGGCGTCGGCGTCGGATTCACGGCGGGCTCGGGCTCGGGCTGGGGCGAGGCGCTCGGCGCCGGTCCTGGCGCCTGATTTCTCGAGACGGCGAAGATCGCGAACGCGAGCGCCGCCAGCACGGCTCCGCCCGCCACCAGCCGCCTCCCCCACGACCCCGGTTGCGCCGCGGCGGGCGCCGCGTTCCTGGCCGCCTGCGGCGCCGGCGCGCGCGCCGGGCCGGGAGAAGGAGCAGAAGCAGGAGCAGGAGCCCGCTCCGAAGTCAGCGCCTCCACCGGCAGCGGCGGCGGCTCGGCGTGTGGCGCCCCGGCGCCTCCGCTCCGTCGCGCGAGGACGCGCACCTGCTTGGCGGCCTCGGAGGCGGGATCCAGCCTGAGCGCCTCGTAGAACCACTTCTTGGCATCGGCGTCGTTCCCCGACCACATCGCCAGTTGCCCCAGCACGTACGACGCGAAGGCGAACATCGGATCGCGCCGCTTCGCCTTCTGCGCGATATCCAGCAGCGCCTGCTGATCGGGCTCGCTGGGTATCTCGCGATAGCTGCGCGACCTCGCCCAGATCGCGTAGAGCTCGTATTCGAGGGACTCCGGCTGCAGCTCGGAGGCGCGCCGCAGCTCGATCGCCGCCGGCGCCGCCTTCCCCTCGCGCAGCAGCGCCAGGCCCTTCTGAAAGGCCTGTTCGGCGGCCATCCGGGCGGCGTGCACGTCGGGCACGGTCGCGCGCGCTTCCTCCGGGACATCGCCCGCCGGCCGCGGGCCCGCGACCACCACGAACTCCTCCGGACGGGCGGCGACCACGTCCGCGACCGCCGCCCTGTCAGAAGGCTGTCGCAGCGCTTCGAGGACGCCCGGGTTGATCTCCAGCGAGAACGAACGCGGCGGCTTCGCCGCCTCGGGCGCAGGCCGGAACGTCCACTCCGACACCGCTCGCTGGAGCGACCGGGTGACGATCCCGCAGACTTGATCGGCCAGCCCGCGCTCCACCTTCTCGGGCGTCAACACGCCGAGGTTGATGGCAACCTCGCCGAAGCGGAGCTGGCTGTTCCCCATCGCGACGCGCGTCATCTCGTCGATCACGCGCACGAACTGATCGTTCGTGATCACGCCCTGCCGCATCAGCAGGCGGCCGAAGCTCTCTCCCAGCGCCTCGTCGTCGGCGAACACCGGCTTGCCGTCGTCGAAAAAGATCTGGGTGCGGACCCCCTCCGACAGCACGTCGAGGACGCCGGCGCGGCGGTCGGCCACCAAGTCGAGCACCGCCTTGATCAGCGACAGCGCACTGCCCTCAGGGGACGCCATTCATCGAGTAGCGTAACGCATCTGGTCGGAAAACGGGCGCGCTGACTGCCCCATTCCAGGAACCCAGGTCATCTTCTAAGATGCATCGAGCCGCACAGCGTCGAGCCGCCAACATGAGACTTCTCATCGTCATTCCGGCCTACAACGAAGAGGAGTCCTTGCCCGCGCTGCTCGACGAATGCCGCGCGGCCAGCGCCGACCTCCCCTGCGACGTCGACGTGGTCGTGGTCGACGACGACTCGACCGACGCGACCGCAGCCATCGCCGAAGCCAAGGGAGTCCGCGTGCTGAAGCTGTGCCGCAACCTCGGGATCGGCGGCGCCGTCCAGGCGGGGTTGCGGCTGGCTCACCGGGAGGCCTTCGATTTCGCGGTCCAGATCGACGGGGACGGCCAGCATCCGCCCCACGAGATCGCCCGGCTGCTCGCCCGGACGAAGGAAGCGGAGGTGCCGGACCTGGTGGTCGGGTCCCGCCGGCTGGAGCTTCGCGGCCACCAGACCACCAGCGCGCGCCTGGCGGGGCAAGCGTGGCTTCGGTTCTGGCTCCGCCTCATCTGTCGATTGCGAGTCACCGATCCAACCTCGGGTTTTCGTCTCTACGGCCCAAGGGCGTTGCACATTTTTCAGGACACCTACCCCTACGACTTCCCGGAGCCCGAAGCGCTCGCGGTTGCCTCCGCCGTGCGGCTGCGCGTCGTCGAGGAACCGGTCGCGATGCGCGCGCGCCAGGGCGGTCGGTCGAGCATCTCGGGGTTCAAGTCTCTTTACTACATGGTCAAGGTCACCCTTGCCGTCGCGCTCGCGTTCGTGCGCAATGTGCGGCGGCACGCCATGGTGGCCGCATCGGCGGCGGGCCAGCAACTGGAGATCAGGCAAGGTGAACACAAGGTGAACAATGGTTGAGATCGAGGCTCAGAAGTACTGGCCGTTTGCGATCATCTGTGCCGTACAGCTCCTGATCCTGCTGCGCCTCCTGCTGCGCCAGCGGATCACGTTGCAGGGAAGCATGTCCTACATGGGGTTCCTGGCGTTGTTCGGAATCGTCGCGCTCTTCCCGGCGCCGACGGCGAGGCTGGCCCACGCGATGGGGTTCGAGGTGCTCGCGAACTTCCTGTTCTGCGCGGCGATCATGCTGCTGGCGTTGCTGCACCTCCGCGCTCTGGTCACGCTTTCACGCACCGAGACGCGAACCGTCCAGCTGACTCAGGATCTCGCGATCCTCGAAGAGCGGCTGGATCGGGCTCTCCGGACGAGATGAACGCGCTCCACGCCGGGTTATCCCGCCTGGCGGTCTGGCGACCCCGGTGGCTCGCGCCCCTTGCGCTGGCAGGGCTGCTCGCGTTCTCCATCGTGTGTGGCGCGATCGGCGTGAACTTCGGCGACCACCCGGACGAGCACTATCAGATCGGAGGCGTGCAGGAGTGCATCGACGGCCTCGTGCTCGCGCCCCGCCGCTACATCTACGGGAATGTGTACTTCCTGCTCGGCAACGCCGTCGTGCTCGCGGACAACCCGCGGTTCGTGCCGGACTTCCTGCGCGAGATGCGTGCCCGTGAAGACGGCGCGATCGTCGAGCTCGATCAATACAACTCGGTGAAACGGTTTCAGTTCCTGGCGCGGCAGTTTCTCCACAGCCCGCGCTACTTGACCGAGATGCGCATGGTGTTCTTCTGCCTCTCGGCGCTGACCGCGGTCTGGATCTATCTGGCGATCCGGAAGGTGCGCCCTGGACGACCGCTCGCCGCGCTGGCCGGGGCCGCCTTCGTCCTGCTGTCGTGGGAGCTGCACTACCACGGCCGGTTCATCGCCGTGGACGCGCTGATGGCTCAGTTCGCCGCGCTCGAGCTCTACCTGCTCGCCACGGCCTGGTCCACGCGCGTCTACCGATCGTTCATCCTCAGCTACGTCGCCGCCGCCGTGGTCGCGGGGTTGGCGTTCGCCAGCAAGGCGACAGGGTTGGCGCTGCTCGTCCCGGTCGTGATCCTGCCCTTCCTGTGGCGCCCGCCCCCCGGACAGCGCAGGCGCGCGCTTCCGCTGGCGGTGCTCGCCGGGCTCGTCTTCCTCGCGACGGTGGTGGTCCTGCAGCCCGGCACGCTGTACGACTTTCCGAAATACGCCACCACGCTCCGAAGGGAAGCCTGGGAGTACAGCTTGAAGCAGTTCCAGCCTCACTCGACGGTGAGCGTGGGGGACCGGACGAGCAGGTTCTTGCAATGGCAATGGCTCGCGGTCCCGTCTCCCTATCGGCTCGGCGCGGTCTTCCTGTCCGCCATCACGCTCGTCGGCGTCGTCCGGCTCGTTCGCGACCGCTTCCGTCTCGCTGTCCTCTGCGGCTCGCTGGTGGTGTTGATGGTCGTGACCATGGCGATTCACGAGCTCATGATCGTCCGCCAGTTCTTGCTCCTCATTCCCCTTCAGGCGCTCGCGTTCGGGGTCGGGGTGGCGGCGCTCCAATTTCACCTCGCACGACACCCCCGGCTTCGACGCGGCCTCCTGCTCGCCGTGGGGCTCGTCTTTGCCCTCAACGCCGGCTGGCTCTACCGAACGGCCCGGACAATCCCGGGCGGGGACATGACCGGGACACTCGACAAGCTGACGGCGGATCTGCTCGCCCGGCCGCGGCGAATCCGCCTGAGTTCGCTCGTCTACTCGGCCATCGCCGGCCGGCTGACCGGCTACCGGTGCCAGGCCGGGGATACCGCCGGCGAACCGGAGCGCGACGCCCCGTTCGCCATCCGAGTCGACGAGCGCATCTGGCACGCCAATGAGCTGGGGCTGACCGCGCGAACCTACGGCGCGCAGTGGGTCAACTTCGATTGGTACACGCCCTGGATCAGCAATCCGTCCTCACCGCCGATCTACGTCCTGCCGCTCGAGCATGCTCGAAACCAGCGGATCCGGGTCGAGGCCTACGGCATCTGCACCCCCGAGTCTGCCTCCGAACCCGACCCCGGACGGAAATGAGCGGCATGTCGAGGTCGCCCGCGGTGCTCGCCTCGGTGATCCTCGCGCTGTCCTGCGGCGACGAGGGGCCGGTCGCCGTCGTGCGTCCGCCGGCCGCCCTGAATCCTGCCGGACGGTCGGTCGTCGCATCGCCATCGCAAGCCACGATCGATCTCGCCCCGGGTTGGCGGATGCGATCCTCGGCGGCGATCAGCGATCGCGGTGACGCGATCTCACGCCCTGACTTCAAGGCGGACGGCTGGTACGCCGTGGACCTGCCCGCGACGGTCATCGCCGGCTTGATCCAGAACGGTGTCTACGCCGATCCGTTCACGGGCCGGAACCTGGACATGGTCACCGCAGACGCGGAGGACTTCTCGGTCCCCTGGTGGTTCCGGCGCGAGGTGAAGCTGCCGCCAATCCATCCGGAGGGTCGCGTCTGGCTGAATCTGCAGGGGCTCAACTACCGGGCCAACGTCTGGCTCAACGGGCAACAGATCGCGGAGGCGAGTGAGATCGCCGGCGCGTTTCGCCGTTACGAACTGGACGTCACGGACTGGGTCCGTCCGGACGCGCGGAATGCGCTCGCATTCGAGATCTTCGGACCCGATCGGCCTAACCGTTTCGGGGGCGATCTGGCGATCGACTTCGTCGACTGGAGCCCTCACCCGCCGGACTTGAACATGGGATTCCTCGACGGCGTGTTCCTCGCGACGTCGGGAGCGGCCGTGGTGCGGAGCCCGCTCGTGACCACCGAGCTCGACGCCTCTGGCAGCGAGGCTCGCTTGACCGTCACCGCCGAGGTCAAGAACGCGCTCAACCAGCCCATCCACGCCCAGCTGAAGGGCATGATCGGGGACGTCTCCTTCGTGAAGGATGTGGACCTCGACGCGGGCGAGGTGCAGACCGTCGATTTCACCGGCGACGACTACCCGCAGCTCGTGTTCATCCAGCCCGCGCTTTGGTGGCCCTGGCAATACGGCGAGCCGATCCTCCACGAGCTCGCCCTGGAGCTCCTCGTCGACGGGCAAACGTCGGACCGGCTGATGACACGTTTCGGAATCCGGCAGGTGACGTCGCACCTGGACGACCAGGGCCACGCGGTATTCGAGGTGAACGGCCGCCCGATCCTGATCCGCGGCGCGGCGTGGGCACCCGACATGTTTCAACGGCGCCCGCCCGATCGGCAGCTGGCCGAGCTGCGCTACGCCCGAGACCTGAACCTCAACGCCATCCGGCTGGAAGGCAAGTTCGAGGACGATCGCTTTTTCGATCTCGCAGACGAGGAGGGCCTGCTGATCCTGATCGGCTGGTGCTGCTGTGATGCCTGGGCGGACCAGAACGGCTGGAGGGCCGAGCAGCACGTGGTCGCCACCGAATCCCTCAAGACCCAGATGCGGCGTCTCCGCAACCACCCCAGCATGCTGCTGTGGATGAACGGCAGCGACAATCCGCCGACCGTGCCCGGCGTCGAGGCCGAGTTCCTCGAGACCGAAGCGGATCTCCGCTGGCCGAACGCGATCACCTCACACGCGGCCGGCCTTCACTCGGACGTCTCGGGTGAAACGGGACTGAAGATGCTCGGCCCCTACGATTGGGTGCCGCCCGTCTACTGGGAAGCCGACACCGATCGCGGCGGCGCCTTCGGATTCGCGACCGAGATCAGCCCCGGGCCGGCGATCCCGCCGCTCGCCAGCCTCGAGCGCATGCTCACGGACGAACACCTCTGGCCGATGGACGCGTTCTGGTCGTTCCATGGCGGGCTGGATCACTACGCGAACTTCGACACCTTCACAGAGGCCCTCACCCGCCGCTACGGCGCCGCCACCTCGGTGGCCGACTACGCCCGCAAGGCGCAGGCGATGGCATACGAGTCGCATCGCGGGATGTTCGAAGCCTACGGGCGCAACAAGTACCGATCGGCGACCGGCGTCATCCAGTGGATGCTCAACAACCCCTGGCCGTCGATGATCTGGCACCTCTACGACTACTACCTGCGGCCCGGGGGATCGTACTTCGGCGCGAAGAAAGCGCTCGAGCCTCTGCACATCCAGTATTCGTACGTCGACGACGCCGTCGTCGTCGTCAACTCTCAGATCCAGGGATTCTCACGGTTGCTCGCAAAGGCGGACGTCTACGATCTGCGCGGGAACCGCGCCGGCGGCGACAGCGCCACGATCGACATCGGGCCGGATGAAGCGGTGACCGCGTTTTTCGTACCTGCGACTCCGGATCTTTCGAGCGAGATGCGGCTCCTTCGCCTCACCCTGCGAGACGGCCAGGGGAACGTCGTGAGCGTCAACTCCTACTGGGTGTCGCCGTTCCCGGACGAGCTCGACTGGGAACACCCGCTCCCGTTCAACACGCCCCAGTCGGCGTTCGCGGATTACACGGCGCTGCAGGATCTGGCGCCGCCGACGCTGGACGTGGCCGATCAGCACGAGACCTCCGGTTCGGAGAACAGGCACTCGGTGACCGTCACCAATCGCGGGACGGGCGTGGCCTTTCAGGTCCATCTCGAGATCCACAGGAGCACCGACGGCGAAGAGGTGCTGCCCGTGCTGTGGGAGGACGGCTACTTCCTGCTCTTACCGGGCGAATCGCGCGCTGTCGCCGCGACCTACCAGGTCTCCGATCTGGCCGGGGCCGAGCCGGTTGTCACGGCCGTCGCCTGGTAGCGGGCGGCAGCCGCCGGGGTCAGCCGACCAGGCCGGGCAGCGGGCCGATGTACTGCTTCGCGTCGCCCAGCGTCGGCAGGTCGACGCCGAAGATCGTGGCCAGCGCCAGCCAGACGTCGTTGGTCGGGCGGTTGGTCGACGTGCCGTCCTGCGTGCTCGGCAGCGTGCCGCCGGTCGCCTTGATGAACTTGCCGCCCTGGATGCGCGTGTTCTTGCCGCCGAACACCAGGAACGGAACGTTGCTCTGGTTGTGCGCGAAGGAATCGCCGGCCTCGCTGACGTAGGCCGCCACGGTGTTGTCGAGCAGGGTGTTGCCGTCGACATCCCGCTGGGCGTCGAAGGCCTGCAGCGCCATCGAGGTCTGCTGCGCGTACCAGGTGTCCACGTTCGCGAGCCAGGGGCGCGCGTCGGGAGAGGTCGTGTCCGCGACGGCATGGTGCGGCGCCGACGCCAGCGTCGACGCGCCGCCGAGCCTGAGGTCGGCGCCGCCGAGGTTTCCGGGAAACAACACCCAGCTGGTTCCCGTTCCCCACATGAACGTCGCGACGCGCGTCAGGTCGCAGGCGAACGCCGCCTTGATCAACTCCAGGTGCAGCCGACCAACCGTCCCGTGCGGGTGGTCGTCAGGCGCGTTCGGGGTGTAGTAGTCGAAGCCCTGCAGCGTGCTGTAGCTGCTGGTGGTCGGCATCGTGTTGACCGCCTTCACCGTGGTGAAGCTGGGCGGCGTGGCCGGCGTCGCGCAGACGGCGGTCGGGTCGCCCGTCAGTGAGGCGCGCAGCGTCGCTTCGAGCTTTTGGATGGCGTCCGCGTGCGCGTCGAGACGCACCTTCTCCGTCGCCGGGATCAGCGTTCGCATGCGCGCCAGATCCTTGCGCATGAAATCGAGCACGCTCAGCTTCTGCGCCAGCAGCCGGGCCGTGTCCGTCCCGGGCGGCAGCCCGCCCCCGAACAGCCGATTGAACACCGCGATCGGCTGCAGGTCGGGATACAGCGGCTGGCGTGCCTTCGAGATGTCGGATTGGTTCGGCAGCGCATCGAGGTAGGACAGCACGCGCGGCGCGATCTCGTCGCGGTCGCTGCGGATGTCGGCGGCCACCTGCAGCGATCCGACCATCGTCTTCCGCGTCGACGCGGCTCCGCCCAGCAGCGGCGAGCGCGCGAGCAGGATCTGATCGATCGACGCGCTGCCGGCGCACCAGTCCTGCTGCCCTATTTTTCCCAGCGCCGGTTGTCCGGTCATGAGGGCGACCATGCCGCCCTCGGACGACCCGGCGCCCCCATCGGTGCCCCCGACCTTCACCGGCACCACGTTGAGGCCGTCGATCATCGCCATCTTCGCGCGCAGCGGTTCGAACGGCGCGCTGCAGACCGGCAGCGTGAAGTCGGTCGTGGTCGCAGCGGCCGCCGGCCTCCACTGCGGCAACTGGGCGCCGAACGGCTTCTGGATCACGAGGAACCGCAGCGGCGCGGGCGCGCCGTCCGCCCGGGCCTCGGTGTCGCGCAGCAGGGGAAGCAGAACGGTGGCCGAGCCGCCGCAGGCCCACAAGAACGATCGCCGGGCCATCTTGTAAGAAGTCACAGGCGCCCTTCCCTCGAAGCGCGCCCATTCTAGGACGAAAACCGGTCTAGAAGTCGACCACCGCCCAGAACGCCTTCTTGGGCTGGTGGTTGACGTCGAAAAGCAGCGGGAAGTCCTTGCGGCCCGAGCTGAACTCCGAGAGCCAGGTGTTGTCGTCGGCGATCCCCCACAGCGTCACGCCCGTGATGACGTCCTTGTGCGCCCGGAAAAGGTCGAAGAATGCGCGGTAGCGTTCGGCCTGCTGCGTCTGCAGCGCGTCGGTGAACGTCGCCGTCGTGTAGAACATGTCGCTCGTGTATGTGACGCCGGGGATGTAGAGCGACACGTCCATCTCGGTGATCTGCACCTCTAGCCCGAGCGAGGCGTACTTCACGATCGCCGCTTCCAGGTCGGAGACGTTCTGGTAGTAGGCCTGATTGGTCGGGTCCGTCGACGGCTGGATGTTGAGGTGGGTCTGCAGGCCGACGCCGTGCACGACCACGCCGCTGTCGAGAAGGCCCTTGAGCATGTTGTAGATGCCGTCCCGCTTGGCCGGGAGGTAGTCGTAGTAGTCGTTGTAGAAGAGCTTGGCGTTCGGGTCGGCGGCGTGCGCCGCCTTGAACGCCTCGGCGATGTAGCTCTGGCCGATGATCTGGTACCAGAGGCTCTTCTTGTCGTCGGCGAGGGTCCCGTCGCGGTACGTGCCGTCGTTGTTGATCGCCTCGTTGACGACGTCCCAGGCGTAGACCTTGCCCTGGAAGTGCTGCATCACCTTCGTGATGTGATTCTTCAT